>Ga0209536_100001762_pt1 | contig 35468 bp, 28 predicted proteins | sample DeeMarSeWOR28_12_FD_187461 | JGI IMG/M metagenome (GOLD analysis project Ga0209536, IMG submission 187461) | Marine sediment microbial communities from White Oak River estuary, North Carolina - WOR-2-8_12 (SPAdes) (version 2) | ecosystem: Environmental > Aquatic > Marine > Intertidal zone >...
AAGTCCAAGGTCGCCAGCATCACCGAGGACAAGGGCACCGGCAACCCGGTGCTGCACGGCGTCGACACCGAGGGCTACCACCGCTACAGCAACCCGCATGACCTGGTTGTGCTGGCCGTGGGCATGGAGCCGAGCGTGCCGAAGGATGCCTTCCCGGTCGATGTCGTGGTCAACGACAACGGCTTTATCGAGGCCGACGAAAAGAACGGCGGTATCTTCGCCGCCGGCTGTTCTTCCGATGCCCTGGACGTGAACCGCGCGGTCCAGAGTGCAACGGCCAGTGCATTGCGTGCGATCCAGGTTGTCAACCGGGTCGCCAGAACGGAGGGTTAAACAGTGGCTGACGAAATCAAAGTAGGCGCTTATATCTGCAAGGGCTGTGGTCTGGGCGAACGTCTCGACTGCGGTCAGCTGGCCACCATCGCCGAGCGCGAGGGCAAGGCCAACCTGGTACGCGAGCACGACTTCCTGTGCAACGCCGAGGGTGTCGCCATGATCCAGAACGACATCGACAACGAGGGTGTCAACAAGGTCATGATCGCGGCCTGCTCGCGCCGTTCCAAGACCGAGGCCTTCAACTTCGAAAACGTGGCCATCAGCCGCGCCAACCTGCGTGAAGGTGTTATCTGGGTGCGCCCGGATGATGATGAGTCCCGCGAGACGACGCAGGAAATGGCCGCTGACTACGTGCGCATGGGCTGCTCAGAGATCAAGTACATGACCCTGCCGCACGTCAATGAGGAAGCAGCGAGTAACAACAGCCTGCTGGTAGTTGGTGGCGGTATCGTCGGCATGACGGCGGCCATTGAAGCCGCAGCAGCCGGCTACCCGGTCACCATCGTGGAAAAGAGTGGCCAGCTCGGCGGCAGTGCAACCAGCGAATACAAGCGCATCCCTGAAGCCATGCCTTATACCGACCCGGAAGACACCGGTGTAGCCGGGATGGTGGCGAAGGTGGAAGGCGACAGCAAGATCACCGTGCATCTCAATTCAACCATCACCAAGACCAGCGGCGCCCCCGGGCGTTTCTCGGCGGACATTTCCACCGAGTCCGGTTCCACCACCACAGAAAACTTTGGCGCCATCATCATGGCCTCGGGCGCAAGCAACTACGACGCCAGCCAGTTACCGGAACTTGGTTACGGCAAGACCCCGGACGTGGTTGACCAGGCCGGTCTCGAGAAACTCGCCCTGGAAGCCAATGGCGGCCCGATCAAGCGGCCCTCAGACGGCAAGGAAGTCGGGAATGTCATCTTTGTACAATGCGCCGGTCAGCGTTCGACCAAAGAGGGCCACCTGCCCTACTGTTCCGGTCACTGTTGCCTGACCTCGATCAAGCAGGCGATGTACTTCAAGGACCAGAACCCGGACATCGACACCAACATCATCTACTCTGACCTGCGCACCCCGGGCGCCGGCGGCGAAGACTTCTACCGCAGCGGCCAGCAGAAGGGCATCACCTTTACCAAGGGCAGTGTCAGTGAAGTCACCGTGGGCGCCAACGGCCCCGAGGTCAGATTCAATGACCTGATCCTGGCCCAGGAAGTCAACGAGAAAGCCGACCTCGTGGTTCTGGCCACCGGCCAGGTCCCGAACTCCGGCGTCGATATCGACCTGCCGATCGCGGCTGACGACGAAGACATCGACCTGGACAACCTCGTCCCCGAAGTCAAGGTCGAGTCTATCCTCAACCTTACCTACCGCCAGGGCCCGGACCTGCCGCACCTGAAATACGGCTTCAACGATTCGCACTTCATCTGCTTTCCGTATGAAACCCGCCGCACCGGCATCTACTCAGCCGGCCCGGTACGCCGCCCGATGGACATGGCACAGGCCAAGGAAGACGCCACCGGCGCCGCGCTGAAGGCCATCCAGGCCCTGGAGAACGCCAAGCTCGGCCGCGCCGCACATCCGCGTTCCGGCGACCTGTCATTCCCGAGCTTCCGCAAGGAAGGCTGCACGCAGTGCAAACGCTGCACCGTGGAATGCCCGTTCGGCGCCATCGACGAGGACGAGGAACGTTACCCGCAGTTCAACGAGGCACGCTGCCGTCGTTGCGGCACCTGCATGGGCGCCTGTCCGGTACGCGTCATCTCCTTCGAGAACTACTCCGTGGATACCATCGGCCAGCAGCTGAAGAACATCGAGATACCGGACGAGTTCGAAGAAAAGCCGCGCATCCTGGTACTGGCCTGCGAAAACGACGCCTACCCGGCACTCGATATGGCCGCGCAGAACGGCAACCATTATTCACAGTTTGCCCGTGTCATCCCGGTGCGCTGCCTCGGTTCCGTGAACACCATCTGGATTACCGACGCGCTCAACAGCGGCTATGACGGCATCATCCTGATGGGTTGCCAGAAAGGCGAGAATTACCAGTGTCACTTTGTGAAGGGTTCCGAGATTGCCCATATCCGCATGAGCAAGATCGACGATACACTGAAGTCGCTGAGCCTTGAGGAAGAACGCGTTGCAACCTACGAGGTTGCCATTACAGACATTGAACGGGCACCGAAACTCATCGCCGACATGGTTGAAGTCGTTGAGCGGGTCGGCATGAGCCCCTTCAAGTTCTAGTTCCAGGAGAAGATCATGAGTGATGCAAACCAACAGATGGTTGAACAGTACCGCAACAATTTTCTCCGTGAAGTGGAGGATAACGTCGAGGAAGGCGAGTGGGTGAAGATGTGCATGCAGTGTGGCGTGTGCTCCGGCTCCTGCCCGCTGGGACCGCACTGGGACCACCCGCCGCAGGAACTGTTCATGATGATCCGTGCAGGCAAGCGCGATGAAGTGCTGGAGTCCACCTCCATGTGGATGTGCACCTCCTGCTACAACTGCATCGTGCGTTGCCCGCGCGAGCTGCCGATTACCCACATCATGCACGGCCTCGCCCACTACGCGAAGCGTCTCGGCATTGCACCGAAGAACCAGCCGACCCACAAGTTCGCGCAGCTGTTCTGGAACAACCTGACCAGAACCGGCCGCGTCAACGAACTGAAGCTGGGCCTGGCGCTGTACTTCATGAACGGCATCGGCGAAGGCATCAAGACCTCGCTGAAAATGCAGGACGTCGGTCTCGGCATGCTGAAAACCAAGCGACTCAGCCCGATGGAACTGATCGGCGGCCACAAGTGCAAGGATGCAAAGGGCCTGCAGGCCATCCTGAAAAAGGCGGAAGAACTCGAAGCTGCCCGTATCCCCGTCACGGGCAAGTGAGGAACCAGATCATGGCGAAGAAATCCTATTCATTTTATCCCGGCTGTTCCTCGCAGAAGGCAGCCTCGGCCTCCAACTACACGGTCTCCGTGGACTCGATGTGCGACGTACTGGATATCGAGCTGAACGAGATTCCGGACTGGAACTGCTGCTCGGCCTCCATCGGCTATGCCGGCGGCGGCGAACTGCCGCGTCTCGCACTGAGCGCCCGCAACATGGCACTGTCCGAACAGGCGCACCCTGACCAGGACATCGTCGCCACCTGCGCGGCATGCTGGCTGGCCACCAAGGAAACGCAGGAACGCCTGCATGACGACGACAAGCTGATGGCGGAAACCAACGAGGCGCTGGCCGAAGCCGGCCTCAAGGTCGAGGCCAACCAGAAGGTCCGGCACATGGTGGAAGTGCTGATCGAGGACTTCGGTTACGACGAACTCGGCTCGCACGTGAAGAAGCCGCTGGACGGCATCAAGATCGCCGGCTACGTCGGCTGCCAGACCAACCGCCCGTTCGGCATCGACGGCGAGTCCTACGAGAACCCGAAATACCTCGACAAGCTGGTCGAGACCATGGGTGCCGAGCCGGTCGAGAACTACGACAAGAAGGTGTCCTGCTGCGGCGGCGCGCTGGCGTTCTCCGAGCCTGAGAAGAGTCAGGCGCTGATCAAGGACATCATCGAGTCGGCCTACGACGGCGGTGCCGACATGATCGTCACCCCCTGCCCGGTTTGCCAGATGAACGTCGAGGTCTACCAGAACCACATCAACCAGAAGTACAAGACCAACTTCAAGATGCCGGTCGTGTATTACTCGACACTGATGAGCGTCGCCTACGGCAAGAGCGGCAAGGAAGCCGGTCTCGGCGGCCAGGTCATCAAGGCAAAGCAGCTCGAGGAAATCGCCGGCAAATAAGCCAGCAATTTCAAGGCAATACCCCGAAGCCCCTCACCCGAGGGGCTTTTTTTTGCCGGCAGGGGCGCGGGCGCAATGCAGCCCGGTTGGAGTTGTCCGGAAAATTCTGCTTATATTGCGGGGAATGTCCAAAGAAGCACCCGGGAGGGGCCTGGCATGACGGATGCACTCGATCCTGTAATCATGAATTTTCTCTACGCGACACTCGGCGGACTGATGACCCTGGTCTTCATGTGGCTTGGCTGCACCCTGTTCAACCGCATCGTCTGCAATTTCGACATCGGCGAGGAACTCGCAAAGGGCAACCAGGCGGTCGGCATGATGGTGATGGGCATGTTCATCGGCATCGGCGTCGGCATTGGCCTGGTCATCGGTATGGGTCTCAACTAGCCATGCATTACCCCGTGCTGGCGCTACTGGTCTGCACGGTGGCGGCCGTGGCTGGCCAGGCCGCGACCGGACATAAGCAGAAGGTCGGTGACTGGACTGACAGGTACGACACGCATTTCAGGAAATACGCCAAGCACTATTTCGGCGCGGGCTTCGACTGGCGATGGTTCAAGGCACAGGCCATCGCCGAATCCGGCCTGAAGCCCGGCGCAACAAGCAAGTCAGGCGCCCGCGGCATTATGCAAATCATGCCGCGCACCTTTCGGGAAATTAAGGAGAAGAATGCCCACCTCAAGGACATGGACTCGCCGCGCTGGAATATCGCCGCGGGCATCTACTATGACCGCCTGCTCTACAAGCGCTGGGTATCGCCACCGCCCGGCGAGGAGCGCCTGTACTTCGCCTTTGGCAGCTACAATGCCGGCTACACCCGCATCAAGAACACCTTTCAGCGCCTCGACCCGCCGGATGCCTCATGGGAACACGTCGAATACCATGTGCCCGGCCAGACACGCCATTATGTCAGGCGTATCCGGGGACTGATGGGCCAGGACGCACCCGGATAACACTCCCGGTCACCCCCCTGACCCGCCATCCCCGTTACCGGCAGGGGTTTGCGATTGCCGGGGAGCCATGCTATACGGAACTGGACAGATGCATGTACAGCCGACGCGGCGGCAAAAGGCAGGGCGGCTGATTGCAAATGTCAGATATCTGTCAGTCAACAGGGGGATGATGATGCTCGCTCAACTGAGGAATGATGCGGCAGGCAAGCTGGTATTGCGCCTGACCGTCGGCGGTCTGATGCTGTTTCATGGCATCAGCAAGCTGATGCATTCGGGTTCCGTCGATTTCATTGGCAGCAAGCTGAGCGAGTCCGGCCTGCCGGTGATGCTGGCCTATGGTGTCTATGTGGGCGAGATCATTGCACCGCTGATGATCATATTCGGCGTGTTCTCGCGACCCGGCGGCCTGCTCGTGGCGATCAACATGCTGTTTGCCGTCCTGCTGGTACACACCGGCGACTTCCTCTCCCTGACCGAGCACGGTGGCTGGCGCCTCGAACTGCAGGCTTTCTACCTGTTCGGCGCCCTTGCCGTGGTATTTCTCGGCAGCGGTAAATACGCCATCAAGCCGGACTGAGCTCCCGCATCCAGGTCCGGTGGCCAGCCATACCAGCCGGCACGCAGGGCGCCATGATAAAAAAAGCCCCTCATTGAGGGGCTTTTCCCTTGCGGGACAGGGTTGCGTGGCAGCCTGATGACATCAGGCCGTGACCATCAGCCAGAGCAGATACATCAGCAGGGTTGGCACCATCACCAGGACCATCAGGCCCATAATGGAGCCGATACAGTCAAACAGGTCATCGCACATCTCAGCATGACTCCCTTCACGGGTGACACGAATTCTTTCTATGTCGCTCCTCCGTTGTGCCCGGCCAGTTTACCGTACTGCACCCGTGTTTCAAGCATATGACGATGCACACGCGATGCGGCGCACATGCCCTGCGTGCTACTGATCACACATCCCGCTACCGAGTCCCTGGTCGCTCAGTGTGATGATCTGACAACAGATACAGTAGAACGCGGCAGTCACTTAACAGGTCGTTGCGTACCCCTGATGTCACGAAGCGGTGATCGCGCTGCCGCCAGGCACATCGTGAAAGCAGCGGGCGGTGGGTCGTCAGGCCATCAAGCGGATCAGCAAGGCTACTGATAAAACATGGTTTTTTATGTCTCCCGGCAACCGGCATGTGCCGGCAGCACACCCGTACCACGAATCCGGGTTTGATAAGCGCCCGCTGCCGGTGGAATAATTGTCTTCGGCCCGCCTTTGCCCTGCCGTCTACAGTCGCGACATTGCTGCTCTCCGCTCGACGGGAAGCCCGCGACCCCGCCGGGTAAGGCCTATAGTGCGTTATTCACAGGAGCAGACATGATGCAACAGATTGCTGGACTGACAGGCACCGCCCTGTTGATGATTGGCTTGTTGAACAGCCCGGCTGCGGAGGCTTTCTTCGGCAACATGATGAATCCTTCCCGCTGGTTTGGTGGTGGCCGCGATCACTATGACGACTATTACGACGGTCCAGTGGGACCAGGTTACGGACCCGGGTATTACGCCGCACCCATGGGTTACGGCGCACCCGGTTACGCAGCGCCTGGCTATGCCGCACCGGCCTATGGTTACGTCCCTCCCGCCAGCAGCGTACCGGCAAGCACTGACAGCGCGCAGTCGAGTGAAATCATGCAACTGAAAAAGCGCATCGAACAACTCGAGCAGGAGCAGGCAGCCAGACAGGCCGTAGACTACAGCAGCCTTCCGGACAGCTATCCGGCAACGACGGCTGCGCCACAGCCCGCGTACAGTGTCCCCGCCGGAGCACAGGCCACACCGACGGGCAGGCAACCCGAATCAGTGCAGGGATCCGGCCAGCCCGGTCTCCCGCAGTCTCCACCGGGCGTGGAGTGGCGACCCAGCGGTTATTATCACCCCGCCATGCAGTGACACGACGGGCAACATGGATGCACTGCGGAACCTGCTCAACGACCTACAGCCTGATCACACGGGGAACGGCAACACATGAGTGACCAGCATGACAGCTCACCGGCAGGAAGTTCTGCCCTGGCGGGCTCTGCGAAAGTGGTTGCGGCAATTGCCATCCTGCTGGTTGCCGCCCTGGCGATCCTCGTGGTGCTGGATGCCATCTCTCTCGCGGTGTTCGGCGATTTCAGCAAAAAGATCCTGCTGACGGCCAGCATCGTCATTCTCGCCAGCGTCGCTATCGGCCTGCTGTCACGTATCGGCAAGTCGTGAACACTGCACGATGCTGATTTACGGGGCCGGTGACACGGCCGGCCAGCCGTTTGTATTACTGCGCGGCATGCAGCCGCGGACCGCCTCAGCCCTGCAATCGGGCACTGTGCTTCACCAGGAATGCCCGCACGAAAGGTGCGGGATGCGACCCGTGGAACCGCCCGCGCTCCTCGCCATCCTCGAACAGGATAATCGTGGGGAAGCCCCTGACGCGGAAATGTCCGGCCAGTTTCATGTTTTCGCCGGCATCCACCTCGACTTTCGCCAGGTGCAGCCTGCCGCCGTACTCGCCGATGACGCGTTCCAGCACCGGGGCAATCACCAGACAGGGTGAGCACCAGTCGGCCCAGAGGTCGACCAGCATCGGGCGCTCATGTGACGCCGCGATGACCTTCAGATCGAAGTCCTCATGATCGACCGTGTGGATCCACTGGTAAATCGCGTTATTGTCATGCATGTCGGACGGCTGTCGTTAACAGGGTTTGCCTAATATAATCAGATCGTATCCACCCCTGCCAGACCCCGCCACCATGCGCCGACGAAAAACCGGCCTGCCGCCGCCGGCACTTCAGAAGCCCGCTTTCCTGTCGCGACTGCCTCGCAAGCTGCGAAAGCTGGTTTACCGGAACTACCGTCAGCGCAACCGTTTCCATCTCTATAACAGGCTTGGCCTCAGGCTGTTGCTGAATTATGCAAACTACGTCGACCGGCTGCTGATCATTCATGAACCCTACGAAGCCGCGCAAATCGACCATCTCCTGCGCGAGGCGCACAGGCAACCCTTCGACCTGTTTATCGATGTCGGCGCGAACCTCGGCCTGTACGCCCTGCTGATGGCAGGTACCGGCCGGTTCGGCGATATCGTGGCGTTCGAGCCGGACCCGCGCAACTACCGGCAACTGGTGACGAATATCGCCGTTAACGGCCTGACCACGCAAATCCGGCTATTCGCCTGCGGCCTTAGCGACCGGGACGGCACGGCGACCTTCCTGCAGGCCCATGGGCACAGCACGGGCATGTCCAGGGTCGATGCAACCGCACCCGCCGGCACACGCCGGGAGCACTATGCGGACATCCACGTGCCCGTTATCCGGTTTGACGGGCATTTCACCTGCAGCGCCCGTCGCGTGATGATCAAGATCGATGTCGAGGGCCACGAGGCACGGGTCATCGCCGGCATGCAGCAACTCCTCGAGGGCAACGACTGCCTCCTGCAGGTCGAGGTGTTTGATGGCGGCGTCGGCCAGGTCGACGCCCGGCTGTCCGGGCTGGGCTACCGGAATTATGCGTCATTCGGGCATGACCGGCTGTACCGCAGGGCATAAAAAAACATGGGGTCGGGGCCTGTTTTCCATTAAAATGTGTGCCCCTTGCAGCACCCGTCCACACCCTGCCCATGACTGATAAACGCGTTGAAGACCTGAATATCCTGTCCTGCTCACGGCTGATCACGCCGCAGCAGCTGAAGGCCGAGTTGCCGATCACCGATGCGGCGACCCGCTGCGTCATGCAGGGAAGGCAGATCATCAAGGACATCCTGGACCGCAAGGACAAGCGGCTGTTCGTCGTGGTCGGACCCTGCTCCATCCACGACCCGGAAGCCGCCATCGAATATGCCGGGCGCCTGAAGGAACTCGCCGACCGGGTGCAGGACACGCTTTACCTGGTCATGCGTGTGTATTTCGAAAAGCCGCGCAGCACGGTGGGCTGGAAGGGCCTGATAAACGACCCCCACCTGAATGGCTCGTTCGAGATCGAGACAGGCCTGCGCATCGCACGCCGTCTGCTGATCGACCTTGCCGAGATGGGCCTGCCGCTGGCGACCGAGGCACTTGACCCGATTTCACCGCAGTACCTGCAGGACCTGATCGCCTGGTCGGCCATCGGCGCGCGCACCACCGAGTCGCAGACCCACCGCGAGATGTCCAGCGGACTGTCCTGCGCCGTGGGTTTCAAGAACGGTACCGACGGCAGCCTGTCGGTGGCCATCAATGCCATGAAATCGGTCAGCCACCCGCATAACTTCCTTGGCATCGATCCCGAGGGCCACGTCGCCACGGTGCGCACCGCCGGCAACCAGTACGGCCACGTGGTGCTGCGTGGCGGCGACGGCAAACCCAACTACGACTCGGTCAGTGTCGCCATATGCGAACGGGCCCTGGCCGAGGCCGGCCTTCGCCCCAATATCGTGGTCGACTGCAGCCACTCGAATTCCAACAAGGATCCGGCACTGCAGCCACTGGTTGCCGAGAACGTCGCCAACCAGATCGTCGAGGGCAATACCTCCATCATCGGCCTGATGATAGAGAGCAACCTGCATGCCGGCAGGCAGGATATACCCGATGACCCGGCCAGACTCGAGTACGGCGTTTCCGTGACCGATCCCTGCATCGACTGGCCTGCGACAGAGGCCACCATCCTCCACCTGCATGACATGATTCAGGGAGTCGACCGCTAGTCTGCACCGGCATTCAGCAACGCTGGCGCCGAACCCCGTCGGCCCCCCGGATCGTGGGCTGCGCCCTGCTTCAATAATCACGCCTGCCCGCCGATACGCCTGATATCAGTCGGGTACGGGTATCGCCATGGGCGCATCCAGCAAGCACAGCACAGACACTCTCGAGTCAGGGGCGCTACGCGACCTGATCCCGCTGAACTCGTTGTCAGACAAGCACTTTGGCGAGGTTTCGACCAACCTGGCCGTGACTACCGTCAATACGGGCGACTACCTCTTCGGTGCCGGCGATACCGATAACCGGTCCGTGTACCTGCTGGATGGTGAAATCAGTTTTCTGGATACCAGCGGCCGTGTCACCGGTGTGGTGACAGCCGGCACCGAACCGGCACGCTATCCACTGGCCAACCGGCAGCCACGCCTGGTATCGGCACGTGCAACCTCCAGATGCCTCATCGCCACCATCGACTCCACCCTGCTCGACGTCATGCTGACGCTTGACCAGTCTGTCGAACCCAGGGCTGCGGTTATCAGCACGGACAGCGGCCAGGACTGGATGACACGCGTGCTGCAATCCGAGGCTTTCATAAAGATACCGCCTGCCGACATCCAGCGCCTGCTCAGCCGCCTGGAATCCGTTGTCGTCAGTGCCGGCGATATCGTCATCAAGCAGGGCGACGAGGGCGACTACTTCTACATCATTCGCGAAGGAACCTGTTCCGTCACACGCCAAAGCCACAAGGATGGATGGGATGTCCCCCTGGCTGAACTGTCCACTGGTGACTGTTTCGGTGAAGAGGCGCTGGTATCGGATGCCAGGCGCAACGCCACCATTACCATGCTGACAGACGGCAGTCTCATGCGCCTGTCAAAAAACAATTTCCTGGAGCTGCTGAAGAAGCCACTGGTGCACTATGTCGATTACGACCAGGCCTGCCGCATGGTCAGTGACAGCGCCACCTGGCTGGATGTCCGCCTCGAGGACGAGTATGCCAACTATTCGCTGAAAGGCAGCATGAATATACCGCTAGCCGACATACGCGATCAGGCCACGGAGCTGTTGCCGCACAGAAAATACATCATCTGTTGTGACACCGGCCGCCGCAGTGCGGCAGCCGCCTTCTTGCTCAGCCAGCGCGGCTTCGAGGTGTTTGTTCTGGACGGCGGCCTTCGATGGGACATACCGCTTGCCGACCTGGGCATCTCGGAGGACAGTTATGCAACACCTGCATCGCCAGCGGAGTACGGTTCCGTATCGCAGGAACCCGGCACCGGTGCCGGGCCAGATTATGACTGGCATGCTGAGACCCGGGCTGATGAGGGAGCCGGTGCAGGGTATGCAGACGCGCTCCGGACCACGCTTGCTCGGCTGGAGAACGAACTGGCGAATTACACAACGATAACCGCGCAACTGGAGACCGCCGTCAACGAGGCGCGCATGACCCGGACGGCCCTGCAGGAGCAGTTTGAAGCGCTGGCCGCGCTGATCAGGAAAGCGGCCCCTCCAGGATAGCAGCCTGGCCGCCCCCCCTTTGCCAGCCGGCCAGATCACCGTCCCGACGGTTCACTGACAAAACGCCGCCGGCACCAGCCAGCAGGGAACAGATACCGCACTACCCCGGCAGGTCACTGTGGATATTCCGGATCGCCAATCGTAAACTCATCCATGATATGTACCGGCCATGTGATTTTGCGCCTGAATATCGATTTCACACTGTATCAGTAGCGCGGCAATCCCGATGATATAGTTTGATTTCAGAAGACGGTTAAGCCCGGCAAAGCATCCCGCCGTACAGTCAACTGACATGCAGTACGTCGATAATCACCATTCAGGAGCCACTTCGGGAAGACACTGATGCGCTATCGCGAGGGGCAAACGCCCGGTGAACTGGGCGCACCGGTGGACATGGACTTTACCGGCGTCGGCATATTCGGCGTCGTGCTTGGCACCGGTTTCGTGGCCGCGGGAATCCGTGGCCGTCAGTACTGGCTGGTACTGTGGGGGACGATACTGACACTGTCCAGCCTCGCCTATGTCGCAATTCCCCTCCAGTAACGGCACTGCCGCGCGGCGTGCAATCCGGGAACGCGGGCTGATTCGAGCCGCCGTCACAGGCTGCTGGCTGGCCCCTGCCTTCGGGTTCCTGTGCCTGATGCCGGCGACGGCGCTGGCGGGCAGCGGTGAGATGCCATCGCTGATACAGGACATCGGCTACTGCATCGTGCTGGCGGGGGTGCTCGCCATTGTCTTTACCCGCCTGAATATCCCCGAGGTGGCCGCTTTCCTGGTGGCCGGCATCATTGTCGGCCCGATTGGGGCAGGTCTGGTCACCGACCCCGCCAACATAGAGACCATCTCGGAACTTGGCCTGGTCCTGCTGCTGTTCATGATTGGCCTGGAACTCGACTTCCGCAAGCTCATGGCAAGCGGCCGGGTACTGATCCTGTCAGGCCTGCTGCAGTATCCGCTCTGCGTCCTGTTTGGCATGGGCTTTACGAAACTGCTGATCTGGCTGGGTATTGGCGGCGGCCTTTTAACAGACAGCGGCTATGCCCCCCTGTATGTCGGTTTCGTTGTCGCCGCCTCGTCGACGCTGCTGGTAGTCAAGCTGTTCCAGGAGACCTTCCAGCTGGACACGGTCACCGGCCGGGTCTCGCTGGGCATCCTGATATTCCAGGACATCTGGGCGATCACCGCGATCGCGCTGCTGCCCGGCCTGGAAAACCCGGAGCCCGGCCCGATCCTGCTGTCTTTCGCCGGCATCGGCCTGCTGGGGCTGGCCGCGGCGCTGTTTGCCAGGCACATTATCCCGATCGGCTTTCGCTGGGTTGCCAGGCGGCCCGAGATCATCCTGGTCGCGGCCGTCTCCTGGTGTTTTATCGTCGTTCTGCTTGGCACGCAGCTCGACCACATTACCGAGACCCTCTTCGGTATCAATATGCACCTTGCCGTCGGTTCCGGGATGGGTGCACTGATAGCCGGCGCCAGCATCGCCAGCCTGCCATACAGCACCGAAATGACCGGCAAGGTCGGCATTGTGAAGGACTTCTTCGTAACCCTGTTTTTCGTCGGCCTTGGCATGAGCATACCCATGCCGGAAGGCACGACCGTACTGGTACTGGCCATGCTGTTTGCCGCGGCCGCACTGCTGGCACGTTATTTCGTGTTCTATCCCCTGCTCTGCCTCACCGGCCTCGACCCCCGCAACGCCTTCATCACATCAACGCGTCTGGCACAGGTCTCCGAGTTCACCCTGGTGATCGGCTTTCTCGGCATGCAGCTTGGCCACATCTCCGGCAGCCTCAACAGCAGCATCATCTTCGCCTTCGTGATTACGGCACTGCTGACGCCGGCCCTGTTCCGGCAGGCGGATAACATCCATAACCGCCTGTCGCCGCTACTGGGAAAACTCGGCATCGGGACAGACACGCACAAGCAGACTGACGAAACACAGGGCGACTACGTCATTGCACTGCTCGGTTTTCACCGGGTCACCTCGTCATTGCTGTATGAACTGGAACGCAGCCACCCCGAGCTCATGAACAGGATCCTGGTAGTGGACTTCAACATCAACATCCATGACCGCATCGCCGCACACGGGCCACACGTGTATTACGGCGACCTGCGCAACACCGAAACACTGCAGCATGCCGGCGTCGACCGCGCACGCGTCATCGTCAGCTCGGTGTCTGACAACATCCTCAAGGGTGTCACCAACCGCCAGATCGTGGAAACGGCCCGGCGCATCAATCCCGAAGCCGTCATCATCGCCAATGCTGTCGAACTGGCCGAAAGCCGGCATTTGTACGAGGCAGGCGCCGATTACGTGCTGCTGCATCGCATCGAGACAGCCCGGGCGCTGGGTGTCGCCATCGACAAGGCCCTGGCCGGTGATATCGCGACATACAAATCGGCGGTCGAGGCTGCCGAAGGGCCCTGGCACACGCGCAACGAGGTGCTGTAGAACAGGCACGCTGCCCACGTGCCAGTATGGATTGCCCCGGGGACCTGAAAGGATTACTCTCGCGTGGGGACCGGAAACGCAGGGTAGACGCCACTGAGAATGGCACGCACTTTACAGATCACGGCAAGACCACCGTATGCCCCGCCTGGTGCGCTGCGGACACAACGGAGGAGCAAGGAATGACGGAGAAACTGACGCTGAAAAAGCTGTCGGGCGAGCTGGAGACACTTCGCAGCCAGGTAAAGGAAATGGAGCAGCAACTGGAGCGCAAGCTCGAGTCCACACTGGAAAAGGCCGCTGCCAGGCTGAAAACACGGATCGAGTCCCGCAGTTCACCGGAACACGGGGCGAGTATCGATGCCGAACTGCGCCAGCAAATGATCGCCGAGGAAGCCTACCTGATTGCGGAACGTCGCGGCTTCGAGGGGGGCGACCCGGGACAGGACTGGATCGCGGCCGAGATGGCGGTGAACAACCGCCTGATGCAGGAGGACAGTTCCGGCAAGCCGGCGGCAGGCCGCAAGAGGCCGGCGACGAAAAGGACAGCCGCGAAAACCCCCGCCAGATAAGGCGCCGAGCACACAGCCCGGCCCGCACAGCTGGCGGGCCGGGCGGCATCATAGTGGCCGGCAAGGGAATTGCGACATTCTGGCACGGGTGATACCCGAACCTCGGTCACCAACCGGACGCAAGCCAGACCTCACTAGCATTCGATCACATTCACCGCGAGGCCACCACGGGCAGTCTCCTTGTACTTCGTTTTCATGTCGGCACCGGTTTCACGCATGGTGCGGATCACCTTGTCGAGCGAAACGAAATGCTTGCCGTCACCGCGCAGCGCCATGCGCGAGGCATTGATGGCCTTCACCGCCCCCATCGCATTGCGCTCGATGCAGGGCACCTGTACCAGCCCGCCGACCGGATCACAGGTCAGCCCGAGGTTGTGCTCCATGGCGATCTCCGCTGCATTTTCCACCTGCTCCGGCGTCCCGCCCAGCACTTCGGTGAGACCGGCCGCCGCCATGGAGCAGGCCGAACCCACCTCGCCCTGGCAGCCTACCTCTGCGCCGGAAATCGAGGCATTCTCGGTGTACAGCACACCGACGGCGCCTGCCGTGAGCAGGAAGCGCACGATGCCGTCATCGCTGCTGCCGGGCGAAAACCTTGCATAATAGTGCATCACCGCCGGAATAATACCGGCCGCGCCGTTGGTCGGCGCCGTGACCACGCGCCCGCCCGCCGCGTTCTCCTCATTGACGGCAAGGGCAAACAGGTTCACCCAGTCCATGGTCCCCAGCGGCACCTGGCTCAGTTCCGCCTCGCTGGACAACTGCGTATAGAGCCGTGCCGCGCGGCGCTTCACCTTCAGGCCACCCGGTAAAATGCCCTCGGCATGACAGCCGCGCTGGACGCAATCCTGCATGACCGACCAGATGTGCAGCAGTCCATCGCGGATTTCCGCATCACTGCGCCAGGCGCGCTCGTTCGCCAGCATCACCTGGCTGATTGGCAGGCCGGTCTCCGCGCACAGTTCCAGCAGCCCGGCACCCGTCGAAAACGGATACTGCTGCGGCGTCTCGTCCTCGACGATGCGGTCAGCCCCGGCCGCCTGCTCGTTGACCACAAAGCCGCCGCCTACCGAATAATAGGTGCGCTGCTGCAGCAGTTCGCCGGCAGCATCGAAAGCACTGAATGTCATGCCGTTGGGGTGATACGGCAGCACCCTTTTCCTGTGGAAAACCAGGTCCTGCTCGGCATCAAAAGCAAGCACTTGCCCGCCGGCCAGTGGCAACCGGCCAGTGGCCCTGATCTGCTCGAGTCGCCCGGGGATCGAACCGGTGTCGACCGATTCAGGCGCCTCCCCGGCAAATCCCAGAATGACGGCCTTGTCCGAACCGTGTCCCTTGCCGGTCGCACCCAGCGAGCCATACAGTTCAGTGCGAATACGCGCCAGTCGGTCAATGCCGACCGTTTCAGCCAACTCGCCGACAAACATGGCGGCCGCCCGCATCGGGCCAACAGTATGGGAGCTCGACGGCCCGATACCGATTCTGAAAAGCTCGAAAACGCTGATTGCCACAGCTGTCTCCCTGCAAACGTGGCCGCCACAGTGGGGTCGGCCGTTGATCTGGACTACTATATAGTCTGACGATTCAGCAATACAGGCATCCGGAACAGGGTATTTATCGATGAGGCAAAATACGCGACGCGGGACCTGCCCGCACCTTCACAGGTCTGCCCTGCTGTCTTGCACGGCAGTACTGCTGCTGGTGATACTGGCTGGCTGCGCCTCGACAGCGGAAGTCCAGCCCGTGCTCTACCCCAATGCCCGCCTGCAGCAGGCCGGGCGCGCTGCGGCCGATCAGGAAATCCAGGAATGCAGACAACTGGCCCGTGACCATGGCGTCAGGGAAACCCGTGACGGCGAAGTGGCGCGCAAGAGCGCGGGGGGTGCCGCTATCGGCGGCGCGGCGGGCGGTGCCTGGGGACTGGTAAGCGGCGATGCAGTAGAGCGGGCACTGGCCGGTGCCGCAGCCGGCGCCGCGACCGGCGCTGTACGCGGCACCCTGCAGTCCGGGGAAACATCGCCGCTATTCAAAAACTTCGTGCAAAAATGTCTCCGCGACCGGGGCTACGAGGTTATCGGCTGGCAATGACGGGAGGAAGTGCAGCCGTCTGCTGACACAGGCGGCGTGACGGCAGCCACTGCCTGTACAATCCGGCATGGGCAATGCACAATGGACAGCAGTACGCTGGCCCACCTGAACACGGCAACCCATGACAGGACGCATGATGCAACGACTCGTTACGGCCCTTTTTATTGCGCTGCTGCTGCCCGCCTGCGGCACCATAGAGAAAGAAAAAAAATCACAGGCACTGCACAACTCGACGCGATATTACGAATACGCACTGCGCTGGGGCGACTACGACAAGGCCAATAGCATGCGCAGCCCGATTGCACTTTCGCAGTCGCCCGACCCGGAATCACTGAAAAAATACCGCATCACGTCCTACAAGCTGCTCGAATCCACCCTGTCATCGGACGGGCTGGTTCTGAACCAGGTCATCGACATAAACTATTATAATGAAGACAACCTGCGCGAGAGGAACTTGATCGACCGGCAGAAGTGGGTCTACGATCAGGATGCCGAGGTATGGTACCTGGAAAGCCCGCTACCGTCGTTCAAATAACAACGGGGCCTAGACAGAAACACCCAGGCAACATCTGACAGTCCCTGTTCCCGCAGCCCCGGCACAGTCGTGCCGGGACAGACGGAGAGAACATGGTAATAACATTCTACGGAGTCCGTGGCTCGATACCCTCGCCGGGACCTGCCACGAACAAGTACGGTGGCAACACCTCGTGCGTCTTTGTTGAACTGGACAATGGCCACAGCCTGATACTCGATGCCGGCACCGGCATCCGGAAACTCGGCAAGCGTCTCGAAACGGACAACAGCACCGTCAACATCCTCCTCTCGCACGGCCACTGGGACCACATCCAGGGCTTTCCCTTCTTCGCGCCGCTGTACCAGGAAAACCGGAGTATCCGCGTCTACACCAGCCCTGCCGGCGAGCATAACAAGCTGTGTTCACTATTTGACCAGATCGACGGCGCCAACTTTCCCGTGCATGCAGACGACCTGCCATCGCAGTCGGAATGCATCATGGAAAACATCGAGTCATTGCTTGCAGATGAGGACATCGTTGTAAAACGCGCCAGCATCAATCACCCGGGCGGCGGCTGTGCCTACCGCATCGAGGAAGACGGGGCATCCTGCGCCTACGTAACAGACAATGAACTCGAACCGCCCAACAAGGTCGCGACCAGCTACGACCAGTGGGTCTCCTTCTGCCATGGCGTGGACGTCCTGATCCACGACGCACAGTATCTGCCGGATGACATGCCGCACAAACACGGCTGGGGTCATTCACTGGTGGCGCAGGTCCGCCAGCTGGCGGTGGACGCCGAGGTTGGCTGCCTGGTCATGTTCCATCATGACCCGGACCGCAGCGATACGGAAATCGACTTCATCCAGAAGGAGAACGAGCACTTCTTCCGCGGCAAGCGGGCCCCGGCGACCAGCCTGTGCGCTGCGGAAGGCATGGTGATACGCCTGACTCCGCAGTCGGACAGCAAGACGGTGATCGAGGTCAGCTGAGACACGCCAGACATGCACCCGGGCAGAGAACCGGGAGCGCAGATGTCTGCCTACAAGCCCAGCGCCATGCGCTGGATCACCAGCACATCCCCCAGGTTGAACATGCCGTCCGGTGCCGGCAGCCCGCCAGACAGCGGCGCGACATCGGCATGCAGCTGCTGCTCCGCGTTCAGCAGTCCGGGCCCCTCAAGCAGGGCTCGCTGGGCCAGCAGCACATCGACCACGTCCACCCTGCCGTCCATGTTGACGTCACCGTCAGCCGGAGTACTGGCCGGTTCACGCGGGTCTGTGTTTGCGAGAATTTCGTCGCCGTCGCTGACGCCATCACCATCCGTGTCCGGCTGCAGGGGGTTCAGATCCATGGCCGGGTCGTAACTCCCCGGGTTTCCGTCGTAATTGACCTCGTCGTAATCTGTCACCCCGTCACCATCGGTGTCGACCAGCAACGGGTCGGTGCCAATCGATGCCTCCAGGCTATCCGGCAACCCGTCACCATCCGTGTCAGTCGGCGCAATAGCCGGGGATATGCCAACACCGGTAACTCCCCACTTGTATCCCGCTGTGCGCTGACGAAATTCGATCGTGTTCTCCCCGGCCAGCAATAATTCAGGATTGAGCACAAATACATCGCCGCTGTTGTGGCCGTCGTTGGGTCCCTTCTGCAGATAGGCAAGCAAAGTGCCATTGATATATACGGACACTTCGTCGACATAATCAACGTCGTAACCGGTAACCTGCAGATCATGAACACTGGCGCCGTCTGACATGAACGTAGCGGCAACCATCATTGCATGCTGTCCTGTGCCATATTTGTTGCCATACTGAAGCGTTGACACAACACCAGGGACGAGTTCGATGACGGGCCCCAGCACAGCAGAGGGCTCGGTAGTCAGCACCCCGAGACTGGCGACTCCCCAGGTGTACCCGGCGGTACCCTGCCGCATTTCGATGCTGTTCTCGCCGTCCTGCAACACGCCGGGCACCAGCGTGAACACATCGCCTGCATTATGAGCATTTGCCGGCCCTGCCCTGAGATGGTCCAGGTAAACGCCGTTGACATAGACCGCCACTTCACTGGCACCGTCGATGTCGTAGCCCAGAACCTGGAGGTAGTAAGTACCCAGCTCATCACCCTGGAACGTGATTTCCAGAACAGTTTCGTGCTGGCCGGTGCCGTAATTGTGGCCATACAAGCCAGCATCAACCTTGTCCACCGTCAGACCGATCACCGGGGGGGGTGGCGGCGGCGGTGGCGGCGGCGGTGGTATCACGACAGCGAGGTCTTTCACTCCCCACTTGAAACCCGCCGTGCGCTGGCGAAACTCGATTATATTTTCAGGTTCCAGCAATAATACCGGGGCGAGTGTAAAGGCATCCCCGCTGTTGTGGCTATCGTTTGGCCCGGTCCGCAGGTAGGCCAGGAAAGTACCATTGATATAGACCGACACCTCGTCGGCATAATCGATATCGTAGCCGGTGACCTGCAGTTCGTAGACGCTGATGCCGTCCCAGTCAAACGTGGCCGTCAGCGATTCCGGATGCTCATTGCTGCCATAGTTGTGGCCGTACTGCCCTGTATCGACCTCGCCGACCGTTAGCGCCACAACTGAAAGCTGCGGTATCGAGGTCAGCACACCGAGATTGGTCACACCCCAGGTCCAGCCAACCGTCTTGACCCTGAATTCTATGGTATTCACTCCCGCCACCAGCAGGTCAGGCGCAAGGGTGAATACATCACCCGCATTCAGCCCCAGATTTGGCCCCAGTGACAGATGGCCGACCGGGGCGCCGTTAACACGAACCGCCAGCTCGTCCACATAGTCAATGTCATAACCCGTGACCTGCAGGTAGTAGGTCGACTCGCCATCACCGGTGAATGTGGCGATCAGCGAGACCTCGTGCTCGTCAGTACCGTAATTGTTGCCGTACTCGCCGTTGTCAACCACGTCCACCACAAGACTGGCCTCCGGGGGAGGTGGCGGTGGCGGTGGTGGCGTCATGATGCCAATTGCGGTTACACCCCAGGTGTTCCCTGCCATATTCTGACGCAACTCCAGTGTATTGACACCTGCCAGCATATCGACCGGGTCGAGCGGCAACACGTCACCGGCATTCAGGCCATTGTTGTCGCCCGGCGTGAGGTTGGCGACAAACACATTGTTGAGATACACCGACACTTCGGCGCTGCTGTCGATGTCATAGCCGGTGACCTGTAACTGGTAGGCCGTCTCTCCGTCAGTGGTGAATGTTGCCTGCAGCAGGGTGTAGTGTTCGTCGCTGCCATAGTTGTGGCCATACTGGCCGGCGTCGACCGTGTCCACCGTCAGCCCGATAACCGGTCCCGGTGGCGGTGGTGGTGGCGGTGGTGGTGGCGGATCGGTCAGCTTGGCCGGGACGATCATGCGCAGTCGACCGAAACCGGAAAAACGGTCATAGCCGGCCAGGCTGGCTCCCGTTCCTTCAGGGTCCAGCAGGTCCAGGGCATTCAACCGCAGGGCCTGGCGTATGTCATCCAGATCCGCGGCAGGAAAGCGTGACAGCAGCAGACCGATGTAGCCCGACACCATGGGTGCCGCAAAGGAAGTGCCGTTGCTGTTACCGTAGGAATCCACCCCGGGTTCCACGCCGGCATCGCCGAGCAAGGAGTACTGCAGTGCATCGAAGGCGCTGTAGACGTAGCCGCTCCAGATCTGCTCTCCTGGCGCAACCACATCAACCACGTCGTCAACCCAGCCATTGCCGTCATCATCGATGCCGTTATCCGGGATCTCACCCGCGGCGGCAAAAGTCGAGAAGTCGGAGCGCCGGTCGTACCAGTTGGATGAACCTACTGCAATGGTATTGCTCATGGATGCCGGAAAACTCACCGGCGATGAACCGCTGTTGCCAGCAGAGGCCACGACAATCGCACCCTGAGCGACGGCATAGTTAACCGCATCGGTAATGATCGCCACCTCGTCCAGGCCCGCGGCATCGAGACCCGTGGTATCGAATCCCCAGCTGAGGTTGAGCACATCCGCCCCCATGTCGGCGGCGTAATGGATGGCCGCCGCCGCGTCGGAACCGTAACCGTTGCCCTCGGCATTTATCATGCGAACCGGCATGATCCTGCAGTTCCAGCAGGCCCCGGCAACACCCTCGTATTGTCCGCTGGCCGGGTTGATGTTGTCTGTCATGGCCGCCGCCACGGCGGCGACGAAGGTGCCGTGAAACACGCCGATATCGGGGATGAAATCAAAATTGTTGTCGACACCATCGCCGACAGCCGGATCGCCGTCAAAGCGGATACCGTAGGGAAACGCCAGCGGATCGGTGACCCAGCTCCCGCCCATGGGAATGTCCGGGTTGGCATCCTGCGATGCAATATTGTCTGTCAGTGGATTACCGGGGTTATCGCCGGCGAAATCCGCGCCATGGATGTCGTCAACAAAACCGTTGCCGTCATCATCAATACCGTTACCCGCAGTCTCGAGGGGATTGACCCATATATTGTCCACCAGGTCGTCATGGTCGAGGTCCACGCCACTGTCGAGCACCGCGATAACCACCGAACTGCTGCCGGTGGTTTCATTCCAGCCGCCCTCGGCATCAACCTTGAACATGCCCCACTGGTCGACCAGCAGCAGCGGGTCACAAACCTCCTCGATCGGGTCGCACGGCTTGGTGGAGGGATCATCATCATCCTGGTAGATCGGGTCACGCGGCGGAACCTGGTCGAGCCGGATAATCGGGTCGACCGTCGACATCACCACGCCGGGGATATTTTTTGCAATGGCAATGGCAGCGCGCGGACTGGCCCCGGCCGGGAGCGACAGGGTGTACCAGTCTGAACCGTAGACCCGGCCGCGCTTGTACAGGCCATGTTTACCGGCACGTGCAAAAAAGCCCGGCACATCGGCACCGGCGTCGAGTTTGACCAGGATATGGCGTTGGGCGTGACGAGGGCCCCGGTCCGGCTTGCCGAGCTGCCCCCTGCCATGAGCAGACGGCTGGTTCACCGGCGCGGCATCAACGCCGGGAACGGGCAATGCCAGGACGAACGCAGCCAGCAGGGAAGGCGCTATATGCTTGATTAAATTGATTATTCCCTCCAGCACCGCCGCTACCCCGAGCCCGTCCGGGCTATGGAATCACCCGTTACCGCAGTAACTGAAGATCATAGCATGACAAGCGTCAATAATATGGCGTCTCGGGCCATAGCGATGATTTCATGTCCCAGCATAATGCCCGGGCAACACCCTGTCAGCCCCGGCGTACACGGCGTTACGGCGAGTAGAGCCCTAGTGCGATCCGCTGAATGACGACCAGGTCACCCAGGTTAAACTGACCGTCGGCCATCGGCACACCACTGACAACGGGTGCCACATCCGCGCGCAGCAACTCGGCGGGTGAGACCGTGTAGCTGCCCATGAGAATCCGCTCACCCAGCAGGATATCAACCACGTCCACACTACCGTCGCCGTTGATGTCACCCGCGATAACCGGGATGCTGCCGGCATCCAGCGGGTCACTGCCCCGCGCCAGTTCCGCTGCATCACTCCAGTTATCGCCGTCACTGTCGATGGCCAGCGGATTGGTGTCGTACGCGGGGTTGTAATCCCCCGGATTACCGTCACGGTTAACCTCATCATAATCACTCAGGGTGTCGCCATCGCTGTCGGCTGCCAGCGGATCGGTACCGAGGACCATCACCTCGACAGCATCGGACAGGCCATCGTTGTCGTCATCCGGATCATGGGAATCGGCATTACCGTCGGCATCTGCGTCGATTGTTACATCGGCACAGAATCGCAGCACCGCATCCATGGCAACCTGGCGGTCTGCCGCAGCGGCAATGGCCTCGAAGGGGAAACCCCAGAAGGTCGTACTGTAGGTCGGCGTCACCCTGGCAACACCTGCCCCGCCCTGGTCGGCATTGATGGCAACGCTGGCGCCGGTGGCCGGAAAAATACCATCGCTGTAATTAACAAGAGGCGGATAGAACAGGTTATAGGGCCCCAAGCCGAAAAATGCCGGGCCGGCACCCTGCACACTTGTATGGAAGACATCATCAACCACCCCCAGCACGCCCAGATAGCCTGACATGAAGGACGTCAGGCCGCGGCTGTAGTGGTAATCCTGGGAACTGACAAACAGGCAGGCACCGCTGTCAAGGTAGCTTTCCAGGGCCGCCTCCCCGTCAGGCCCCGGCCCGGTTGAGCTGTCATACTTGTCACCGGTAAACCAGATGACACTCCTGTAATTCGCCAGTCTTGCGCTGTCCGGGTCACCGGCTCCGGTGTCCCAGGTATCGTATGTTGCCCCGAGAGCGCCCAGCGCCGTGACATACGAGCTGCGCACATTCGGGTTGCCGTCATCATCATCGACCAGCAACACATCCTTGCGGCTCGAGAACCGCAGGGCATCGAGGTTGCCGATAAGTGCCTGATCGAAGGAATATCGCGTGGCATCGGTACCGGTCATATCCTCGACACCGATGGTGGCGCTGGCGCCCTGATCATACGCGGCATCACCGGTCATGGTATCCAGGTAACGGAACACGATATCTCCGCCAGACTCATACAGGGTCACCTGGAAACTGACATCACCCGCACCACTGGCATGCCGGACGCCTGACCAGGCAATGGTGGTCCGGCGCAGTGGCGCAATACCCTCGGCAAGCACATGCACGACACCACCGAGTTCCGGGTTCAGGTCATCCCAGAACGGCGCGATAAGGTCGTTGGGAGCCGCCGAGTCCGGCAGGTCGGTATTGGCACTGGAACCGCCATCCACCGTGAATGTCAGGTAACCATTGGCACTGATCGTCACCAGCGATCGGCTAACACCGAAAAATTCGAAATCAAAACCAATCGGAACAGCGACACTGCCATCATCCATGAGGTTATATTCCGCACCCGGAGTTGCATCGATCCAGTCCGCTTCATAGCGCTCGGCGCGCATGTGATAGGTCGGCTCTGGCGGAGGCGGGCCATAGGTAAACGACATACCGGCGCCTGCCTCGCTGACATTGGAAATAATGTTGCCGGTTTCGCCAGCGCTGCCCTTCTGATAGGCATCTGTACCGGGCACGGTATCGGCATCGATCTGGTGAATACCGTTACCATGGTACAGGTCACCGGCGTCGCCCCGGTTGTTACCCCTTTCCAGGTCATAGTTGCCGTCAGCCTGTAACAGTGCCACCCGGTAATGATTGCCGTTATTCGGCCAGCCGCCCTGACCCGGGTAGCCCTGGGTATCAAAATCCGACTGGTCGTCGATATGCCAGATCGCAAGGCCGCCCTGCGGGATGGCGGCCTCTATACCCGATGGCTGCCGGTTCTCGATTAACAGATATTCATTGAGCGGATATCCGGCGTCGATACGGTAGATCACCGGCGAGAACTCGACCTCCGGAAGGCTGTAATCACCAAGCGTGGAAATCACTGTGGGTGTCACCCAGCCCAGCTCGATCTTGCTCCAGGCCGAGAAATGCGGGGGATGCAACTGGCTGAAATCAAATCCCCAGCTATTGGCCATCATGCCCCAGGAGCCGACGCCTTCACCGGCGCCACTGTCCGTGTCATACAGATCAGGCAGGCCGAAAAAGTGGCCGGTCTCATGCGCAATTACGCCAATACGTCCGATAGCGGAACCGGAGGTGCCCCATACACCCGGACTGATATGGTAATCGGAAACCCGCACCCCTTCCTCCGAGATCCAGGCAGGTGACTGTATGACCCAGCGGTGTGACCAGATGCGATCTTCATAACTGGCGCCATAGGCATCGGTACCACCCCACTCGGCACCGTAGCCGGAATGGATAAACGTGATGGAATCTATCTGACCATCATTGTCTGTATCAAAATCATTGAAATCGATGACGTCGTCAGCCTGGTCAAGTGCAGCACGCAGCGCCTGCCACAGTGTGGAGTCACCGGAGTTTCCGTTGGCATAATAGGCTTCGGTATTTGGCACATCTATCCAGCCGACCACGGTGGAATCGAGCACCAGTTGCCCGTAGGAGTTCTCGAGGTAGACATCGCGCACACTGCCGGTTGGTGCCAGCACCGGATCACCACCCAGGGCATTGAACAGTACCTCAACATCATCAGCGCCGGGAAGCGACCTGCCGGCATGATCGGCAAAGCGAATCATGATAACAAGGTTCCTGAACGTGCCCGTCACCGCTACCGCCGCCTGCATTGAGGACCCGCCCGCTGCCGGCAATGCATAACTCCCGGCACGCTGTTGCCGGATAATATGCCCGGGTGGCAGGATCCCTTTCTTCAGGCCCCTGGCAGCAGGGTCTACCTTGCCGACTTCCCAGCTCGTGGGCACCAGCCGCTGGTCCTTGCCCAGAGCTGCATAGACATAGCGCCCCCTGTCGCGCAGTACGGTGAACCCTGCCAGGTCTTCATGCCAGTGAAAGTGTTCACTGCCGCGGATATGGAGTTCGATTCCGGAGCCGTCCGGCTGCGTTTCGTGTATCACATGCGGACTGGCCTGGACGGCAAAGGCAGGCACAGGGTTCACGGTATACAGCAGCAGGCAGGCGAACAAATACCGCAATCTGAAAAGGGTTTTGCGCAGGATAATCACTGTCTTTACACCTATATCACAAGGTGACGGCACCTGCCCTGCAGGGCACTGCAAAACCATGCTGCAGTTGCCATATCATTACATCAGTCTAGTTGAATACAGGCATACAAGAATGGCAGGCCATTGCCATACAACGGCACGGGCAGGCCAGGTCGCTGTAATGCATGATTTTTAAGGTATACTCGGACGAGATCCCGACGCGACAGGTTGCCGGCCGGTGGCAGACGACTCGACAAGGCCCGTGGTATTGATGATCGCCGACATCAGCGGCTATACACGGTTCATGGTCGCCTCGGACACCGAGATCGCGCACAGCCAGTACATCATCTCGCAGCTGATCCACAGCATTATCGAGCATGTCGAGATACCCATGGAGGTATCCAAGCTGGAAGGCGATGCCATATTCCTGTTCGCACCGAAAGACAACCCTGATGTTTCGGGCAACGGAGCCAGCCTGGATATCGGCAGCAAGCTGATACATTTTTTCGAGGCGTTTCACGACAGGCGCAGTGAACTGAACACCGGTGGATCCGCCGTCTGCGGCAAGTGCACGTGTGGCGCCTGCAGCAATATCGATGGACTGAAACTGAAACTCGTGGTGCACAGCGGCCGGGCACATTTCTACCGGATCCGCGAATTCAACGAATTGTCCGGCAGTGATGTCATCCTGGTGCATCGCCTGCTGAAGAATTCGGTGCCGTACCAGGAATACATCCTGATGACGGAATCTGCCTGGCCGGATATCGACTTCCCCCGCGGGATCGAGATCGAGGAAGGCTGCGAACACTACGAGCATCTGGGCGATATCAGGACACGCGTATTGCACCCGACTGGCAGGCCGCAATAGCCGGTCGTCATCTGAACCGGTCACTACAGGTATTGCGAGATATCGACCCCGTCCAGCTGCCCGGGTGACAGGAATCTCTCGGCATACCATTTATAAACACCCGCTGTCAGGAACAGCTCGAATAAATCGGGATCGATATGCCGGTCCTGCCGCATCAGGCTCATGATCTTCAGCGCCTCACCCACGGTTTTGGCCTTTTTGTACGGCCGGTCAGAGGCCGTCAGGGCCTCGAAGATATCGGCAATCGCCATCATGCGCGCCGTCAGTGACATGTCGTCGCGCTGCAGTTGCCGCGGATAACCCGTGCCGTCCATCTTCTCGTGATGGCCACCGGCAATATCTGGCACCGCTTTCAGGTGCTTCGGGTAGGGCAGCTTGTCGAGCATGATGATGGTCTGCACGATATGATCATTGATCTTGTAGCGCTCCTCGGCTGACAGCGTGCCGCGCCGGATGCAGAGGTTGTATATTTCGCCGCGATTGTACTTGTGCTCCGGCACATCCAGCCTGAACCCCCACGGGTTGTCCACGGGCATCCGGTCCGCCGTGTCCCGTTCCACCAGATGCTCGTCCTTGTCCGCCAGCAGGAACTCATCGACCGGCAGATCCTGCGCCGCCTGCCGGGACTTGCGGTGACGCTCCTCCCGGGAAACTCCCAGCCGGTCATCCAGTGTCCGGCTCCACGTCCGGTGCGCAATCTCCCGCACCCGTGCAACATCCTCATCGGACATGAACTCGCCGCCTTCGTTGCATTTCGCAATAAAGGCAAACTCGTCATCCAGCCCGGACAACTGCCCTGCCAGTGTCTCAAGTGCTGTGTTCCTGTCCGCGCCGTCGTTAATCGATTTCCAGCAGGCAATCTCCGCATCGCGCTTGAGCACCTCGAAACGCATGCGAATCTCGTGTATGCGATCGTAGATCGTTTCCAGCTTCGTTGACTTGTCGACAACATACTCGGGGGTCGTGACCTTGCCGCAGTCGTGCAGCCAGGCGGCGATATGCAGCGCCTCCCATTGCTCACTGTCAAGACTGAAGTCACGGAATGGCCCGCTGTCGACGTCACAGGCCGCCTGTGCCAGCATCTTGGTCAGTTCCGGTACGCGCTGGCAGTGTCCGCCCGTATATGGAGACTTGGCGTCGATCGCCGCGGCGATAAGTTTAATGAAGGCCTCCAGCAGATCCTTCTGCAGTTTCAGCAAGTGCCGGCTCTCGATCGAGACCGCGGCAAAACCGGATAGTGCCTGCAGGAAAGCAATGCGCTCCTGGCGCAGTCCATCGCGGTTAGGTTCACCCGGGTCTTCCCGGAACACCAGGAAAAGCGCACCCACCACCTCGTCGTTGCGGTTCTGCAACGGAATACAGGCAAGGTCCGCCCGCTCCGCTTCCAGCTCGCCAAGTAATATGGCATTGATGCTGCCGGTAGCAGCTGTTTCCCGGCTGATCGAGTTCAGACAGACCTCCCTGCGCCTGACGCATTCCGCCAGTTCACCGTCCTGCGATGCGCCGTCCAGCGCAAATCCGGGCAACCGGGGCGTGCCAGGACTTGCAGAACCGTTACGGCTGTCGACCGCGACCGGCCGCACCTGCCCGCCGTCCTCGTCAACCAGGTAGATGCCGGCAAGGTCGGCACCGCTAACCTGCAGGGTGGAATGGCTGATGGAGTGCAGCATATGATCGAAATCCTGCTCTGCCGCAAGACTGTTTATCAACTCGATAAAGCGGCTGATGGTCGACTTCATCATATCCATGGCGACCGCCAGGTCATCGACCTCGATGATGCGAGAGCGGGTACTGATCGGGGACTGGAAATCAAAGCGGCGTATCAGGCCGGTTTCCCTGGCAAGCATCCTGAGCGGGCGCGCAACCCTGCTCGCCAGCCACCAGGCGACCGGCAGCGACAGGAGCAACACCAGCAGGCGCATGAGCAGTGACTGGTTGCGTATGCGCATCGCCTCTGCCAGCAACTCGTCCTTCGGTGCCACGATCATCAGGTACACCGCAGTAGCGTCATTGATACCTACCGGTGTCACCGATCCCAGCCAGTCCCGTCCGTCCGACTCGAAGTCAAGCGACTGCTTGCGAAATTCCAGGCCACGGGTAGCAGCATGCAGTACCGGGCTTTCCAGATCTGTGACACGGGCCAGTGTGACCTGCTGATCATCCTTGTGAACAATAATCCTGTCGTTCTCACTGTAGGCCAGCACCTCGCCGTCTGCATTCATTAACAGCAGTTCGGCGGACGGCGACACCTGCATTTCCGCGATCGAACGGGACAGTGCCTCCAGCGTGATGTCCGCGGCGAAGACAGCCTCATGCAGACTTGATGACCGGCTGACCGTGACACCCACCTTGCGCATGAAGTGATAAAGATAGGGTGGCACCGTGACCGTACCATCATGGTCACGCGCCACTTGATACCATGAACGCGTCCGGGGATCATAGCCTGAATCATCCGGGTAAACGCGACCGATCTCATCCAGTCCGCTGTTAAAGAACAGCCGCACCGGCCTCGGCTCACCGGCATCGCCCGTCACCACACTGTCGATCATCAGGCTGGCGCCAGCAGGGGCCGAAAACCGCCCGCGCATTTCTTCTGTCCGCAGTGACCTCGCGATAAAGAAGTCGCCAGACCCGTAACCGACGGACAGTGCCGCCAGCTGCTCGTGCTGGGCGATGACCCGGCTGAACAGGTGCAATCCCGCCAGGCGCTCCTCGAGACTGGTGGCAGACATGATTTCGCTGTCAGCGAGGACATCGACCATACCGACAATCGGCCGGTAGATGGACTGCAGGCCTGCGCCAAGCTCGCCGGCTATCTGGTCATAGAGTTTTTCGGTCGCGGACAACAGGATCCTGCTGTTCTGCTGGTAATTGAACCATCCCAGAACAATGGCCATGACGAGGATCAGGCCCATGAACAGGGTCGCGATATGCACGTTCAGGGGAAATCTGAAATTCGCTCTCTTTTCCACTGCACCTCCTGCTGTCATCCAGCCACGCACTGCCGGCCGCGAACACGGGGCAAGTGACAACCCGTGCTGAAGGGATTAGCATCCACGTTCAGTCCTGACCATGCAACCGATATCATGCAAGATCAACCGGCAGCTGCCGACTATGCCAGACTCACGCCGGATACCCTGCTGACAGCTGTTGATACGCTTGGCTACCGGACCAGCGGCCAGCTGCTGGCACTGAACAGCTATGAGAACCGCGTATACCAGGTCGGACTGGAGGATGCCACACCACTCATCGTGAAGTTCTACCGCCCGAACCGCTGGTCCGACGCCGCAATCCTTGAGGAGCATGCCTTCGCACTGGAACTGGCGGAGCAGGAGATACCGGTTGTGGCGCCGCTGCAATCCGAGCAAACCACGCTGCACCACCATGAGGGCTATCGCTACGCGGTCTATCCGCGACAGGGCGGACACTGGCCGGAACTCGGCAGCCGCGAGGAGCGTTTGTGGATGGGCCGCTTCATCGGGCGTATTCATGCCGTTGGATCGGTGCGCCCTTTCGAGCACCGGCCTGCGCTAGATATCGAAAGTTTCGGACATCGGCCCTACCGCTTCCTGCTCGAGAGCGGCTTCCTGCCGGAGCATATCGAAACCGCCTACCGGACACTGGTGTCGGACCTGCTCGCACTGGTCGGCAACTGTTTCGACAGCGTCGGCAGCATTACCGGCATCCGCCTGCATGGCGACTGTCACCCGGGCAACATTCTCTGGACAGATGACGGTCCGCATTTCGTCGACCTCGATGACTGTCGCAGCGGTCCGGCAATCCAGGACCTGTGGATGCTGCTGTCAGGCGACCGCAACGAAATGCAGCTACAGCTGGGCGAGATAATTGAAGGTTACCTGCAGTTTCACGACCTCGACTACCGTGAACTGCAGCTGATCGAGGCATTACGCACACTGCGCATGATCCACTACGCAGGATGGCTGGCTCGGCGCTGGAATGATCCCGCGTTCCCGCACGCCTTCCCGTGGTTCAACACCCCGCGCTACTGGGAAGACCATATCCTGGCACTGCGCGAGCAGGCTGCCCTGTTGCAGGAACCTCCGCTCGCCGTTTAGCGCTCCCGCTGCGTGCTAGATATGCACCACCAGCACGTCACACGGTGCATTATGGACCAGGTTGTCTGCGGTCCTGCCCTGGAACAGGGCCAGCCCGTGACGCTCATGCGCACCGACCACGACCAGGTCAACCTCATTGGCGTTGACGAAGCGGATAATCTCGTTCTCGGGTGAATCCGTGGTCACCACCACATTGGCCCGGTCCGCGGACAGGCCATTGTCCTGCGCGTGTTGCCGCAACTCATCCAGGGCACGACTGACAAACCACTCGATCTTGTCAACATCTTCCGGCGGAACCGGCTCATTCGGTACATCCTGGGGCAGGTGCTCCAGCACCCTGAGCAGGCTCAGCTCCGCACCAAGACTCCTGGCGAGCGAAGCCGTATGCGCGCAGGCGGACTTGCTGCCGGCAGCACAGTCTGTAGCCAGCAGTACGTGCCTGTATGTCTTCATGCCATCCTCCTCCGCAGTTCCATAGCTGGTATTGTTTCACCCGCGCGTGCATGGCGACGCAGCGGCCTTGTCTTTATGGTGATGAAACCATAGCACAGGAGGGTGATCCTTGACCCCCATCAAGAAGAATCGGCGCGGGAGAAAGCAGGCAGGGCATCCTGACCTGCAACACTGCTAACGGGAGGATGTCAGGCGGTCTTCTGCCTGCAGACCTGCTTGCTATGCAGCTTCTGCGGCCGGCCGATGCCATAGCCCTGGGCATAATCAATGCCGATCTCTGCCAGCTTTTCGAGCACCTTGTCATTCTCGACAAACTCCGCGACTGTCTTGATGCCCATGGCCCTGCCGAGCTGGTGCATGGAACTGACCATGGCAAAGTCTACCGGGTCAGTCACCATGTCCCTGACAAAGCTGCCATCGATCTTCAGGTAGTCCACCGGCAGGGTCTTCAGATAGGTGAACGAACTCAGGCCGCTGCCGAAGTCATCCAGTGCGAACCTGCATCCCAGCCGGTGCAGGTCCTCGATGAACAGCCTCGCCGCCTGCAGGTTCGCGATCGCCGCTGTTTCCGTTATCTCGAAACACACGGCTGCCGCGGGCACGCCGGTCCGATCAAGTTCTCTCTTGATGTAGTCCAGCAGCGAATCATCCGCAACCGAGCCGCCCGAGAGGTTTATCGCCATGACAACCGCCCCCCCGGCACAGCATCCACTGCAGTTTTCCGCATACCATTCAAAGCTGTTTCGTATCACCCAGCGGTCCAGCGGACCAACCAGGTTATAGCGTTCCGCCGAAGGCAGGAATTTGTCCGGCATCACTATCTCGCCGTCATCGTCAAGCATCCGCACCAGGATCTCGAAGTGCTGCTCGTCATCGGCGCCTGGAACCACCGGCCTGATATCCTGGCAGAACAGCACGAACCGGTTCTTGTCGATCGCCTCGGTTATCCTGGATACCCAGCGCATCTCGCTGTGCCGGCGCATCAACTCCTGGTCGCCCGACTCATAGACATGAATCCGGTTGCGCCCCAGGTCCTTCGCCACATAGCAGGCCAGATCAGCCGCACCCATCACGCTGGTAATGTTCTGCGACTGCCCGTCAATGAGCGCGATACCGATGCTGGCGGTGATATCAAAGATGCTGCCGTCAGACTCGAATCGATGGGCGTGTATGGCCGAGAGGATGTGTCCGGCAATATCGGCGGCATCCCTGAGTGAGCAGTTCTTCAGCAGCAAACCGAATTCATCGCTGCCCAGCCTCGCAAGCGCATCCGAATCGCGCAGGTATCCAGGCAGCAGCCCGGCAATGGACCTGAGCAGGTTGTCCCCCGCCTCGTGACAGCAGGCGTCATTGATAATCTTGAACTGGTCAATGTCCAGGTGGCAGATCGCATGCTGTTCATCCTCGGTTTTCGCTGTTTCCAGTGCATGCGCAAGGCGCACCTCGAACTCCCGGCGGTTCAGCAGGCCGGTAAGCACATCATGCGTCGCCTGGTAGCTCAGCTGGCGGGCCATGGACCTCTTCTCGGTAACATCATGCATAACGATCACAACACCGAGCGCATCATCATTGCGATTCAACAGCGGCGAGATCGAATACTGGACGGAATACCTCGTTGCATCGTGCTTTTGCAGCATACAGTCCTTGTCCGACTTGACTGCCCTGCCCGTGCGCAACGCCTGCGCCACGGGTGTTTCTATGCCCAGCTTGCTGGCATCGTCGAACAGGCTGAAGACCCGTGCCAGCGGCAGACCCCGCGCAATATCACTTTCCCAGCCCGTCATCTGTTCGGCGGCCGGATTCATGTACTCGATCTGACCGTTGACATCCGTCGATATGACAAGCTCGCCGATCGAGTTCAGTGTTGTCTGGGCACGGTCCTTTTCTCGCGACAACTCGAACTCGGCCTGTTTGCGGTCGGTTATATCCAGCAGATAGCCGGCATAGTGCGTCACCCTGCCATGCTCATCCCTGACAGGAATGGTGTAGTCATAGACCCAGCGGACTTCACCAGCGGCATTAACCAGGCGATAGTCGATGCCCAGCGCAACAAGACCATTGTCGTTGCTGTCAAATTCGGCCTCTTCGACATGCTGCAGGTCCGTCTTGTATATCAGGCTGGCAAAAGAGGTGCGGTTGTCCACCAGTTCATCTGCGTCATAGCCAAACTGGGCAACTGTCTTCGATACATACTCGATTGGCCAGCCGGGCCCGGTGCTCCAGCGGAATACTGTGACCGGCCCCCGGGTAAACAGCTGCCTGTCCCGTCTCAGCTCATCTTCGATCTGCTTGCGCTCACGGACTTCCGCTGCCAGTGCACTGTTCGATTCCGACATACGCTCAAGCAGGCCCAGGTTCTCGGTACGCAGGGCGAGTGTCCTGGCGACACTGCCGCTGTAATTGCGCGCAATAACCAGCAGCGCCCCGGCAAAGAGAATAAACAGCAGGCCCATGACGTTTTGCGCCTGGCCTGCCTGCAGCAGCATCGACTGCGCCGTAATCAGCATCGCCGGCAACATGAAGGCGATGTACACCGGCATCAGCGCGGCATAGGAGGAAATGGCGCCTGCCAGCACGCCGGCGAATCCCATCACGACGAGAACCTGGTATACAACCGGCATGTCGGGGCTGATGAACAGTCCGATACAGCCCCAGGCAATACCCGACACCAGGGTCCCGACAAAGTACAGCTGCGCCCAGCGGCTGTCCCGGCGGCCGGCATCGCTGGCACGCCGGTAGAACCAGACCACGCCTGCACGGAACAGCGTCTGTACGAACTGCAGGCCCAGCCAGAGCATCAGCAGGCCATGATCGACGACGCCCCAGAGCCCGGCAGTCATCAGGACGGCGACCGCCAGTGCCGTCCCCAGAGCCACGGGGGCCTGTGTATAGACCAGTGCCGTCTGCTCTGCCTGAAAGTCCGTCACGGCCGGCATTGCCTCGAGGTCATATACCGAGGTATCCAGCAACGAATCGTCTGTATCAGTCAGCCAGTTCCGTGTTTCCTTGCCCAAGGACTTCGTACTCCCGCATGCCTGTCTGTCATAAATATCAGAGAAATATCAGTTTTCCATATAATCGTATCGGTCAGCCGGCTGGAATATTGAGTTGCAGGCCGCCGCGGGCGCGGCGTTACGGGCAGCACCTGGATGCAGTCCCGGGATAAATCACAACCTCATGTATTTATTGTTATTTATGAAGACAACAAGGCGGCGGAATCAATCCGCAAAATGGCGGACCATCGTCACGGCGTAGCGGGACGCCCCGTCCAGCAGACCGGGCCGGTCGGCACAGGATTTGTTGATCTCGATGGTCAGTACCCCGCCACCCTCCTCACTGCCCGCAGCCGGGACCTTGCGCACCAGCAAGCCGGACTGGCCCCGGAAAACGCGGTAAACAAACGCCGGGTCCATATCGTCATAGACTGAACTGCCATAGAGCGTATCGACAGGGGAAAACAGACCTTCGTAGCTTGCCAGTATGCCGGCCAGATCGATGACGCTTTCCTCGTGCAGGGCATAGGCATGTGGCATGGCGGCATTTTCCTCGCCGACCTCCCGGTAGCGGCCACCCAGCCTTTCGATACGGTACATGGAATCCATACCCAGCAGATTTGCCCAGGCACGCCACTTGAGAAACATGGCATCAAGCCGCCACTGGTCGCCGTGGAGTGTATAGCGTTCGGGTGTGCAGAAATCCCCGTAGGTGATCGTCGCCTGGTAAACACCGGGAGCGCTGCCGACAAACCGCAGCTCGGCAATCGGCGATTCATCGGTCAGCCGGTGGTATGTATAGAAATTGGAGAGCAGCAGCAGGCTCATGCCTGCAACGAGGAACAGGGTGGCAGTGACTGGCAGCAGGACGATGCGTTTCACAATCAGGCGGAAGGCAGGTTCCGGCAAGGCAGCAGCATGCCTCGATACTACACCCTTTTCAATTCTGAACAGTAAACCCGTCACATAAAAGAAAAGGCGGCCGAAGCCGCCTTTCCCCTGGCCTGCCGCAGACCGGCTCAGTTGACGCGGGGGTCAAGCTCGCCGCTGGCATAACGCTTGTACATGTCTTCCAGGTTGATCGGATCGATCTTGGAAGCATTGCCGGCGGTCCCGAAGGCCTCGTAACGCTGCTTGCAGATATCCTTCATGCCCTCGGTGGCGGCCTTCAGGTACTTGCGGGGATCGAAGTTGGACGGATTGTCGTGCAGGTGCTTGCGGATGGCACCGGTTGAGGCCATGCGCAGGTCGGTATCGATGTTGACCTTGCGCACACCGTTCTTGATGCCTTCCTGGATCTCCTCGACCGGTACGCCATAGGTCTCGCCCATGTCACCACCGAACTCGTTGATGATGGCCAGCCAGTCCTGCGGCACGGAAGATGAGCCGTGCATGACCAGGTGCGTGTCCGGGATACGGGCATGGATTTCCTTGATGCGCTCGATGGCCAGAATGTCACCGGTCGGCGGGCGGGTAAACTTGTAGGCTCCATGACTGGTGCCGATGGCGATCGCCAGGGCATCGACCTTGGTGTCCTCGACGAACTTGGCGGCCTCCTCCGGGTCAGTCAGCAGCTGGGCATGCGACAGCACGCCCTC
>Ga0209536_100001763_pt1 | contig 35463 bp, 32 predicted proteins | sample DeeMarSeWOR28_12_FD_187461 | JGI IMG/M metagenome (GOLD analysis project Ga0209536, IMG submission 187461) | Marine sediment microbial communities from White Oak River estuary, North Carolina - WOR-2-8_12 (SPAdes) (version 2) | ecosystem: Environmental > Aquatic > Marine > Intertidal zone >...
AGATGCCAAGGGTATGTTTCTAGGTGGTGTGCATGCAGGGCCAGTTTATGCATTACTAGGGAAAAATGACCTGGAAACTACTGAATTCCCAATTATAGGCACGGCACTTGTGAATGGGGAAGTTGCTTTTCGCCAGCATGCCGGTGGTCATACGACCGGCCCTAATTGGAGCACGTGGATAGCCTGGGCCTGTAAGTATTGGGGAGATTGCAAGTATTTCTGAAAAATCTGGAGTTATCATCCCTGGACACACTCTTTCACAGCGTACAAGTCTATCGGTTCAGATCTTCCTTTCAACCTGGTTAGTCCCAAGGATCTGAACTCAAATCTACCATCCGGGTGCAATTGTCCAATTAAATCGCCTGATGCTAAGAAGTCAGCATTATGCTGATTACATAAACCCTGGATACGTGATGTGGCATTGAGCACGTCACCTGTAAAGAAGATCTCCTTCTTCAAGGCACCAATTTCTCCTGTAGTTACCTCGCCAACATGCATGCCTGCTTTGAAGGAAGGAGTTAATCCGAATTTTTTCATATAGAATCCCTTTCGTTTCTCCAGGTCTTTTTGCATAGCAAAAAAGCATTTTATACAATTGTTGTTTTTCAGTCCTGCCCGATATTTCCACGATATAACTACCTCGTCTCCAATATATTGATAGACTTCGCCTAAATGATTGATAATGGCATTGGATAAATCAGAATAATATTCGCTGAGCAATTCAAAATATCGTATATGCCCCAAATGTTCAGCAACACTCGTTGAAGACTTCATATCGAGAAACATAAATATTCTATTCTCTTCCCTTGGTGTGTGATATTTTCCTGTAAAGAAATTGGTCAGCACGGAATGACCCAGGTTTTCACTAATCGCTGCATATATTAAGCATAATAATAGTGAACTTGCCATCTGCAGTAGGGTGCTCAGGAAGGTCACACTTGCTAAATACCTGAAGAACTTCTCCCATACCTGTACATCCATGATGGATATTTCCGATTCAAAACCTGCAGCTATAGGATAGGTAATTACAATAATGGCCAACACGATGAGCGTATAAACTCCAAACTTATACAGAATTTTCTGAAGGAAACTCCTATTCCGGAAAAGGTTCTCCATAAAGATCATTTCAAGCGCGCCCACCAGCAATCCCACAATGAAAATGGAGATACTAGCAAACACAAATACCTTGAAATTTAGACCAATGATCGTTGGAGAATCCGGATCCAGAGTTCCCATTGCAGCCGTTTCCACCAATATAAAAACCCAACCTGTCAATAGCCAGATGACTCCAAATGGAATGATCCTGGCCATATTCCTCCTGATTTTTGGCGATAGCTTCATACCTTTAAAATAGGGATTATTTTTTCAAATGAAGGATTTTATAGTTATGATCTTTTGAGAACAGATCAATAGGGAGGCATTATCGATTTATGAGAGGAAATACATTTTCAAGGGACCGCGATTTTTAACGTCAATTTTTCCCCGGTATTTGCATGGAAATTCATCATTGATCCCTTCGTAGGTTGTTTCTGACAAATTCACTTTTCCTGGTTCAGACATGGATTCCATTCGAGACGCTATGTTTACCGTATCTCCCCAGATGTCATATTGCCATTTTTTTAGTCCAACAATGCCGGCCACGACTGGCCCGGTATGTACGCCTATCCTGATCTCAAAATGTACCAGGTCATCCTGTATCGGTAGCTTACGTTGGACAAAATCAATCATTTCTTTTGCGGCTTTGATGACATTTTTAGGATGTGTAAAGCTCTCTTTTGGAATTCCGCCTGCACACATGTATGCATCGCCAATAGTCTTAATTTTTTCCAGACCATACTTTGCGATGATCTCATCAAATGCCTTAAAGTAATAATCAATACTTTTTACCAATTGTTCTGGTTCTACTGAGCTAGCCAGTTTTGTAAACTCCTTAAAATCAGAAAATAATACAGTCGCAGATTCAAATTTTTTAGCTTCTACCCTGCCGCTTTCTTTTAATTCCTGCGCAGTTTCTTGCGGTAGAATATTCAACAGGAGATTTTCAGATCTACTCTTTTCTATTTCGATAATCCTATTGGTTTCCTGGATATATTTATACCGTCTGTATAATCCTAATGCAAGCAGAAAAATTAAAACCGAGGTGATGGCCGCTGCGATGTTTACGATTCGTTGGTTTTTCCGTTCCTGATTGAGTAGGTCCACTTCAATCTGTTTTTGAGAAACTTCATAATCAGTTCTTAAATCTGCCATTTCCTGGACCGTTTCGATATTTTTCACGCTATCACGATATGCTATGTGGTCTTTATAGTGTTGTAAAGCTTTCTTCGGGATGCCTATGAATTCATATATTTCGGATAGCTTTAGATTGGCATCGCTGATCTGTTCTTTCAATCCGTATTGTTCTGCAAGTTTAAGACTTTTTAGTGCATAATTTCTTGCAATAAGATTATTTCCTTGTTTCAAATAAATATCAGCAATATGGAGTAGATAGACTGTTATCGGATAATATTCACCTAGATTCTGAAGTAATTGGATTGCTTTATTCATATATTCTTCAGCGTGCAAATCGTTCCCGAGTTCCGCATAGACCATACCGATATTACCAAAACAATAAGCTTGCCCGATTTGCGAATTTATATTTTGGAATATCTTCTCAGATTCCTGAGTGAAAATCAAGGCAGAGTCTAAATTACCTATATTGAAATATTCATCTCCAGCATTTATCAATGCCTTGGCAAGAGATAAAGAATCCTCGCTGTTTCTTAACAATTGTATACCTTTCGCATAATAGAAAGAAGCATTTGCATGATTTTCGCTTTCAGAATATACATCTGCAATTGATATGTACAGTTTCCCAACACCGTCGATGTAGTTGATCTTCTTTGCATATTCAATACTTACAAAAAATGAATTTAATGCTTGATCAAGATTACCTTTAAGACGTAAGGCATTACCCTTTTGCATGTAGCCATCATGAGTCAGTTTAAAATTGGATTCGGCTTCTGATCTCTCGATCAATATCTCCGAATATTTAAGTATGCTATCCGGATTTGTTTCATTTATGACAACATTATAAAGCAGTTGAAGATTAAAGTTACTCTTATCGTCAGATGGATAATATGATTTTAGACTATCGGCTATCCTTTCATTCTGCCCAAAACCTGTACTGCAAATAAAATTTAAATATATAATTATGAGTGCATTTCTGCTACTTTGCATTTATACTCATTTTATGTCATCCTCATTTTGGGATCAATTTGGTATCCATCAGTAACAGTACCATTATGGCAAACTGAAAAATTTATTGTATAAGTAGTCTCTGAACCTGCTGGTCCTGGATTATTTCTTACAATACCATCTATGTGTGTATCTCCTGAACCTGCCTGATTTGGATTCTTACCCCCAAATTTATCCCTCAAAATGATCCCAATATTATCATTATTTAAAGTTATACTATTGATTAAGACGTAATCATTTTGTTGATTAGAAATATCCTGAACGGCACCTACCCAGGCAATCTGAGAATTACTTTTTAAATCTGTTTTAAATGTTGTTTTACCACTAGGAGCACTGGGTGATTCTGGTGGTGTGTTAGGATCTGTATTATTAGAAGCAAGAAAAACATGCTCTAAGATTGAGTTATCAGCTGGATCTGAAGGAGCTGGTTTTGGAATATTAGCTGTGTCAACATACAGCAAAATTAACGCGTCGGTAGTAGCTGGCATGGTTCTAATTGGTTAGGTTGTACAATAATTAATTTGAATTAAGCTACCAAATATATAGATATAATGCAAAAATCAATAAGTATTTATAACTTATGACCTTCTTTTATTCAACTTTTTTAATAAGACTGTAAGTTTTCATTATTGGAAATAATACTTGATAGAATAAATTTATTGCCAAAGCAGCAATTTCATGATATGGTAAAATCAAAACAATTTAATGTAGGAAGCAAAATTACTTTTAGCAGGACAATTCATGAACGTGAAATAATCCTTTTTGCTGAGCTTACCGGAGATTATTCACCAAATCACGTAGATGAGGAATTCATGAAAAACTCCTTTTATGGAAACCGGATTGCACATGGAGCGTTGCTTGTTGGATATATGTCTACTGCATCATCCATGATCATCGAAAAATATGCTGTAGAAGAACATGATGTTACTCCTGTATCCTTAGGTTATGACCGTATTCGGTTTATCAAACCCGTGTTTATCAATGATACGATCACTATAACATACACTGTGGAACAATATGATCCCGTATTACAAAGGGCCTCATCGAACATCGAGATCACAAATCAGCTTAATGAAATAGTTGCTGTAGCTAAACATATATTAAAGTGGGTACTGAACACACCCAAGTAGACACCTTGGCTTAAACCGTTGTCGCGCGAAAACAGGCAAATAGAAATTACATTCAATCATTTCCTCAAAGTGATTTCCTTTCCTCCATTAATGGTATTAAAGGGTAATGGAATTAAGGGAAGTGTCAAAAAATGGCTAAAAAACCGTCCAGAGGCAATTTTTCATTTTTGGCCCATTCTTTGCATAATACTTAATAACTAATAAAGTAAGATCATGAAAACGCGCATAATAAATCGACTTATCTGGGTATTAATCCTAATGACAGGATGGTTTTCCGCTCAGGCTCAGCGTCAAATGGAAGTTCCGGGTGATAATTTCAGCCTGGAAGGAGCGCTTGAACTGTTTAAAAAATCAGGTTCACCTGAAGAATTTGAACGAATGCTTAATGATCCGGATTCAAGAGTGAATAACCTGGATCTTAATGGTGATGGATATATAGATTATATCAGGGTTATCGACATGTATGAAGGAAATGTTCATGCTTTCATTTTGCAATCGGTAATATCTGAGAGAGAAAGTCAGGATATAGCCGTCATTACGTTGGAAAAATTGGCAAATGGTAAGGCTGTATTGCAGATCACAGGTGATGAAGATATTTATGGTGTTGAGACCATCATCGAACCGACCAGTGAAGTACGTACGTATGGAGGTACTACTTCAACACGCGTAGTTGTCAATGTTTGGGGATGGCCAATGGTGAGATACATTTACGGACCTTACTATTCTGTATGGGTATCACCATGGGGATGGAGATATCGACCTTATTGGTATCATCCATGGAGACCAGTTGTATACTATGATTATTATTCATACTGGAGTCCTTACAGGCATTACTATACAGTATGTTATACACACAGAGTGGTTTACGCTCATCACTTTTACAGACCTCACAGGACTACCTCTGTAATCGTTCATAAGCGACACTACGATCGAATTACACATTACAGATCAACTCATATAGATACTGATGGACGATACAGATATAATGAGAGCAGATCAAACAGTCGTCAAACCAGTAATGCTGTCCGATACGATGCAAATGGAAGAATAAGGCCAAGTTCAAATCAAAATTTGAGGACCAGTTCATCAGCCAATGAACGGACCCTTGAACGTGGAATAGAGGGAAATAGAAGATCTACCTCCTATCAGAATAGCGATTTGACAAGAAAACGACCGGAATCTAATATTCGGACCGGGCAGAATAGCTCTCAACAAAGATATGCTGATTACGGGAAAAGCAGTACTTCAGGTAATACATCTGGCTCAACAAACAGGAACAACGGCGTCATCAAAGAGCAACGAACATCTGCGAGAATGGAAAGTAACAGAACATCAGGAAATTCCAATACTCAGCGATATGAAAGAGGATCATCTTCTACGCCAGGTTCCGGACGATCAGTTAACCAATCTTCCGGAAGCAGCCAGAGGTCATCTACTGGTACAAATGTGCAGCGATCCACAGAAAGATCGTCAGGTAGTTCGAATATCCAGCGATCATCCGGAAGATCATCCAGTAACGCTAATATTCAACGATCTACGAGTAGCTCTAACGTTCAGCGATCTACAGGTAGCTCCAGTGCACATCGATCATCAGGTAGTTCAAATGTTCAAAATTCATCTGGCCGATCATCAAGCAGTGCTAATATTCAGCGATCTACAGGGAGATCATCAGGGAATTCAAATGCTCAAAGATCATCCGGAAGTACTGATACCAAGCGATCTGATAGTTCAAAAGGACAAAGTAGAGGAAGACATTGATCTTCCTCTTTTTCTTATATCATGAAATAATTCAATGGTTTTTCATTCAGAAATGTAGGTTGATCATATTCGAAAAGTTTCTTATTACATCTTTTGAACATATTGTGAATAATTTGAAATACCTCCAACAAAATACCCGCATCAACTTTGAATTGATGCGGGTATTGGTTAGTTCTTAGGAATCAATTTTTAATTCAATGAATTGATATAGTTTTCAATACCCAGGATTCACATAGTATATGCCTCCTGAATCATAGTTTTGGCTTCATTCTCTTTTTCTGGCAGTACATCGAATTCAGCAGTCCATTCGATTGTAGTTTTTTGCCCATCAGATTCCAGTACTTTCATTGTGCCAAAATTGTTCTCAACCGGAAGAATGGGTTGCTTGGGGATACCATAACGAAAAATACGATCCTTATGGTTGACTTCAAGGACATTTTCTTCAAGTAGGCCTCCTTCAGTTGCACAATACCTTTTGTCACCTTCTACTCTACAACTCGGGATTAAAGGTGCAAACCATTTATCTACTCCTCCGACCGCACCGATTACATTCCATGCTGCTTCCGGTGAAACCGAAATAGTTTTCCTGACTGTTTTTTCGACTTTTTCATGTTGTTCTGTTTTTAAGTTATACAATCAATTACAGCCCAAATTTATAAAGCCAATTTGCCAGATATTTTTTTATTTAGCTCAAAGATTATTCCTTTTGGCTCAATCGGTATTCTGTTGGCGACATACCATATTTTTCACTGAAGCATTTTGAGAAATGTGCCGCATTATTGAATCCACAACTAAATGTAATATCAGAAATTCGATTATCAGAAACACGTAACAAGTCAGCAGCATATTCAAGCTTTTTGTTATGCAAATACGCTGCAGGACTACTATTGTAATGTTTTCTAAATTCACGTTCAAACGATGATAAACTTAGATTTGTCAATTGGGCCAGCTCAGTTTGCGACAGATCTGTGTAGAGATGAGCTTCGATTACTTCCTTAAACGTATATGATACCGGGGAAAATAGGGAAGATAATATCTGAAGTACCAATGGAGTATTTTTTGTATTGATAAGCAAAAGTATCAATTCCTTTAACTTTAAAATCAGGATCTCTTCATTGACAATGGATGGATTATCAAAGTAGAACAGGATACTTTCAATGTATTTTTGCAGAAGTATATCATCAGGAACTTTGGCAGCTACTTCCCTTCCAATATAAGGTTTGGGATGTTTCAGGAATTCCGGGATTTCTTTTTCATATACCTTTTTTAATACTTCAGGATAAAAGTGGACAGCCACAGCTTCCTAACCATTGGTATTTGTACCAATCATTTGAGACATATAGTTACCACACTTAATCAACACCGATTCTTTAGTGCGAATTTTTATTTGATCTGTGGTTGTAAATGTATTGTTCTCTCCTTCAATAATGTGAAGAAAACACACATCATTTGACATGATGGTTGGTCGCCTGAATGGAGGAATAATGATTGCTTTCTCAAATAATACCTTCCCAAATAGATCGTATGTTTTATGCTCAAGGATCATGATTTGGTAAATATAAATGGAACAGATAATGAAAAAAAGTGGTTGAACCGTTTGCAATAGGATTTGAGCTAAATAGAAAGATTAAGTAATCGATAGTCATATGCTATATGAAAAAATACAACGACATTGGCACCCCAAGGTGGTTGTTGGTGCAATTATACGCACCTACTGGTAGGTTTTTTGTATTGACAGAAAGGTATCGCGAAGATTATTGCTATATTGCTACATTGGATCAGGCAATTTCAGGAATATTTTCCTGATACATGCACTTAATTCAATATAGAATACTCAATATACTATGAAAAATATGCTATGCTAGAGACCTTAATGGAAATTGATAAAGTCAGGTTGAATTTCGATAAAAATGGTATTTATATACTTGACATAACTATTGCTTTAATCATGTTTGGTGTGGCACTTGAGTTGAAACCTGATGATTTTAAACGATTATTCAAACAACCAAAAAGTGCGCTGGTCGGTATTTTTTCTCAATTTTTATTCATGCCTTTATTAACCTTTCTATTAGTCTTTTCCTTAAAGAGTACAATCACGCCTACCATTGGGTTGGGTATGATCCTGGTTGCAGCATGTCCCGGTGGGAATATATCAAATTTTATGAGTGCGCTGGCCCGGGGAAATGTTGCTTTATCCGTAAGCCTAACTGCCTTTTCCAGTCTGGGAGGCCTAATTTTAACTCCGCTCAATTTTACCTTCTGGGGGAATTTATATATCAGAACCTATTCCGGCATTGACGGTTCGGCATTTATACCTCCGATCGAAATTGATTTATTCAGTGTTTTTATTACTATCGTATGTATCATTGGTATCCCGTTATTTCTTGGAATACTATTTAATACAAAATTTCCAAAGACAACAGAGAGAATTGTTGTTAGCGTAAAACGCTTGTCAATTTTAGCATTTGCTGCTATCGTAATCGTGATCTTTTCTGCAAACTTTGAACATTTTGTCAAATTTATTAAATATATCTTCTTTCTGGTTTTAGTACATAATGCCCTGGCGTTATTCATGGGATATTATGTTGCGAAAGCTTTCAGGTTACCCAAAATTGATCGCAAAACAATATCAATTGAAACGGGTATCCAAAATTCAGCCCTGGCATTGGTATTGCTGTTTAATCCTGTGATCTTTCCTCAAGAATTAAATATTGGCGGCATGGCTTTTATAGCGGCTTGGTGGGGTGTCTGGCATATTATATCAGGCCTTAGTGTGGCCAGTTTCTGGTCCGGATTTTCTCTTAAGCCCAGAGGCAGTTATGCTGAAGTTAAATGAAATGTTACAGGGATGATCCAGTAAATTGGATCCCTTGCTATGATTTTATGGTCTTGATTATTAATTGAACAGAATACTTATTGCTTGATGAGAGCCAAGGTTTACGTTTGTTTTTAACATAAATTGAAAAGTCAGCTGAAATAATTATTTCAACTGACGCTTACCATATTATACCATAGACTTTTAAAAAGTCAATACTGCAGCACCTTCCATAACCGGCTCATGTATTGCCATGGAACCAACAATTGTTACACCATCAATGAAATCGCTTTCTGAGTACCCTCTGACTTTGGCACAGGGAGGGCATACACCGATTTGGCATCCATTATCAATCACATTTTGGATCATATCCTTCATTGTTGGGTCTTCCGGATTCAGGTGGGCACGTTCAGCACTACCTTTCCGTACCCAATCAACAGCATTGCTTACCAGGAATATTGATACATCCAAACCTGCATTGATCCCGCCATTTGCAATGCTCCAGGCAACTGATGAGCGTTCATTATCTAATCCGTTAGTGATTACGACGACTAATTTTCTTTTTTCGTTCATGATTTTTATTTAGTTAGATAGAAACTTATGGAATAAGATGATTATGATTTCTTCAATCCGGGAGTATAAACATGTAAACTGATGGCAGTCCTGTCGAATGGATTGCCAACCGCATGGTAGGCCATGTGATCATCGATATATGCCATGCTACCTTTATCGTATCTGCTGACAGCTATCAATTGAGGTTCAGCATCTGGCGTATATCTTTTTTCCTCAATTGAGCCATGTAGTACTTTGAATACGCACCCCCCTGCTGGGTGCCCATGTATTGGACTATATTTACCAGGTTGCCAATGGATCAGGACCACTTTCAACAATTCATTCTGGATCAACACATGATGGGTATCCTGATTCTCTAAAAAGCGTTCCATTTCCTGATGATTAATTGACAATAATTTTTTAAGAACTGGGATAAATTGCATTGCTGTAAAAGGTGTGCTTTTATCAAGAAAGGTGTGATATAAATCGAGACATACTTGCCAAAGATCTGGCAGTAGTCCCATTGACATTTGATATAAGGCACTGGAAGTCAGTAAATTCTTGTAATCTAATAAGGGTGTTGTTGAATGCTGGGATTGGCCAATATTACCTCTTTTGGCATGTTGCCAGGAACTCAGGTTTATGTCTTTTTTTGCTGAATGGTAGCTGGTAGAATGATCGACGTGATAATTTTCGTTAGCCGGAAGATTGTGTAAGGTATTCATAATGCTCTATTTGTTTGTTCATGACAAAGGTGAGCATGATGAAAGAATTAAGTTTTGCTAAAAAGGTCTATAGTTTGATTATTCGGCTCAACTATCAAAAATCAGCGTATAGTAACTGATTTTTTATACTCGGAAGGATTAACACCCATTATATCCTTGAATACCCTGCTGAAGTGAGACAGATCTTCAAATCCTGATTCAAAAGCTACCTGAGAGATACTCAAATTTGAATTAACGATGATATTGGCTGCATGATGTACTCTTCGCTTGGATAACCACTTACCTGGTGATTGATTAAATTGATGTTTAAAATCTCTCTTAAATGTGGAAAGGCTCCGGTGTGATAATTCTGCATAATCCTCAAGCTTAAGATTAAAGCAGAAATTGTTTTCCATGATTTGTTCGAGTGAAGGCTTATCTGTTTCTGCCAACAGATGATAATATGCCGTAAGCACAGGATCACAATTCATAAGTGTAAGTAAAAGCTCTTTCAACTTAAGTACTAATATTTGGTCAGGAGGACGGTTTTCTCCCCGAAAATAATTGAGCATGGAATGAAAATATCCATCCAAAAAATTGGATGATTGTACTTCCTTAGCCGTGAATATTAAAGAATTCTTATCCAGCTGCAGTCTGGTTTTACCTTTGACCTCTTGATAGGTTTCCCTGATCAGGTCATCAGAAAGGAAGAATCCAAGCATACAATACTCATCATCAAAATATTGATGTATCACTTCTGCCCCTTTCTTCAGGTAAAGCGTCTGACCTTCCTCAATTGTCCATTCGCCATTTACAGTTTTATAAGTCTTTTTCCCACTTAGTACATGCACCAGGTAATCGTTTTTTGAAAAGATGCCAATATGTTCTGCATCTATGGGACATGTATATTCCAGGCAAACTGTCTCTTTGAATTCAAATCGGTTAAAGCTTAGATTTTCCTTAACGATTTTATAAAAATTGAGCATGGATACAGAGGTTATGCTTAATTACATAGATTAATTTTAATTCTAACATGGCCATGTCAACTCCCTGTGAATAAGGAAGAAATTACATTAACTTTTTCTTAAAAAAATCGACAGTGCGTTGCCAGGCCAGTGTGGCGGCAGGTTCATCATATCGCGGAGTTGTATTGTTATGAAAACCGTGGTTTACATTTGGATATATATAGGCTGTATATTCCTTGCTATTTGCTTTCAATGCTGCTTCATAGGCAGGCCAACCGGCATTTACCCGTTCATCAAGCCCGGCATATTGCAATAATAGGGGCGCATTTATTTTGGGTACATCCTCGGCAGCAGGTTGTCCTCCGTAGAAAGGAACTGCAGCTTTCAGGTCGGGAATGCGTACTGCCATCATATTGGATATCCATCCTCCAAAGCAAAAACCAACCACCCCTATATTTCCAGTGCACTTTTCATGCATTTTCAGTGTATCAAAAGCAGCAATAAAATCCTCCAGCATCTTGTCACGATCACGTTCGCGTTGCATGTTCCTTCCTTCATCATCATTTCCCGGATAGCCTCCTAACGGTGCCAGGGCATCCGGAGCTAATGTGATAAAACCTTCCAAAGCGGCAATACGCGCTGTATCTTCGATATACGGATTGAGCCCACGATTTTCATGAACCACGACGATGCCTGGTAATTTACCGCTAGCATTTGCTGGAAACGATAGTAAACCTTTCATTTTACCTGCTCCTTTGGGCGAATCATACTCGATGTATACTGATTTTAACCGCGGATCATTCGGTTTTACCTGCTGGGCCTCGGCATATTTGGGCAATAAAAATGAAGCCAGAGATGCTACGGTGATTCCACCTACAGCATAATTTGATAATTTATCCATAAATTGGCGGCGATCAATTTTGTTGTGCGCGTAGGCATCATAAAGATCAAATACTTCCTGACTTAAATCTTCTTTTCGTATTTTTTTCATGGAATAGATATTATAATTGGTTCATTAATTTATTTCATAGATCATCGTTTGCAAGGTCGATGTAGCTTTACCCTGTGCGAGAATCTATAAACATATGATTTAATTTGAACTATTTCAATAAAATCACTTGTATTTATCTTTAAATCCTCAAGTAGTTAATGGAGTAAAAGTGAATTTTTTAAATTAATTTAAAGAAGAATTGAGCATATGCTAAATTCTAAGGAAATAAACACCCAATCCAATGGAGCGCAGAGACTTTATGAAAACGTCGGTGATGGCAGGGGCCTATGCATTGTTAGGATCTAAACCAATAAATGTGGCTGCAACATCGTTGTCCTCGGAAAATTCCTGGTTTGACCGACCAATGCGTTGGGCACAGTTGGTATTGGTTGAAAATGATCCAGGTAGTTTTGATCCTGATTTCTGGTTAGATTATTTTAAAAAGGTTCATGCCGATGCAGCCTGCCTTAGTGCAGGTGGAATTGTAGCATATTATCCTACAAATGTACCACTTCATCACCGAAGTTTATGGCTTGGTGACAGCGATCCGTTCGGATACCTTGTGAAAGGTTGTCGTGATATGAATATGTCGGTGATTGCCAGAACGGATCCACATGCTGCATGGGATAATGTTTATAAAGTGCATCCAGACTGGATCCAGGTGCTGGTAAGCGGAGAAAAACGAAGGCACTGGTCAAATTCCAAACTATGGGTGACCTGTGCGTTCGGACCTTATAATTTCGAGTTTATGAACGAAGTCCATCGTGAAATAATGGAATTGTATGAAATTGATGGCATTTTTTCCAACCGTTGGGCAGGTCATGGCATTTGTTATTGTGAGCACTGCAAAAAGAATTTTCAGGAATTTTCTGGTCTTGAATTACCTGAAACCAATCAACGACTGGATCCAACATATCAGAAGTGGGCTGAATGGAAGATCGTCCGTCTTAAGGAACTATGGCTATTATGGGATGACACCATTCGCAGAGTGAAATCTACCTCACGTTTTATTCCCAACGGTTTCCCTGACAAAATTGTTACCGGGGCCCAATCGGATATCTTTTTCACTGATCACCAGGCTCGACAAGGCATGATCCCACCATGGTCAAATGGCAAACGGGCAAAGGAATTACGTGCCACCCTGGGCATGAAACCATTAGGTGGAATATTCAGTGTGGGGGTGGAAGAACAATATCGCTGGAAGGATTCAGTCCAGAATGAAGCGGAAGTTCGGGTGTGGGTAGCTGAAGGCACAGCAAATAATATGCGCCCCTGGTTTGCGAAATTTTCTGGTGTGCTCTACGATAAGCGATGGCTTGATATTGTCACCCGAATCTATGATTGGCATTATGAATATGAAAAATACCTGAGAAATATACGATCCCTTGCCAACGTTGCCATGGTCTATTCAGAACAAACAGAACGCAACTATGGTGGAGAAGAATGGCAGAGCCATTCAGATTGGCATGAGATGGGTATGTATCATGCCTTGATTGAGGCACGTATTCCCTTTGATATGGTCCATGACCACTTGTTGGATGCGCAGCATCTGGCAGGGTATAAATTGTTGATTCTACCTAATATAGCGTCGCTTTCAGACAAAAAATGTGAACAGTTGAGGCAATATGTCGAAAATGGCGGAAATATTGTGGCAACCTTTGAGACGTCGTTATATGACGAAAATGGAAATCAAAGAAAGGATTTTGGTTTGGCCGATCTTTTTGGTGTTTCCTATAATAATAATATTGAAGGGCCAATGAAAAATTCCTACCTGAAATTGAACAAGGAAGCAGGATCTTCAGATTATCATGCGGTACTAAATGGTCTTACTGATGCTTTTCGTATCATAAACGGTGTTTGGCGATTGGAGGTAAAACCAGGCATGGATTTTCCCTCTCCTATCACGCTGATCCCCTCCTATCCCGACCTTCCTATGGAGCATGTGTATCCAGTACAACCCAACACGGATATTCGTGAGCTGTATTTGAGAGAAACCGGAAAAGGACGAGTAGCTTATATTCCCTGGGATATCGACAGGACCTTCTGGAATATATTGAATGTAGACCATGGAAAATTGTTACAGAACATATTCAATTGGGCGTTAAATGACACGTTACCTGTCGAAGTCAAAGGGAGCGGAGTCCTTGACGTGGCGGTATGGCAACAGGAAAAATCCATGACTGTACACCTGGTGAATTTCACCAATCCAATGATGATGAAGGGGCCAATAAGAGAATTGCTGCCTGTAGGTGAACAGACCATTTCGATAAAAATTCCAGACAATACAAGCGTCCGCAATGTCAAATTATTGGTATCAGGAGAGATTCCTGATTATAATCTTACTGATGGGTATATAATAATTACCATACCACAAATATTGGATCATGAAGTGGTTGCGGTGGATATATCGTAAGTCCTAACAATATTCAGAACAGAAAATTTGATGTTTTTACATGGATATTAATGCCGCGCTCTATTCGTAAAAAGGGCTATATTCCAATATATCGAGCATCTTACTTGCTGGTAAAAATTGAGGGTGATTCTCCTCGATCGGTAAAATATATTTTGCCCAGCCATAATACCCGTTCTTTTTCTCCTTTCCTATTCACCACATAGCCAGATACCATAAAATAGCCTCCTGGGGGTGGAGCCGGGCCCTGGAATGAATATGAGATCACAGGATCCTTGATATTATATTTATCGGCTATTTTTTTCATGTATGCCAGCTTTTCTTCTTCTTTCATTTGCCAGGTTGGTTTATCAGATGCAGGTGTAGATTCAGTAATCCTTCTTTCATTGTAATCATTGGGTTTGAACTTCTCCAACCACGGTTTCCAATCCTCAATCAAAGGCCCAATTTTTAATGAAAGTTCTCCGTCTTTCTCAATCCAGCATTCCATATAATGATAGGAATTTTTTTCTGAACCGCCTTTACCTGGGACGAAATGTCCCTGCATGTAAATTCTTACATCATCAAGAAGTTCTATATAAGAAAAATGAGGATTTTCTTCTTTAGCATATTTACCGGCTAATTTGTTCCATTTTGTATTACCATTCCTATCCAGACATACTATTCTTTCTGTCCCTCCACGGTAAATTGCATAATTGTAGGAAAGTATGAAAACAAATATTTGTCCATTCGCATCTTCCAGGACACTTTGAGCCTCCATTGCTGAATGCCTTGGCTCAAAAGCACGCATCCACTCTTGTTTCCCTTGTTTATCTACTTTAAATAGAAAGGCTTTCTTATCAGATTCGCCACCGGAATCCCCGAATATTAGTACCCCAACATCTCGTGTTTGAATAATCGGTGCGGCATATCCGTTATAACCTATGAATTTAGTATGATATGAATATTGGCCTACTTCATACAATTTTGACAGATATACGCTTTTTCAAGAGTTATTCGATCCGTATCTGATTGACTTAAATCCGGTGCTAGCTGAAAAACATTACTAGTCCCCTCCTTACGGGATATGTAAGCTTTATCCTTGACAGTTGGCAATACAACAGCAGAGACATTTAGATCAGTTTTCCATGGTTTCCAAACATACCATGTCGGCGCGACATAAACCCAATATCCTGCTGGTAAATTCTGTATTCCATTATAGGTACCTCCATGCCAATATTCATCATCAGTGCATGAACCATATTTTTTCTTGTCACCGGGTATTTTTAATGTACCTATCAATTCTTCATACTTGCCGTCTACACTGGCCTTTTGAAGTATTGATTCTTTAAAGTTGATCTTTTGCCCTGGTTGGTGATACAAAAATCCTGTTTGACCGCATACATTAGTAACTAAAATGCCTGGAAATACAAAAACGAAAATAAAGAGTATCGTTTTAAAATGAGTGTTTCCCATAATTTCACTCTATGCATTAAATCCCCCAATTTACTTCCAGAATTACCGTATACAATAAGATCTTTACTACAGTTGTATTGTTGTAATAAAACTGCAACTTTTGTTGGTGAATGTAATATAACGAATTGCTACAAATTACAATTCCTTAATTTTGATATTACGGAACCAGATGGTGTAACCATGATCTTGAAGGCCTATAAACCCCTCCTTGGCAATTCCTTCAGTCCAACCCGGGAAGTTTTTAAATTTGCTGTTTTGCACCATACTATCCCATTCTGGCGTCCACAAGTCATAGGAAACGACTTCAGTACCGTTCATTGCATGAGTTACATGGCCATCCTGTACTTTAATGACAACAGTATTCCATTCACCAGCCGGATTCACTGTTTCCGGATCAGCGGCAATCAAGTCATATAATGAACCTGCCAGGTGGCTGTCAATTTTGTTGTCTGTTGCATCTTTATTATCCAATACCTGTATTTCCGGAGCTGCATAATAAATAGGTTTACCTGGTACTTCACGAACGGCAAAGAAAATACCCGAGTTCCCTCTTGGACTGGATTTCCAGTCTATGGATAATTCAAAATCCTTGAATTTTTTCGGAGCATAGAGTATATCACCTCCTGCACCTTGTCCTTCTTTCTTCCCTTCGCCAGTGAATACCTTCATGGCATTATCTTCAATCTTCCAATTGGCAGGCATGGCATTGCCATTGCATTGGCGCCAACCTTCAAAGTTTTTTCCATTAAACAGCAACACCCATCCATCCTTCTTTTCTTTTGAGGTGAGTGTGTTTGGTTTTTGGGCGATTGCCGGCGCCAGGACTAATAAAAATACAGTTAGCGATAGTAATGAAATTAAGCTTCTTTTCATGATTTAAATTTTTTAAGATGTGAAGGGTATAAAGTAAGTACAATTTTTATTAAAAGTAATTAATTGGTCAATGGTTAACAATAGAAGAAATGTAAAATGACCTTAATTACTCGCTTAAAAACGCCTTCAAATCATTCAATTGCTCTTCCACTTCCTTTTTCCGCAATGCATATATCTCATCGTGTTTAACATTATTGGAATAGTGATCCCAGTGCTTTTGCGCTTTCCTGATCACTCTGGGTGTGATATCAAATTCCTTATAATCGAGTAGTTCTTTGGCAATCATAGACACCTTATAGCTCCCAAATAGATACAAACGAAACAACTCAACATATATGTTACTGACATCAAAACCTTCAAGGGCCATCATGATATCACCAGCAATGACCATATTTTCTTTATTTTTTAGCGCTTCCATTAAAGGAGTCAAAGCCTCATGATTGTTTTTTACCAAACCCAGGGTACGCGCTGCAAGAATGCGCGACTCAGGATTTGAGTGATTGAGCAGTTCAAGCATAGCAGTAACTACCTCCTTGCTACCAATTTGTCCAAGAGCATCGGAGGCCCTGAATGCATTTTCAGTCAATTTACCAGATAATTGTTGGACCAGCGGTGTGATATCTATGGACATATGAAATCAAATTGCTGACTAAAGCTAAAATATTAATGATGTTAATTTACACATTCAAAAACAAATTGGGCTAATGAACCAAAATCTACTCCTCAGCTATAGCATCTACCGGGTTTTTTAGTGCTGATTTAACTGTTTGCCCGCTAATAGCTATTAATGAGGTAATTAACAATAAGAAAACTGGCAATATATACATCCAAGCTGCGGGATTGAAGCGATAGGCAAAGGATTGTAGCCAGTGGTAAATCACCAGGTAAGACAAGGGAATAGCCACAATTGCTGCAATCAAGACCAACTTAAGAAAATCCTTTGTCAACAATGTAATGATGGAAAATATACCTGCACCAAATACTTTCCTGATACCAATTTCCTTTGATTTCTGATAGGTCGTTAGTGAAATCAATCCGAAAAGACCCAATCCGGAAATAAAAATAGTTAGCAAAGCGAAAGTACCGAAAAGCTGTCCAAATATCTGATCATCTTTATACTGCCCGTCAAAGAACCTATCCAGGAAAAAATAGTCAAAAGGATCTCTTGGATATATTGCCTTCCATTGGGTAGCTACCTTATTAATTGTCCCAGGTATATCATTTGAAGTAATTTTAATAGGAAAAAAACCAAACTCATAATCGTGCCCATAGGTAAGTAGCAATGGCTTTATTTTCTCATGCAATCCTTCAAAATGAGCATCCGCCACCACACCTACTATTTCTTGAGGTTCGAATTGAGCAATTCTGATGAATTGACCAACGGCTTCTTCAGGAAATTGAAAACCCAAGGTATGAAAGGCACTTTCATTTAAAATGACTTTATTTACCTCATCTGGCCTAAATTCAAAATTTCGCCCACTGAGTATCTTAAGTCCCAATGTTGGTAGGAAACGCTCATCAACAGATGCCACATCAAATGACCAACTGACATCTATCTCCTTTCCTTCCACATGAATATCTTCTGAATGAATTAGAAACTTTTTGCCGGGAATACATCCTCCGGAAGCAACTGTTATAATATCCGATTCCTGTTCCAGATTATCCCTGAACCGGTTAAACAGCATGGCCCGTTCTTGATTAGCTATCATAGATCGAGGAGAATGCAGTACCAATACCTGGTTGAGGTCAACTCCAAGATTTTGCTTTCGCATATTCTCTATCTGGTAATACACAGCTCCGGTACATGCAATAAGCAAAATTGCGATACTAAATTGAAATGTGATCAGTCCCTGACGAAAGTACCCATTGCCGATGGATAGTATATTTTTGCCCTTCAACACTTTAATTGGATCGAATGAGGACAGCACCAACGATGGGTATATACTTGCCAATCCTGCACCCACAAGAAAAACTAAAATAAAAATGAACCACAATTTTCCATTTTCTAAATCTAAAAGTGGAAAAGTAATTTCAGCAAATTGATTGTATAGATTACGACTAAAAAATGATATCAATACGGTAACCACAAGCGCCAATAAGCCTGAAAATAATGTTTCAATAGCAAATTGGAATGCTAATTGTTTTTTACTTGCACCAATTGATTTTCTTACTCCTACTTCTTTGGAACGGTTCAAGGCACGTGCAATAGTAAGGTTAATAAAGTTAATCCAGGCGACCACAATAATGAGCACTGCCGCTATGGATAATGCCCAGATAAAAAATTTATTGCCATTTGGATTGAGCTCATCACTTAAATGTGAATTGAGGTGAATGGAAGTAAGTGGTTGCATGGAAAAGTAAAAACTCTCCTGATCATTCAGACGACCTGTATGTTCAGCGATTATACGATTGATTTTTTGTTCCGACTCATTTATAGTAGAAGAACTTTTAACCATGATGTAGTTATAAACAAAATTGCGCTGTGGAGGCATAATGGTATTCATGTAATCTCCCAGCAGTGCCATGAGTGTTGAATAACTGACCACAAAATCCACATTAATGTGTGAATTTGCTGGTATATCTTCAAAAATCCCCTGGATCATGAACGGAATACTTCCATTAAGAATGACTGTTTTCCCAATGGGATTCGATTCTCCAGTCCAATCTGTTCCAAAAAATCTTTCTGCTGCAGAATGAGATATAATGGTTTGGTTGGGCTGATAAAGTAAATCCAGTTGCCCTTCCATTATCATCTTTAAGTTAAAAAATTCGTAAAAATTACCATCTGCCCAAAAAGTACGTTGACGGTTAAAGACTACATTTTCAGGCTCGTATTGAAACATACATTCTTCATCCAGAATTCGAACAAACTGAGTTACTTCTGGAAGTTTGGCACAAAGAATGTTTCCAATGCCAGCATATGTTTTTGCACTTTGCATGGTGACTTCGCCCCTTTCTATTCGCTCCACAACCAGCCTGTAAATATTTCTGAAATTTGGATAAAAACGGTCATAACTTAACTGATAATGAATATAATGTCCAATTAGGAGAAATGAGGTAAGGCCAATTGTCAATCCGCCAATATTGATCCATGTATATATCGGCGATCGATCTGTCCTGAATAATCTTCTCAAAGCTATTTTTACATAATTTGAAAACATTAGTAAGTATTTGATTGGAGTAAAGATAGACTGGAACTGGTAAAATTGGAAGTCAAATTCCTAAATGCTCTGAAACAGTTTTTAATTTAAATTGAATCGGTTAGTTTCTTAAAAAAAAATCATAAATAGAAAAGCATAACTGTTTAGTTTTTAAGCATTTAACTATTAAGATTAATGAAATGATTAACCATAATTACCATATATAATAATAATCTTAAACTCAATTAATTAGGACAAAAGTTAAAATTGTAAACCAGTTATAAATTCAAATCAAAATTAACCTTAACTTTAAACCAATATAACCTTTTAGCATTACCACATTCCAGTTAACACCATGAAAACACATCTCCATTATTTCTACCATTGGGAAGAACAAATTCCAGATGCACCATTTTTAAGGCAACCTGCAGGTAATGCCTGGAAGACATTAACTTATAGCGAAGCTGGAATGCAAATTAGAAAATTTGCGGCCGGTCTTCAGGGACTTGGCATGGAAGAAGGGAGCCATATTGGGATTATTTCAAAGAATTGCTATCAATGGGTAATTGCTGATCTGGCAATATCCATGGCTGGCTGTGTGTCTGTGCCATTTTATCCCAGCCTGTCAGCAGATGAGCTGCATGAAGTACTGGAATTGGGTGACGTTGATCTCCTCATAGTTGGCAAGCTTGAAGAATGGGAAAACAAGAGGATAGGTGTACCGGAATCAGTTCCGATTATTCATTTTCCACATTATGAAGGCAATGCAAAAGTGAATAATGGATATGATTGGGATGACCTTCTTGAACAGTACGCACCAATAAAAGGTCAACCTCATCCTGAAATGGACCGACTTTGGACAATCATTTTCACTTCCGGGACTACAGGTGCGCCAAAGGGTGTAATGCATGATTATCAAAATGTTGCCTACCTGATAGATATTGAAAGTAAATACGACACATTTGGGTCAAGCGCCGTGAGACATGGTCGCCAGCTTTCTTTTTTACCTCTTAACCACGTTGCAGAACGGTTTTCTTTCATAGCAATGTTATTTGTGGGCGGATGTATTTCCTACACAGAATCCATAGATAGTTTCCCAAATAATTTGCGTGATACTCAGCCTCATCTTTTTCTTGCTGTTCCGCAGCTTTGGAATAAATTTCAAATGGCCGTTTTATCCAAGATCCCGCAAAATAAGTTGGATTTGTTTTTAAGCATACCAATAATAAAACGGATAATAAAGCATAAAATACGGAAGAATATGGGTTTTGGGAGTTTAGTGAATTGTTTTACGAGTACAGCAATTACGCCGCAACCATTGAAGGATTGGTTTGCCAGGTTGGGAATTTATATGAGGGAAGTTTATGGACTAACAGAAGTTATGGGACCTTTTACAGTAATGCCAAAAGATCATTTGAAAGAAAATGTGGTCGGTAAAGTATTGCCACAAGGTGAATGCAAAGTGGATCCTGGTTCAGGAGAACTTATCATAAAAGCACCGTGGTTATTAAAAGGATATTACAAGGATCCTGAGCGCACCAACGAGGTCTTAGTTGATGGTTGGTTTTATACCGGAGATAAAGCAGAAATCGATGAACAAGGTTTTGTGAAAATTGTTGGCCGTGTGAGTGATACGTTTAAAACTGCAAAAGGGAAATTCATTGTGCCGACTAACATTGAAAAACACTTTGCTGAAAATGATCTCGTTAGCCAGGTATGTGTTACCGGGCTAGGTCTCATTCAGCCAATGGCATTGATTGTCGTGTCAGATATTGCCAAACAGTTTGAAACTAATCAATTAATTCAATCTCTCGAAAATACACTGGATAAAGTGAATGCACAATTACACAAACATGAAAAGCTCAGCCATTTGGTGATAGTAAAAGATATTTGGTCAGATCAAAATGGAATGCTTACACCCACCTTGAAATTGCGGCGAAATGTGGTGAGAGAACGGTATAAAGATAAGATTGGCAACTGGGAGAAGCTAGAGCAACGTGTAATTTTGGAGTAGACCCGACAATAGGAATATCATGAAAATCTTATGATATCGTCTTTATTTTCTTTTTTTACTTTGATATTTTCTTTTCCTTTTCATTATTAAAAAAAGTAACCATAAGGTCAATATATTTTTCGAGCCACATCCCGTCTCCATGGCCACCCCCAGGAACAGTAATAAATTCATTTTCAACTTCAAAGCTGTCGAGAGCTTCGTGCAAGAATTCGCTTTGACAGTGTGGGACCAAAGGATCAGCATCCCCATGCAAGACGAGAAAAGGAGGATCGTTATTATCAACATACGTTATTGGATTCGCCAATGCACATAGACCATCATTTTCCTGTATTGGTCCGCCTATGAGTGTAGACTCCGGAGAATCCGACGCATCGTGATGCATTCGGCTACCACAGGAATCCATTTTCTGAAAATCAGTGGGGCCGTACCAGTCCACCACAGCGTCAATCCGACTGCTCATTGCAATATTTCCTCCAATGTTCCCTTCGATATTTAATGTCTTCTGTCCCATGGTAAAGGTGTAAACACCATTTGTTGTTCCCATCATAGCTGATAGATGACCACCAGAAGAATCACCTGTGATGCCAATAAAGGTTGTATCCAATTCATAAGTTAAAGCATTAGCTCGTAAAAATCGCACAACTCCCTTGATATCATTGATTTGTGCAGGAAAAATAGCCTCATGACTTGAGCGGTGATTAACAGCTACAATAGCAAATCCCTCTTTTAACATTGGTCTTCCTATAGTAAAAGCCCTGTCTTTGGAGTTATTGCTAAAAAAAGCGCTTCCGGCAATACAAACGATAACGGGATAAGGGGATTTTCCAGTTTTTGGCAGGAAAATGTCGAGACGGTGTCCAGTCAATGTATCTCCGGCATAATTAATATCCCTCCATGCCTGTCGGACATCACCTTTTAGCATATTGTGAACCCTCAGGGAGATTGTATTTATGGATAAAAGGGCACTGGAAAGGAGAAGGGAATAATATATGTTCATTATTATTTTATTATCGATTTCATTTTCTGAATATAAAAATTTGAACTCGGATTTTTGTCATCTTAAACATTTAAATGCTTCACACTTATTAGTCTCAGATTCATAAATAAAATGATTATTCAGGATGTTGTTTGCCTATACCTGTTAGAAAATCTTATCCATTTAATGGAAAGTAAATACTCGCCGGAACACTCTATTATTCCTGATTATATACAAGGAATATTAGTATTCTTGTAACAATGATATTTGAAATATAGATCCTGCCTAAAAAAATTGTTACTTATTTCCAAATGCCCAGGGCTTTTCGCAAAGTCACCAATTGTCCTGTATGATACGAATTATGATCAATAACCAGCACTATTTCGCGGAAAATAGTGTAATCCGGAGCATGAGGTATTGGACCGTATAAGTTAACCGTTTTGTCTTTCACATAATTTTCCAATGTTTTACGATCTTTAAGGAATTGTTCAATCGTTTTTTTCCATTTGGAAGTGGTGCCACCTTCTTTTGGCCAATAACCCTCAGGCCATTTTGGCGAGGTGAAATTGGGATTTCGGATAAATTCAAGGATATCCCACTGTGCTATGCGCATATGCTCCACTAATTCCCATGACGAATACTCGATTCCTTCCATCCTTTTATTGATTTTACCCATGGGAATGTCCTTGATGCTTTCTTCAAAGGAGAGATGAGCATTCTTCCCTTCCAAAGATGCCAATAAATGTTTTCGGATTAATTCATCTTGTTCCATTTTTTATTTTAGTTAGTTCATTCCGGTAATTGAATTAACGAGTTTTAGAAATCAACCGTTGGAACTTGCCACTAAAAATCGACTTGAAAATAGCATGACTTCTATAATTCTTTAATGCACTAATGCCGTGAATAAAAAAAACATATACGACAGGTTAAATTGGATTTAAAATGTGAACGTATTATCGAATTGGAATTGATTATTGGGAATTACAAATAAATCTTTGCTGTCAATATTTTATGAATAGGAAATCGATTCCTGCAATTGCTCAATCATTTCTTTCATCCGTTCATAATGTGAACCTTTCCAATAGATCTTGTTACATGAATTACACTGATAAAACTCATTAAAAATACCCCAGGTTTCGGTATCAACATGGTCACGGACTTTCTCTTTTTCAATCTTTGTTAACTTTCCATTGCATTTCATGCAACGGCTGAATGCTTTTAAATTCGATAATAAATCAAATCGCTCTATTACTTCCTGCAGTTGTTCTTTGGGGTCCTGCGATCTCAGATAATACCCACGTGTTACACTATTTTGTTTCAATATTTCAAGATCACGAGTAAGAATAATACGCTTCTCGTCAATTGAAATCCTGATGATTTCCGGATCTTCAAGCTGATTATCATACATAGCATCGAAGCCCAGCATGCGCATATACCGGGCCAGCTTACCAATATTGGCGTCGACGATAAATCGTAAATTTCTCAATGGTTTATTTCTAAGCGGATTAATTTGCGTAATATCCAGCGATTCAAATACCGGGTAAACCGAAATACTGTCTTGAGGTCTAAGCCTGTATGAAAAGTTCACAGGATTGCCATTCACCAAAATCAGGTCTACCTCTGTGTGTGGTACACCCAAGGCCTGGATTGCATTTTTTATGGAAGGAGTCCCCCAAAAATGATAGGTAAATGTCTTTTTTTGTTGCCGAGGTAACAAGAAATCATTTAGTTCAGCATAAAATCGAAAATATACTCTTTTTTTCACACCTGCAGACATATGTGAATTTAACCAAATAATATTTTTTAAGAAAGGTATTGAGCATCAACCTGTTTTCATTAATGACAATTATAATCGGGATTAATCCGTCTTATTTCCAAAGCAAAAATCCAGATTTTAAATCGAATAAACATTAATCATTAATGCGTATCTTTAATACTCCTAATCATACTAAGATGAGAAAACTATTCGCTATTTCCCTGATGTTTATTTCCTTCTCGGCAGCACAAGCTCAAACACGTGAGCAAGGGCCATGGTGGCCACATCCACTGTGGGGTGCAGGCGACCAGGCAGGTGCTTCCAATTGGATCACTCCTGAAAAAATATTGAAAGCCTCCAAATGGATTACTACTGGTAAGCTATATGAGTTAGGTCAAATCTACGAGCGGGAGATGTTTGTTCCGGACAACAGGACCTTCCAGCTCTTTATTCCATCATTCCCTACATACGGTCCAATGGGTGAAGATCGAGTTGTATTCAATGATGAAGTGCTCATTGCTCAAATTGGTCAGGTAGGCACGCAGTTTGATGGTCTCGGACATCCTGGGATGCAGGTTGACATGGAAGACGGCACAACAACAGAGGTTTTTTACAATGGATATACTACAGCGGAAATGAAAGATCCGTTCGGTTTAAAAAAACTAGGTATCGAGCACATCAAACCAATTATTACTAACGGTATACTGATCGACATGGCAGCTTCTCTGGAACAGGATCCACTGGATAATGGATATGAAGTAAGTCTTCAGGAAGTAAAAGAGGCGTTGTTAAGGCAGGGAATGACAGAGGAGGACATCACTCCTGGAGATGCCTTATTGTTTAATTTTGGATGGTGGAGAAACTGGCATACGGATTTAGCCATGGACGGTGTACGTCGGCCAAGAATAAGCATGGAAGTGGTGCAGTGGTTAATCGAAAAGAGACCATCTATGGTAGGATCAGATACTATTCTGGATGGAGATGTATTCAACGCACATGTAGAATTGACTTTGAAAAACGGGATCTTCAATCTGGAATGGATGAACTTTGAGGAGCTTACCGCAGACAAAGTTTATCAGTTTATGTTTATTTTTACTCCGCTCCGCATTAAAGGCGCTACCGGTTCTCCCGGAAGACCATTAGCAATTAAATAGATACCACCTCTCATAATAATTAAAGTTGTTATTTATAATACTTATAATCATATGCAGGCAAACAGACGTAAATTCATCAGACAATCTATTGTAACTGCAGCGAGTCTATCCGCAGTTGCTATTCCCGGCGATCTTATGGCCAAATCATTTCGTGAAAGATCCAGACCGGTTCAAATAAGATCAAATATTAATGCTGTATCAAAACCAAAAGAGCACATTCGATTTTCAGTAATTGGACTTAATCATGGCCACATTTACGGCCAGGTAGCTGCGCTTTTGGGCGGTGGCGGAGAAATTGTTTCTGTATATGCAAAGGAACAGGATCTGCTCAATGCATTTACCAGGCGGTATCCGCAGGTGAAAGTAGCAAAAAGTGAAGAAGAAATTCTGGAGGATAATACCATCCATCTAATCGCAAGTGCTTCAATACCTGTTGAACGTGCTCCGTTGGGTGTCCGTGTGATGCAACATGGTAAAGATTACATGGCCGATAAGCCGGGGATTACCACCATTGATCAATTAAACGAAGTAAAACGTGTGCAAAAAGAAACAGGCAGGATATATTCCATTATGTATAGTGAACGATTTGGTAATCCAGCCACAGTAAAAGCTGGTGAGCTGGTACATTCAGGAGCGATTGGTAAAGTTATTCAAACTATTGGCATGGGACCACATCGAATGCGAATAAATACACGTCCGGATTGGTTTTTTGATCCCGTGAAGTTTGGCGGTATTCTAACGGATATAGGCTCACATCAATGCGATCAGTTTCTGTTTTTTACAGGTAGTACAGCTGCAGAAGTGCTTTCTTCTCAGATAGGGAACGTGAACAACCAGCAATATCCTGGTTTTGAAGATTTCGGTGATATGCATGTTCGTGGTAATAAAGGAACCGGGTATATCCGGATCGATTGGTTTACTCCTGATGGTTTAAATACATGGGGCGATGGCCGTTTGACTATACTTGGAACCGAAGGGTATATTGAATTGCGAAAATATACAGACATTGGCGGCCGAGATGGAGGAAATCACTTATTCCTGGTAGATCAAAAGGAAACGAAATACATTGATTGCTCAGAAGTGCCCTTACCCTATGGGCAACAACTGGTAAGTGATGTGGTGAACAGAACAGAAACTGCTATGACACAGGACCATTGTTTTTTAGCTACTGAGTTGGCTTTAAAGGCACAAAAACAAGCAATGCGGTTAATGCTGAATAACTGAATTGCACACAAAGTACTTGTGATTTTCAATGAATAAATTGAAGAAGTGAAAAGTATGCCGGTTAGGCAGATGTTACCAGAGTTATCCTAAGTAGGCTTTTAGTGCCTTACTCCTCGAACTGTGACGGAGTCTGCGAGTTGCTTGTTCTTTGATTTGCCTTACACGTTCCCGGGTAAGCCCAAACTTTAATCCAATATCCTCTAAGGTCATAGGTTGTTTTCCATTGAGACCATAATAATAGGATAATACCTCGGACTCACGTGCAGTTAGTGTGGATAAAGAATGCTGAATCTCATTGCTCAATGAATCTTCCATTAATCCCGAATCAGGAGTATCTTCATTTTCATTTTCTAAAACATCCAGTAAACCATTCTCCTCCCCCGATACAAACGGCGCATCAATCGATACATGCCGGCCATAATGCTTTAAATTCTGGGCTATTTCCTCAGAAGTTATATCAAGTACCTCTGCCAATTCATCATCTGTAGGATCGCGTTGAAATTTTTGCTCCAAATCTGAAAAGGTTCGGGAAATTTTATTTAATGCTCCAACTCTGTTCAGGGGAAGCCGGACAATTCTTGATTGCTCTGCAAGTGCCTGCATGATAGACTGACGGATCCACCAAACCGCGTATGAAATAAATTTAAACCCCCTTGTTTCATCAAATCTGGAAGCAGCTTTTACAAGACCTAAATTACCTTCATTGATCAGGTCACCGAGCGTCATCCCTGTACTTTGGTATTGTTTAGCAACTGAAACAACAAATCGTAAATTTGCCTTAACCAATTTTTCATGTGCCTTTTGGTCTCCGGCTCTGATCCTCTCTGCCAATACCACCTCCTCATCAGCTGTAATTAAATCGACCTTCCCGATCTCCTGTAAATATTTATCAAGAGACTGACTTTCACGATTCGTGATTTGTTTTACAATTTTTAATTGTCTCATAAAATTTGCTTTGTTCTTCTAATCAGTTTTAGTATTTATTTTTTTACATACGTTACCAATGCCCTCAATAGATGATATTTCTATAATTAAAACCATATTTGTGCTGTGTTATTCAGGAAAATCACTGATAAACGATGATTAAATCTGTAAGAGATGGAAACTTCTTTTGTGGTATTCAATGGTTTTCAAAAGAAACAGTGTGCAAGATACGAGAATTGGTTCTGATTTATCCCATACTGTTAAACTTATATTTAAAAAAAATGAAAGAAAACAGGACTTATAATCATTACAAAAAATTAATATCGCATATTTAGTTAAAAGACTGATTACTTGCCGTACATTCATAGCTGAATACCATTCAAAAATTTTAAATCATATTATTTTAGCATGCCAGCATCATTATTTATTTTAGTTGGAAGTATTTTGGTCGTTTTTTGGTTCTTCCTTTATATTATTCCCATTGGACTTTGGATAACCGCAGTTTTTTCGGGGGTAAGTGTAAGCTTGCTGGATTTGACAGTAATGCGTTTTAGAAAAGTACCTCCGTCGCTTATTGTAAAATCGTTGATTCTGGCCACCAAAGCAGGAATTAAAGATGTTACTTCTCAAAATCTAGAAACACATTTCCTGGCACACGGCAATTTGGTAAATGTGATAAAAGCGCTGATTGTGGCGGATAAGGCCAACCTAAATATGAATTTTAAACAGACAACTGCCATAGACCTTGCCGGCCGTGACGTACTCAAGGCCGTACAGGTATCAGTAACCCCCTATATTATTATTGTTCCTGCAATAACTGCCGTATCCATGGACGGAATTCAGTTGATTGCCGAAGCACGGGTTACTGTCCGTACTAATCTCGCACAACTTGTGGGTGGAGCAGGTGAAGAAACCATTCAGGCTCGTGTGGGCCAGGGAATCATATCAAAAATAGGTAATACTGCACATTATCTGCAAGTGCTTGAAAAACCAGAAGAGATTTCCAAAGAAGTTTTAGCAAATGGCCTTGATTCCGGCACTGCCTATGAAATATTATCTATTGATATAGCGGATATAAATATCGGTAAAAATATTGGTGCTAAACTTCAGATTGATCAGGCGCAGGCAGATCTTGATATTGCTAACGCAAAGGCTGAAGAAAGACGCGCGATGGCCGTTGCACTTGAGCAAGAAATGCTGGCAAGAATTGAGGAATCACATGCAAAGTTAATTCTCGCAGAAGCAGCAATACCGTCTGCACTCTCCGAGGCTTTTAGAAATGGGAGATTATTTAAAGGATTTCGACCTTAACTAAAATTACAGCCACAAAATATTTGCATTTTGATTTACCAGACAGGTAAATTAATGAACGCTGTATGTGTATACACTCGTTCATGTATGCTGAAACTTACTCAACCAACCTGCAATTGCTAAACGATGACCTATATCATTATGTGCTTGAAAAATATAGCAATGGGATATGATACACAGGGAGGGTGTAAATTAAAATGAATCAAACTTAAAAAAAGCAAACCCATTTTATTTGCTTTTTTTAAGTTTATGATCTGATTAATTTATAACTCGAACGTTCACAGCATTCATGCCTTTTTTACCCCGCTCCACATCAAATTCCACCTTGTCATTTTCACGGATATTATCAATCAGGCCTGAAGAATGAACAAAGATATCTTCACTTGAATCCGATGGTTTAATAAAACCAAAACCTTTGGTATTATTGAAAAATTTAACTGTTCCTTGCATTTTGTTGTATTAATTAATTGTAAAAGATTATAGTATGAAATAATATATATTAGAAATGATAGCTATTGTTAATCTGGCGGGGTATTAATTTATAAATATTCAAACGATGATTATTTTTAAATATCTTTTTTATCTCTTTTGCAGCAATTTTAAGTCTAAATATAGAACACTCTTACCACTTTGATATCGCTAAGGTATTACTATTTATTGAATATTCACATGAAAGTTAATAATTACATTCACCAGAATAGAAAACATTTTTATAATTTCCGGTAATTACATCGAAAAAGATAGGAAAATGTACAACTAATTCTAAACATCCTTCAAATTTAGGTTTTATTATACATATTTTAATTGGTATAAACTGAATCATTCTACCCAAAGACAATGGTGGAAGCATGTAGGCAATAAGAAATCAGTGCTGTAATATTTTATAATTATATAATAGTGCTACTAAACTAATGTCAATCCATGATCAATGATCCTTTTTAACTCCTGAAAATCCTTCTCGGTTGGCATAACTAACGGAGCACGGACGTCACCGGCATCTTTTCCAATAATCCTGGCCCCAGCTTTGATCAAGCTTACGGCATAACCTTTCTGACGATTTCTCAAACGTACAAATGGAATATAAAATTCTTTCATGATCCGATCCACCTGATGTTTATCTCCTTCCCTTAAGCTGTTGTAAAACTGCATTGCCAGTTCCGGAACAAAATTAAATGCAGCAGAGGAATAGGTGTTTACACCTATTGAAAGATACGCTTCGGAAATAATCTCTGCCGTTGGCACACCCCCGATATAGACAAGCCGGTCACCAACTGTTCTTATGATATCATTCAAATCCTGGATATTTCCAGTTCCATCTTTTAATCCTATGAGATTGGGGCATTCATTGGCCAGCTTTTTTAGGGATTCGCTGGACAAAATGCTATTGGACCTGTTATAGAAGATGGTAGAAAGACTAGTTTGCTTCAGGATGGATTTTGCATACAGGTACGTTCCTTCTTCAGGATGCATGGTCAGATAAGGGGGGAATAATAACAATCCATCAATACCCGCTTTCTCAGATAATTTTGCATATTCTATAGCTTCAGGTATTGTCCTGCCAACTCCAGAAAACACAGGCACCCTGTTATTAACTGTTTTTGCTGCAATTTCAACAAGTTCTTTATATTCATCCATTGAAATGGAGTTAAATTCGCCAGTCCCTCCGGCAACAAAAATTGCTGAAACACCATGTTCAACAAACCAATTCAAACGGTCTGCATATGATTTTGCGTTGAATTTACCTTGCTGATCCATATCAGTTACAGGAAAAGATAGCAATCCATGCTGCATTGATTTCCTGATTTTTTCTATTGATAATGCCATTTATTTGGTAATTAAAAGATTTTAAACAACTTCTTATGTTACTGGTCCGGGATTGAATAATACTAGGTCGTTGTGCAATCCCAACCGGTCAGCGGCAACTTGTTTTTCTCCGCTTGCTACCTCAAGCATAAGATGAAACAGTTCCCATCCTAATTCTTCAACTGTTTTTGCTCCGGTAGCAATTTGCCCTGCATCCAGATCTATCAGGTCGAACCAGCGATTGCTTAACCTGGAATTTGTGCCAATTTTTATTACAGGAACTTCAACCAATCCATAGGGTGTCCCCCTTCCAGTGATAAACACATGCAAATTCATACCAGCTGCTATTTGTAAGGTTCCACATATAAAATCGCTTGCCGGGGTAGCTGCAAATGTTAATCCTTTTTTTCTGATCTTCTCGCCGGGACCGATAACATCAACAATAGGACTTGAACCAGACTTTACAATTGATCCCAACGCCTTTTCTACTACATTACTTAATCCACCTTTTTTATTTCCCGGGGAAGGATTTGCACTTCGATCTGCTTTACCATGCCGCAAATATTCATCATACCATTTCATTTCATGGATCAAAGCCTGGCGAACTTCATTATCGATTGCCCTTGGCAGGAGTAAGTGTATGGCATCCCGAACTTCAGTTACTTCCGAGAACATGACGCTACCGCCAGCACGAACAATTAGGTCTGCAGCATAACCAGCAACTGGATTACCTGTAAGTCCTGAAAATACATCACTTCCACCACACTGCATACCTACTACCAGATCAGATAACTGACAAGTTACACGTTCACGTTCATTAAGAACTTTCAAATGCTTCTCCGCCAGTTCCATAAAACCATCAGCCATTGCTGAAAATCCGTGGAACGCCTCATCTTGCATATAGAGTATATTAGATGATTGATTTTCAGTATTTTCTAATAACCATTCCGGACGCAGTTTTTCACAACCGAGTCCAACAACCAAAACCGCACCCCCAAAGTTTGGATTTTTCGCAATATTCTTAATCGTTCGAATGGGAATTACTGCACCAGGGGCATTGATCGCCACCCCACATCCATAATGATGATTCAGTGCAACCACATCATCCACATTCGGAAAGACGGGCAATAATTCGTTCCGGACTTTATTAGCAACAAACTCAGTCATCCCGGCTACACATTGCACACTGGTGGATATTCCCAATATATTTTTCGTGCCGACACTACCGTCCGGATTTTGATACCCCTGAAATGTATACCCCTTAAGTGGTTTGAGGCTGAATTTCCTTGGTATCGTATTAAAATTATAGTCATCTACATCCGGGGGATCTGGTAAGGTTAGTTTATCTTCACCAATCCACTCCCCCCGATTGATTGCTTGTGTGGTATATCCAATAATCTCTCCATAACGGATCACCGCATTACCTTCCGGAATGCCAACTAATGCCACTTTCTGACCCATGGACATATCCTGCAATAAAACAGTACCATCAGGTAGTTTAGCCTCCTTTTTCAACCCTTCTGTCCTCGATACAATTCCTACATTATCCTGTGGATTGACTTTGATGATGGTTACATTATTTACTTTTTCAATCATATTGGATCAGACGAAAGGGAATAATTGTGCCAATACCATTACCGTAATGAGCCCCGAAATAGCCATTACTGTTAAAAGAAATGAAAAGTGTCGAACAGTTTCTTTTTCTGTCATACCGCTCATTTTGGAAACTATCCAGAAACCGCTGTCATTCATCCATGCAAATATCTTGGATCCACAGCCGATCACCAGTGCTATATAAACCGGATGGAAGCTCAGGCCAGTTGTGATAAATCCGCTTACAACGCCAATGGAAGTAACCATGGCCACCGTAGCTGATCCCTGGGCTGTTCTTACAAGTGCCGTAATGATAAATGCGAGGGGAAGTATGGCCATTTGATAATTAGCTGCAAGTCCTTCAATTCTCAAACCAATTCCAGTTTGCTGAAGCATTTGGCCGAATGCACCTCCTGCTGAAGTTATCAATATGATCATTCCTGCACTCATCAGGGATTCAGTTATATATTTTTTAAAAACTGTCAGGTCTTTAATTCTAAACCATAAAAGATACAACGCGATGCACGCTGAAATTCCCAATGCTACATTGGGATCTCCAATGATAGAAAATATGGCAAGGATCTGTGCTCCGAAAGCGTCCGGAGCAATATTACTTCCCATAAACATTTTTAAAAAGGTATTACCTGTGATCAATAATACAGGGAGAAGGATTGGCAGTATTGAAATCCATATGCCTGGGAGTTCATGTTCCTCTTTATTGGATAAACTTTTAAGTTCTTCGATACTTATATCCGGAGTGTCCCTTAAAGGCAGATCCCATTTCCTGTTCGCCCACACCGCATATGCATAACCGGTAAGCGTTGTAATGATCCCAACTACCAATCCACCCATCATCATGGCACCCAGATCAATGCCCAGTTCCTGGGCGACAAAAAGAGGTCCTGGGGTTGGGGGAATCAATGAATGTGCCATCACCCCTGCCCCGGCTACAGCCATTAAATACAAGCTGAATTTACCAGGATTCCGTACGCTTATCGACTTTACCAAAGGAATCATCAGGTAAAAAACCGTATCAAAAAAAACAGGAATTGCCAATGTGAAACTACCCGTCAAAAAAGCTAACGAGGAATTTTCCTTGCCAAACAGCCTGAATAAACCGCGAACGATTCGTTCAGCCCCACCACTTTTCATAAGACTTGTCCCAATAATGGAAGCAAACGCTATCAATATTCCTATCCTCCCGGCAGTGTTACCAAATGCCGAGGCTAAACGTTTTCCCACTACCAGGTTAGCCATATTATTTGCTGCCTGTTCACCCATTCCCTGGCTTATAGCAAAATCGTAAATCATGTCTGAAGGTGTTAGCAGGCCTGTGATAAATGCTGCTAATAAAAGCGAAATAAATGCATGCAATCGCAAAACGATGATGCAAAATAGCACTACGCCTATTCCGATGAGAATAATAATAAAAGGATCCAATTGTTAGCTATTAGTTGGTCACTAATCTAAATACATTTATAAAGCTAAACAAATTGTAGATGTGATATGGCTATTCCAGAGAGACTGCATTAATAATGCTTTGTGCCGTAATACATAAAAAAAGACATAAAAAAAGCAAATCCTCCGGATTTGCTCATTTTTATCTTGAATGAAATCAATAAATTACTTCACCAAACGTACGTTTACAGCATTCATGCCTTTGCGTCCCCTGGCAAGATCAAATTCAACGTGATCATTTTCACAGATGTCCTCGACAATTCCAGAAGAATGTACAAATATATCTTCTTGTGATTCAGTTGATTTGATGAAACCAAACCCTTTGACCTCATTAATAAATTTTACTTTTCCCTTCATTTGTTTTCGTATAAATATTTAATAATTGTATTAATGTTGAAGAGAAATTACGAATGAAAAAATAGATACCTACTTTGAAATATCTTGATTTTAACATTATACTCTCTTCCAAAATTTTAATTTAATTTATGCTTCTAAAGAAGATTAAACAGGTTTTATCCCCAGCTGCTTCAATAATCTTAAATGACTGTACAGTGCACCTACAAAAGTTCGTGCAGATTTATATGGCAATCCGAATTCTCTTGCAGTTGATTGTACAATGCCAGAGATCTTTTTATAATGCACATGGCAAATATTTGGGAACAAATGATGCTCGATCTGGAAATTCAATCCACCGACATACCATGAAAACCAACGACTTTTCTGACCAAAGTTGGTTGTTGTAAACAACTGATGGACTGCCCAGTTATATTCCAACATATCATTGTCATCTGGTAATGGGAATTCCGTACCTTCAATAACATGAGCGGGTTGAAAAATAATAGCCAATATAAACCCTGCAACATAATGCATGATCAAAATGCCAATTAGGATTTGCCACCATAGCAAAGAAGTGACCAACAATGGAATCACAAAAATATATCCAATATAGACCACTTTAGAAGCAATCAGAATAATCCACTCAATGGTAATATTCGCATGTTGCTTTTCTGCCAATCCATTCTTTTTGTACCTGATGATGCGTTCAAAATCCTTGAATAGCACCCAGACAATTGTCATCAAACCATATAAGAACCACGCGTAAATGAATTGATATTTATGGATTTTTTTCCATTCAGAGTGTGGTGTCATTCTTAAGGCACCTCTTGGGCTTATATCTTCATCTTCCTCGACGACATTTGTAAATGTATGATGCATTACGT
>Ga0209536_100001764_pt1 | contig 35436 bp, 26 predicted proteins | sample DeeMarSeWOR28_12_FD_187461 | JGI IMG/M metagenome (GOLD analysis project Ga0209536, IMG submission 187461) | Marine sediment microbial communities from White Oak River estuary, North Carolina - WOR-2-8_12 (SPAdes) (version 2) | ecosystem: Environmental > Aquatic > Marine > Intertidal zone >...
AAAAATTGTTTAAATTTACTGTAAAAATTCTGATAATCATTGTTTTAATAGGAGGAGCAATGGGTTCAGCAATATCTGCGCTCTGGACTGTTGTTCCAGATTCATCTGCAAGTAAAGAAAGTATGCTTGGCTACAAATCACATTGCTCGTTTACACCAATAAGTACAATGATTCTTGTCTTCATTGCGGTTTTATTTACCTATATTCTAATTAGAAAAAAACTGTTAAGAAATCAAATTCCAAAAATACAATAGTTGCATAATTCTATAATATACAAAGATATCAATAATTTTTTTGGGAAATCAAAAGCCTTGTTAATGAAAATTATAACTGCCCTATCATCTGATTTATTTATTCCCAAATACGATGTCGATCCATATCCATTACCTGTATGACCATAGCGCTGGAATACACTGTTCCAGTTACCATAAAAAATTGTTATTGTAACTTATAGAGCAGTTTATTATAAATTTAAATGAAAAAATATTAATTAAAAATGAGGTGGTAAAAAGCGCTTTGTTCTCCAAACCCTTATTATATCATATGCTTCGTTTCCTGCGTAATCGCGAGCTAAAACTTTCAAATCATATACAAGTAACATCATTGTTTGTTCTTCCCATAACCAAATATATGGCGATTCATAATCTACATATCTCATTATATCATCAATATAGAATGTTACAGACTCAACTCCAATATTATCTGTTGCATTTACTTTTACTATAACATAATAACGAATTTTAAAATGACAAATGATTATTACAATAGGAAAAGGAATTGGTATTTTGATAGTTCTACCAAACAAAAAAAAATATAAAAATCCAGATTCTGGAATTAATATTTTAACATAAGGTGGTTCGTCATCATCATTTTTTTTTATGTCCTTTTTTACGTTATAGGGGTCTTCAAAACCAAAAGCAATGTTAGATAAAGCAGTTCCAATCAGCAATATGATGACACTAAAAACAAATCCTTTTTTATAAACACTTCTTCTCATATCAGAGTTACTCTCCAATGGGATATGGCTTTAGTGCAGGACGCAAATCTAAATTTCTCCATCGTAAAACTAAATCCTGGAATGGAAAAGGTATATTGATTCTTATTGAGCCTGTTATAGGCTTAGGAAGAAGTCTTGGTCTGTTCCAATAATTGTTTCTCCATCTGTTCACACAGTTCTCAAAATATGCGTTACGATTGTTTATCATAAAGTTATTTTGAAGGATTTTATTTCTATTAGATGAAATAAGCTCAACACCACAAATGGAATAATTTATTGTATTTGATTTAATTGTATTTCTATTTGAATAATATAGGATTATTCCATTTAAGATGTTTCTTGATATTATATTTGATGAAATAATATTTTCGTTTGATCCATTTAAAACTATACCCAATAGATTTTCTGAGATATTGTTACCTTCAACTATATTTGTATTACTTTCAAAAAGTCCTATTCCAATACCATTCTTTAAGATGATGTTACCTATAATATTATTACTATTGCAAACGAGTAGACATATACCAAAAAGTCGATTTGATTCTATTATATTTTTTTCTATTGTGTTATTTAATCCCCAGACATTTACTCCTGAACTTCTGTTTGTAGTAATATAGTTGTTTTCAATTGTTGTAAAGTTTGAGCGAATATCAATTGCTGCAGTAAGAGACATACCTCCACTATCGAGAATACTAAATCCATTCATTTTTACATAATCTTCAGAAATTAAAACAGCACTCCAGTTCTCCACTCCAATAATTGAAGTTGTATCTCTGTTCTCACCAATCAAATTTATAGATTTATCCACAATTATATTTTCATAATATGGCGAAGAATACGCATAAACAAATACAGTATCACCATTGCTTGAATTTTCAATTGCATACTGTATCTTTGTATAATTTCCTGGTCCTGATCCTCCCACATAAAGAGTATTATCAATAGATATTGGTGTAATTGCTTGTGATAAAGGAAAAGTAGCTAAACTTAAAAAAATAAATATTGTTCCAATAGTCAAACCTTTCTTTATAATTTCCTTATACATAAAAAACCTCCCTTAATAACAATCTTTCTAAAAACCATAAAAATATGTTATGAAAAGTAACTCTATTTCTAGGTATCTCAATTCTAAATTCTGCCCACTCACTCATTGCTCCATATTCATCAATTGCTCTGATTCTTATAATAAATATTCCTTTTGATTCATATGTATGACATACTTCAATTGTATTCCCAGATGGATTAAATCCTGTAGTCTCTGTAGCTCCATCCCCCCAATTAATTTCATATTTTATAATATCACCATCTGGGTCTGTAGAAGTGACATTGAAGCATAACTCTACTCCAACGGGCCAACGAGATGGAGGACCATCAATTATTAAATCAATTGGTGGTGAATTTATGCCTGTAGAAAAAGTCCATATTGGACTTGTACTTGACTCTCCTTCTCTATCCCAGGTTACGATTTTCCAGTAATAGGTTTTATATAATTGTAAATCTCCATTGGGTCCATAAGGATCATAGAAATTTGATGTCTGATTATAAGTAGCTTTTACTGGGGGATTGTATAAACCAAAATATACATCATAATACAACTGATCCCATCCATTAGGATCCCAACCAGTCCATGACAAACTTGCATTAACAGGTATATTTATTGCTCCATCAGGTGGTATTGGATTTTTAGCTGGAAATGGAGGATAATTAGGTGCAAAAGTAAAATGCCAAATAGGTCCTTCAGCAGATGCACCATGCTCATCCCATACAACGACCTTCCAGAAATAAGTAGTATTGAATATTAGCCATTCACCAGGTGGATTATATTTTAAGGTAGATACATTAGACAAAACTTTTGGTGGTGGATTTGTAATACCCCAGTATAAATCATATGTTAAATTATCACCATCAGGATCCCCCGTCTCACAGATAAACCAAGGTGGACCTGCGACACCAGTAGTTCCATTCATTGGTCTAGGATTATGAGGTACATATGGAGGATTATTTTCTGGAGTATTATCCCAGGGAATTACTAATGCTGTTACATCAACATCTTGTGGAAATTGACCTATATGACCACCTTCTCCAGTTTCTTTGTCACACTCATATAATTGATAGGTATAATTTGGTGGAGCGCCAGGTGTAGAAATGTACAAAATATCATCAACCTTGCAAAAAGCTCCATCACTAGGAGCATAAACTAAATTAATACCAAGTGAACCAATTTCTGTTGCTTCACCAGTTTCAGTGTCAATTATCCACAGTTTATCATTTCCAAGATCCCACCCATATAAGGTACCTTCAGCATCAAATGCCAATCCAATCATATACGATACTTCACTACTAAATGGACCGATTTGTTCCTGTTCACCAGTTTCCGGATTAATCTTATATAGATAATCGCTACTAGAACAGCCATACAACCAATCTGTTATTGGATCATATGATAGTCCATTAATACCAGTACCACCGCCACCAATACTCCACATTTCACAGGTTTCTGGGTCTATACCATATAAAAGACCACTATTATATTGGCAGCCATAAATATAATCATCATTTGACCATGTTGCACATGAAAGAAAATCACTATCTGTACCGACTTTCTCACAGATATTGGTTAAATTACTTGGATTATATAATGTGAATTCATATAGACTATCAGAGAAAATTATACCCTTATGATTACAGGAAAATTGGACACTTTGATTATAAAAAAATTCATTTTCTATAGTATTTCTAGATGATGATACAAAACTTGTTCCAATAAAAAGAATAATTATGACAAATGACAAACTTATCCTTAAATATTTATTTTTCATAATGTCATCTCCAATGATTTTTCTAAAAACCTTGAAAATGGCAATTTAAAATTACTGCTCCTCGGATGGTCAAACATAAGATAATCTGACCATTCACTTTCATCACCATATACATCTTTTGCTTTAACTCTTATACCAGGTGAATTCTGATTAAAAACATGACTTTCGCTTGCTTTTGTTCCAGAAGGTATATACTGCGTCCAACCACTTGTTGTGGCATCACCCCAATCAAATAAATACGAGATTTTATCATATTCAGGATCAGTTGTAACTGCTGTAAAAGTATAAGCTAAACCTTGTTTAATTTTTATTGGTCCAGAAGGTTTTTCAGGTTTAATGGGTGGATTATTACCAGATGTTAAAACAAAATCATAAGTAGTATTTTCAGCAATGCTAAGAAGTACCCATTCTGTTTTATAACCTTCCTTAGAACATGTTGTATTTTTCATACAGTAACATATTGGGATATTTGTGACATGATAAAATCCTATAGAGTCACTATAATCTTCTTCATATGTCTCATGGAAATTTACCCTAACAAGTGCTCCTTCTATCGGATTTCCAGCTGTATCATTAACATAACCAAGTAGACTTCCATTGTAAATAAGAATTCCTGATAATGAAATTTCATTTGAAACATTTTTATCTGTCTCTAAAATTTTTAAATTGTTGTTTTTTATTCCACTAGATGGATTAATACATGTAAAAACAAAAAATATAATGAATATTATAACGAATGTTTTTCTAAACAAATCCCTCTGTTTGTTCATTTTTTTTTTTACCTCCCTCAATATTATCATAACAATTAGAGTATTTAAATGTTATATATTATATGAGCAATTATTAGAAAAATTTTTTTTATAAAAAGATTGGAGTAGTATGGTACTTAATTTATTAATATATAGGGAGGATACAAAATAGAATTCAACGAAATTTTCATAATTTTATATATTTAATTGAATTAAGTTTCCACCTACTCCAGTTCATCAAATAATTTAATTTTTTCAGAGTATAATATTTAATTTTACTATATTCTTTATCAAAAATCTTCTCTACCATTCCTAGTATCCTTTCCTTTCCTCCCCCAAAAAACTATTTTGGAATAAATAAAATCATAATATAATATCAGAATTTAAATATTTTCTTTAATATAGTTATTTATAACAAATGTTAATAATCACACCTAAAAATATTTCATTATAATGATAATTGTAATCAAAAATATCAATATTTGAAAAAATTTAACATTTTCCTTTTTTTATTCTTCTCTTTTGGAGATAAAAAATAGGCCAAGTAACAAAAGCCCAACTCCAATTAATTGCATAATAGTTGGTATTTCAGAAAGCATAAAATAAGCAAGAAATGTAGCAAATACTGGCGTTGAAAGTTCCAGTGCGGAAGTTTGAGCAGCTTTTATTCTTTTAAGTGATTCATAATATAGAATTGTTCCAATACCAATTATTATTCCAACTGCTACTTGATGATAATTTGAAATGAAAAATCTATTATTAATTATCAAAAAAATGGAAAGAACAATAGCAGCAATTGAAAATCTATAAAATGTCAGTACACCGGTATTTATATGTTTCACATATTTTCTTGTGACAATAGCTGTTGTTGCCCAAGCAATTGTAGCACAAAGTACAAACAAATCTCCAATTGTACCAAGTCTAAAATTTAATAGATTTTCAAAAGTTTTTGTTGTAACTAAAATTCCAGATGTAATAAGTAGCAAGATTCCAATATAATCAAAATGTGTAAGTTTGTCAGATTTAAGAATAAAAAATCCAAAGATAACAATAAATATCGGTTGCAAATGACCAATTATTACTGCATTAACAACAGGTACAAGAGATAGTGAAAAAACATATATAAAGTCAGCAAAGAGAGTTGCAACAAGTGCGATATATAAAATGGGCGTAACATCTTTTTTTGATATTTTGATATCACTATGTTTTCTTTTTATTAAAATATAAATTATAGCAATTAACAAAGCAAAGATTGCTCTAATTGTATTTGTTTGAATAAAATCTGAGTTTTCATAAGATAGTTTAATAAAAATAGGTTCAATTGCCCACATGATACTTGCAAGAAGAATTGCAATTATTCCAATAGTTTTGTTTTTCACAATCTGAATATAAAAAAATACTTATTTGATTTTTTGAAATATAAAAAAATAAGCTTCGTATTTTACTGCAAAACCTTAAATAGAAAACTTTGATACAAAAGAGTTACTATTTGGGGTAGGAGAATTCATATGGACGATATAAAAGAACAAATTGTTAATTATTTATCAAAGAGAAAGTTTTTGACACTTGCAACATCTTCAAAAGATGGTGAACCATTAACACATCCAATTGCATATGTAAATAAAGAAGAAATCGTTTATTTTTCTACTGGTACTCAAACCCGTAAGTACAAAAATATTATAAAAAATCCAAATGTAGCTTATTCAATATATGATCCAACTGAACATCTAGATGAAGTAATATCAGTTCAAATGCAAGGAAAAGCATCATCCTTAACGAATAAAAAAGAAATAAATGAAATAAATAAAATGCTTAAACAAAAGTTTCCACATATGTCGCACTTAATAAAAGAACCTGATAGTGTGATAATTAAGATTAGTCCAAAATCCTGTTATTTTATGGATTACTCTAAGGGTTTTGGATATAGGGATAATATTGAATATTGATAATATTATTGTAAAATAAATTTTTTCAGCAATTTTTAATCGTTTTATCACTTAATCATGATTTATAAATCCTGATTTCTCTATTAACAGATTAAATATCAAATTTAATAGGTTGAGTTTTGAATATTTAAATGTACTTCTTGGCGTATTTAATAAAACATCTATTTCACAATAGTCACTTGGATCATCAGAATTAATAATCTTTACTTTTCCTGAAAATTCTGTATTTTCATCAGGTGGGGCAGTAACTGTAACTTCAATTGTTATACTTTCTCCATAAGCTAAATCTGTACCGCTATCAGGTGATAACTCCCACACCCCCCAGATTGGTACTGAATCTAGCTCCCAGTTTAGTAAAGAGCCTTCCTCACCACAATTACTGATTTGAAAATTACCAGTAACTTCTGAGTTTGGTTTTACACTAGACCAAGCAAGGTTTCCATCACAACAAATTTTTGCACCTGATTTTAAAAAGAAATAGGCAGATCCTGCATCTACTCCATTTTCATTATCATCTGTACGAGCACCAACAATTATATTATTTTCATCAATTGAAACAGAGATGCCAAATATATCATCAGCTGCTCCATCAGAAGCAATAAGTTTTGCCTCCTGTACCCAATTTGATCCATCATCTTTGAAAATATATGCTGAACCAGTATTGGAATCATCAAAAAATGCTCCTACTGCAACATAATTCTGATATATTGACACCGAGTTTCCAAAACGATCGTTTGCAACTCCATCAGAAGCAGTTAATTTTGCCATTTGCTGCCAGCCAACACCATCGATATATCTAAATATATAAGCGGATCCCTTTTTTCCATCATCACCAAGTGCTCCAATTACTGCATAATCATCAATAATTGATACATCAACTCCGAAATAATCCTCTGATGCACCATCACTTGCAATCAGTTTACTATATTGATACCAATAACCCGATGTTTCACGTTTAAAAATATATGCAGCACCTGCATTTACCCCATTATCATTATCATTACTATATGCACCAACAATCGCAATATCTCCATTTATATCAACATAACCAAATTTATCATCAGAAGAACCGTCTGAGGCTAGCAATTTTGCTTCCTGATTCCAAGTTGTACTCGTTCTTTTGAAGACAAAAGCAGCTCCTCGAGCATGGTCATAATTTGTACCACCGACAATTGCATATTCACCTGATATTGCAACACTCCAACCAAACATATCTACTTCTCCACCCCCAGTTGCTGTTAGTTTTGCCTGTTGAGTCCAACTTGAACCCGATCTTATGAATACATAGGCTGCTTCACCGACAGGAGCACCGATTATTGCATAATCACCACTAATTGATACAGAAAGACCTGCATAATCTCCGGATTCTGCATCTGATGGTATTAATTTTGCCTGTTCATTCCAAGTGCTCCCCTCTTTTTTAAAGATATAAGCTGACCCTGTACATCCATTATCACAATAAGCACCAACTATTGCATAATCACCATCAATTGAAACTGAATTTCCAAATTCATCATATGATGTACCATCAGATGAAATTATCTTATCAAGTTGGATCCAATCTGACTTATCAATCGGTATCTCAACATTATTTTTCCAATGATTTTCAGTTCCTATTGCAGATATCAAAGGAGATGTCATCAAAAGTATACTAACAAAAATTCCAATATTTTTTATATTCATATCTTTCCTTCCTCCAAAAAATTTAAAAAATATATATCTTATTTGAATTAAAAGTTTTCTAAATATATATATTTCAATTTTAATAATATCATAGAATTAGTTTAAATAAAAGTTTTAAGATTGGAAATCGTATATAAAACCAACTTAACAAATTTAAATCAAATTTAATATTTCTTGGAACTTTTACTTCAAATTTTGCAATATCACTGTCTTCATCAAATATATCACTTGCCCAACAACTTATTATGAAATTACCTTTTTGTATCCATGTATAATTTAATGTGATTTCTTCACCAGAACTATAAGGACCATAAATATAAATTATCTCTTTATCTCCCCAACCAATATGATACCAAATATCATCTTCATCAGGGTCAATTGCGTAAAATGTATAATTATATGAAATTCCTACTTTTACTGATCTTGGACCATCAATTTCTGGTAAATTTGGCGGATTATTACCAATTCTAACTATAAAGGGATCTGACCAATTGCTTTCCTCATCATAAATATCTTTTGCTTTTGCTCTTATACTATAATATCCATTTAATTGCCAAATATGAGATGCAATTATTTCTTCTCCTGAATTATATGGTCCAAACCAATCATCAAATGTTCCATCCCCCCAATCAACATAGTAAAAAATTTTATCGTTTTCGATATCTTCTGCTACAAAATAAAAATTATATTCAATACCAGCTTCTCCAAAATTTGATCCATTAATAGATGGTATACTTGGTGGTTGATTATCATATTCTACAAGATCAACTTTTATCAACCAGAAATCATAGTTACCACTACCAATTGAGTTAGTTCTTCCTGTAATTACATAACCACCATCGTTTGTCTCATCAACAGAATAACTCCATTCATCCTCTCCTCCATCAATAGTAATATTCCATTCCATGTAACCATTGTCGTCAGTTTTTATTAACCAAATATCAGTAAGCTCTGTTGCAAATGATGTTTTTGTACCAACAATTGCAAATCCACCATCACTTGTCTGAATAAATGAATAACCTGTATCATGAGAATCTGATTCACCGTATGTTCTATTCCATAATTCATTTCCAAATTTATCAGTCTTAATCAACCAAAAATCATAACCACCTGGACCATATGAGTATGTATCGCCTGCTAAATAATATCCATCATCTGTAATTACTACTGCTGAACCCCAGTCATTATTTCCACCACCATATGTTTTGTTCCATACTTCATCACCATCTGAATTGGTTTTTATCAACCAAGCATCCTGATATCCTGCCCCATATGATTGAGTGGTACCAACTATTATGTAACTACCATCATCACACTCTTTTAAGTTATAACCTGTGTCCCAATCTGAAGTTCCATAAGTCTTATTCCACTGTTCATTTCCATATTTATCGGTTCTAACAAGCCACAGATCATGAACTCCCCCGCTATAAGAATCAGCATATCCAACACCGATGAAACCTTCATCAGATGTTTGAATAACAGAAAAAGTAGCATCTGAATAAGCTCCTCCAACTGTAGTATTCCATTCCTCATTTCCTTCAGAATCAGTTTTTATAAACCATGCATCATGGCCAGGGTAACCATAGGAATCAGCATAACCTCCAAGAATATATCCATCATCACTTGTTTGCCTAACTGATCTACTACCATCTTTAAAGGGACCTCCAAATGTTTTGTTCCAGATTTCATTACCATTTTCATCAGTTTTAATTAACCAAGAATCAAAATCACCAGACCCATAAGTTGCAGTTTCACCTGAAATAATTAGACCCCCATCATTTGTTTCTTGAACTGACCATCCCCAGTCCAAATTACCTCCTCCATATGTTTTGTTCCAAACTTCTTTTGGGATTAATGCTTTGGATTTTGATAATATTTGTTTTTTTTCAAAATTATAACCTGTGGAAATAGTGATATTATTCATAAAAACAAAAAAAATAATTACAATAACTAAAAATTTAGAATTTTTTAACATAGATATCCTCTTAAAGATTTTATAAATAAAAAATTCAAAAGAGGTTATTAACAGTTATTAATGAATTTTTGAACAAACATATAAGATGTATTAAAAAAAAATTATTATGTTAAAATAATTACAAAATCTAATCTTATTTTAAAAAATAAAACGGAAGGGTCTAGCTGAGGGAGGAAGAAAAGTATGAAAAAGTAGGATTATCCTAAAAATCATAATTACTTCCAAACTAGACCCATATATTAACATATGTTAACTAAGTATATATATTTTGTGGAATTTACATCGAGAAAAAATTCAAAAATCGGTCTTTATATCTTATGTAAATTCTTAATATAGGTAATTTTTCTATTAAAATAAAACAAAATATTTTGTTTTTATTTCTTAATTTTGGAATATTTATAACCATTGTTCTCCAACTGCTTTCTTGATTTCTACTATCCTTTACTCGTGATTTAATGAAATATCTTCCATTTTCAGACCATGAATGATTTAATTTTATTTCTTCACCAGATGAATATGGTCCAATCCATTCTTCAATATCTTCATCTCCCCAATTGATATAATACCATATTTCATCTTCATCTGGATCGTGTGCAACAAAAACAAAATCATAATCAACTTCAGGAATGCCTTTGCAGGGTCCTTTTATATCTGGTGGTGTTGGTGGTGAATTTTCAATTAAGGTTTCTGCATAATCAAATAAAATATTTACAATTTGTATAGGATTTGATTCTCCATTTGTCAGAACAACAACACCAATCTTAGTCTTGGGCTCAAATTGCATTTGGGCTCTTGCCCCATAATCAGAACCACCATGTCCCCATACAATTCTACCATCAATTGTACTTTTCCACCATATCAAACCAAGATTCTGATTGAATGGTAATTGAGGTGTTAACATCATATTTACAGTTTCGCTTTTTAGAATTTCCTGTGAGTTATAACTACCGTTTTTAATAAACATTGTTAAGAAATTTATCAATTGTTGAGAACTGGTTCTAAGGTCGCCTGCTGGGACGTCTACCCATCCAATATGACCATATGGTATATACTCTTCCCCATTCCAATGATATGGCATTGCAATATTTGACATATTAAGATCCCGTAGATACCAACCGGATTCATTCATATCCAAATAATTAAAAAGATTTTCTTCACAAAAAGTCGTAAAATTGACTTGTGAAATTATTTCAACTAGATATCCTACTAATGCAACACCAACATTTGTGTAAGTCCAACTTGTACCTGGTTCCCAAGTATGAAAGTTATTTACTTCGTCATAATATTCTCCGCCTGGAACTAGATATTCCTCTAAAAAAGTTTGAAAAGGAATAGGTGCATCTCCAACAAAATTAAACATATATTCCCAGTTATCAATAATTCCCGATGAATGAGTTAACAGCATATGAAAGGTTAAATCTTTTGATGGATATAATGGATGAATAACGTTAAAAGGAAGATAATTGTTAATTGGATCATATAAATTAAAATAACCTTGCTCATAAAGCTTCATAAGAGCTGAAGCAGTAATTGTTTTTGATACCGATCCTATCTTAAACAATGTTTCATTTTTAACTTTTTTATTTTCTTCAAAATCTGCATAACCATAAACATTCTTCCACATTACAGTATCATTTATTACGATTGATGCAGAAAGTCCAGGTAAATGATTTACTTGCATTTCGTTTAAAATTAGATTATCAATTTCTTCAAGATTTATAGTTGAACGATTAACCGATTGAGAATGTCCAAAAATTGAAAAAGAATTTGATATAATTAAAAAACCTATCAAAAATATAAACAATGTGTTTTTCATGTGTTTTTTCTCTTAAAAAATAAATAAATCTATTATTCAAATAATATTTGTATTAATTTTATGAACAAGTTAAACTAATTTTATTTTTTTTTTTAAAATTGTACAAATTTCTAAAAAAATTTATTTAATATTCTAACTTGAACAAATAAAAATCAGCTTTTTTAGTAAAATCAATACCTTTTTTGTACTCTTCTAGAAAACTAGGTGTTACAGCAAATTGTTTTTTTAAAATAAAATATTGGTCAAGGTTTTTTTGAGAAATTACAGGTTTGGAGTTTTTATAATCAATTACAGCAATCAATCTGAAATTTCTGTCAAGTTTTGCCATACTTGCATCCCCGTGACTATCATTTACTAGTAAAAAACCGCCATCTTTAAGATAATTTTTACAATATTTGGATATGAAACCTGCATATAGTGAAATTAACAAATCAAAACTATTTTTTTCTTCATCAAACTTTGATCTATAATCATTTGGATAGTATTTTATATAATAGTTTTCAGGATATTCTTTGTTTTCTGATATAAATTCCTTGATTATATTTTCTTTTTTAAAGAATTTTTTTGCCTTCTTATCATTATCAACATATACTGTATATGAAAAATAGATTGAAGGAGTAATATCAACGTAACTTCCAGGGTATAGGACCTTTTTAATAGGAAAATTTATTGATAGTAGATTGTAAAGATCTCTTCGATCTCCCACCTTTTTCATATATTCTTCATACTTTTTCATAAATTCTAAAGTATAGATTAGATTATTCTATTTAAATTTTAAATTTTTATCATCTAAATCTTTCAAATAAAATAAAAGCTAACAAAAACACAGCACCAAATATACTTAAAGAACCACCTAAAAAATAAACTCCTCTTATTAATAAAAAAATTCCAGTTACTAAAGTAATTGAGCCAAAAATACCTAAAACTAATATTGCAAAATACCTTTCTAATGTTATCCTTTCTTTATCTTCTTTTTTTTCTGTTTTGTTTTCGTTAGGCCTTATATTATCAATATAATGTTCAATTGTTTTTTTAATGTCTTGGAGGTCTTTGCTTAGCCACTTTGTATCATTTCTATCAATATGCTTATATCTCTTACTGTCTGTTGCTAAACCACGGACCATTAAGCTCACTTTCTGATATTGATTAGATTATTTAAATAGATTGATTGAAAGTTTTTTTTAAAAATATTAGAAATTATTGACCTATAATAAATCTAATAAGTGGAAAGCCTGAAAATAACCATCTAAATAAATTGAAATATAGTTGTCTATTTCTTGGAATTTCAACTTCAAACTCAGTCCAATCACCAACAAGTTCATAGATATCTTTTGCCCGAGCAGCAATAATATATGTTCCCTGTTCAACCCAGGTATGTTCAACAGTTATCAATTCATCTGATTGAAATGGGCCAATCCATTCCTCGCTTGTTCCATCTCCCCAAAGTATTTGATATAAAACAAAGTCATCATCTGGATCTGTTGTAGTAAATATATAAGATTGCGATTCGTTATACCTTGCTGTTTTAGGTCCATTGATTACTGGAGCCTCTGGTGGAAGGTTATCTTTTCCATATGTCTTAAAGCACATATCCCATGTAGCTTCTTCATCAAATCTTGTTGATTCTTGTTTACTAAATGATGATTCACTGTTAGGGGAAGAAGTTATACTAGATTCATTTGTCCAGGAGTCGCCATCATCATAGGAAAACCATGCACAACCAGCAGGATATGATATTGAATTATTGTTTGCACCCCAGGCATACCAGTTATCTGTTTTATTTTCGGTAATTATAACTAAATAATAAGTATGTTCATTTGTAATTACTATATCAGGTAAATCAATCTCCACCCAACCTAGTTCATCTGTCGGAACAATAGCTGGCTCAACACTTTCTATCGTAAGATCATTATCAGTTAATTCTTCCCTTATCGATATATATAGAGGATAATTAGCAGATGCATTTTTTCCAACAAATACCTCAACTCTGGTAAGAATATCCTTTGTCGGAACAAAAGATTGAGCAACTTGAACATTTATTAGATTGCCCTCTATAAGAATTTGACCTATTGGCATTAGTTTATTTTCTATCATAACAGTTTGAGATTGATCTAATTCATCTTTAATGGGTGCAGAATTTGTTTTATTTTTAATTGTTGCAACACCACTCATTCCACTTAAAACTAGAATACTTAGTATAATAATTAGAATTAATCTATTCATTGTCGACCTCCAAATTAATAAATAAATACATTATTATTATATTTATTATAAATTTTTCTAGAAAAATATTTAATCTTCAAATTTTAATTGCACTAAAATTAATTACCTGATATATTTTTTTAAATTTTGGTCATTATCAGTTTTAATATTTTCAGAATAATTTACTATATCTTTTATTTTTATTTTAGGTTTTATTGACTAATTTTAATCTGCCGCTTTAGAACTAACCATTAAATCAAGTTATATATTATTTTTAGATAGTTTCAAATATTTAAAATTAGAACTCATTATTTAAAAAATTAATCATCCGATAAATTTTTATGTAAACAAATATAAGTGAATTATGACCACAATGATGAAAAAATATTTTTCTGATCTGCTGTAAAAAAATAATGTGAGGAAAAATGGGCGAACTGAGTGGTCTATTAAAAAAAATCTAAATATTTTTAACCATGTAAGGTCCCTCAGATTCAAAACCAAATCGTCGGTAATAGTTTCTAGTTCCAATTCCAGCAAGTACAATTAACTTTTTAGCATCATAATCTTCCCTTGATATAATCTCAGCTTCACTTATTAAATTCTCACCCCATCCTCTATGTTGCCATTGGTCTTTTTTAGCTTTACTTCCTACCTTTACCATCTGTCCAAAAACGTGAAGCTCTCTTATTAACATTGAATGTGTATTTTTTGCTTCAAGCCTATGAACCTTTTCTGAGGGATTTCTTAGTCTTAAAATTCCAATTAAAGCATCATAATTTTTATCTTCATATGTTAAAAAAATCTCTTCTCCTTGTGAGGCTAGATATTTATCTATATTTAGTTTTACTTTATCGATATCTGGTTTATAATTAGATTTATATTGTAAATGTCCAACTTCTCTGCATCGGATGCAATTACAACTTGCACCCTCATCTTTTAGTTTTTCTTGAACAATTAATCGTAAGTCTCCCTGTTTAATACCATCAATAACAAGATTTACTGGAATATCTCTTTGTATACGCTGAATTCTAACCCATTTTGGTACTTGTTTTTTTATATCAACAATAAGCCTTACAAATTCATCAAAATTATAAGGTTTATATTGACCTTTTCTCCACATATCATAAAGTTTTGTATCAGACATTACAAGAGTTGGATAGATTTTTATTGCATCTGGTTTAAATCTTTCGTCGTCAAATATTGTTTTAAAAATCTTTAGATCATTTGATATACTTGAACCTGGTAGACCTGGCATCATATGATAAATTACTGCAAAACCAGAATCTTTTGCAATTTGAGTTGCTTTTATTACATCATTTACTGTATGTTCACGGTTCACTATTTTATATATTTTATTATCTATTGTTTGGACCCCTAGCTCAACCCGGGTTACACCTAGATTTAACATTAGATTTACATGTGATTTTTTACAATAATCAGGGCGTGTTTCAATTGTTATATCACTGTTTTTTATTAACGAACTTTCAGCAAACATTTGAGCTTCTTTAATTGTTTTCCCATTTTTTCCTGATATTGCGTTAAGACACTGAATAACAAACCATTCCAAGTAATCCTCTGGATAACATGTTATTGTACCACCAAATATTATCAGTTCAACTTTATCAACGGTATGACCAATTTTATTGAGCTGATTAATTCGACTTTTTACCTGATTATGAGGGTCATAATTGTTTTCTATTGCTCTTCTACCAGCAGGTTCATTACCAGTATAACTTTGAGGTGTATCAAATTTAGGTCCCCCTGGACAATAAATACATGGTTCATTTTTTGGACAGGGATATGGTTTGGTCATAACAGTTATAACATAAACACCAGAAATTGATCTTATAGGTTTTAATCTCAAAGTTTTAAGAATTACTTTTCTTTCATTTATCGTTGCAACAGATAATATATCAGAGTTACGGGGAAATTGTTTTAAACCATATTTTCTACAAGCCCAAAGTTTTACCTTTGTTAAATCCTTATCCTTTAAATATTCACCTAATATGATTTTTTCAATTATTGCACGATAGATCTCTTTGTTATCCATTACAACACCGATATAATATACCAATTTAATTTTAAAGAGTAATATTATTGTTTTATATAAAGAATTTAAAATCCCCTACGAATGAAATAAAAATCTGAGAAAGGAGATTATGTTTGGATTTCTTTCAAATAGAAAATCAATTAATGTAAAGAGCTCACGGCTACGAGGTGTTGAAAGTGAAACATGAACAAGGCAAGAGTTTGCAATATTATCGACATCAACAACCTTTACATATCCATTGAAATGTTTGCCATTTTTATCAGGTGATATGACTGAAACATCAATAGTTAGAGGTCCACTTTCAGGAGTCAGTCCCTCACTAGAGATAGGATCAAATGACCATTCTCCCCAATCAGGCCATACTGTTATTTCCCAATCAATACTTGAACCTGGTGCACCGACATTTTCAATTGTAAAGGACCCCTCAACAGTTGCTCCGGGATTTGTTCCTGGCCAGTATAATGCTCCTTCTGAATGAAGATTTGAATCAGTATTTTCGTCTATGATATCAACAATTACACCTTCAAGAACTGTTAGTTCGTAAGGAAGCTCTTCTGGAATCTTATACCATCCATCATATGATCCTCCCCAACCAAAATTAAGATGATAATATCCATCATCATTATACCCATCAATTACAAGATTATGACCTGAATTCCAAGCTTCATTTACAACAGCAAGATGTACAGGAAGACCATTCATTATGTTTTCTTGGATTCGTTCATATACATATGGTTCATCATCTGTTAGTAGTTCACAATCATAAAAGTATAGTCTTTGATAGGCATCATATGCTTGACTTACACCAAAAGTACCTGATATAGTTGAACTGTAAACTTGTCTAGCTGCAACCCCACAAGCAAAAGTGAGTGCTGCCATATCATCATCAGTTAGAGCTTCTTCGTTCTGGTAATGCATGACAAGGGTGTCTAAATAAGTATTTAATTGTGGAAATGAAGGAAAATCATAGGTTTCATAATCATCATCAATCCAGTAATAATTACCCCAATTGTGATAGTAATCATCGCTATCATTAAATTGAACATTGTTTGTCGTTCTGTGATAATTTAAGATTTGAGCTATAGCAATTGAAGGACATCCTGCAACACTGCGCTTATTATTTACAAGGTCAATTGGACAAAAATTATTATATGGAGAATTTTGGTGCCACTGTGTCTCAAGCCAACCATCTGTTGAGGTTGCTCCTTCTTTTGGCCATTGAGAAAAGGTTTTCTCCAAAACCAAAGAATCACGGTTTAAATAGGAATTCCACAAGGCTTTGTTTTCTTCGATTGTTTTTTCTTTAATTTCAGAGGAATAAGTAATTCTTCGACTAATATCCTCTTTTATCAAATCATAAAGAAGAAGCCCTTCTTTAGAAAAAGAACTTGAAAAAGAATAGGCAAGAACTGGAGGAAGGATTTTATAAGCAGGTATAACAATGTAACCTTGGGGATTTAAATTAAAAACATAACCAAGAATAGAACCTTCATTATCTAGGATTTGGTTTGAAGTAATTATTTTATAATTTGTTTTTTTCAAATGCTCTAATTTAGCTGAAGCTACAATATAGGCAGAATTTTCATTTACAGGACTTTTATCAGTATCGATGCTTTCAATATTTATTGCTGCAATTATTGGTTGAAAACTGGCACAAATTACAATTGCTATTGAAATAAATAATATCACTCGTCTATCGAATTTAATCATATTATCATTAACCTCAACAAATATATATTGATTAATATTATAAAAGTTTCTTAAAATTATGCTTAAATTATAATATTTTCTTTTATCAAATATAAAAAAAGAAAAAAAGAAATTTTGTCTAGTTAAGCCTCAGTAAATATCGAAATATTGGTGATGTATTAAGTATATGTTTAAAGATTTCTAAAAATGAAAAATATATTGATGTTCTAGCTCTTGGAATTTTAATTTCATGAGTAGATAGATTACTTTTCTCTTTGTACCAATCTTCAGCTCTTGTTTCAATAATATACTTATCATTATTTTCCCATGAATGATTCAAGGTTACGATTTCACCTGATTCATAAAAATCAGTTATTGTGATGTTTCCATCATCCCAATCAACATGATATCTTATTTTTTGGTTATCTGGATCAGTTGAAACAAATGTAAAATTATAGGATATTTGTTTTTTTCCTTTAGTTGGACCATCAATATTTGGTGGTGTTGGTTTTGGATTTAGCCCTGTGGCAAAAGTCCAATCAGGACCAGGAGTTACCTCTCCCATCATATCATGAGTATCAATTCTCCAGTAAAAATCCTCAAATAATGGCATATCGCCTTCATCATATGGATCATAATAATTTTCATCTTGATTTCGAATAAATGGCGGATCAGGATTTGGACCAAAATACACATCATAAGTCAATTTATCACCAGAATTTGGGTCGCTACCATTCCAATAAATACTAGCATTTACAGATACATTTTTTGCACCATCCGGTGGAATTGGGTCGTGTGCAGGATATGGAGGACGATTCGGTTGAGTTAAAAAATTCCATTTTTCTCCAGATGAATTTAATCCATAATAATCCCATGCAACAATCTTCCAAGCATATTTTGTTGAAAAATTGAGGGTTTGTCCAAGAGGAGTTGGGTCATAACTTGTTTTAGTTATATCTGATGCTACTAATGGTGGATCATTAAAAGGGTCGAATTCACCAAAATAAACATCATATGTTGTTTCGTCACCATCAGGGTCTCCACCAAACCATTCTAAAATAATATCAATTGGTATTTCATCTGTACCATTGAATGGATTTTTTGGAGTGGGAATGTTAGGTGGAGCATTTCCCCTTGTAGTAAAACTCCAATTTATTCCAGGTTCAAGTTCATCTAAATTATTCCAAATATCAATTCTCCAGTAATAAGTGGTTTCCCAATCAAGATTTCCTGGGGGATCATATTTCATAACCGATCCATTATTTATTACTCTAGGAAGAGGATAGGATTTGCCGAAATATACGTCAAATTTTTTAGGATCTGTATTTTCACCTGTTAAAAAACCCGCTGTTTCATCAACCCATTTATTTTGATCTTTATTCATAGCAGCAGCAATTACCATAGTATTTCCTTGTGTAATATAATCAAAAATATGAGGTTCCCAATCGCTTCCTCCTTTATCATCATAATCCATTCCATCCCAATAGATGGTTTCCGTCCAAGAATCTCCAGCACTTATTGTAACATCATCATTAAATGCATATTCTTTAAATTCAAATGTATATGGATTATCAAATTTATCATTCCATAAAGAAGATTCTACTTCTGTTATTTGAACATGTATATGTCCATTGTATTCACTTGCTTCATTATTCTTTGCCTCGACATCAATCTTCATTTCAGTAACAGTCCAATTTAAAACTTTTTCGATAGGAACTGTTGTTTCTCCGTCTTCAGGGTGATTATTGACAGCTCCGAGCCATTCAACATTCAAGGAAAGGTCTATATCCTTTACATTTCTACTACCACAATCAAGTATACTTTCATTTATTTTTGTTTTCCAAATTTCAGTACTACCATTACCAAAAACAATAATTGTATCATAACCTCCATCCATTTTTATAGTAGGCGAGCCTGCAATCTGTAATTCAGATTTTCTCATCTTAGAATTATTGTTTTTATCATAAACATAAGTTATATAATAAAAAGGATGGTAATTTCCAGCATATATCTCCTTTAATCCTTGATGAGCAAATCTACAAGGTATACAGGTTGTCATTGTGAAAAATTCTCCAAGGATGTTGTGAGAATAATCTGGGTTTATAGGTTCAGAATCTATAGATTTTTTTTGAATAATTGCTGAAGATATTGTTCCAAAAAAAGATAAGGTTAAAAGTAGACATATTAAAATACATATTACTTTTTCTTTCATATTTCCTCCTCCAAATTATTATTATTGTATAATATAACTAATTTTTTTAATTTAAATTTTTGCTTAACAATTGTTAATTATAAAAAATATTATAAATGATATAATTTTTTTATTTTTATTAAATTTAAATAAAAGAAAAAATAAAGAAAATAAATTATTGTGACATAAATAATCTTCTTAGAATTAGGATCACGTTTGGAAATCTATCCATAAAACTAAAAACAAAGATATCCTTGTTTATTTTATTCCTTGGAATTTTTACAGATAACGACTCTGACCAATCACTTTCAAAACCATTAATATCCTTTGCTTTTACCCTTATTTTATAAGAGCCTTTTTCCTTCCATATATGTGATGCTTCACAAATTTCACCTGATTCATAACGCCCAAGCCAACCACTAGAAGTTCCATCTCCCCAATCCCAATTATAATATAATAAGGGTTCATGTGGAGCAGTTGTCTTTGTGTAATATGTATAATTTAATCCTGGTTCACCCAATTCTGGGCCAATTGGTTTGTCAGCAACCCTTGGTTTTAATCTGATAAAAAGTAATTTTCTAAAAGTTGTATTACCATATTCTGGAAAACTTCCATTATAATAATACCAATTGTTATAAGCAGTGTCACCCCAACCATAATTTGCATGAACCCAAAATTCACGTCCAAACCAATCATATCCGTCAATTACAACAGCATGATGCCATGGATTAGTAACATTTTCTCTTAAAAGTAACATACAAGGTCGAAAATTATCAATTTCGTCAATGATATCGGTAATAGGAGGTTTATCAACCATCATAGTTTCAAAAGATATACATTCAAAGTGATCCCTTAATTCCTTAATTAATTGTGACCAATCACTAAGGGTCTGAATTGTTTTATATTTACCAGTTCCAAAGTCTTTTTGAATAACTGTCGCAGTATCATAAAGAATAGTTGTTACGTTATCAATTTCTTCAGGTGGAGAGGTTTCATCAATAGTTTTTGGCATATTAGACCAAAAATATTTCGTGACATCTAAATTATTATCGATTATTACAGGGTCTCCCGTCTCATTAACAATCTCTGTACAGACATAATAAACAGATCCATTTGATTGTAGTTCATGATAGTTTATGATTTGACCAATAGCTGCTGACCAACATCCAAGACGATAATGTCTATTAGGGTCACTTGGTGGTAATGAATAGTTAATTGGGGTCTTACTTGCATAAATAAATTTTTCATGCCAAGTTGTACTAAGAAGAATCTCACCAGGTGTGTATGTATTTATTTTACAAATTTCATTTTCAATTAATTTTTCTTGTGTTGTTGCAGAAATTTCAATTGTAGAAAACCCTGTTGTTATAAAAAACAAACAAATAAATATTCCAAGAATTTTTTTAAACATTTTATTTTCCCCCCTCAATTTCAAATAATATTATAATTTTGCTATTAATAAATATATCTCTAGAAATTTTAAGAAGATTTTTTTATTTTGAAAACAAAAATTAGGAAAATAATTGATATAACAAATAATATTAATTGAAAACCAGGGGTTGAATCATCATCTGTTTGTGAAATTTTACCAGAAGAAACTTTTAATTGTCGTGTAATAGAGCCACCTTGATTACAAAAAGCAGTTACTTCAATTGTATCATTTTCTTCTGCTTGTGTATTATTATAAATATATGTAAAACTGGATTCTGGTTGACTTGTATAGTCTTTATTAATAATTGTTTCACCATTGATTTTTACAACTATGTTATTAACATAATGTGAGTTAGTATTTGAAACTTGGTGATTTAAGGAAACTTCTAACTCTTTTGTTGTAATATTATATCCTAAATTCATATTTGACGGTGAATGAGCGTAAACATTAAAAGATAATAAAATAGATAAAAAAAACATAAAAAAAACTGTGAAAATTAATAATCTAATATTACCTTTTTTCTTTGTAAATTTCATATTTTCACTCCCCTAAAATAGAACTAAATTGTATATATAATATTTCAATATTACTAATTTTAAAAATAGGCCAAAATACCTAAAATTCCATGAATTATTCCCAAAAAAATTGATATATAAGCCAATCTATAATGCCAATTAATTGAGATTTTAATCTTGCCCTTTCTTTTTAATAAAGCTATTAATGCAGTAATTAAAAAAACCAAAATTGTAATTATTCCAAGGTATATAATAAAAGGTAATCCAAATATTAGATAATAAGTAATATCATTGAACATATTTTCTCAACTCAAAAAACATATTAAAGAAATCTTTAAATTATTTATGACTAAGATCATGATAATTTTTTCCAAAAATAAATATATTCCAATTCATTAGTCAAAAAAATGTCTTCAAGAGATAATAAATATAATAAACTTATAGATGAAAAAAGCCCTTACTTACTACAACATTCAAATAATCCTGTTGATTGGTATCCTTGGGGTAAAGAAGCTTTTAATAAAGCAAAAAAAGAAAAAAAACCAATTTTTTTGTCAATAGGCTATTCTACTTGTCATTGGTGCCATGTTATGGCACATGAATCTTTTGAAGATAATGAGGTAGCAAAACTTTTGAATAACAATTTTGTATGTATTAAGGTTGATAGAGAAGAACGTCCTGATATTGATAAAATATATATGAATGTCTGTCAAATGATTACAGGAAGAGGAGGTTGGCCACTTACAATTATAATGACACCTGATAAAGAACCATTTTTTGCAGCAACCTATATTCCAAAAGAGACAAGATATGGAATTAAAGGATTGCTTACTTTGATTCCTGAAATTAAAAATCTTTGGCAAAATAAATCCGATATTTTGATTAAATCAGCAAAAGAAATCACAACCACATTACAAAAAATTTCAAAATCCAGTATTAAGCAGGAGCTTTCTAATAAAAATCTTGATTTTACTTATGAAGAACTTTTTAACTCATATGATGAACTTTTTGCTGGATTTGGAAACCGTCCAAAATTTCCAACCCCACATAACCTATTGTTTTTACTTAGGTATTTTAAGAGAACTGGTAATAATTTTTCTTTAAAAATGGTAATAAATACACTTGAAAAAATGAAACAGGGTGGAATTTATGATCATATAGGTTTTGGTTTTCATAGATACTCAACTGATAGAGAATGGATTTTACCTCATTTTGAAAAAATGCTATATGACCAAGCTCTTCTAATAATTGCCTATACAGAAGCCTATCAAGCAACAAAAAAACCAATCTTTAAAAAAACTGTTTATGAAATCATTGAATATATTTTAAGAGATATGACCTCTGAAGAAGGTGGATTTTATTCAGCAGAAGATGCAGACTCTGAAGGAAAGGAAGGAAAATTTTACACTTGGGATTATGACGAAATAAGAAAAATTCTAAATTCAGAAGAATTTAACATTATTGAGAAATTATATAATATCAAAAAGGAAGGTAACTTTTCACCTGAAGCAGAAACAAAAGAAAATAAAAATATATTTTTTCAGACAATAAGTACTGAAGATTTTTCTAAGTTCTACCACATTTCTATCAAAGAACTTTTGGATAAGCTAGAAAAAATTAGAATTAAACTTTTTAACGCACGTAAAAAAAGAATTCACCCTGAGAAAGATGATAAAATTCTTACTGATTGGAATGGTTTAATGATTGCTGCCCTCAGTAGAGCAGCTCTTGTTTTTAATGAAAAGATCTATGCTGATAGAGCAGAAAAAGCTTCGAATTTTATTATTAAAAATATGATGAAGAAAAATGGTGAATTACTACATCGATATAGAAATAAAGAAGCAAAGATCACAGGTTATGCTGATGACTATGCTTTTATAATATTTGGTCTTATAGAACTTTATCATGTAACTTTTAATAATTACTATCTAAAAATTTCTCTAGATTTGAACAATTATCTGATAAATCATTTTTGGGATATATTAAATGGAGGTTTATATTTTACATCAGATAAGGCTGAGAAACTAATAACTAGAACAAAAGAAGTTTATGATGGAGCAATTCCTTCAGCAAATTCCATAACAATGTATAATTTAATTAGGCTTGCAAGAATAACTGGAAATATTGAATTTGAAGAAAAGGCAAGGCAAATCGGTATTTCTTTTTTTAATGAAATAAGTAAGATTCCAAGTGGATATACTCAAATTATGGTAAACTTGGATTATTTGATAGGGCCCTCCTATGAAATAGTAATTGTAGGAGATAAGGATAGTAAAGAAACAAAAAAAATATTGCATAGTATTAATTCATTTTATATTCCTAATAAAGTGGTAATTTTAAAAGAACCTAATTCAAAGGATCCATTGATTGAAAAGATTTCTCCTTTTATAAAGGATTACTCTCAAATAAAAAATAATGCAACAATTTATGTTTGTAGAAATAATCAATGTCAATTTCCTACAACAAGTATTGATAAAATGATGGAAATGATTAATTAAATTTTTTTTAATTTTCTGGAAATGCTTCTCCTGACCAATCTGACCAACCAGGTCCTGAAATAGGTACATAAGTACCAGTACTAGCTTCGTAGAATATTCCTGAAAAATCAGCAATGATTTCAAAAGTGACGGTATCATAAAAAGGATCAGGTACATCAAAGTAAACAATCATATATCTAGTTAAGATCCAATTTAAAGTAAGCATGTTTCCCTCTTCATCAATTGCATTAATATATGCTTCTGTTGGATATTCTACATCTGGATATCTTGAATCGACTGCTAAATTTCCATATGAGATAGAAATCTCATTTTTATCAAGATCACATCTTCTGTAAAAATTATATTCTTTTTCGTCAATCCCATCATTATAAACCACTCTTAGGTTTCCAGGTGTACAAGTTTCCCAACCATCTTGACATGAATAAACTGGAGCATGAGGATACAAAAGATGGACTGAAAGATTATCCTGTTTGAAATCAAGCCAGTTCCACTCAAAAATTGAAAAGACAAACTCGCTATAAAAACCATCATGATATCCTTTTGCATCTACTAGCTCGTAAGTAATTTCTTGAGTTCCATCACGTACATAAAAGGTTCCATTGACAACTGCATTTGCCATCTGCATATGATAATTTATCCAAGCAGGTATAAAACCTAAGGTTTTAGGAACAGGCCATACTACCCATGGTCGCCATGGATCACCTATAGATCTTTTATAATTAAGGTCCCATTTGATTTCTCTATCTTCCTTTATTACTTGCCCCGTTAGATGATAATGATCAGGGCTTAAAACATCAATTGTGCCTCCTGGATTTTCTAATTCAAATCCTTCATCTGGTTCAAAAGTTTTAGATGCATAGAAATTTCCAGGAACTGTTGGATCATAATCCTCACTAAAAATTGGAAAAGACTCTCCTTCTGAAGGATCCCTTATAATCATACCAAATGAGTTAGTAATAGCACCTCCTGTTAGAAGATTTTCAGGGTTTGCAAGCCCATAGGCAGCAACACCCGCAATATCATCTTGGGTTTCTATTGTGCCTTTATCATCTAGAAAGTTAAAATACCATAATTGGTTATAAACAAAATCGCCAATTCCATCCTTATAATTGTAATAATTGAATCCATCTGTGTTGCTTTGATTTGCAATTCCTACTTCTGGATGAGAAGGAGCCTTTGGCAATCTTCCAAATGAAAAAATTCTAATATCTCTTTCAACACTTGCATTTTTACCTAATTTATTATGAGCAACGGCTTTTATTGTATGTTTGTAGGAAATAGGTTCATCAAGCATCCATTCATAATAAGGTCCGGGAAGACTCACTTTTAACTTATTATCCAGATAAATTTCTACATAATCGATTTCAGAAGTATCATCAAAAACATCTATTTCAATAGTAATTTTTCCAATAATTCTAGTAATTCCAAAAGGAAGCGGTATAATTTCCCTATCAAGAATATAATAAAACCCTTCTTTTGGTTTTATAATACTAATATTTATTCCTTTTTTTTCATTGACATTAGGAAAGCGCTTTTCTGTATCTAATATATTGAATCCATCAAAGTGTTTTTCAGTTGCTACGACAAAACTTGTGCTAAAAAGAAGTATAACAACAAAACCTGCTATTAAGGTTGTTTTATTCTTTATTTTCATTATATTATCCATTTTGTATAAATGTATAAACATTTTATATTAATTTTTATAATAAAAAATACTTATAAATTTTAAATTTTTTTAGAATTTAGATTACCCTTTTAACCAAATTTATTATTATGTATGATTACTCAAATGAATCTAAATAAAATTTTACCTCAAACACTTAAAATACATCAAGAAAAAAAAGCATTAGTTTGCGGTAATTTTGAATTTACCTATAAACAGTTTGGTAATAGAGTTGGAAAACTTGCTAGTTCGCTTATAAAATTAGGTATCACAAAAGGAAAAAAAGTAGCTGTATTTCACAAAAACTGCCATTATTTTCTTGAAAGCTATTTTGCAGTTATGCATTCCGGTGCAGCATTAGTCCCCCTAAATACTTATCTTTCTAAGGATGAATTGGCTTTCATTCTAAATGATTCTGAAACAGATTTATTGATTGCTGATAGTGATTTATATAGCAAAGTTGATGATATTAAAAAACTAATTAATAAGGATGTCAAGATTATTCTGACAGGAGAAAACTATGAGGATTTTATTAGGTCAGCTGATTCTAACCTACCATTAATAGATAATAATAAAAAGGATATTGCTCAAATCTATTATACCAGTGGTACTACTGGTAGATCTAAAGGAGTAATATTATCACATAAAAATGTATATTGTCATTCTCTTTGTGCAATAGAAGAGCTTAATCTTAATTCAAAAGATATATGGCTTCATGCCGCACCTTTATTTCATTTGGCAGATGCATGGGCAATCTGGGCTATTACTCTTGTTGGAGGAACACATGTTCTTGTAAATGAATTTAACCCAAAGAGAATTTTTCAAAAAATAGAGAAAAATAGAGTTACGCTAACAAATTTAGTTCCAACTATGTACTACCGATTAGTAAATGATCCAGATGTAAATAAATACGACTACTCATCACTTAGAGTTCTTATGAGTGGGGGTGCACCGATTTCTCCAAGTCTTGTAAAAAGAATTATTGAAACTTTTAAATGTGATTATATTCAAACTTATGGTTTGACAGAAACTAGCCCTTTTTTAACAATGTCAATATTAAAAGATCATCTGAAGGATCTTTCTTATGAGAACCAGTTGAAATATAAATCAACCACTGGTAGAAAATTTAAATGTGTTGAATTGAAAGTTGTAAATAAAAAAGGTCGAGAGGTTAAAAAGAATAACAAGGAAGTTGGAGAAATTATTGTTAAAGGTGATTCAATCACTCAGGGATATTGGAAATTACCACAAGAGACAAAAAAAGTCTTCAAAAATGGTTGGCTTTATACTGGTGATATGGCAATTATTGACAAAGAGGACTACGTCACAATTGTCGATCGTAAAAATGATATGATAATTACTGGTGGTGAGAATGTTTATTCAATAGAAGTAGAGAATGTTTTATACCAACATCCAGCGGTTTTGGAGGCTGCAGTCATTGGTATGTCTGATAATGAATGGGGCGAGATTGTAAAAGCAATATTAGTTCTTAAAGATGGTAAATCTGCAACAGAAAGAGATATAATTGAATTTTGTAAAGGGAAATTATCTATTTTCAAAGTCCCAAAAATAGTTGAGTTCAAAGATTGTCTTCCAAAATTAGGATCAGGAAAAATTTGTAAAAAGATGCTTAAAATAGATAGTTAATTAGATTTAAATCTGATAGTATTATTATCATCAATTAATATTATAAGTCTTAAAAAAAATTAATAAATCAATAAATGAAGAGGATATACAGATGAAAAGAAAGATGATTTTAGTTCTTATAACTGTAGTTTTTATCATAACAATAATACCAATAGAGGCTTCGATAAATATTTCAACAAATAATGAAAAATCTATTTCAAATATATATGATTGTATATATAATGGAAGACTTGAAGAGAGAAATGGAATAAAAATACTTCATTTAAATGGATCTTATTATGAAATGGGTTATCAGCATGGATTTCTATTAAAAGACGATATTCATGCTGTCTTTAATGCATTTTTAAATTGGGCAACTGAAAAAGGATTTTCCTATGAAGATATTCTTCAAAAATGGAATATAATGAAACCATTACTACCTGAATGTTATATTGATGAAATGAAGGGAGTTGCTGATGCATCAGGATTATCTTTAGAAAATATATCTGTTTTAAATGTTGGTTTCTATCTAATTATTAATTGTGGAAGTTTTGCTGCTTGGGGTACTGCAACAAAAGATGGAAAACTCTTACATGTTAGAAGTCATGATCTACCTATAAAAATTATGGATCCAAACTCTGGAACATATTTGGTAGAAACACAGGTTCTATTAATAAGAGAACCTGATGGCTTTTATTCTTCAATATCACCTTCTGAACCTGGAATTGTTAGTGTTTCAGATGGTTTTAATGAAAATGAGATTGCTGTTGGCATGCTTTCTTCATGGACAAACGATGAAACCTTTAAGGGTATTGGAGTAGGATTTAGGATAAGGATGATTCTTGATACAACTTCTTCGATTGACGAAGCAATTGATATTCTTATTTCGAATAAAACCTTAGGATATAACTTTATAGTTTCAGATGCAAAAATTCCAATTGGCTATGCTGTTGAAAATACTGCTAATATATCATATGTAGGAACATGGAATAGTACATCTGAGTCGATTGCTCCTTTTTGGGAAATTGAAAATGTGGTAAGAAGAGCAAATCTTTTTGTTGATACAAAAACTGCTGAAACTCAAAGAAAACAATATCATCCTGGAAAATTCCCAATATTTTCAATAATTCTAAATTTGAATAAGATGAGTGGGACTTCAATTTCTGCTGCACGTACATGGGTACATTTTACTGCTATTAGTAAAGGTATTGAATCTGAATTGGGAAATTTAGATTTGAACAAAACAATGACTATACTTCGTGATATATATTTAGGTAAAACAGATTTCAGATTTTTCTTTATGCAATTGTTGAGAGCTTACTCAACACCTTATCAATGGGTGATGTGTCCAGAAAATGGTGATTTTGTTTTGTCATTTGCTACAAGAGATAAAAATGCATTTAATAATCCAGTTCATTACTTCAATTTCTATGAACTATTAGACGAAAATTCTTAATAAATCTATAGAGGTTTTAATGGTCCTGGAGGTTCAGGGGGCATTGGAGGATTAGGTATCTCTGGACCAATTAATTCAAACCATTCACAATATTCATCACATCCAGAAACACCTTTCATTTTTCCGATTTTACAGGCTGGTATTTTTATTTTTTTATCACCCTCTTCAAAATATTTATATTCAAAATGAGCACAATCAGTTCTATCCATACATTTTCCTCTCCCTTTATGTATATTCTGAAATAGATTCTAGTATATAATTATAATACTCAATTGGTTAAAAATCATTTCATTTAAAATTTCAAAATTATATTAAATTTATTTTATATTTGATAATTTTTTAATCAACATAAATTTTAAATTGTCATGTTGTATAACAGGTATTTATATAATGGGGGAAAAATCATGAAAAAATTCATATTATTTTTTGTAATAATTTTACTAATTGGAATTACTATACCCTCAGTTAATTCATATAAAAATATTGAATCAAAAACACAAATTAATTTTATAACACCACAAATAGAAATTGAAGTTATAAATGGTGGAACAGGAATTTCTGCATCAATTAAAAATATTGGAAATGAGGATGCAACTGACGTCAATTGGAGTATTGAAGTTACAAAAGGACTTATTTTAATAGGTAAGATTAACCAAGGAAATATTCCAAATATTCCTAGAAATAGTAGTGAAACTGTAGAAATTCCATTAATAGTTGGAATTGGTAAATCTATTGTTACCGTTTCTGCAGAACCTTCTGGTGGAGAAAAGATTGTAAAATCTGTAAAAGCAAGAATAATTGGAATATCTGTTACTATTTTACCTGGTGATCTTGGTGCTTTAACCTTAAGGTTAGAACAAATTGCTAAAGGTTTTAATTCACCTTCAGTACTCACAAATGCAGGAGATAATACAAATAGACTTTTTGTTGCAGATTTAAACGGTGTAATTTATGTAATTGAGAATGGTATCAAACTAACAGAACCCTTCTTAGATATTTCAGATAAGATAGTAGATTTAAGTCCGATATATGATGAAAGAGGACTACTTGGTCTTACATTTCATCCTGATTTCGAAAATAATGATAGATTTTATGTTTACTATAGTGCACCAAATTCAGGAAGTGAAATTGATCATGAAAGTATTATTGCTGAATACAAGGTTTCATCTGAAGACCCAAACAAGGCAGATCCTAACTCAGAAAATATAATAATGCGAATAGATCAACCAGAATCAAATCACAACGGTGGACAACTAGAATTTGGTTCAGATGGTTATCTCTACATTGGTCTAGGAGATGGTGGAGGTGCAGGAGACATTCATGGAACAATTGGTAATGGACAAGATATAAACACTCTACTTGGTTCAGTTTTGAGAATTGATGTAGATTCCAGTTCGCCCTATGAAATTCCACCTGATAATCCATTTGTTGGAGTTGATGGTCTTGATGAGATTTACGCATATGGTTTTAGAAATCCCTGGAAGTTTTCATTTGATGAAAGTACTGGCACACTATTTTTAGCAGATGTTGGCCAAGATAAATATGAAGAAGTAGATATCGTTGAAAAGGGTGGAAACTATGGTTGGCGAATAATGGAGGGGAACCATATTTATGATTCAGAATTAGCAGAGATTCTGAACATATCACTTGATGAACTTGAAAAACCAATTCATGAGTATAGTCATAATGTAGGTAGATCAATTATTGGTGGTTACACATATAGAGGAACTCAATCACAGAGTCTAACTGGAAAATATGTATTTGGAGACTGGAGTACAGGTTTTGTATTACCAAGAGGAAAACTATATTATCTTGAGGAAATCCAACCTAATATCTGGAAGAGATATGAATTTAATCTAAAAAATGACAGACCCTTAAAGCGATTTATTTTAGGATTTGGAATAGATGAAGATAATGAAATATATGTTTTAACAACCCGAACTCCAGGTTCACTTTTAAAATCTGGAGAAGTTTGGAAGATAATTGTTGATTAAAGGAGAAAAAGAATATGAATTATATAAAGAAAATCTCTCTATTTTTTGTCATAATAATGTGCCTATCATTAATAGGTACACAAGCAAGTGCTCATCCACCAGGATTTATGAATCTTAAATATGAAGAAAACAACCTAAGGGTACTTATCATACACTTTTCAATTGCACCAAAAGGATCACATTATGTATATCGCATAGAAATAGAGGTAAATGGAGAACTAGTTCAAGAGGAAAATTATGAACAACAGGAAAGGTTCATTTTTCAAATATATAACTTTGAAATATCTGCAGAACCTGGTGATGAAATAATAGTTACTGCATATTGCAGCTTGTTTGGACAAAAAGTAAAGAGTATTACGGTCTAAGAAAACTTGATATAAATACAATTATTTTTATCAAAATTAATCTTTAGTTTAATCTATAAAAAAAACCTTTATTTTTTTGTCATAATTACATGAAAAAATGTAAATATTTACCTTTTTTTTCACAAGTTAAAACATAATTAATTTTACCAGTCTCAAAACAAGAACTAAAATACTTAGGAATTTCTTCTTTTAAATTTTTTTTTTTAAAAAGCAAGATTATAATCTCTGAAACATATCAGATAATATTTACCATATTTTTAATAGACTTATTAACAATCAATTTATAAAAGGAAAGGGGTCTAGCTTAGGGAGGAAGGAAAGGATGAAAAAGTAGGTTATCCTAAAATTCATACTTACTTCCGACTAGACCCCATATATTATATTATGGGCTCTACCATAAAAAACTTTCTATTATTATTTTGTACTTTTAAACAAACTTTTAAAATTAATATTAAATAATTAAATATTGTGCATTTCAATTATGTAAATAATAGATAATTTTTAGAAAAATTTTGTATAGAAATTGTCAAGATTAAATAATTTTATCAATTACAATCAAATGTGAAGGCACTAAATGCATCTATTCCTGCTTCAACAACTGATCCTTCATTAAGGTCCGATGCCTCAAAACGAACCCTCATTTGATTGTTAGGATTTACAAAATCACTGACCATAAAGCTATGTTTTTCCCATCCTAAATCTGTATCAGGTCCGATGGTCTCAACTAAAATCCAATTTGCACCATCATTATTTGAAATATAGACTTTAAAAAGGTCATTGTTGGGGTCATTTCCAAAATTGTTTGTGTACCACAAAGCAAAATCAATTTTCGCATCTGTTCCTACACTCAGGTCCATTGTTGGTGAAATAAGCCAGGTAATTCCATCATCGACATCAGAATTTCCCTCCAAATTTTCAGTAAGAAAGCATTTGCCAGAACCATCAAAATCTACTGGAGGATCACCTCTTATACCACCACCAATTGGTACTCCTCTTTCCCAAGCACCAGCAGTCAAGGATGGTTCATTTACTATAGTCCAACCAAGATCTGATTCAAAATCATCAATAAATACACTGGTAAGTTCGCCAACAAGAGTGGAATATACTGTGTTAGGTGCATCACTTGGACTGTATATCATTCCAGTGTTTTCCCCTTCTGCGCTGAAATAATATTCAGGTAGGTCCCCGCAAGTTGCTGCTGGTAATGTTGTCTTATATAGCTCTCCGCTAATATGTTCCAAGGATAATTCATTATAGGAACCTCCATTTAATCTATAATAAAAAGTTCCTGAATCAGGTACTAAGTTGTCAATGATTTCTTTTATCTCAATATTAATTGTTGTAGTTTCACCAGGATTTATTGCATCAGGAAGTCCATCAGGAAAATTAATATGGATTGGATTTCGGTTTGTATATGTCATAAGATATTCTCCATCATAAAGATCAAGAATAGTTGGATGTTGACGTCCCTCTGTGGCAGCCTCTGTACGAGGTTTTGCATAGTTAAATGCTTCTTCTGCAGAATTTATTCCATCATTATTACCGAAATAGTCTGCCCAATTTCCAATATCCCATGCACTTATTAAAAAATTCGAAAAATAAGACCCCCAAGAAACTGTGTCTTCTTCACTTGACATAAGTACTACTCTACCCTCAGCACCGATTTCTTCAATAAAACCCTGTGTAAATAAATCTGAGTTAATATTTGACTCTAAATCAATATTTTTTACTGGTTTTTTTTCAGGTTTATAAATGGGTGAATCATCAAATGTTTTCTCACCATTTTTATATAATTTTAACACTTTGTTATAGATATTACACATTCTTGAGAATGATTCAAAAGCAGGAATTGTATCTGAATTATCAACAGATATATCATTAAATCCTCCACTATAACAACTATCAACAATAAGACAAAGTCCCTTTGAGTTAATCTTGTTTAAATATAGATTTAATAAGTCATCCCAAATAAATTCATGCCATACATCAAAACCCTCATACATGATAAGCATCTCATCAGCTCCATCTGCTTCATCCTTTGGTGGAATGTCAATATAGTTTCCCTCTAGATCTATCAATGGAGACCCATGAGTTGTTAAATATACAATAACCATGTCATCTTCATCTGCATTTTTACTAAGCCAAACTAATTCCTGAAGTAATCTTGAACGTGTCGCATCACTTGCAGTAATCTTATGAATGTTATCTTCTTTCCATTGAGGTGAGTCAAGGAGTACATTATAAAAATCTTCAACAGCACCAAGCATCGAAGGACGATCTTGGTCAGGATTATTCTTATAAACCCCAACTGCAAAAAGTAATGCCCAGTAATCGGTTTGAGATTCTACAGGATTTGGGCTATATATAAACTCATTATTTTGCTTAATTTTTATATGACTATTAGTTAAATTTATAGATTTAATGTTAACTTTATTTTCACTTAATCCATATACATTACCAACACTGAAACTTAATATTAAAAGTAAAGTAGCAATTACAATAATTATATTTTTTCTTAATTGTATGTATTTCATTTTCTTAAACCTCCACCTTAATATTACATATTAACGGCTGTTAATTTATAAGTTTTATTAAAATATAATAAGATTCTATAAATAAAAAAGGAATTTGAGTAGGTTTATTGTCTTAATAGTTTTTATAGAATCAGAATGAAATAATTTAAAAATTTTATTACAACCTCCCATATTGAAATGATAGTAAAAAGGCTATTATGTCCATTTCATCAGTTGCACATTTTCCAGAATATGTATAAGCAAATACCTTAAGTTTGTGTCTACCTATCAGAGGTAAATATTTTCCTTGAATTTTCCATTCATAGGGTGGAGTATTATCCCAAAAAATAAAATTATCATCTATACAAAATATTACAAATTTCACATCTTCTTTTGAAATAGCCTCACAACTAACCATTGCCCTACCAAAAAGTAATGTTATTCCCCTTATAGACCAATAATTTAACCTACCAAGACCTAGAGGTATAATCGATCTATTAAAAAAGTAGCCTCTACCCTCATAAGGGGTTTTTATTATGACTTGAATTTCAATTTCTCTATAAGCCATTTCTGCTAGTATTGCAAGTAATAATTTTGTAACCTTTGCAAGATATGTAGAATTGATATTAGTGAGATTATCATTAGGTGAATGACCACCAATGCAGGGATCGTGCTCTGCTATCCAAACTCCATCATATCCATAATCAACGAATGCTTGATTATCCGCTCCTCTATAATTAGGAATATCTTCAATAAATAAATCAATTAAATTCAAATATTTTTCACTGATATTACTAGCAAATTCTACAATCCATGAAGACCTTTCTGTATTTGAAAATCTTATGATTTTTCCTCCATATTCAGTTTGGGCACCACCTATTATATCCATATTTAAAACAGCATAGATGTTATCACCACTGTTATAGGCATCACGAGCATATGTAAAACTACCATATGTTCCAACCTCCTCTCCAGAAAAGGCAATAAAGTAAATATCATGACGTAAGGAGTAACTACTTAATATTTCGGCTATTGCTAGGAGTGCTGCAACACCTGAACCATCATCATTTGCACCAGGCGAATCTTTTACTGTGTCATAATGAGCACATATTATTATAATTGCATCACTTGATGTATCAAATCCCTTTAAGATACCAACAACATTTCTGCTTTCAAATTTACTGAATTTCCAATTATGATATTTTACATCAAGACCTATGTTTTCAAATACACTATAGATATATTCAGCTGATTTTT
>Ga0209536_100001765_pt1 | contig 35434 bp, 38 predicted proteins | sample DeeMarSeWOR28_12_FD_187461 | JGI IMG/M metagenome (GOLD analysis project Ga0209536, IMG submission 187461) | Marine sediment microbial communities from White Oak River estuary, North Carolina - WOR-2-8_12 (SPAdes) (version 2) | ecosystem: Environmental > Aquatic > Marine > Intertidal zone >...
TCAAGATCGAAGGTATTACCAAAGAGATCATGGAAGCCGCTCTGCACCAGGCCAAAGAAGGCCGTCAGTTCATTCTCGACAAGATGAATGCGGTGATTTCCGAGGCTCGTGAAGAGCTGTCCGAGTACGCGCCGCGTATCATGACCTTCAAGATCAACCCGGACAAGATTCGTGACGTGATCGGCAAGGGCGGCGCCACCATTCGCGCGCTGTGCGAAGAGACCGGTGCCACTATCGATCTGGACGACGACGGTACCGTCAAGGTTGCCTCTGCCGATAACGCGGCGGCACAGGAAGCCCGCCGTCGTATTGAACAGATCACTGCCGATGTCGAGGTTGGCATGGTCTACGAAGGCAAGGTTGCCAAGCTCATGGACTTTGGTGCGTTCGTCACCATCCTGCCGGGCAAAGACGGCCTGGTGCACATTTCGCAAATCTCCAACGAGCGTGTGGAGAAAGTGAGTGACAAGCTGTCCGAGGGCGAAATCGTCAAGGTCAAGGTGCTGGAAGTAGACAAGCAGGGTCGTATACGCCTGAGCATGAAGGCACTGCAGGAAGAGGCAGCACAGGAAGCCTAGTCTTCAACTGTACTTCCGATTTAGAAAAGGGGCTCATCGAGCCCCTTTTTAATGTCCGGATTACACAAATCAGGTGCGTACGCCCGCGGCCCGACTGCGTTATCATCACCCGATCATGATTATTCACATTCTCGGACCGGTTACACGTCATATCCTGTTTGCCCTTGGGTACGCAACGCTCGGAGTTGTCCTGAGCGGAGTCATCTTCCTTTCTCTTTCGCTAAAATCCGGACCTGAACTTGAGGTCTGGCATCTGGCGCACCTTGCCAATGAATACCGCGCCAAAAAAGATGAAGCGATCCAGACGCTCGATCAGTACCGGAAGCGGGAAGAAGCGCTGTTTCGCGAGCTTGACGATAAGGTCTACTCGCAGATCCCTGAAGCATCAAGAACGCGTATCAACAGGTTCAACAAGGGCAGCTGGGTCGACCCAACCAGTTACAAGATAAACTGGAATCGAACAGTAGAGCTGCCGGCCAATCGGCCTCGGGCCGGCTACCTGCTACTGCACGGGTTGTCGGATTCTCCCTATAGCCTGCGTGCGATGGCGGAAAAACTGAATGCGCAAAAGGGCTGGGTGGTGGCATTGCGTCTTCCCGGCCACGGTACGGCGCCGTCAGGCCTGTTGCGGACAAAATGGACAGACTATACGGCCGCTGTTCGAATTGCCGCACGGCACCTCCGCGAGAAGATCGGACCGAACGTGCCGCTCTATCTCATCGGGTACTCCAATGGCGCGGCGCTGGCGCTGGAGTATACGTTGGCGGAACTGGAGGGCGAGGCGCTGCCCAAACCCGCCGGTCTGGTTCTGATTTCGCCGGCGGTCGGTGTCTCGTCACTTGCGGCTTTGACCCCCTGGCAGCGACGGCTCTCCTATTTACCCGGTCTTCACAAGCTCGCGTGGATCGATATCCTGCCGGAATACGATCCCTATAAATACAATTCCTTCACGCTTAATGCCGCCGAGCAGATTTACTATCTGACCCAGGACATCGCGAGGCGAATAAACCGGCTCGACAAGGGAGAGGGCGTGAAGAACGTGCCGCCTATCCTCGCGTTTACTTCTGTCGTGGATGCTACTGTGCCCGTCAACGCACTGGTGGACACGCTGTTTCTCAGGTTGGCACCTAACAACCACCGGCTCGTCGCATACGGCGTCAATCGCGAAGCCAACACGGCATCGTTGTTGTCGGTAGATCCAGTACGATCTGCGGACGTACTGCTGCACCGAAAGTTGCCGTTCGATCTAGTCTTGCTGACCAACACAAATGCCAATTCCTCCAGGTTGGTGCAACGCATCAAACGAGCCAACACCCAATCGATCAAAGTTGTCGCCACGAATCTTCAATGGCCCGAGGGAATTTACTCGCTTTCCCATGTGGCGCTGCCGTTTCCACCGAATGATCCAATTTACGGCGATGTCCGCACCAGCGTAAAAACCGGCGTCTCGCTGGGTAACATCATGCTAAGGGGTGAGCGGGGCGTGTTGCAGGTCCCGGCCAATCAATTGATGAGGCTTCGCTACAATCCGTTCTATTCCTACCAGGAACAGCTAATTCTCGAGCATCTCCGCCCCAGGTCCTGACAAACTGAGGGCGAGCACAGTTTGCCACGGCAACGGCAAAACCGTACAATATGCGCCATGACTCATATTAGCAATGACGCATATGCTGGTTTGCCGCTCTCCGAGCTGGCGAAATTTTTCAAGTTACTTGCCGAACCGAATCGGCTGCGAATCCTCAGCAGTATGGGGCTCGATTGTGCCCCGGTCTCGTCCATTATTGCCAAAACAGGCCTGTCCCAAACCAATGTTTCGTTCCATTTGCGCGCGCTACGCGAGGCCGGGGTAGTAAAGGCCGAGCGTCGCGGCGGCTATGTTTTTTACTGTCTCTACGATTTTCGATTAATGGATCTGCTGTCCGAAATGGATGAGTGGCGCAGCCATCAGCAGAATCAGCTGGAAGAACAAAGCCCATGACAGACACGAAATCACACTGGGATACGGTCTACGAGAACAATGACCCGCTCAAGGTTAGCTGGTATCAGGAAGAGCCAAAGACGTCACTGGAACTGATTGCGCATACCGGTGCCGACAAGGACGCCGGCATCATTGATGTTGGTGGCGGCGCCAGTGCAATGGTCGATCGCCTGCTGGAGCGCGGCCACGAAAACGTCGCGGTCCTGGATATATCCGAAAAAGCACTGGCTTGCGCCCGTGCGCGTTTGGGTGACAAGGCGGGCAAGGTGGAATGGCTGACGGCTGACGTTACCCGGTTCCAGCCAGCGCATGTTTACGAAATATGGCACGATCGTGCTGTGCTGCATTTTCTTACCAACTACCAGGACCGGATGAGCTACATTGATGTCCTGAAACGATCATTGTCAGCAACTGGCCACGTCATCATCGGCGCATTTGCCATCGGTGGCCCGGAACGATGCAGTAACCTGCCTGTTGTCCAGTACGATGCCGACAAGATTCAGCTGCTGCTGGGCGAGACATTTCGCCTGGAAGAGCAGCGGCAAGAGACGCATGTTACTCCGGGGGGCAAGGAACAGGAGTTCGCCTTCTTCCGGTTCCAGCGTCAGTCATGAATAGCTATTGATGATGAGCACCGGAGTTACTATGAAAATCGCACGATCAATTTTCCTGTTTACTGCATTGATTGCGGCGAACGCCGGCGCCCATGTGCTCGAGACGCCACCGGGTTACGCATCACACACATTCAAGACACCACACCAGGTAATAGCAATATTTCTTGAAGCCGTCGATCGCGGCGAACTCCATTTCTTTGGTAAACCATTGTCGCGTACCGACATTCGCCCGATTCGGGTTGAGTACGTATACGAACTTGATCGGGCAACACCCACTATTTCGATTTATTCCGAGTTTACCGGATCGATGTCGATGCCTGGTCAGACGGATTGTTCAGTAAAAGCAATAAGCGCAGTGATGGACAGCAAAGGCAATATTGTCGATTCCACGCTTCATGTATGGCCGAAAGGAATGGCAGAGTAGCGCGTTCGCGCACTGGGAATGAAATGCGAGTCAAGGCAGGGCTCAACAAACAATGAATGAACTTAACCTGCCTGCCATTGCTGGTGGTGTTGTTATCGGCCTGAGTTTCGGGGTCATCATGCAACGTTCACGATTCTGCATGGTCGCCGCGGTATCCAACGCAATGGTGATGCGAGACTACCGCCACGTTCAGGCCTTTCTTGCTGCCTGGGCGATAGCGATCCCCGGTGTGATGTTTGTCGAGTCGGCAGGCTGGGTCGCGATCGCAGACGCGGGCTATCGCAGCGCACGCCTCAACTGGTCCGGGTCGATTGCTGGCGGTCTGCTGTTCGGCTTTGGGGCAGCCCTGGCCGGAGGATGCGCAGCGCGCACACTGGTTAACGTTGCCGAGGGTCATCTCGGCAGTCTAATTACACTCGTCGCAATGATGTTGTTTGCTGGCATCACCACCTTTGGCCTGCTGGAACCGGCGAGAATGGCTCTGTCCGGAGCAACGGCAATCACGCTGGCGTCAGGAGATAGCGGCATCTCTACGGTGATGCGTGTACCTCCCTGGTTGGCGGGCGTGGTGATATCGATTGTGGCAGTGGGTCTGATCGTCCGGCTCGGTCAAATCAGGGAAAACGCGCGCCTGATATTCGCCGGCGCGGCAATTGGGGGATTGGTGGTTCTTGCCTGGCTGGTAAATGGATGGTGGGCTGCAGATGAATTCACATCCGGTCGGCTGGCCGCCATCGCCATTACCGGCCCGCTAGCCCGAATCAGTTACTGGTTGTCGACCAACACCGGCTCGGTGCTCAACTTTGGCGGCGCCTTTGTCGCTGCGACATTCGTCGGTGCAATGCTCAGTGCAGTGCTGCGTCGGGGTTTCATTGCGGCGACTGCCGACGCCCGTCGTATTCCTCATAATCTTATTGGTGGCGCATTTATGGGTATCGGGGCGACGCTTGCAGGCGGATGCAACATCGGTCAGGGCCTCAGTGGGGTTTCGACCTTATCCATTGGCTCGATACTTGCGACGGTCTCGATGGTTGGCGGGACCGTGCTGGGCGTAAAGTGGTGGGAGAGGCATGTCTAGGAATTACTAAAATAGTCAAGCAGAACAGGTAGTTAACGCAGCATCACGTGTTGGCACCGTGTAAAAAACAATTCAGGCCGCTGCCTCCAGAAACGACAGTATCCTGTCATCCAGCCAGAATCGCGGCGACCACGGTGACCCGCCCGATATGAAACCGACATGTCCACCATGATCGGAAAGTTCCAGTTGGACGCTTTCACTTAGCTCCGCTTCAGTCGGGAGGACGGCTTGTGTCATAAACGGGTCGTCGCGCGCCTGCAGGACCAGTGTTGGTATGCGAATGCCTTGAATAAACTGTCGCGAGCTGCACTGTTGATAGTAGTCGACCGCGCCGTCAAAGCCGTGAATGGGCGCGGTAACCTTGTCGTCAAACTTCCAGAAGCTGTCGAGTCGGGAAATCTCATCAACGCTGAGATGCAGATCGACTACGGCAGCCTTTGCGGCGAAGGTGCGATGCAGTGATTTCACCAGGTAGTGCTGATACCACCTCGCCAGCCCGGTGTTCATGTGATTCGCCAGGTCGCTCAGGACAAACGGTACCGACACCGCGACTGCGGTCTGCACCGGGATCTCGTTACCCAGTTCACCCAGCCATTTGAGCAATACGTTGCCGCCAAGCGAATAACCAATTACCGCGAGTGGTGCATCCGACTCACGTTTCTGCAATACCTCGACTATTGCGTTGATGTCGCCGGTTTCACCAGAGTGATATGCCCGCGCAAGACGATTAGGTTCGCCGCTGCGCCCGCGGAAATGCATTAGTACGCCGCGCATACCGCGACCGGGGAGTGCATGCATGATGCGTCGGGCATAGTGTGAGTGCGCCGAGCCTTCGAGACCGTGCATGACGATCACCATCGGTCCGGTTGAATTGGTGGTCCAGTCTAGGTCGATAAAGTCGCCGTCGTCCAGTTCGACACGTTCGCGTTTGAGCCGGGGATGGGGCGGTTTCACCGCCAAAGGCCACATGGTTTGCAGGTGGGGATTGCGGCACCACCATGCCGGGCGGAACGACGACTCTATTATCGGCACGTTATCTGCTAACTGGCCTTTTTCCAAAGTCGCTGCCACCAGCGACGGCGATTACCCGGTAGTATCGATCTGTCATTCAGCTCAACCGGAGCGATCGTCGACAATACCCAGCCCGGCATTGGCGGGTTATCGCTGTAGCCGCACACGACACCAAGATTATTGGGATCAAAGATTTTGATAAAAGTCGGGTCGGTTTTGTCATCGGTATAGACAATGCCGCAATAGTCCTCTTCATGTTCCTTGTGAAGTAACGAATTGATTTGGCTAACAAAATTCTTAACTTCGGCGGCGTCGCTGGCCTGCGTCGGGACAGCCTCGCCAATCGCGTAAATGTACCAGCCCTTGTCCGCCTGATTTGCAACGGTTTTCCACAACGTATCGAGCTGATCCCACTCGAGAATGCCGATAAATCGACCCCGAAACGCGGCGAGGAAATCTTGTGCGGACGTTACCGTGTTCATCTTATTCTCCCAGCGGTATAGCTTTCACCGGTGGAATCCGGTTGGTACGCCAGTGTTGACTGGCCCATTCAAGCAGTTCGGCCGGTTTCGCGCCGGAAAGTTCCATCGGCGGTTGTTGGCCCAGAAAATCCAATGCCTCAAAGATTACCTGCGAGCCCCTGCGGATGTCGATAGCCGGCGCGCCGGTCTGCTTGCTTAATTTGTTTCCGCGAGCGTCGTTTGCCACCGGCAGATGCAGATATGCCGGTGTGGGAAGTTCGAGCAAGCGCTGTAAATAAATTTGCCGAGGGGTAGAGTCGAGCAGGTCCGAGCCGCGCACGATTTCGGTAATACCCTGGTCTGCGTCATCCACGACAACAGCAATCTGATAGGCCATCAATCCATCGCGACGAAGAATGACAAAATCGCCAACGTCGGATTGAAGCTGTTGTGTCAGTTCACCCTGAAGCAAATCAGTAAAGCCCACCGGCTGGTCATCGGTAACCAGGCGGGTGCTGGCATCGCGGTTGCGATGGCCCGCCGTCCGGCAGGTGCCGGGGTAGCGTACGCCTTCAATACCGGGTAATCCCGATCGTGAAATATCCTGGCGTGAGCAGGTGCAATAGTAAGTTAGCCCACGGGCTGTTAGCTCTGAAATGGCATCGCGATACAGATCAACGCGCTGACTCTGGTAGACAACGTCGCCATCCCACTCAAGCCCGAGCGCATCCAGGACGCGCAGTATCTGGTCAGCGGCACCTGGTTCTTCCCGCGGCGGATCCAGGTCTTCCATGCGCACCAGCCACTCGCCATGGTGCGCGCGAATATTGAGGTAGCTGCCGAGGGCGGCGACCAGTGAACCAAAATGCAGGGGACCCGTCGGGGAGGGGGCAAAACGACCGCGCTTCATGGTCGTAGTGTGTTATTCCTCGTCGGGATTTTCAATCTTGTGACGGACTACCTGGGTGGCAATACCGATTCCGAGATCGAGTTTCTTGTTGCAATATTCCAGCAGCGGCAGGCAGCGCGTCAGCAACGACCACAAATGGGGCTCCAGCCGATGTGCTTCACCTGTCGTCAGCGCCGTCAGTGCCTGATCGACGGACAGCTGATCGCCAGCGACTGGTTCCATGTCAACCGCGCCGGGATCAGATGTCGCCAGGTCAATTGGCTCGACCTCGTCCGGTAGCACTGGAATGTCTTCAAGGCTGAAGTCGCCGAGGCTGGCATCAAGCGGCTCGATTTCGGCGTGTGGCGCTTGCGCAGCCGAAGGTGTTTCAGGATTGACTCGCGCGGCGGGCCCAGCGGCGACAGTCTCGTCCGAGCTGAGTTTGTCGCCACCGGAACGCCGGGCCTCGCGGAGGCGGTCTTCAGCCGCCTTCAGCAAGCCGCCAATGTCCGAGTCGAGGTGTTGGCCGAGAGTCGCCATGCCGACACTGGCTGTCATCGGCACGCTGACGTTTTGCCACTGATACGGATTCTTCGAGACCGCGATGCGCAGCCGTTCTGCCAGGATCATCGCCTCGCCAGGCGAGGTCGAGGGCGCGAGAATGGCAAACGCGGCCCCACCGATACGTGCCACCGTGTCTTCAACTCGCGCGTGGGATTTCAGTAATCTCGCAATCCAGATCAGGATGTCATCCACCGCGTCGTCACCATAGTCGCCATAGAGTCGACGAAACCGGTCCACGTCGAGGCGCAATAGTGCCAGTCCCTGGCCATGACGCTTTGCGAAGGCGATGTCCTGTTCGCCGCGTTGCAGGAAGAATCGACGGCTACTGAGGCCGGTAAGCGGGTCCTGGGTTGATTCGGATTTTAGTGAATACGAAGTGTCTTCAAGATTGCGCTTGGTTTCGGTGAATTTGGCGCTGGATCGGACGCGCGCCAGCAATTGGGATTTTTCAACCGGTTTGGTAACGAAGTCGGTCGCGCCCTGATCCAGTGCGCTTTGTCGCGTCTCCTCGTCGTCGGCGCCGGTGATGATGATGACCGGCATCTGGCTGATGCGGACATCTTCAAAATTGCGCAGTCGCTCGAGCAAACCGAAACCGTCGAGTTTCGGCATCTCGATGTCGCTGATTACGACCTGAATCTCGGGGTTGCTGGTCAGTTTTTCCCAGCCATCTTCACCGTCTTCGGCCTCTATGAGGTTGAATTCCTGGCTCAGAATCATGCTGATGGCTTTGCGCATGACGCGCGAGTCATCAATAAGCAGCACAGTGGGCGGCGCGGCGCTGGCGTCCGATTTATTCATAGAGGGCATAGTCAGGGACTGTCGGGATAGTTATTTTAATTATTAACAAAGTAGTCCAGCCAGGCCCAAGATTCAAAAAAATCGGTGCAATTTCCTTCATGTAATCAGATGTAGAGAAAAATCAGGGCAAAACCCAGCAGCAAGCGGTATACGGCAAATGGCAGCATGGTGATCCGGTTAATCAGCATCAGGAAGTAATGAATTACGATGTAGGCGCTGATGCCGGCCACGATTGTGCCGACGATCAGTGCCGACCAGTCTACCGGGAGCGCCTGGTTGATCAGTTTATTGGTCTCAAGCAGCCCGGCAGCCATAATTATTGGTATCGAGAGTAGAAATGAGTAACGGGCAGCGGCCTGGCGGCTGAGTCCAACCAGCAGGCCTGCAGTGATGGTAATACCCGATCGTGACGTGCCCGGAATCAGTGCCAGTGCCTGTGCCACGCCGACCAGTAATACGTCGCGCCAGCCCAGGCTGTGTTCGTCTCGTGCCTCCTTGCGCCGATGGTCGGCCCACCAGAGCAGGATTCCAAACAGGATAGTTGTTGCGGCAATCAGCAGCGGTGAACGAAAGTGTGCTTCTGCGATATCGGAAAGCAGTAAGCCGGCAACGCCGGCAGGTACGGTGCCCCAGATAACTGCCCAGGCGAGGCGGGCGTCGGCAGTAAGCTGGCGAGTGACGAGTGAACCAAACCAGTCGCGCGTCATCACTATCAGGTCATGTCGAAAATAGAGCAGCACCGCACTCAAGGTGCCAAGGTGAACGGCCACATCAAATGCCAGGCCCTGGTCCGACCAGTCCATCAATCGAGGCAACAGGATCAGGTGGGCGGAACTTGATATTGGCAGGAATTCTGTCAGGCCCTGAAGCAGGGCGAGCCAGACTACGTGCATCATGTCCATGACGAATTACTACCCGGGATGGAGCGCGTTAGTTCACGCGTCAAATGTGAGGGCGCTGCCCAGTACCCCGTCTCGAATCTTGCCCTGGTCAAACACGATACGTCCGCCGACGACGGTATAGATCGGCCAGCCAAACAGTTCACGGCCCTCGTATGGGCTCCAGCCGACTCGCGAAAATACGTCTTCATTGCGCACCGGTTTGGCGTTGTCCATATCGACCAGGGTCAGATCCGCATCCCAGCCCTCAAGGATCTTGCCTTTCCTTGGTATGCGGTAACTTTCCGCTGGTCCGTAGCACATCCACTTTTGAACCTGGGCCAGGTCACAGCGACCCTTTTTCATTTCTGTCAGTATCAGCGGCAAAGACGTCTCGACGCCGGGCATGCCCGCTGGTGATTTCGGATAGGGCTTGTTTTTTTCTTCCAGTGTATGAGGCGCATGATCGGTGGCAATAAAATCGATAATACCGTCCCTCAATCCCTGCCAAAGCGCCTCATTGTCTTCCACTTGCCGGATCGGCGGGTTCATCAGGACCAGGCTACCTTTCTTCGCGTAATCGGAGACATTCAGCAGCAAGTGATTCGGGATCACCTCAGCCGTCACCCACGCCGGCTTGTCTTTGCGGAGTATCTCGACTTCTTCGTGCGTGGACATGTGCAGGATATGCAGCCGACGCTGGTACTTCTTTGACAGCTCTAACGCGAGTTCCGTTGCCAGTACGGCGCACTGGTTGTCCCGGATCTCCGAGTGAGCGGCATAATCGGTGCGGTCGGCTAATTGTTCCTTACGCTGTTCGATTCGCGTTTCATCTTCGGCATGGACCGCAATCAGTCGCGTGCCATTGCCGAAAATGCGATCCAGGTCTTCGCGCCGGTTGACCAACAGCGTGCCGGTGCTGGAGCCCATGAATATCTTGATCCCGCATACCGGTGAAACGCTATTGAGTGATTCCAGATTATCCGGTGTTGCGCCGATGAAGAAACCGTAGTTGGCGACACTCTTTTCTGCGGCCAGCTCCAGTTTCTTGTCCAATGCGGCCTGGTCGGTGGTTGGCGGGCTAGTGTTGGGCATTTCCAGAAAACTGGTGACACCGCCGCGTACGGCAGCGCGGGAACCGGAGCCCAGGTCTTCCTTGTGTTCATTACCGGGTTCGCGGAAGTGGACCTGCGGATCGATTACGCCGGGAAGCAGCAGTCGACCATCCGCGTCGATCACCTCGTCGGCGGCAACGTCAATGGTGTTTTCGATTTTTTCAATCTTGCCGTCTACGCACAGGACGTCGCCGTCAATAGTACTGCCGTCGACCTGAGCGATTTGGGCATTTTTGATTAGTAGCTTCATAAGTAAAACCGCAGAAAGTGAAAAGGGGACATGAGTCCCCTTTTTAAATTAATTTTGCGCGGAAAGCGACCCACTAGCCCATCTGCTTTTCGCGAATCTCGTCCAGAGTCTTGCAGTCAATGCAGAGCTCGGCGGTAGGGCGGGCTTCCAGCCGCTGAATGCCAATTTCAACACCGCAGGTTTCACAGTAGCCGTATTCACCTTCTTCGATGCGATCGATTGCCTCGTTAATCTTTTTAACCAGCTTGCCTTCGCGGTCACGCGAGCGCAGCTCGAGGGAAATATCAGTCTCCAGGCTGGCGCGATCGTTAGGATCGGCCTCGGTCGTGGCCTCTTCCTGCATCTGGTGAATAGTGCGATCGATTTCACCCTGAAGTTCGGCTTTCCAGCCCTGAAGCATGGCCATGAAATGGTCCAGCTGCTTCTGATTCATGTACTTCTCGGTTTTCTTGGCCTGGTAGGGTTTAATCCCGCCAACGAGAAGCTCAGGTTCCTTTTTCTTTCTGGCCGGCATGGTCAGACTCCTGCGATAATGATGGCCAACGTCGGCCTGAAAATTGGCGCGAATTTATACCTGAAAGGGTGGGGTGGCGCAACAAAGCAATATTTTGCGCCACTGATCTGGCAATAACCCAATAAACTATATGGTTAATTAAGATGTCTCTGGAAGCTTTGATATTTGATGTGGACGGCACGCTTGCCGATACCGAGCGCGACGGTCACCGGGTAGCGTTCAACCAGGCGTTTATTGACGCTGGCCTCGACTGGCAATGGGATGTGGCCACTTACGGGAAACTACTGGCGGTCACCGGTGGCAAGGAGCGGATGAAGTTTTACGTGGAACAATTCCGCCCGGACTACCAGAAACCGGCTGATTTTGACGACATGGTTGTGGCGCTTCACGCCGCCAAAACAGAACATTATAAGGCCCTGATGCAGGAGGCCAGGATCCCGTTGCGCCCTGGTGTCGAGCGCCTGCTGCGTGAGGCACGCGAGGACGGCCTGAGGCTGGCAATTGCCACCACCACGACCCCGGCCAATGTGAGCGCCCTGCTGGCCAGTACACTCGGTCAGGAAGGAGAATCCTGGTTTGAGGTCATCGGCGCCGGCGACATCGTGCCGGCCAAGAAACCGGCGCCCGATATCTATCACTACGTATTGGACCAGATGCGGCTGGATCCGCTCGACTGCATCGCTTTCGAGGACTCGGAAAACGGCATTCTTTCGTCCCGCGGGGCCAACCTGCAGACGGTGGTGACGGTAAACGACTACACGCGGGATCATGATTTCACAGGGGCCGCGATCGTACTCGATACACTCGGTGAACCGGATAGGCCGGCCAAAGTGCTACAGGACGGCATGGTCGACGGTTTTTCGTTCGTCAACCTGGACTTCTTGCGCGAGTTGCACGCCCGCGCATGAGCAGGATACGGCTCGCCGATCGACTGGCCGATATCCAGCCGTTTTATGTGATGGATATCCTGGCGCGAGCGCGAGCGCTGGAGGCGACGGGTCGTTCGATAGTCCATATGGAAATCGGCGAGCCTGATTTTCCGACCCCGCAGCCGATTATTGATGCCGGTGTTCGCAGTCTTGAAGCCGGGCAGACGCATTACACACCGGCGCTGGGCCTGCCCGAGTTGCGGCAGGCAGTATCGGACCACTATCCGTCGTCCTGTCGACCGGGCGCCAGTCGGGTGGTGATTACCCCCGGGGCCTCGGGCGCATTGCAACTGTTGTTCGCGGCCTTGATCAACCCGGGCGATGAGGTATTGCTGGCCGACCCTGGCTACCCGTGCAACCGTCACTTCGCACGTTTGTTTGAGGGCCGTGCCGTGCCGGTGCCGGTCACCGCTGCGCAAGGATTTCAGCTGAACAGCGAATTGATCCGGCAGCACTGGACCGAGCGTAGCGTGGCGGTGCTGGTTGCGTCACCATCAAACCCGACTGGCACCATCGTCAGCGATGACGCCATGGCAGAGATTGTCGAGACCGTGACAGAATTGGGTGGCACCCTGATTGTCGACGAGATCTATCATGGGCTAACCTACGGTCCCACGGTGACCACGGCATTGTCTCACTCGCAAGACGTGGTCATCGTAAACAGTTTCTCCAAGTTCTATGGCATGACCGGCTGGCGTGCCGGATGGATTGTCGCCCCCGAATTACTGGTAGAGGCGATTGAACGCCTTGCTCAAAACATCTTTATCGCGGCGGCAACGCCGGCTCAGTATGCGGCGCTGGCTGCCTTTGGTGATGAAGTGGCGGTGGAGCTGGAACTGCGTCGCAAGACATTCCAGGCACGGCGCGACTACCTGCTGCCTGCCATTCAAGCACTGGGATTCAGGATACCGGTCATACCGGAAGGCGCGTTCTATCTCTACGCCGATTGCAGCGAGCTGACGAATGATTCGTATGCGTTTGCGGTGGAGCTATTGAATGAGGCGGGTGTGGCGATCACGCCGGGGAAGGATTTTGGTGGCAACCAGCCTGAACGTTTTGTCCGGTTCTCGTACGCGAATGAAATGGAGAACCTGCGGGAGGCGATGACTCGCCTCCAGCGGTTTCTGTCGGCGCGTGCCTAGAACTTGACTGTACCTTCAAGCGCTGCTGGTACATCGGCATCAGCGACGTGGGCAAGATCCTTGTGCACGCTATCAGTCAACAATTTGGCCGTGTTGCCGTCAAGCTCACCTTTCAAAACACCAAGGAAACCATCTTCAGCGACCAGTACCAGCCGCGAAAACTCGTTGGCACTACGCCCCTTGTCGAGCATCTCCGCCAGTTCCCTGGCGAATTGCGCGGTCTCGTGTTCTGTCGGTGACTCGCTCTTGCCCATGGCGTGGCGGCCTTCGCCCTTGCTATCAAAGCTGCGGCCGGGCTTGTCGGCGTTGAAGTCCTGATCTTTCAGGTGACCTTCGGAGTGAGCGATATCGCGAAGTAAGGTCATACCCTTGCCGGCTCCGGTATTTTCAAACAAACGTGCGCCGCCACGGTTGGCGACAAGTATCCAGGTTTTTTCCATTGTCAGACTGCCCTTGGTTAATCGTTGTTAATGCTGCTTACATGCGTAATTAAACAACAATTCGTGAATCGTATTTACTGTCGCAGATCAAAGTTTTGTCAGTTGAGTGCTACTCGATGGGAGTATCCGCCTGATTTCCCCAATCCGACCAGGCGCCGGGGTATCCACGAATACGACGGTAACCCAGTTGCTTCAGTAATATATAGGTGTGGGCGGAACGGTGGTGGCTCTGGCAGTAGACGATAATTTCCTTGTCGCCGGTGATACCAAGAGTGTTGAAGGTGTCGCGCAATTCGGTGCTATCGCGGAGAAGCAGCTGGTTGTTCAAATCCAGCGCATCGGTCCAGTTAAAGTTTACCGCCCCCGGTATGTGGCCGGCCCGCTGCGCCAGCTTCTTGGTGCCGTTGTACTCTTCCGCTGTGCGGGTGTCGAGCAACTGAACTGCGGGGTCGTGCAGGCGCGCAAGGATGTAGTCACGGTCGGCTACACCTTGCTCGCCAAAGCAGACGTCGTAGTGGCCGTGGGCCGGTGCATACGTCTCGCTCGTCAACGGTCGATTTTGCGCCGCCCAGGCGTGGATCCCGCCGTCCAGGAGGGCATAGTGCTGATGACCTGCGACGTCGAGGGTCCAGAGAAAACGTGCTGCCCGACCGCCGCCTTCATCATCGTAGGCCACGATGAACTTGTCGGGCGTGGCACCGACAGTGGCCAACACCGCGGCGAAATCATCAGCAGGTGGTAGCAACCCCATCACCGGCTTCTGAACCCGGACGATCTGCTTGTAGTCGAGGTGTACCGCGCGCGGCAAATGCGCCTGTGCGAATACTTCCGGTTTGCACAAATCAACCAGCACGATGTCGGGGCGATCGAGCTCGGCCTCGAGTTGCTCCGGTGACAGGATTAACGGTAAGTCGGTCGGTATCATGGCGAATATGTTGTGAAAGACAGGCGGGGCATTCTACCGAAGAGACCCGCAAGGATGAACCGGAAAATCGGCAGCAGTGTTTTGCCAATTTGTATGGCGACGACGATCGGATACACTTCGGCAACAAGACATTCTTAGCGGTAGTGGTACGTGGACATATTCAAGCAATTTACTATTGAGGCGGCTCACCGGCTGCCAAACCTGCCCGAGACCCATAAGTGCACACGGCTACATGGGCACTCCTTCAATATCGAGGTGCATGTCTCGGGGGAAGTGAATGCCGAGCAGGGCTGGGTTCAGGATTTCGGTGACATCAGTCAGGCGTTCAAGCCGATTTTTAACCAATTGGACCATTACTATCTAAATGACATCGAGGGACTGGAAAACCCCACCAGCGAGAACCTTGCGCGCTGGATCTGGGTGCGACTCAAACCCGGGCTGCCACTATTGAGCAAGCTGGTCATTCGTGAAACCTGTACTGCCGGCTGCATATATACCGGTGAGGATATTTAGCATCGAAATGAAAACATCTCGCCTGATCACTTCCGTCGTCGTGTTACTGACCTGCTTCTGGCTGAATGCAGGCGCCGCAGGCACGTTGCCAAAAGGGGTAATTGAAGTAACGCCGCCGAAACCGGCGCCACCACTGAAACTCGCCAATATGGACGGCAAGGTCACCGACCTCAAGGATCATAAGGGGCACTGGGTCATGTTGCATTTCTGGGCCAGCTGGTGCGGTCCGTGTCGGGTTGAATTGCCGAAGCTGGATCGTATGGCCGAAAATCTGGTACCGAAAACCATACACTTGATTATGGTAAACGCCGCGGAAAAGGAAGACGACGTATTCGTGTTTCTCGGAGGTGCGGCGCCCAACCTGGACACACTGCTGGATTCGGACGGTGCAGTCACCAACGCGTGGCAGCCACGCGGGTTACCCTCTACATTCTTTATCGACCCGGAAGGCCGGATTCGCTATGTCGCATTGGGCGGGCGGCCGTGGGACACGAAGCCGTACCTGGAGTTTGTGCGCTCGTTGTCCTCGCGCTAACCGGGTATCCCCATGCGCATTGATGTTGTCACCCTGTTTCCTGAAATGTTTGCCGCGGTCACCGATTACGGTATTACCGGTCGCGCAGTCAAAGCAGAGCTTTTGTCGGTGCACACCTGGAATCCCCGTGACTTCACCTGTGATCGGCACCGAACCGTCGATGATCGCCCCTATGGTGGTGGGCCGGGTATGGTCATGATGGCGGCACCGCTAATCGATGCCATGCGCGCCGCGCGCGAGGCGCAGGGGAGCGACGCACCGGTTATTTATCTGACCCCACAAGGGCGGCCGGTAAATCACGAATTGATAAAAGTCTACTCAGAAAAACCGGGCCTGATTTTGCTGGCCGGTCGCTATGAGGGTATTGACGAACGCGTGATCGAAAACGAAGTCGACGAGGAATGGTCTATTGGTGACTACGTTCTCTCGGGCGGTGAATTACCAGCGATGGTAGTAATCGACGCGTTAACACGACAACTGCCGGGTGCATTGGGTGATGCGGATTCCGCAGAACAGGATTCGTTCGTTAGGGGATTGCTCGACTGCCCCCACTTCACGCGCCCGGAAGACTTTCATGGTCAGTCCGTTCCGGACGTGTTGCTTTCGGGCGATCATGAGGCGATTCGGCGCTGGCGCCTGAAGCAGTCACTGGGCCGTACCTGGGAACGTCGTCCGGATTTACTTGCGCAACTCGAGCTTGATCAGGAACAACAACAGTTACTCGACGAATACAAACTGGAACAGACGAAATAGGTTTTGCTACTAGTGCAGGTGCGAGGTGGAATTGCCCGCGTCGAAATCTTCATCCATGTTAAAGACCTCGACGCCGCTGACTTTTTTATAGCCCATGAGTAACGACAGTTTGTGTATCAGCATTTTCCAGTCGACATTGGAAATACGTTCACGCAGCAAGTCGTTGAGTTCCTTGTTTGTCGATTTCTGCTCACGGTCGAGCGTTGGCAACGAGTGGAAAAAGTCCCACGACAGATAGGTCGCTAGCAGCGTCATGCCCTTGATTACCCAGCTTGCCTCTGGAACGGTGGCCCAGTACAGCGCTGCACCAATTGCGACCAGCATTGACACCAGCCCGTAGCGGGTTGAGCGCATTTTAGCCAGCTGGGTGTCTTCCAGCCGGGTCCTGAGTTCCACTTCCTTGTCGCGTGAATTTATGCTGTGCTGATAGTGGACGTCGCGTAGCAAGGTAAGCAGTTTAATCAGGCGATCAGCATGGCGCCGACTCTCGACACCAAAGGAATGAATAGCTGATTCAAGTGCCTCGACAAACTCGCGATAGGAGGGGGAGTCGTCCGGCTCGTCAAATTTGTCCACCGCCTCGTTGAGCACAGAACGTAGCTCAAGCACCTCCGCGACCCGAATAGGGAACCGCAGCCCGGAAAGCAGACGATAAAATTTCGGAAAGTGTGTCGGTGTTAAAGTGTAATGTGTAATCGTTTCCATCTTGACCTATCTAGTAGACACGCAATTCACCCTCAACCACTTCCTCCATGCTACTAACGATCCAGACTTTGCCGGTCTTTTCTTGTAGTTACTATGCATAATAATAGCCGTTGCCTGAAATCGATGCCAGTTGGGACCTTTTCTAGCTCTGGTTCTCCAGTAATTCGCGAATACTATCGAGATAAGCGCGACCGCGCTCCTGTTTTTCCTCGATTGGCAGGGCGTGATCCTTTCCTTCCCAACTAAGATCGTCTTCCGGAAGCTCGGATAGAAAACGGCTGGGTTCGCACTCTACGATTTCCCCCTGGCGTTTACGTCGGCTGGCAAAAGAAAGTGTCAGTGTTTTCATTGCGCGGGTAATTCCGACATAGGCCAGGCGTCGCTCTTCGCTTAGCCGGTCTTCATCGAGCGAGGCATGGTGCGGCAGAATGCCTTCTTCGAATCCGGCGATAAAAACGTGGGGAAACTCCAGCCCCTTGGCGGCGTGCAACGTCATCAGAAAAACATGGTCGGTTGCCTCTTCTTCACCGTCGCTTTCGAGCATGCCAATCAGGCAAATCTTCGCAACCAGTTCCGATAGTGTGAGCGACTCTTCATCGCGTTCGGCCATGCGTTTCAGCCAGTCAAGCAGGTCCATGACGTTGTCCATACGCTTTTCCGCGATCGTGGCGTCGTTGCAGGTTTCCTGTAACCACTCGGCGTAATGGATATCGGCAATCAGGTGTCGCACCAGCGCCAGCGGCTCATCGTTTTCGGCGCGCGTCGCCATTTCCTGAACCCAGTGAGTGAAGGTGCGCAATATGGTCAACTGTCGCGCACTGAGGGTCTGTTCCAGACCCAATTCAAAGGACGCCTTCAACAGGCTGATTCCACGTTCGGTGGCATAGCTGCCGAGTTTTTCCAGTGTCGCAGGTCCAATCTCGCGACGTGGCGTGTTGACGATTCGTAAAAACGCATTGTCATCGTCCGGGTTGGTGATTACGCGCAGGTAAGCGAGGATGTCCTTGATTTCCGTTCGGTCAAAAAACGACATGCTGCCACTGAGAAAATAAGGGATGCGATGTTCGCGCAAGGTGCGTTCGAACATTCGCGCCTGGTGATTGCTGCGGAACAGGATCGCGTAGTCGCGATAATGGGTGCGGTAGCGGAACTTGTGATGCTGTAGCGATCCGATAATCTTTTCCACTTCGTGATTTTCATTGCTGGCCTGTAACACGGTTATCGGATCACCGTAACCGAAGTCACTCCACAAACGCTTTTCAAAAACATGTTCATTGTTGGCAATGAGTGTGTTGGCAACATGAAGTATGCGGCCGGTGGACCGATAGTTTTGTTCCAGCTTGACAACATTCAGGCCCGGAAAGTCGCGCTGAAGAAAGCTGAGGTTCTCGGGTTGCGCACCGCGCCAGGTATAGATCGACTGGTCGTCATCGCCCACCACGGTCATGGCGCCGTCGCTGCCAACCAGTTGTCGCACCAGTTCGTACTGGCTGCTGTTGGTGTCCTGGTACTCATCAATCAACAGGTAGCGGTAGCGATCACGCCATCGCTGCAATATTTCCTTGTCCTCGCGAAACAACAACACGGGCAGGCGAATCAGGTCGTCGAAGTCGACAGCGTTGTAGGCTCTGAGGTGACGCAAATATTCCGGGTAAACGCGTGCTGCGGTTTTGGCGATCGCCTCTTCTTCGGCCGCAATACTGTCGGGCTCGGTCAGGTCGTTTTTCCATCGCGATATCTGCCACTGAACCTGTTCTGCCATTTTCTTGTCGGTGTTCAGTTCAGTGCGCATCAACTCGCGAATAAGGCTGAGACTGTCTTCCGCATCAAAAATCGAGAACCCGGGTTTGAATCCCAATGCCTCGCGCTCGCGGCGGATAATGGAAAGACCAAGCGTGTGAAACGTGGAGATGGTCAAGGCCCTGGTCTGTTCACGACTGACGATCGCAGCCACGCGTGATTTCATTTCGCGCGCCGCCTTGTTGGTAAAGGTGACGGCCGCGATATGTTTGGGCGAAACGCCGTTCTCGTTAATCAGGTGGGCAATCTTGTGGGTAATGACAGATGTCTTGCCACTGCCTGCGCCGGCCAATACCAACACGTGTCCGTCGACGGCGTGTACGGCTTCCAGTTGGCGGGGATTTAACTTCTTCAAATGCGGGTAAACTGCTTAAGGGTGATTCAGGCGAATCGGATTCTAACCCGGCTCGAGACAGGATAGTAGAATTGACTTTCGAGGATTGCTATGGAGCGAACCGGGCCTCGAAATACTGCTGCCAGCGGGCACGAATATCCACATCGCTTTCAACGATTTCCGCCACCAGCCCAAACAGCGGATAGCGTGAGATATCAATGACACCGCTTTGTCTGACCATTTGTAATGTATGAATGCCTTCACCGGTCAGCTGACTGCGATCGCCACGCGCCAGCATCATGCCCAGCCCGTGATGATGCGAGTCTGGGCTGGTCGCGGTGGTCATCATATCACCCAGGCCGGCGAGGCCGTAGGGCGCTTCCGGACCGCCCCCCAGCGCCACCGCAATCTCTGCCAGTTCGCTCAACGATGCGGTCGCCAGGTAACCCCGGACGTTGTCCCCCAGCGCCAGCCCGTCGGCCACCCCGAAGGCGATGGCGTAGACATTTTTCAACACGGCGCACCAGGAAAGGCCAGTGGTATCGCCACTGGTCGAAAGGTACAGGCGGGTTCCGGCGAACAGTTCCGTCACGGTTGCTGACCAGGCAGGATTGCTGCTACCCACTTGCGCAAAACCGGGCCGATCGGCGCTGAGTTCCTCGGCGATCATGGGGCCGTAGATCACAACGTGCGGGCGCTCATCCCCGAGCGCATCTGCGAGGGCGCGGAAAGCGGGCCGTCCGCTTTTGTCCAGCCCTTTGCCAATGCTGACACATACGGTGTGACCGGAAAGTGACGCCTCGATTTCTCTGGCAATGTTGAATATGGGCGCAGTGGGAACACAGAAGAACACCGCGTCCTTGTCGCGCACGGCCTCGGCAAGTGGCACCGGGCTGGAGCCGTCTGCCGGCTTCCGCTGCCAAATACTGACATCATGTCGAGGATTCATCAGGTGTGACAGGGCGTGACCCATCTCTCCGTAGCCAATCAACAACACACGCTTCCTGGTCATCGTGCTTGGACCCTCCCGGTAATGGCGTTAAGGTAACTGCTGTATTCCATACAGGATACCGTAACACGGTTTGCGGCTAAACGAGCGGCAGTCGCCGGTAGATGGAAATGAAAAAGATTGTCTTTATCCCGGGCAAGAATCCGAAACCGCATCCGCTGGAGCATCAGCGGCAGCTGTGGCGCTGCTTGCTTGAAGGAGTTCGTCGCGTCGACAAATCCACCGCCAGGTTGCTTGCGAAAGACGAAGACTGTTTTCAGCTGATCGCATGGAATCACCTCTACTACGAGCAATACAAATCGCTCGAGGCCGACCTGCCGGCGATCGACGCATTGCTCGCCAGGCCCGGGCCGTCGCAGGAAGACCGGGAGGAGGCCAGCCACTGGCACCTTAAAACCGCGCGCCTGCTATATACGATCGCCGATCACTTTCCGTTTCTCATCAATCTACTTCCGGATCCATCGGTCAAGGCCTCCATTAAAGAGACTGATCGCTATTTCCATAACAAGGACGAGATTGCCGATCGAGTCCGCGAACTGCTCAAGCAACCACTGCGCAAGATGTTCGCTAATGGCGACCAGGTATTGTTGATTGGCCATAGCATGGGCTCGGTGATTGCCTGGGACAGCCTGTGGGAATTGTGGAACGGTGAGGAAAACCGCGGTCGTGTCGATTTATTTCTTTCCCTCGGCAGTCCGCTGGGCATGGAGTTTGTGCGCCACCGCCTGCTGGGGGCCGGGGCTGACGAGGCGCATCGCTATACCGGTAACATTCACCGTTGGTTGAATATTTCGAGCGTGGGCGACCTGACAGCGCTGGACCGGGGTGTTGCTGACGACTTCAATGGAATGCTAAAAGCCGGTTTGACGCAATCCATTCATGATGAGTTCGAAGACGTCTACAACTACTTTCGCAATCAGGACGGGCTGAATGTCCACCGGTCCTACGGCTACCTTGTCAATCCCCATGTCGGGCAGGCGATTTCAAACTGGTGGCGACAGAGCGAATAAAAGAACGCTACAAAACAAGGACATCCGCGCACGTTTTTCGCCTGGCAGTGCGACAATTCCAGAACCACCTTCCTGGCCTATCCGGTTTCCTGCTGTACGCGGCAGAGGCTTTTTTGTAGGCTAGCCGGTTCAGGTAATTGAATGTTACATGGGATACAGCATTAGCAGGTCGAATTTATGACGAAATATATCGACACAAGACTAACCGACAAGGAAACCGAGCACAGTCTGCCGGTGCTGGACGGGACCATGGGCCCGTCCGCCGTCGATATCCAGACGCTGTATACCAATGAAGATATGCTCGCGTTTGATCCGGGGTTCCGATCGACCGCCTCCTGCAAGAGTTCCATTACCTATGTTGATGGTGACGAGGGTGTGTTGCTTTATCGCGGTTACCCGATCGAGGAACTGGCCGCGAAGAGTACGTTTGAAGAGGTCGCCTATCTCCTGATGTATGGAGAGCTGCCAACCGAACCCGTGTACGCGGAATTTGCCGATACCCTGGGTGACCTGAGCCTGTTGCATGATCAAGTGCTCAGCTTCTATCGCGGTTTCCGCCGCGATGCGCACCCGATGGCCATTATGGTAGGTGTGGTCGGCGCCTTGTCGGCGTTCTACCACGACCGCATGGACATGAGCGATCCGGAACAGCGTGAGCTGGCGGCACATCGGCTGGTTGCCAAGATGCCGATGATCGCGGCGGCCAGTCACACCTATCATATTGGCCGACCGATTCGTTACCCACGCAAGTCATTCGGTTATGCCGAGAACTTTCTGCAAATGATGTTCGGCAAACCGCATGTTGATTACGAGATTGATCCGATCCTGGTGCAGGCGCTTGATCGTATCCTTATATTGCACGCAGACCACGAGCAGAATGCCTCGACCTCTACCGTACGTATCACCGCATCCAGTGGTGCCAATCCGTTTGCCTGCATGGCAGCGGGTATTGCCAGTCTTTGGGGGCCGGCCCACGGTGGTGCTAACGAGGCAGTGCTGGACATGCTTACCGAAATTGGTCGTCCGGAAAACATTCCCGATGCCGTGGCCCGCGCCAAGGACAAGAAAGACCCGTTCCGCTTGATGGGCTTCGGACATCGCGTGTACAAGAATTTCGATCCGCGCGCAACGGTGATTCAGCAATCTGCCAAGGAAGTGCTGGACCATCTTGGCCTGGATGATCCGCTGCTTGAGGTTGCCATGCGCCTGGAGGAGATCGCGCTCGAAGACGAGTACTTTATCAAGCGCAAACTGTATCCGAACGTAGACTTCTATTCTGGCATTGTGCTGCGTGCCATGGGCGTACCAACCAATATGTTTACCGCCATCTTTGCGCTGGCGCGTACCGTTGGTTGGGTCAGTCACTGGCTCGAGCTAACCGCAGAACCACACGGCATTGACCGCCCGCGCCAGTTGTACGTCGGGCCGACGTTGCGTCACTATCCAAAGTAATATGTCGAGCCGATGAAATTCCTATTTCCCGGTCTGCTGGTTCTGACAATCCTGCTGGGTGGTTGCGCCACCAGCGTCATGACCTCCGGTGGCGTTGTCATCGAGGACGAAGATACGCAGGTTGGTATCCGGATTGGCAGTCGCGACCGCGAGCAAATAAGTCACTACTACTCGCGTACCCATAAAAAACAACACAAGAAAACTCCGCCCGGGCTGGCAAAGCGTAGCGGAAGCCTGCCACCAGGTTTGGCGAAACGGGATGTGTTACCCAAAGGATTACAGGAGCGCGGTCTTCCCGGCGACCTGGAACGGCGTCTGAGTCGGCTACCCGAGGGCTACGTCCGGGTTATTGTCGGTACCGACATCGTATTGATGAAAACCCGGAGCCGGGTGATTATCGACATCTACCGTAACTTTGACATGAACTAAAAAGAGCCCCTGCCGGGGCTCTTTTTAGTTCTGCAGAACGCATGTGTCCAATCAGGCTAGCTCGCTAGTGCACGGAGAAGAATATGCCTCGATTAGTCATTGTTTATCTCGGTGCTAACCAGCCCGCGATCCCGTAAGAAGCCAGGCGACATCGTCGAAGTACATGAGAGGTGTCTGAACTAATGCAGGTACCCGGCAACAAGTAAAGCGAACGACAGCATGTCGCGAGAAATGAAAAACGATGTTCGGCCAGATTGAACATTAGAGGCCGTAAACAAACACGTTCGAGACAAAGTATTCATGGTAAATATCGAAGCACACTATTCGGCGCGAGACATCGAGACGAAAATCCTGGCCGCACTGCGCGAAGCGGGGCTGGATCCGGAGCAACGGCTGACACCGGAAGAGCTTGGCGCGCTTGATCATTTCCATACCGGTGGATTCGGCGCCTCGCAAAGGTTGCTGGAGTTGTCAAAGATCCGTGCCGGGGATCGCGTGCTCGATATCGGCGCCGGCCTCGCCGGTCCCGCGCGAATGCTTGCTGTCGAGCCGGGCTGCAATGTTGATTGCATCGAGCTGTCGCCGGACTATTGCGTCGGTGCGAACCTGTTGAATCGCCTGACGGGCCTGGAAGATCGCGTGAAGGTGTACGAGGGCAGTGCGCTCGACCAACCGTTCGGCGACAATTCGTTTGACGCAGCCTGGATGCAAAATGTCGGCATGAATATCGAGGACAAGCGAAAACTCTATGAAGAGGTCTTCCGGGTTCTCAAGCCGGGTGGCCGATTCGCCTTCCAGGAAATGGCGGCGGGGGACTCGGCCGCGTCTTACTATCCACTTCCATGGGCCACGTACCCTACCGACAATTTCCTGGTGCCAATCGAGGAAATGCAATCGCTCCTTGGAGAAAGCGGCTTTGTTAGTGAATTTTTTGAGGATGCCAGCAATCCCCAGCCCGGTGGCGCACCTGCACCACCGCCAAAGGTTCAGCTGAGCTTGTCGGTGTATGTCGATGATCTCGCCCGGAAAGCCGACAACGCCGTCCGTAGTGTCAAGGAAGGACAAATAAAATTTGTCAGGGGAGTATTCAGGGCGGACAAGTAAGCTCTAGCTCGGGAATCCGAAGCAGGGGAATGAAATATTGTGAAATGAGTGAGAGTCGAGGGGCGGTGTGGGGCGTCAGGTTGCGAAAGCCGCTTCGACTTCTTTTGCTTTTTGCCCGTAGTTAAATGAGGTGAAGATCATGAAAAACAGAACTCTACTAATAATACTAGCGATTCTATTAGCACCGGTCGCGGTGTATTTGAAAAAAGGGGTTGGGAAGGATTTGCTTATCAATATCCTCCTTTGCTTCTTGTTCTACATACCTGCTGTCATACACGCATTGATATTGGTAACCAAATAGAATCTCGGGTTCGAAAAAGTATTGTTCGGTAGCGTCAATCTAGAAACCAGGAGGATAGTAAGTATGAATAAAAAACAACAAGGTATCGCATTATTGTTGGTCGGCGCAGGATTGATTATTTGGGGGCTAGATATGGCGGGAACGTTTGGTGGAAAACTATCGTCGGCACTTACAGGCTCTCCGGGTGACACAGCAATGATTCTATACATTGTCGGTGCTATTTGTGTTGCGGCTGGTATCTATCGAATTAAGTAGATTGATTCAGGGAGATTCAAATGAATGTTGAAAATCTTATTGTCTTTCTTGTCGTCGGCCTGGTGGCCGGGTGGCTTGCCGGTATCGTGGTAAAAGGCAAAGGCCAGGGTCTGGTGGTCAATCTGGTGGTTGGTGTTATTGGTGCGGTGTTTGGTGGTTGGCTTTTCGATGTGCTTGGAATCAGATTAGGTGCCGGATATGTCGGCGCAATTATTACGGCACTGATTGGCGCGATCGCTTTATTAGGACTGTTAAAGCTTATAAAAAAATAGGGGTGTTTGAAAAGCCTGGGGTTGGAGTTAATAGCGAATACTGAAATGCCTGCTAACGATCCGAAGCGGACAGTTGCGTTTTATTACAGATAGCCCTGCGAAATTGATCAGTTAGTTGGATTTTATAAACTTGCATTTTCAACAGGTTCCAATAGTTTTTTTAAATCGCCAAACGGGAATTCTACTTGGATAGTTAGCTATACCTGGGATGCTTAAGAAGCTATTTAAAGATCGTATAGAATGGAGAACTTGGCTAGAGAATAATCATGCCAAAGAAAAAGAAATATGGCTAATTTTCTATAAAGTCAAATCAAAAAGGGAATCTATAAAATATGATGAGGCGGTTGAAGAGGCGTTATGCTTTGGATGGATAGACTCCACAGTGAGAAGAATTGACGATGAAAAACACATGCAGAAATATACGCCAAGAAAGGTCAAAAGCAATTGGGCCGCTACTAACAAGGCGAGAGTAGAGAAACTCAAGAAAGCGGGGTTAATGACCAGATCTGGATTAGAAGCTGTCAAAATTGCAAAGCAAAATGGCTCTTGGAACAGGCTCGACAGTATAGATGTTCGTATCGAAGCTCCTGAAGCACTTAAAGACGCGTTAAAAAAGAATGAACGAGCTAGGAAAATATATGAAAATCTAGCTCCATCTAGAAAAAAACAATTTCTTTGGTGGATTGTAAGTGCAAAACGCGATGAAACGAAAAATAAAAGAATTAAGGAAACGATAAGACTGCTTGTTGAAAATAAAAGACCCGGTGAGTAAGAAGAAAAAATGGCATGCAACGCGCTCGTAGGGGGTGCCTGTTTCGCCGTTCAACCAAACTTATATACATTAGCTATAAAAGTGGCTGCCAATGGCCTAACTCGGCCATAATTCCTAGAATTCTTGTTTCTTCCTGAGTCGAACCCTTTTTTCATATGCCTCCCTGGCAATTGCGACATCTTCAAAGAAGTAGGGCAACTCTTCCATTCGCAAGGCCTGCGGGCCGTCTACCAGCGCCTTTTCCGGATGAGGGTGGAAGTCCACCAGTACCATGTTGGCACCGGCGATAATGCCTTGAGCCGTTACATGCGACACATCCATGATGCCATCCGGTGACTGCTCACGGGTGCCGACAGAGTGAGACGGATCGATACACACCGGCATGCGCGTTAGCCGCTTGATTACCGGCACATGGGCAAAGTCGACGAAGTTACGATGTGGATCACCCATGTTGGTCTTCATTCCACGCAGGGCAAAAATTACTTTGCGATTACCTTCGCTCGCCAGGTACTCGGCCGCGTTCAATGATTCCTCAAGCGTAATACCGAAACCACGCTTTAGAAGAACAGGGTGTTGTTGCTGACGACCGACAATTTTCAGAAGTTCGAAATTCTGTGTATTGCGTGTACCAATCTGCAGCATCACTCCGGTCGGATTACCGGTTTGCTCCAGTGCCTCGTTAATCTCATCCACGTGGGAGTCGTGGGTGATCTCCATGGCAATGACCTTGATACCGTACTTGCCGGCAAGCTCGAACACCCAGGGCAAGCATTCCTTGCCATGCCCCTGAAACGCGTAGGGACTGGTACGTGGCTTGTATGCGCCCATGCGAGTACACACCTGGCCCTGTTGCTGCAGGGCCTTCATCATCATTTCGACGTGCTCGGGTGAATCGACTGCACAGAGACCGGCAAAGACATGCAGGTTGTCCTGCGAGAAGGTAACGCCATTGTAGTCAAAGCCGGTAGCGCGAAGATCGTCCTTGTGTCGACCGAGCACGCGATACTCTTCGGAAATGCGCACGACGCGGTCGACGACTTCCATGCTTTCGATCTCCGCCGCATCGAGAGCGGCGGTATCACCAATGAGATAAATCTCGGTCAGGGTTTGCAGCGTTCCAACTTCACGATGGATGTTGGTACGGATATTCGGCTTGTGGTCGAGATACGCCAGCAACGACTTGAATTCGTCGCTATCGGGATCTGCATCGGGTCGCGTAATTACAATCATGAATTATTCCAGCAATAATTTGTTCAATCGTCGTTGAAGCGGTTCAACAGCTTTCCGTATTCATCGATGCGGCGGTCGCGGAAGAAAGGCCAGATGCGGCGCACCGACTCGGCGCGAGCAAGATCCACCTCTGCCATCAGCACCGTAGCTTCCGCACCTGCCTGGGCGAGGAATTCACCCTGGGGCCCGGCAATGAAACTGTTACCCCAGAACCGGATTCCATCACTTTGCTGGCTCGGGTCTGCCTCTAGGCCAACGCGGTTGCAGGAGAGCACCGGCAGGCCATTGGCGACGGCGTGGCTGCGCTGAATCGTGATCCAGCTATCTCGCTGCCGTGTTAGTTCGGCTTCATCATCTCGCGGGTCCCAGCCAATGGCGGTGGGGTAGAGCAGCAGGTCGGCGCCGCTCAGCGCCATCAGCCGTGCCGCTTCCGGGTACCATTGGTCCCAGCAAACGAGCACGCCGAGTTTGCCCAGCGAGGTTTGAATGGGGCGAAAGCCAAGATCGCCCGGCGTGAAGTAAAATTTTTCGTAGTAGCCCGGGTCGTCGGGGATATGCATCTTGCGATACTTACCGGCCAGGCTGCCATCGGTATCCAGCACCACCGCCGTGTTGTGGTATATGCCGGCGGTACGTCGCTCGAAGATCGAGCCGACAATGACGATGTTAAGTTCGCTGGCCAGCGCTGACAGGTGCTCGGTGGTCGGGCCCGGGATCGGCTCGGCCAGATCGAATCGCGAGGTATCTTCGGTCTGGCAGAAGTACAGGCTGGTGTGCAGCTCCGGCAGCAATAGAAGTTGCGCACCATCCGCGGCGGCCTGGCGGATGGCCTTCGTCGCAGTATCCAGGTTTGCGGCATAGTCATCGACACAGCTGTGTTGCACCAGGGCGACCTTGAGTATGTTGGGTTTGCCAGACATATCGCTAAATTATCACACCTTCAGGGAACTGCATGGTGACACAATGCAGACTGCCGTATTGAAGAATCAGAGGCAAGGCGTTGATGCCGATCACCTCGCGCCCGGGGAAACACTGTTGCAACAATGCCAGTGCCTGCTCGTCTGCCGGATCTTCATAAGTGGGTACCAGGACCGCTTCGTTAATAATCAGAAAGTTCGCGTAGGTCGCCGGCAGGCGTTTGCCATCTTCGTCCATTTTCATCGCCGGCATGGGTAGCGGCACCAGGCGATAGGGATCGCCGGTGATGGAACGGAACGCTGCCAGCTCCTCGCGCATGGCGACCAGCTCGGCGTGATCCATGTCGTCGGGGTTGTCACTATGGCAGTAGGCGATGGTGTCGCGATCACAGAAACGCGCCAGCGTGTCAACATGGCCATCGGTGTCGTCGCCACTCAGGGTGCCGTGGTCCAGCCAGAGAAAGCGCTCGATGCCCAGATAGTGTGAAAGCTGTTGCTCCATCTGCTGAACCGACAACTCACCATTACGTGTCGACGAAAGCACCGAGCTGCGGGTGGCAAGCAGGGTGCCGGAACCGTCGACTTCCACCGCGCCGCCTTCCAGTATCAGGTTCAGCGTTTCCATCGGCGTGTCGCCGAAAACACCGGCGCGATAAATGGCAGGGGTTATGCCGTTGTCCAGGTCGTGATCGTATTTTCCGCCCCAGCCGTTGAACTGGAAGTCGAGCAGCTGCGGTTCGCCTGAGCAGATGACGGTGAGCGCGCCGTGGTCACGCGCCCAGGTGTCGTTGGACGGCGCCACGACGAAACGCACGCGATCGGGATCCAGCGAGCGTTCAACCAGCAGACGATTAATATGCTGCTGGTGAGCGGCATCACGGCAGACGATCAGCACCCGCTCGAACCGGGCAATGTTGGCGGCCAGGTCGACAAAGACCGGCTCGACAATGGCCAGGTTCCTGGCCCAGTCACCGTGGGCATGGGGCCAGGTCAGCATCACGCCGCTTTGCGGCGCCCACTCTGGTGGCAGATAGGTTCGACAATCCTGGCTCATAGTTTTCTGTGCAATGTCTGGTGTTCTTTGTGGCGTGTTGTTGTCGGCATTCTGATCCAGGATGCGTATAATCGGCACCGCGCCGGGACCCGAGGGTCCCAATTCTGCAAACAATTGGCTCAAAAAACTACAGGAATATCATGTCTCTCATTCGCCCCTTTCGCGGTCTGCGACCAGCAGCCGGTCGTGCCGACGATGTCGTCGCACCGCCCTACGATGTACTGAACACCGAAGAGGCCCGCGCGCGGGCTCAAGGTCGACCCTACAGTTTCCTGCATATTTCCAAGCCGGAGATCGATTTGCCTGTAGGCACCGATCCACACGCCCCGGAGGTGTATGAAAAGGGTAGGGAGAATTTCCAGCGGATGATCGAAGAGGGCGTACTGGTGCGCGATGACGCGCCTTGTTACTACTTTTATCGTTTGGTCATGGGTGAGCATGTGCAAACAGGCCTGGTGGTGGCGGGCTCGGTAGCCGACTACGACACCAACCGTATCCGCAAGCATGAATTTACCCGGCCCGATAAAGAGGACGATCGGGTTCGGCAGATTGACGCCTTGAATGCGCAGACCGGACCTGTATTTCTTACCTATCGCCACTCCGACGCGATCGATGCCATCGCAAGCAAGGTAACGGCGGGCGAGCCCGACGTAGATGTCACTGCTGACGATGGCGTACGCCACACGATCTGGGTGTGCCGCGATGCCGGTGACATCGATACGATTACCAATACCTTCGATGCCATGGACTGTATTTACATCGCCGATGGTCATCATCGTTCAGCCGCGGCTTCACGTGTTGCTGCGGCACGCAAGGCGGCGAACCCTGATCACGCCGGCACCGAGGATTACAATTATTTCCTGTCAGTCGTCTTTCCCGACAACCAGATGCAGATTCTGGATTACAACCGGGTGGTGACCGACCTGAACGGTATGTCCGATGAGGAATTTATTGCGAAAGTTCGATCGTCGTTCGATGTAACTGAATCCTCGAGCGCGTTGAAGCCGCAGGCCGCTGCCGAATTTGGCATGTATCTGAATGGCCAGTGGTACAAGCTCGCAATCAAACCCGAACTGATCCCGGCTGACGATCCGGTGGCGCGGCTGGATGTCAGCCTGCTCGCCAACAACCTGATTGATCCGATTCTTGGCATCAGCGACCCGCGCCGTGACAAGCGCATCGACTTTGTCGGCGGTATTCGCGGACTGAAGGAGCTTGAGCGCCGCGTCGACAGCGGGGAGATGGCGGTAGCGTTTTCCCTGTATCCAACCTCGATGGACCAGCTGATGGACGTCGCTGACGCAGGGGAGGTTATGCCACCCAAGTCGACCTGGTTTGAGCCAAAGCTGGCCGACGGCCTGGTTTCCCACCTACTCGACTAAATCAGCACCATTGCTGAATATTAGAATAGCTTGACATAGTAATGAGAATCATTAACATCTACGCTTCCTTTGTATAGACAGCGGGAGCGAAGGTGTTGAAGCAATCTCCATCGGATTATGTCATTGCTGATTTCGCGGGACTCGGCATAGGCTGCGAGGCGTCGTCGGTCGGCGTGATTGACAGTCATTCCCTGTTCGGCCGGTCGGACAAGCTGGAGATTTCCCACAATGGGGAAGCCTACCTGTTGCGGATAACACGCAACGGCAAACTGATTCTCACCAAGTAGCGACCAAAGACCTCGCATAGATTACCGTCGGCCAGCCAGCAACAAGCCAGCCAGCCTGAATATTTACGCCTCTGTCGAAAATGTCGGCAGCGGAATATTTTTGGGAAACGGAAAATGAAGAAGTTTGCATTTGGCCTGGTGGTGGCTTCTGTAGTGGTTAACGCAGCCGCCAATGCCGAGGATGTCAGTGACAAAATCAGTATTGGCGGAGTCGTCGCTGGCTCGGCGCAATGCCAGAGCGTATCTGACGCCCCCGGTTTTGGAAGCGCCTGTGGCGGCGCTGTGCCGTTTCAGGCCGGGGTAAGTGTTCGGCCGTCTCAATTCGACGAGATCTTCGTGAAGCTGGGTTTCGCGGCAGGCAACGGATTAAATGGCTCATCGCCGTTCGCAGTGGGTTCGTGGGCGGCTGACCTTGAGGACGATGTAAAAAACATCAATGGACGCAATCGCGATTACCTGCTTGCCGCGTGGTACAAGCATACTTTCAATCGCGATAATCATTCCGCTGTTGGCGTGACCTTTGGCATTATCGATTCCACGGACTATCTGGATGAGAATGCCTACGCCAATGATGAGTACACACAGTTCATGAACCCCGCTTTGACCAACGGCCCGAATGTGTTCCTGCCTTCCTATGATCTGGGTGCTGCGGTGGAATGGGATCGTGGCCAGTGGTCGATGCGGGGTGTGGCGATGAATATCGGCAAGAACGAAGACGGCAACAATTTCAGCTTTGTCGGGCTGCAGGCAGGTTACAAAGTCAAAAACGGCTTTGGCGAAGGAAATTATCGCCTTGTGGTGGCCGGTGCCAATGCCGAGTTTCTCGATCCAACAGCGACCAGCAAGGAGGCGCGCGCCGGTGGACTGATCTCTGTGGACCAGCAAATTGGTAACCGTCTGGGTGGTTTTCTGCGCCTTGGCTGGCAGACAGACGATGCGGCAGTGGACTACAAGGCGATCTATTCCGGCGGAGTCGATATCAAAGGCGCCACCTGGGGTCGGAACGACGACAACATTGGTCTGGGATACGCCTATCTCGTCGGGGGAAACACGGGTATATCAAACTCTCAAATTTTCGAGGCGTACTACCGTTGGAAATTTGGCGAAGTGTTTGGCTTGACCGCAGACATTCAGTATCAGCATTATGATAATAATGCCGGCAACGATCCGCACGGAACGGTATTCGGTTTACGTGCTACGGCGGAATTCTGATCGTGTTTCCAGCGTTTAAATTGAAGCAAGCGAGGCACTATTCGATGTATAGGTCCATTTCAGTTCATTTCCGCAGCTGGATTCTTGTGCACGCCATTTTTGGTGTTGGCCTGGCGCTTAATCCGGTGATCGCAGACGAGAGGATGTCTGAAGAAGCAGAGTCGGCGGAAGTGGCAATTGGTGAACGACTCTTCCTGGAAACTCGATTCTCGTTCAGTGACTTTGTCAGCCAGAATCGTGTTGATCCGGTAACCGAATCAACACAAACAACCACCGGCATCTTACCCGGCCCATTTCGTGGCCAATCCATGAACTGTCGAAGCTGTCACCTTGTGGATGAGCATGGTGCAACAGCCGGAGCGGGGAATCGAACCTATAGCGACTTTGCCGCCCGAAGTCCTGTTACGCAACGGCCGGATGGCAACAAGACGTCGCCGCGCAACGCCCAACAAATGGTGGATGTCTCTATACCACGCAAGTTCGGCCTTTCTTTTCATTACGACGGTGAATTTGTCTCGCTCGAGGACTTAACCCGCGCCACGCTGACGGGCAGAAACTTTGGCTGGTTACCCACTGAAAAACAAAAATCCGTTGCGCAAATCGCCAGGGTAATTCGAGATGACGATGGCAAGGGCGAGCTGGCGAAGGAATTTGGTGGTGCCTACGCCAGGGTGTTCAAGGGAACGGATCCGGCCCTGGCAAACGAATTTCGTTTACCGGCTCAATATCGCCTTGACGTAAATAGGGCCACTGATCAGCAGATCCTGGATCGTGTCGCCGAGCTTATCGCCATCTATATGCGCGACCTGACGTTCGAACGCGGTGACAAAGGTCAATTTACCGCTTCGCCCTATGATCATTTTCTGAAGAAAAATGACTTACCGGCACAACCGAAGCCCGGGGAAACCAATCTGGCGTACAGCCAGCGCCTGATCGCGCTGGTGAGCAAGCTGAAAACTCCAAAATTCGTTAGCGCCAAAGACGGTTCCTTCGAGTATCACCGGCAATCATTCGAGTTTGGCCAGAAAGAACTGGAGGGAATGAAAATCTTTTTCCGGCAAACTGGCGCGCGCGCCGGGAACTGTGTTGCCTGCCATGTGGCACCGGCCTTTAGCGACTTTGGCTTTCACAATACCGGCGTATCGCAGAGAGAATATGACGAGGTTCATGGCGACGGGGCATTCATGGGACTCGACGTTCCCACGCTGCACGAGCGTAACCGCGACTACAATGCATTTCTTCCGGCAACCGCCAATCATCCGGCAGCAACAGGACGTTTTCGCAGCCCCGCCAAACCTGGCGAGCCGGCGTATACCGATCTGGGTCTGTGGAGCGTCTTTGCCAACCCGGATCTACCCAGGCCCCAGGCCCGCCTGACAGCGTTCATGTGCGAGCAGTGGAAGAAAAATATCAGTTCGGCAAGCACCCGTTGCACCCCGGAGTCTCTTCTGCCTCACACCATTGCGCGTTTTCGGACACCCCTGCTACGCGACCTCGGGCACTCGAATCCCTATATGCACAACGGGGCATTCGATTCGCTGGAAAGTGTGGTGGCCTTCTATGTCGACATGACGGGCCGCGCGGAGCGTAAGCAATTGCGCAATCCGCCGATGGAGTATGCGCAAATGACTCTGGGGTCTTCTGATATTCCGGCGTTGACGGCCTTTATCAGGGCGCTGAATGAAGACTATGACTGAATAGCATTCACCCATCCGCACCGGAAATGCCAGGTTAGACCTTGGATTAAATGCCAATTACTACTAGTGTTTGTATATGGCACTACTGGTTACTTTTCAGCAGAAAGAAAACTACGCCCAGGTATTGGTTGAGGGGAGTTACGACGCGGAGAGGGCGAAGTCAGCAGTGATTGAATTAATCGACTATGCGATTCAACACGATAAGAATCGAATCCTGGTCGATTACATCAAGATGGAAGGTCAGCCGACGCTGAACCAGAGCTTCGATTACGTGCTGTTCCTGGTTACCCAGTTCCGAAAGAAGATCTATGAAAACGGAATACTGGGAATGAGAATGGCATACGTCGGTCGCGATTCCAACGGACGATTCGGCGAGATGGTGGCCAGCAATCGGGGAGTCGCTGCAAAGTATTTCACTGACCTGGATAAAGCGGTCGCATGGTTGTCAGAATTCAGTCGCCACTAGTATCGATGCCGTCACCGGGTAAAAAGTCGAATTAACGGTTAGCGCTTGCCATCCCCTCCCGCCGCGGCGAGGATGGCATCCAGCCAGCGAAACGGAAGCAGGCGCTTGAACAGTGCAAAGGCATGAGTCGGCACGGTGACGCCATAGCGTATTTTCGGGCGGTTCGATTCCAGCGCCTTGATCGTCTTTACCAAAACGGCTTCCGGCGGCAGGGTAAATGGCGCTTTGCCACGTTCCCCTTCAAAACGCCTGATGAGATTCTGGTATCGCTCACGATGGGCACTTTTTTCCACGTCAATGTTGGCCTTGAACGCGGCGAAAGCATTATCGCGGAACTTGCTAACAATCGGCCCGGGTTCGACCAGTACAACGTGGATATCGGTATCCCGTAGTTCCAGTCGGAGGGTGTCGGTCAGGCCCTCCAGCGCAAATTTGCTGGCGTTGTAGGCACCGCGGTAAGGCATGGCCGTAATACCCAGTATCGAGCTGATCTGGATAATGCGACCAAATCCCTGTTTGCGCATGGCTGCCAACATAAGATTGGTAAGTTCCTGTGTGCCGAAGAGGTTGGTCTCGAACTGCTTACGCAGCATGTCGCGACTCAGGTCTTCGACCGCGCCTGGTTGGCCCCACGCACCATTGTTTATCAACGCATAGAGTTCGCCGCCTGTTCGATCCAGTATCGTCTTTACGGCCTGCTGAATCGAATGACTGTCATCCAGATCCAGTCGCAGACTCTCGATGCCGATGCTATTCAGTTCTTCTACATCATCGGCTTTGCGTGCGGTGGCGAAGACACGATATCCGCGTGCGTGAAGTCCTTCGGCGAGGCAGCGGCCGATGCCGGTAGAGCAGCCAGTAATCAGTATTGATCTTGTCGACATAAAAAATCCGGAAACATGAGCGGGCGTAGCTTATTTCAATAGCGTACAATGCCTCAAGCATCGGGGTGCGGAAAGCAGATACTTAAAAAGGAGACAGCAGCCGCGTGAATACGTCGCTATCAGCCGCTATCTGGGTACGCAGTGATGAGCAAATCAGTCCGGAATTGCGTGCTGCATTTCCCCGCGTGGATTTTCGTATTTATCAACGTGTGGGCCAGATTGCCAGCGAGTGTCGCGACGTCGCACTGATGTCCCCGGACGACGCCGGGGCGCTGATCTCGGGCAGGCACTGTCCGGAAGTACGGGTCGTGCTCTGGCTTGATCAGGGGCAGAAGGTCGATGAGAGCCTGTTAGCCCATCCCAATATCTGCGCCGCGATTGATACAGGGGCCAGCCCGGAAGCAGTCATCACCGCGTTCAAATCTGCGCTGGATTTAAGTCGACGGGATCGCCGTTATCTCCGCACTGCC
>Ga0209536_100001766_pt1 | contig 35426 bp, 21 predicted proteins | sample DeeMarSeWOR28_12_FD_187461 | JGI IMG/M metagenome (GOLD analysis project Ga0209536, IMG submission 187461) | Marine sediment microbial communities from White Oak River estuary, North Carolina - WOR-2-8_12 (SPAdes) (version 2) | ecosystem: Environmental > Aquatic > Marine > Intertidal zone >...
TGCGACCAAGCATCCGGTTTCCCAGCCTATGAACGGCCAGGGCGCCAACTACAACCAGTATGTTGCCACAGGTAACTTCACCGGTACCCAGGCCACCTCATGGGATCCGCTGGTTCCCTTCGAGAATCTGCTGGCTACAACAGGTGCTGATCTGAACGTCAACAGTACTGCAGGACCTGCCACCGGCGCAGCCGGCCAGGTCATGTGTCTGACCTGCCATCGTGCCCATGCCTCTGCGCATAACAACGCAGGCCGCTGGGATTTCGAGACCGAATTCATTGCCCATTCAGCAGCCCTGACATCTCCGGACGTTCCTGCTTCCGCCAACCCATACTACGGTGACGGTGCAGCCATTGATATTGCAACGAAGTACGGCGAGTATCAGCGTTCGCTCTGCAACAAGTGCCACGTTCAGGACTAATGCCTGTCTAGCGTAAGCTAAACTGGCTGCCTGAAAGTGCAGCCTACAGTACAGAAAATGCCGGCGGAACAGATGTTCCGCCGGCATTTTTTTTGTTGTAATTCCAAAAAATTTTTCCTTATCTCCCTAAACGCAAAAAAGAATTTTATCCCGCTTTCTTCCATTTACTGCGGTCTGTCTGGAATGATAAAACGTATTGATAGCCTGCCCTGTAAAAAGTACGGGACTTGACTGACCAGGGTAGAGTATGTTTTTACATGCGCGCAAGACGAAGGACCGGGTTTCCGTTGTCCCAACACATATAAGGCTGACAGTGAGTTATGCAGTATATGAAAAGTAACAGCATGAATTTAGACATCGTGAAAGCATGAGTGCAATCATCATAGCTGAAAACTCTTTCTTTTCCCGAAAGTACTTCCACCTCATTCTCATAACTGTTTTAGGGTTGCTCGTTTATTCGAACACCCTTCATGTTCCCTTTCAGTGGGATGATTCAGTCTTTATCGAGGAAAATCCAATTGTCAGGGATCTTGACTATTTCCTCAATCCGTCAAAAGCCAAGGGAACAGTGTTCTATGGCGCCTTTAAGAGCAGATATGTCGGCTACCTTACCTTTGCTCTGAACTATGCTCTTGATGGATTTGATACGAAGGGATATCATCTTCTGAACATCGTTATCCATATATCGAACGCTCTCCTCCTCTATGTTTTTATCCTTCTTACCTTCAGAACGCCTTTTCTTGCAGATGGCAACCTGGCTGCCCGGTCAAAATATTTAGCTCTTTTTTCCGCCCTCCTCTTTGTTGCCCACCCTGTCCAGACTGAAGCGGTCACCTATATCTTTCAGAGGCTCGCCTCTCTTGTCTCTCTTTTCTACCTCCTCGCGATCGTCTGCTATATCCGGTCGCGACTTTCTCAAAAAAATGTTTCAGCAGGTGCCTTCTATTTTCTTTCCTTGATTTCAGCGCTCCTGGCAATGAAAACAAAAGAGAATGCATTTACCCTTCCCCTGGTTGTCGTGCTTTACGAATTCCTCTTTTTTACCGGCCCGGCAAGTAGACGTATGCTCAGGCTTGTCCCCCTGCTTCTGATAGCGCTGATCATTCCATTAACCCTCAGCGGACTCGACAGACCCATGGACGATGTGGTCCGGGGGATCGTCCCCGCCACACGAGGATACCATGGCCTTTCCAGGGTGGAATACCTTCTGACGCAATTCCGGGTTATCATTACCTATATAAGACTGCTCTTTCTGCCTGTGAATCAGAACCTCGATTATGACTACCCTATCTCCCAGTCTTTTTTCGAGCCCACTGTATTTCTCTCCTTTATGGTTCATCTTGCCCTTGTAAGCTCTGCGTTGCTTCTTCTTTTCCGTTCCCGAACAAAAGAGCGTGAAATGCGGCTCATGGCTTTCGGGATATTCTGGTTTTACATTACCCTTTCCGTAGAATCATCCATTGTCCCCATCCATATGGTGATCGATGAATACCGTCTCTATTTGCCCTCCTCAGGGGCGATCATGGCATTTATTGCCATTATCTTTCTTTTCAGAGAGAAAACCCGGCAGGTGAAATTACAGAAGGCCATCATAATAGTTCTCACCATTATTCCCCTAACCCTTGCTTTAGCCACCCTGAAGCGAAACTCCGTATGGCTGACAAAGGTTTCCCTCTGGGAGGATGTGGTTAAGAAAAGCCCATTAAAGCCCCGTCCCCATAATGCCCTCTGTATTTCCTACCTGTCCGAGGGGCTTAGCGGCAAAGCAATAGAACAGTGCCTGATTGCAATAGACCTCAAGCCGGATTATGCCATGGCATATTATAATCTCGGTCTGGCCTATGAGTCTGGAGGATTCACGGACAAAGCGATAGAACAATTCCTGCACGCAGTTGAACTCCAGCCGGATTATCAAAAGGCATACTATAACCTGGGCACGATATTCGAATCCAGGGGACTCACTGACAAAGCGATAGAATATTATCTTGTGGCCGTTGAACTCAAGCCTGATTTTCAAGAGGCACATTATAATCTTGCCAATGCCTACATGTCTCAAAGTTTGACTGACAAAGCGATAGAACATTATCAGATCGTTATCAAACTTTTTCCGGATTATCCAGAGGCATATAATAATCTTGGTATTGCTTATGGCAGGTTAGCTATGTATAAGGAGGCTGTGGAGTCGTACACGCATGCCATAACTGTTAAACCTGATTATGTGCCGGCGTATTTTAATCTTGGAATTGCGTACATAAAATTATCCGACAAGGCCTCCGCACTGAAAGTATATGAGAGACTGAAAAGTCTTGACCCTCAGCTGGCTGAGCGGTTATTAAATGTAATTTATAAATAGATTCAGACTGACATATTGCAGCATCCCTCATGTGAGACGACGTCCCTGAAGCTGGGGCGACTCCTGCCGGAAAGACTACAGAAGACTTTCTCTAAGATATCGGATTCTATCCAACCCCAGGCGGTCTGACGGATACCTTACATCTACGCTTAATTAACACGTCTTTAGCCTGAATGTTATCGGCTATCAAGTATCTATTCCTGTGGTATATCATAAATCTCCTGGTGGTTTATGGCCTCATTGGCCTGAAATTCAGGAACCCGCACCAGAAAAAGATCCCTTTAGTTTCTCAGTTACAAAATGCCTGCAAAAGCCATTTGGATGCAACATGCCTGGGTTGCACACCAAATTCTGCTGCCTTATCCTGTTAATACTTACCTGTTGAAGCTTGAGTGGTGACAAGGTCCATGGCTCAACCGGCGCCAAAGAAGGCATACATCTTTCTGCTCTGCGCAATCCGGCTCAACCGGAATACTTTTGCTTACTTTCATACTCTAATCACAAACATCTCATTTAATGGGCTAGTACCAAGGTACAATAGATATAAATACTGCATCAGAATATTATATAAATAGTTGAAAAGACTGGATGCTACTAAAGGAGTAAATTTTCTACAACCCCTGACAATTTAACTACTCCTATAAATACTCCTGACGATCGATTGTTTTAGGCAATCTATAGTTATATACTTATTATTACTTAAAAATCTTCAATATTTAGGTTTTTTTATACAGTAAAGCATTTACGATCCGGCAAATGATAAACAACAGCAATCGCATTATGGCTGCATTTTTATTTTTCCTGGCAGGTAATTTATTTAATACCGGCACGGCCCCGGCATTTCATGCCGGAGGTGTGGGTTCATGCGACAGCTGCCACTCCATGCATAATGCAAAGGACGGGAGCGGAATGGCGGGGTCACTGCTCCTTGCATCCGACCCCAGTTCCGTCTGCCTAAACTGCCATGCCGGAGCGGGCGGCACCACCAGTGCTTCAGTTTTCAGCCCGGACGGTTCCGCTTTGACACCCGGTGGAGACTTCTACTGGCTGACCAAGACTTTTACCTGGGGAGGAGGCTCAAGTTCCGGCGACAGTCACGGACACAATATTATCGCCCAGGATTTCAACCTTTGGGAGGATTTGCGGCTCTCCCAGGCGCCGGGCGGCACATACCAATCCTATGCCCTGGGCTGCACCAGCTGCCATGACCCCCACGGTGCGTCACAGGGAGGCACCCTCAAAGGGGCAGGAGCAATTTCAGTATCAGGTTCCTATGGAGAGCTGCCGGCAGCAGGGACAATCAGAGGCAATTACCGGCTGCTCGGCAATTCAGACTATGGAAGTGGAAAAAAAGCCACAGCTTTTCAATTTGCCTATGACGCACCCATTGCGAGACAGAACTTCAGCAACCGCTTTGGCGAGTCGGATTCCTCCCACGTGGATTATGGCTCTGGAATGAGTGAGTGGTGCGGTAATTGCCATAATGGCATTTTGCAAAGTGAACATAAAGCAGGCGGCGCAGGATTTGAACATCCTGTCGGTGACAGCGCCATGTTATCGGGGGAAACGGTAAGTAATTACAATCTTTATATCAAAACCGGGGAACTCTCTGGAGACGCTTCTTCAGCATATCTCCAGTTTGTCCCTTTTGAAAGGGGCATAAGCGACCCACAGATGCTTGACCCGACCAGCCGGCAAGGTCCAAATACAAATTCCAGGGTCATGTGCCTGACCTGCCATCGCGCCCATGCCTCAGCATTCAGCTCAATAGGCAGATGGGATCTTGATGCTTCTCTGCTTGCTGAATCGCACCCTGCAGCAGGGGATGCTGGCGTCTCAGGCAATGATGTACTCTACAGTTATTACGGCAGAAATATCGCTGCTGAATTCGGCTCGGGCCAGGGTCCATTCTGTGAGAAATGCCATATCATTACACCGGAAACGATGGGTAATCCAGACATGCAGCCATCGACCGGTGGAGGCTCTCTCCTGCCGGACCCATTTTTTTAGGGAAAAAGACTGTCTTGAAAAGAGAGAAAATAAATCTGCATATTTTATGGATTCTGATGCTTAGCGCATTTGTATACGGCTGCGCAGTTCAGGCACCCACTCCATTGAAGCCCGCCCTCGTCGACCAGGGAGAATTGTATTTTTATCTGCAGCCGTTACCCCAGGAAATGCTGCCAATTGCTTTCACTCTCAGCGATGTGTCTGTTATTTCCGAGCAGGGTGACAAGACTCCTCTGGTCAGGGATGACTTGCAGATTAACGGCCGTGAGCTGCTCAATATCCAGAAAAGGCTTTTCTCGAAAATACTGGCGCCGGGGCGTTATAAAGGAGTGTCCCTTACCATATCACAGGCGACTTTAGCCACGAAAGAAGGCACCATGGAACTTATGCCTCCTCCCCAGCCGCTGCAGTTAACTCTTGATTTTACTGTCCGCCGCGGCAAAGCCATTGCCATTTTTCTCGTTCTCTCACCGGAATACCTGGTCATAGATGGTTTCAAATTCAGACCCCGCTTTGCATTGGCAAAACCGATCTATCATCCCAAGAATTTCCTGGGTTTTATCAGCAATACTTCAGAAAATATCGTCACGGTCTTCAATAAAAGGACCATGGAAATTGTTCAGGTTATCCGTACCGGTGTGGCGCCGAAGGGGATGGCTCTTGATCAGAACCGGGGTATCGTGTATGTCGCCCTGGCCGGAGATGACGCCATTGAGCTTATCAATGTTGATTCCATGGAAGTCTATGGCAGAATCAAACTGCGTTTTGGTGATGAACCGGTTGAACTGGCCCTGTCCCCTGACGGAGCAACCCTAATTGCCGCCAATTACGGCTCCGGCACCATCAGCATGATAGACACCTGGTCCAAGATAGAGGTGGAGCGGCTTGGCCTGGAACCGGATCCTGTCTGGATTGTGACCAGCCGGGATGGGCAGAAGGCATATGTCCTGCACTCCCTGTCAAACAGTATTTCAGTTATCGATCTGCCAAACCGGAGGCTGCAGACCTCCTTTACACTCGATGAATCTCCCTTCCGCGCTGCTTTAAACAGGGATGACAGCAAACTTTACATTGTCTCACAGTATTCCAGCGATCTCACGATAATTGACGCACGATCAAGGGCCAGCCTGGGCACAATCTTTACAGGAGGCAACGGTGCTTCGATAAAAGTGGATCCCCGGAATAACCTTATTTATATCGGTAAGAAAACAGGGGAAATCGCTGTTATCGATCCTGCGTCCGCGATGTTCATTGACAGTTTCCCGGTTCAGGGAGATGCCGGCTTTGTTGCCATAGATGGTGAAGAATCCATGCTTCAGGTTTTATCAAACAGCAGAAACGAGGTGCACAAATTAAACCTGGTGAGCAAAAGAGAGGTTGCAAATCTGGTAACGGAAGCAGGTCCGCACGCACTGGTCGTTATGGGCGAATTGTAGAAATATGGCAAAACTTGCTGACATTCTGATTTTCTCCATAATTGCAGGGTTACTGGTAACTGCCCTGCCTGTCAGTCTGCAGGCAGAAGGATTATCCCTTGTGGCCGACTTTGAATACTTCTTTTCAAATGAGAACAGAACCGAAAAGGATACCGGATTGGAGCTGGATACGGATTTTTCCCGATATTCACAGCTATATCAGGTTGATATCAGCAGGTTTGTATATCCAAATGTTTTTTTCAACCTTGGTGGCTATTTTGAACAGATCAATACCGATATCACACTGGTCGCCCCTCCGCTGCCTGAATTATCATCTGACTCCAAAGCAACAACCCTGCGGCCCTATATGGAAGTAAATCTGCAAACTCCTCTGTATAGTGGAGGAGTCGGTTACCGAAAAAGGAAGACTGACTCGAGCGGCAATCTCCGGTCCGATACATCCGTGACGGTGGATGAGTATAATGGAGTTCTTACCTGGAAGCCCGTTGACCTTCCGCAGTTCAATCTTCATTATCAGCATATCGATGCCCAGGACTCCCCTTTGACTTATGATGCCACAAGAGATACCTACACTCTGTTAAGTAAGTATACTTATAAGGATCTGCTATTCCATTATATCTACAACCGCCTTGACAATTACAACAACACTGCAGATGTGGGCAATCTTTCCCAGAATCACAACGGGGGTCTGAGTTATTTCCGGGGTTTTGACATCAAGAACAACCGCTTTACCGTTAATGCAAGCGCGAAATACATCTATAATACTATTGAATCAACCGGTCTCTATTATAATAGCTCAGTTGACAGGCCGGCAGACTCCCCCGGCACACCTTTTTATATTCTGAATGATTTTTCCCCTACAAGCAATGAACCATTTGAACTGATCCCTGTTGATCCCGGCCATCCCCTGACAAACGTCAATATCGGCAGAGACGGGGGGCTTAATCCTGTCAGTGGAGGGCTCAACTTCAATACTCCCACAGATGTTGATACAGTTTATATCCAGTTGAGCAACGACCTGGATTCTTTTCCCAACCTGGCGTCTCCAAGCCAGATATCCTCAATAGCAAACGGCTTTAACTGGCAATTTTACAGCAGTGATGACCTGGTTGAACTGAACTGGACGGAACAGCCCATTTCATCCGCAATATATAACAGCATCGATAATCGCTTTGAAATCCGTCTTGCTGCCGGTGTACGTGCACGGCGGATCAAAGTTACCACCATACCCATGGACGTCGTTGCCCCCGGAGAAATCCGTTATGACTCAATCAGCGCCTATACAACAGTTACAATAAGTTCAGGCGAAAAAACCGAAGATAAATCCCAGTTCTATACTTATGGACTGCAATGGCTGATGAGTTCCAGGACAACCTTTGGCTATGAAGGCAATTACAGGATTCAAGAGGCTTCTCCTGAAATCTTTGAAAAGACGACATTGACAAACTCTCTCTATTTTCGCCATGTAATTACTCAGATATTCAGCACGTATGGACGTGTATCTCACAGTGACAGCAATGAATTATTCCGGGAAAAGGAAGAGGAAACCAAGGAAGATGTGCTCAGTCTCTCCTTAAGGGCTGACTACCTTGATACTCTCAGCCAGACACTGACCTACAGCGGAGCCGGCACAAACAACAAGGAGAGCTCAGACACCGTTGAAAAGGAGAGCGAGAGCAGCAGAAACAGTGTCATTTTGAGGACATCTGCCGACCTTTATACCGGCTGGAGTCTGAACCTGGACCTGCTGTATGCATTCAACACCCTGGAGGATGATACAGATCAAAACACCAAAGGGATCAGATTCGACACGATAGTTGAGCCCAACAGGAATATAACCCTCACCCTGGACTATTCAATCAACTGGACAGAATACTCTGACAGGGCTGAGCAAATCAGTCAGTATGGAACATTCCAGTTCCTGTGGACTGTAACCGATACCCTGAATACATTCTTCAGGTATAACCTCAGGAAGGACGAGGGTGAAAATGACTCAACCTATTACTTCTGGGAATACAACATCAACTGGGCACCTTTCCCAGACGGGACACTGCAGTTTTCCATTGGATACAATGAATCAATGGATAATGCAGATCAAAAGATAAAAACTCTTTCACCCCAGGTGACCTGGAAGATCGGCTACGGGATATTTTTCAACCTGCGCTATAATGTTGGAACGCGTGAATCACCAACGGAATCAACTGATCTGTATAGTATAATCAGCACGTTAAAGCTATTTTATTAAATCGAAGAAAACGAAAGGGGCGAGTGTATGAAAACGAAAATCAAATTATTGCCGATAATACTTGTCTGGGTCCTGGTTGTCCTGGTTTCAGGTTGCGCAAAGAAAACAGAAAATGGAGTTTATATGAATGAAATGGTGGATTTCGCTTCCATACAAACGGTTGCAGTCATGCCTTTTGAAAACTTGACTGACACAGAGGATGCTGCAGCAAGAGTACGGGATGTTTTCATGAACATGCTTCTTGCCACTGAAGCCGTTTATGTTCTGCCAACCGGTGAAGTTTTTCGCGGCATAAGCAGGGTAGGCATGCAGAATCCTGTAGCACCTTCTATTGACGAAATTAAAAGCCTGGCAAACATTTTAGAAATTGATGTAGTTGTCACCGGGGTCGTGCGCGAGTACCAGCTGGTCAGGTCCGGTGCCAGCAGTGCCAATATTGTCTCGCTCAGTTTGCAGATGATCGAAGCTGATACCGGTACCATCATATGGAGCGCCGCCTCCACAAAAGGAGGTATAACCTTGACAGACCGGATGTTTGGCGGCGGTGGTATTCCGATGAATAACACTACGCTGGAAAGCATTGAGGATTTGCTTAACAAGCTTTTCATGTAAAAAACAGGCCTGTTGGTTTTCCTGTTTCTTTCTGCAACTTTTGAAAAATGTGAATGGTTCATATTGATCATTCCCTGCAATGAATAAACTGGTGATTTCTACTGAGTACATGCAAATAATTGTCCAGGCATATATAACAGCATACAACTCTATGAAACTATTAAAGCAGACACTTATACTGTTGTATGCCTTGAGCTTTCTTGTTTTTCTTCTGCCGGCAGCTTCTGCTGCCGGTGACATTGAAGAACTTCGCGGCAAGGCTGAACAGGGACAGGCTGCAGCACAATACGACCTGGGTGATGCCTATTATTCCGGCAGAGGCACGGGGAAGAATCTTAAAGAGGCTCTTTACTGGTATGAAAAGGCAGCCCAGCAGGGTGATCCCAGGGCACAAAGGGCCGCAGGCGCCATGTACGAACTCGGTCAGGGCACGGCCAAGGACCTGGAAAAAGCTGCATACTGGTACCAACAGGCTGCTGAACAGGGTCTGGCCCGGGCCCAGACCAACCTCGGCATTCTCTATGAAACAGGTGTGGGTGTCCCCCAGGATTATGCTACTGCCCGCATGTGGTATGAAAAGGCTGCTGAACAGGGCTATGCCAGGGGGCAGACCTATCTCGGCCGCATGTATGAGCTTGGCATCGGTGTCGCAGTTGACTTTTCCAAGGCCTTTTACTGGTATGAAAAGGCAGCGCTACTGGGTTATGCCCGGGCCCAGACCAATCTCGGTGCCCTGTATGAAGCAGGCCAGGGCGTGGAGCAGGATTATGGACAGGCTGTTTTCTGGTATACGAAGGCTGCCGGGCAGCGTTATGCCAGGGGCCAGTTTTACCTGGGCCGCATGTATGAGCAGGGACTGGGAGTTGATGAGGACCTGGCCCAGGCATCAGAGTGGTACTCCAGGGCAGCAGCACTGGGGCATAGGGAAGCGCGCTTCATGCTTGACAGGATGAAACTTGAAGATGACAAGACAGCCGGAAAAACACGAAAAGAAAAACTGTCAATTGCAGACCAAGCCAAGGAAGTGCGCTTAACAGTCATTCCCCTTGAGAAAGAGTTTAAAAAATCAGAATCACCCCAGTCCTATGAAGAAAAGATTGAAGCCCTTATAGCAAAAGGGGAAGAAGGTCAGGTTGAGGCGCAGCTGCAGCTGGGCGATGCCTTTTATTCTGGAAAAGGCACCGAAAAAAACCTGGAACATGCTTTCTTCTGGTATGAAAATGCTGCGCAGCGCGGGCATCCCAAGGCACAAAGAGCCCTTGGCGCCATGTATGAGCTGGGCCAGGGCACGGCCAAAAACCCGAAAAAAGCAGCATACTGGTACCAACAGGCTGCTGAACAGGGTCTGGCCCGGGCCCAGACAAACCTCGGCATTCTTTATGAAACAGGGGTGGGTGTACCGCAGGATTATGAAATAGCCCGTTTCTGGTATGAAAAGGCTGCACAGCAGGGCTATGCCAGGGGGCAGACCTATCTCGGCCGCATGTATGAACTCGGCAGCGGTGTCAAAGTTGATTATACGAAGGCCTTTTACTGGTATGAAAAGGCAGCGGAGCAGGGCTATGCAAGGGCCCAGACAAACAGCGGCGCCCTTTATGAGGCGGGCCAGGGTGTCACGCAGGATTATGAAGCAGCCCGCTTCTGGTATGAAAAGGCTGCACAGCAGCTCAATCACCGGGGCCAGTTCTACCTGGGCCGTATGTATGAACAGGGACTCGGAGTTGCACAGGACCTTGACCGGGCAAGAGACTTGTACTCCAAAGCCGCGGCTGGAGGGCATGTCCAGGCCCGGGAACAGCTTGCCCGGCTGGAGCAGGAATATGCCGGGGGTGATGAAAAAATTGCAGAGTTACAGCCTGCTGATGCTGAACCGGTCGCCCCGGATCTGAAGACAGAGACAGTCAAAGAACCGGAGGAAGAAGAAGCAAAAGAGGAAATGATGGAGTTCAGCCTGGAGTCCCTTGCACCGGACAAACCTTCGCCCCAGGCAGCAAACATGGCAGAGGTGAACTGGCAGGCAATTGCAGACGGCGGTGAAGGTGAACTCACCTATACATTCATCCTCGCTGACTCCGAAGGCGAGACCGATGTCCAGAGCGGTGAATCTTCAGTATGGCAATGGCTGCCCCAGAAGGAAGGAAACTACCGTGTCAAGGTAATTGTTTCGGATTCCATGGGCAACACTCTGGAAAGCGACTGGTCTGAAATTTTTGAAGTGATGCCTGAATTAAAACTTGACGAACTGACTGTTGACAAAGCTTCATCCCAGGCAGCCAACATGGCAGAGGTGAACTGGCAGGCAACGGCAAAGGGCGGGGTGGGCGAACTTATTTATGAGTTTACCCTTGCGGACGAAGGACAGGAGACTGTTGTCCAGGAAAGCGACTTCCCTGTTTGGCAGTGGCTGCCTCAAAAGGCAGGAAACTATAGGATCAGGGTGACTGTGAAGGATATCCGGGGCAATTCAGTACCGAGTGACTGGTCTGAAGTATTTGAAGTAGTGCCTGAGTTGAAAATTGTCGAACTTGCTGTGGACAGACCCTCGCCCCAGGAAGCGGGCATGGAAGGTGTGAGCTGGAAGGCTTCTGTAAAAGGCGGTGTTGGCGAACTCAGTTACAAATTCATCCTTTCTGAACCTGAAGGTGAGACTGTTGTCCAGAGCGGTGAATCTCCGGTCTGGCAATGGGTGCCCCTGAAAGAAGGAAATTACCGGGCCAAAGTAATTGTGCAGGACATCCAGGGCAACACCGCTGAGAGCGACTGGTCTGAAATCTTTGAAGTGGTGTCTGAGTTGAAGTTTAAAGCCTTCATAGCAGTATTGCCGCCTGAAAATCTTAGCGGCACTAGGGCACCCCTGCAGGATATAAACAGATCTATCAGTGTTTCTCTGGCAGGTAAGGGTTTCAGAGTACTTGACAACGAAACCATTGAAAAATTCCGGAAAAAACACAGGATGCGTTATACCGGCGGAGTGACTGCAGAATTATCGCAAGCCCTGCTGGAGGAAACCGGAGTTGATGCCATTCTCATCACCTCCCTGGAGTCATATCACGTGCAGAACCCCCCGCTGATATCTCTCATATCGAGACTTGTATCAAGCGGCACTCAGCCGGAAATCATCTGGATTGACAGTGTAGGCCTGAATGGTGATGAATCTCCGGGACTGCTGGATCTGACTCGCATCAAGGACATCAAAATTCTTCAGGAAAAAGCAGTTGAACAGCTTACCACCTCTCTTTCAGACTATATCGACACTAAACAGTACGCAGAAGCTTCACCTGTTTTTGTTAATAACCAATGGTCTTCCGAAGTCAGTCCACCCACCATAAAAATCAGCCCACCCCCGGCAGATACCCCTTATCATCCGGAAGAATCTGCTCTGGAAGAATTCTTTACCCCTTCAGAACCAGCATTACAGGAAGAACCAGCTGCCCAAGAAGGGCCAACTGTCCAGGAAGAACAAGCTGTCCAGGAAGAACAAGCTGTCCAGGAAGACAATGAAATTGACAAAGCCCCCAAAATTTACTGGAACAAAAAATATCTGCCCTATGATTTTTTCCGCTCCCCGATTTTGGACCCAGGCAGGAACTATTCAATAGCTGTGATTCCGATATCTGACCGGGCGGTCCGAAAAAATGCCGGAAAAATTCTAACGCTCCATTATATAAGAGAATTGCACCGGATCAGGAACTTCAAGGTAATAGAGCCGGGTGTAGTCCGCGGGGAACTGCTCCGGTTCAGAGCCATCATGGTTGAAGGACCGTCCCTGGCCATTACGGATCTCATTACAAGTCCCTCCTCCCTGGGGGTTGACCTGGTTCTCTCCGGCAGAGTATTTGACTACCAGGATTCCGGAATCAATCCCAAGGTTGATTTTTCGATCCAGGTTCTGGAAAAACAAAGCCGAAAAGTTGTCTTCGGAGCAAGGACATTCAGTACAGGCGATAAAGGGGTATATTTCTTCAATCTCGGCAGGGTTTATACTGCCCATAACCTGGCAGAGCAAATGAGCAGAACTATCGTGCAGCTGTTAAGTGCCCCGAAGTCCCCGACCGGAGCAGAAGATGAACTTGTTATGCAGAACCTGCCGGGAGCAGGAAATCAGGAGCAGGAATCTGATGCTGTTGTGACAATCAACTGGTACAATGGAGTGAACCTGTTTTAATAACGATAAGTAAACTTGTTTTGATGCTTATAAATGTTTATATTAATTCGGCTGTATAATCCTATTAATTTTAAGTGAGGAATCATGCATAAAAAAATTTGCTGTCTGTTAAGTCTTTGGGCTCTCTGCTTTTTCCTTATAAGCCCTCCTGACATCTACTCCAGTGATCTGCCGCCCGGGACTGCTCCAGAAACCGTTGGGAAAGATCTTTCTCCTACTGTACAACAGGAACAACTCATTTTACTGAAAGTCCCGCTCTTTTCGCCTCATTTTGCCAACACACCGGTTGCCCTGGTCAATGACGTGCCCATAACTCTGGGTGAACTTTCAGCATCTCTCAAGCAATTGGATGAGAACAAGAAAAACCAGGAGGGAGAGAGGACATCAGACTATCAAGTGGTCCTGCAAAATCTAATAAATGCACGACTCATCGACCTGAAAGCAAAAAACACAGGCCTAAACGAAACGGGCGCAGTTAAAAGTTTCCTGGTCAACTCTCCTGGCAGCCACTCCAGCGACCAGCCGCAGGGGACTCCCTCTAAAGCTGGTGGGAAGGATACTTCTACCGCTCTGCAAAAGGAACAATTCATTTCATTGAAAGTCCCTCTCTATTCGGCTCATTTTGCAAAAACACCGGTGGCACTGGTCAATGACGAGCCCATAACCCTGGATGAACTGGCCAGAGGTCTCGGACAAATGACTGAAACCGAAACAAAGCAGCAGGGAGAGAATGCAGCAGTTTATGAAGATGCATTGCAGCGCCTGGTAAATACAAGGCTTATTATCCAGGAAGCAAAGAACATCGGTTTGGGCGAAACAAGCGCAATTCAAAATGAAATCGAAGATTTCAAACTGACAACCTTGCGCCAGGACCTGATCTACAAGCATCTGGAAGGGCTCGAACCCGATCCTGCTGATGTGGAAAACGTATATCAACAGATCTCCCGCGAAGTGCAGCTGTATGCCATTACCTTTGAATCGGGGCCTGAAGCCCAGAAATTTCTTGATGAAGTCAAGGACAGCGGTTTCGACCAGCTGGCCGAACGTTACATTGAGGAAGGCAAGGCCAAGGGGAAAAGGGATGAACAATATGTCAAGATTAAAGATCTTCGCTCGCAGATAGCCCAGAAGGTATATTCAATGAATATTGGAGATGTCAGTAATGTTTTCCGGACCGATGATGGTTTTCTCCTCTTTCAGCTCACTGATTCACGCTTTGTGGAAGATGAGGCCGTTAAACAGGAAGCTTACAAGATAGTTTATGACAGCTTCAGAAAACAGAAAGCAATGGAATACGGAAACATTCTGACGGAAAAATATGTTATCTTTGATGAAACATTATACGAAGAAATTGATTTTAATAAGAATTTTGAGCAACTGAAAAATGATACCCGTATTCTGGCTACAGTGAAGGGGGACGAACCAGTAACAATTACGGTCGCCGATCTCGCAAAAAATGTTGATGTCTCATTTTTTCATGGCGCAGATAAGGCCCAACAATTACAAATGCTCAACAAGAAGAAAGACATTGCAATCACAAACATGCTTTTCAAAATAACAGCCGAACGGGAAGCACGGTTCCTGGGCCTCGATAAGACTGAAGAGTATGTTACCAAAGTGCAGGAATTCGAAAATTCTGTCCTCTTCAGAGAATTCATGAATAAGGTTATTCTGCCAGATGTAAAACTTACACCTGAAGAGGTCCGCAGTTACTATGATGCACATATTGATGAATATTCTTCTCCTGCGATGCTGCGAATGAACAGCCTGGTTTTTCAGAACCAGGAGGACGCCGAGATCGCACTTGGCAAGCTGCAAAAAGGGGCTGACTTCAAATGGGTTTCCGCTAATGTTTCAGGTTTTGTTCCTCCGGATACTAAGGGTGTATTACCCTTTGACGAAAAGCTCCTCAGCCTTACATCACTGCCGGATGACCTGCAGAAAACCGCCGGGGTGGCAAAAAAGGGAGACTCCCTGTTATATGAAGCTCCGGAAGGAAACTTTTATTACGTGTTGTTAATAGAAGATGTCTATCCTCCGGAACCAGAACCCTTTGAGAAGGCCAGGAATGCTGCTGCAAAAGCTTTATTTGAGATGAAAAGAAAGCAAATCGTTGATGACTGGCTCTCAAAACTCGCAGAATTCTATGCACCGCAGATTTTTCTGACTGGTATGGACCGATGATGCTCTTCTACCGACCTGTCATTCTGCAGCCCTTGGATAAGGAGACCAACTCCTTTGAATGAATAGATATGTTGATAATAAATCACCATTAACATTAGGACAAACGGCTCTGTTATGTTGAATACAAGTGGACAATACAAAATAATCGTCTTGGGAGCAGCTCTTCTCTGCAGCTGCCTGATCTTCCTCAGCTTCGCCGCACCTGCGAATGCTAAAAAAAGGACATTTGCCAGTAAAGGATGCCTGGACTGTCATGCAGACTTTGCAGAAAAATATTTTTCCATGAAAAATATCCACCCGGTGGTAAATGAGCAGAGCTGTGAGGATTGCCATCTGCGCCACGGCATTGTGGCAAAGCTGCTCTTAAAAGAAGAAGGCAATGACCTCTGTTACACCTGCCATAAGGTAGAGGAATTAAACCTCGATCAGGCTAATATCCATACAGCGGTGAGAAGAGGTAAATGCACTTCCTGTCATAACCCGCATGCATCAGAGGGTAAATATCTTCTTGCGGCTGAGGGCAATTCAGTCTGCTTTGAGTGCCACGAAGAGGATGCGTATAAGCAGAAAGTAGTGCACCAGGTTATCAACGAGGAAGGCTGCAGCGCCTGTCACAATGCCCACGCTTCGGCTGAAGAAATGCTCCTGACCAAAAAGCCCACGGAACTGTGCGTGTCCTGTCATGAAAGCAGTGAGAGCGCCTTCAGAAAAGCGCACGGCAGCTATCCGGTTGAACAAAAACCCTGTACTGTCTGCCATGTCCCCCACTCTTCCATGCAGGAAAAACTTTTAAAGGCAAGCACACATGATCCCGTTGCTTCTGCAGAATGCGGATCCTGCCATGTCGACCCTTCTTCGCCGAATCCCTTTGAAACTAATGTCAAAGGGGGAGAACTCTGCCTGGAATGCCATGACAAAGAGACATTAATGGGTGAAGGACTCATAGAGCATGAACCTTTTCAGAGTGGAGATTGTATCTCATGCCATGATCCTCATACCTCACAAAACAGGAACCTGCTTATTGCAGTGGGGAATTCACTTTGTTTCACCTGTCATGAAGATTTACAGAAAAAAGTCCTGTTCCCACATCAGCCCCTTGGAGATGAAAAGGGCTGCCAGTCATGCCACCCTGTTCATGCGGCTCCATTCAACCCCCTTCTTAATATGGAGATCAGCAAGTTGTGTTTCAGCTGTCACACAAAAACAGAGGCTGAGGGCAAAAGATTGAAAAACAAACATTATCCTTATGAAGAAGCTGATTGCACAACCTGTCATAATCCGCACGGTTCAAACATCGTTAACATACTGACCAGCAGAACTGATTCGGTCTGCTATTCCTGCCATCCGGAAAAGGAAAGTGAATACCAGAAGTCCGTTATCCATGACCCGGTTCAGAAAGGGAACTGCAATGCCTGCCATAGTGGTCATGGCGGCACTGACACGAAATTTCTCAAAGAGAAACCGAACAAGCTCTGCGAGGAGTGCCATGACACGTTTATGGCAAAGGAGCTGAACGAAAACATGCATGCACCTTTTGATGAGAAAGAGTGCCTGACCTGTCATACGCCCCATGCCAGCAATATCACAGGCATGATAGTGAATGAAGAGAGAGCGCTTTGTTTCTCCTGCCATGAAGATCTTGAAGAAAGCCTGGAGGCTTCGAAAGTCAAACATGAGGCAGTGAATGCCGGCCAGTGCACACAATGTCATAATCCGCATAAATCGACACTTGAAACCCTTCTTCTGGCACCGAGCCCTGACCTGTGCCTCACCTGCCATGGTGACATAAAGGAAAAAATGGATAATGAAAGAGTACATCCACCGGCAGCCAGAGACTGCCTCCGATGTCATAAACCCCACTTTTCAGACGAGGTATCATTAATGCAACAGCCACTACATTCACTCTGCGGCGAATGCCATGAATCCGATCGGGATACTTTCCAGGAGGCTCATCTCAATATAGACCCCTCCGTAATGAATTGCATCAGTTGCCATACACCTCACGCATCGAAGGATCCGAGTTTTTTCAAGCCCCTCGTGCATGGACCTTTTGCGGTCAAAACGTGTGATAGCTGCCACATCGTTGGCAAGAAGTAACGGAGGATTATATGAAATTTCGATATACACCCATAATATTTCTCAGTGCAGCCTTAGTTGTTCTCATTGCTCTGTCGCTTGTTTCCGCCCAGGACAAATTCAAACTGCGGGAGGGTGCGGCCGGGAAACTCTGCCTGGGCTGCCACGAAGGGCTGCAGGAAAAAATGAAAAAAAAGTTTATCCACACCCCGTTGACTGAGGGGGATTGTGTTGGGTGCCACAATCCACATACTTCAAACTATAATATGTTATTAGCCGCAAGTGACGACACCATATGTTATACCTGCCATGACAGCGTAGTTCCCGAAAATGCAAAGAGTGTCCACCTTGTTGTTGCAGAAGGCAAATGCAACGCCTGCCATGATCCCCATGCTGCTGACTATAAAAAGAATCTGCTGCGAGGGGGCAGTGAACTGTGTTACGAGTGCCATCAATCCCTGGTTACCCAGATAAATGAAAACAAATATGGGCATCCTCCGGTTAAGGAAGATTGCGCCGGTTGCCATGACCCACATGGTTCCACCAATAATGACAACCTCCTCAATAATGGTTCACCCGCAATCTGCCTGAAGTGCCACAGCGCTGATAAATCGACATTCAAAAGTCTGCACAGGAACTACCCTGTGGAAAAAGCTGACTGCACTTCCTGCCATAATCCACATGGTTCAAACACAGCGGCTATGCTTTATGATAATGTCCATGAACCTGTCGCCAAGCGTAACTGCGAACGATGTCATGTTGAACCCACCTCTTCAAAACCTTTTGATTTGAAAGCATCCGGTTATGAAACCTGCCTGGCATGTCACTATGAGATGATTACTGAAGTCATGAATCAATCCAATATACACTGGCCGCTCGTTGATCAAAAAGGCTGCATTAACTGCCACAGTCCCCATGCTTCATCGGTGAAAAAGCTTATGCGACAGCCGATTCTGGAGGTATGTGCCAAATGTCATGCCGATACCGTGGCACGGCAGGAAAGATCAGCAACAAAACATCCACCCATAGCTGAAGGCGAATGTGGTGCATGTCATTCACCGCACAGCTCCGACTATCAGTTTATCCTGAAAGATGAATCGGTTGTTGAGATATGTGCAGAATGCCATGAGTGGCAGACACACACAACTCATCCCATCGGGGAGGAGTTTGCCGATCCGCGAAATAAAAATGTTACCATGCAATGTATGAGTTGTCACAGGACCCATGGGACCGAGTACAAGCATTTTATTTATTACTCAACAATTAACGAGTTATGCGTCCAGTGCCATGTCAGCTTACGGAGGTAATTTAATGAGTAAATCATTCATGCTCTATTCTATCACTCTTGCATTATTATTGGTCGCGTCCCAGGCTTTTGGGGCTGAAACCGCAAGGATCAAATTTCTCCATTCTGTATATGACGATGGTAAGGAAATCAGTCTGCTATATCCTGAAGGGGTGGCATGTACCGATAGTTTTTTCGTTGTTGCCGACACGGGAAACAACAGGATCATAAAATATCCCTATCAGGACAAGATCGTGCAGCCGGCGGAATTTGAAATGCCGGTTAATGCCCCTATTGTTGTACAGATCAACTCCAAGGGTGAAATATATATCCTTGATGGCAGAGACCGGCGTATTCTGATATTAAACGCAGATGGAACTGAAAAGGGGTATCTTTCCCCCAAGGGCTCTCCGGTTGCACGGAAGATGGTGCCGAAAAGTTTTAAAATAGAAGAGGATGACAGAATATATATACTTGATATTTCAGACGGGCTGGTGCTGGTGCTGGATGCTGCCGGCAACTACATAAAACATATTCCATTTCCACAAGAATTCGGTTTTTTTTCTGACCTTGCCATTGACAAACAGGGAAACATTTTTCTTGTCGACAGTGTTGAGGCTGCGGTGTACTCGGCTGCCCCTGATGCAAACCAGTTTTCGCAGCTGAGCAAAGGAATGCACGAGTATATGAATTTCCCGACAAACATTGCTATAGACAGCAGCGGTATTCTTTACCTGGTCGACAAACATGGCGGAAGTCTTGCTCTCTTAAGCAATGATGGTTCTTTTCTGAGACACGAATTCGGATATGGCTGGCGCGAAAGCCAATTTTATTATCCAGCCCAGATGTGCATCAGCCCGGCTGGAAATATTTTTGTCGCCGACCGCAGCAACAGCCGCATTCAGATGTTTGAATCTGAAAAATAAAAGGGTTACATGAAAAAGGCACCGGGTAGCGCTATGGGATGCACCTGTTACCGGGGTCTATATGAATTTAATGGAAAGTTACACAGCCTATAACTTTATTCATACAATTTCACCTCAACTTAATCGCCAAGGACTTCTGCACCCATATCTGCAATAAGGATCTTGCGCAAAGCAATCCTGATTTCAGCCCCGGCATAGTCGAGGTCATTGAAATCGTCTGTCGGCGGTGCCACAACAGCTGCCGCCGGCCGCATTGTCTTTGCAATGGCATCAAGCTTGTACTTGATATGTGGAAGAACCCTGCCCGGGAATGGCAAATCTGCAGGTGAAAGACTTGCCCCCGCCACCAGGATAGCATTCGTGACCTCCAGGCCGGCCGCCCCCCCTTCACCCTGTGTGGAAACAAATACCCTGGCATCATCAAAGACCTGCAGAAGAGCGCTTTCCAGGCGCACCACATCGGGAGAAATACCTTCAACCCAGGCAATAGTGTTGATAACAAGTATGCCATCAGGATGAAGCACTTTTTTGATGCGTTCGATTGCCTCGGTTGTCATCATGTACCAGGGGGTATTTTCTGCGGCAAAGACATCCAGAAAAACAACGTCAAAACGTTCCTGTGTTCTATTCAGGTATGTTCGGGCATCCTCATAGAAAAGACGGACTGAATCGGGCAGGTTAAAATACTGGCGCGCAACCTCGCCGATACGAGGCTCAAGCTCCACCGCAGTTACCTGTACACCCCGGTTGACAAGCTGCTTGGCCAGTATACCGGCACCCAGGCCCAAAAGAAGAACATTATGGGCCTCAGGGTAGAATCTGTGGGCCAGAAAATTCTGGTATTCAGTAAAGGGGTATGCTGAAAGGCCCCTGCTCTCACCTCCCTGGATGGCACCGTCAATGAGCAGGCTCCGTGTTGCTATGGCCGGGATATCGAGAACCTGTATGAGACCGACACTGCTGTTCTTTGCATAGAGAATTTTGGCAGGGAACCCTGAAACCTTAATATTCTTTTCCGGTTGAGGCATAACATAAAGAGTAGTACATGCTGCGCTGAGGAAGATCAGAAGAGCGGCTGTGCTGACAAGCGGACGGTAACTTCTGACTGCCAATCCCCAGAACATGCCGATGACTATCAAGACAATACCTGTTGCCGCCAAAACTATGCGCAGCGGGATATGCGGAATGAGTACAAGGGCAGTGAGCCAACCACCGACCAGCCCGCCGATGGTGTTGGTAAAAAAAATCGTCCCGGCTGCCAGGCCCGCTCCGGCATCGAGCCTGTCCTGGCGCTCTATCAGAAGCGGGCTTACAGCGCCCAGCGCCAGGAGAGGAAGACCATATAAAATGACCGCGCTCATGAAACTTCCCCCGGAAATTCCGAGGAAACTTGAGGTCGATTCTAAAACCATGACCCGGATGAAAGGGAAAATCACGAGCCAGGAACCCGCAATACAAAAAACAAAGGGCAATCCCCAATTTCCCTGTTTTTTACTGACCTTGCCGCCAACCCAGTACCCTATTGCCAGAAAAAGCAGGGTTGCTGTTATCTGGGCGGTCCATACTTTCAGGGAAGAGCCATAGAAAGGTGCCAGGGCCCGGGCCCCAGCGATTTCAATGATCAGGACCGAAATTCCTTCAAGAAATGCTGTACTGACATGCAGTTTTTCCAGCACTTTGGGATTATGAATTGTCATTGTTAATTACTCCGGACTCATTAACGAACGAATTTGTACCTGAGAACAAGTAAATGCTTCCAGTTATATGTTACAGTTATATATGGATGATTCACCAGAATCATATCACTCTCTTGACTCTATAGTACCAGGAAATTAATGCTGTCGGGATTATTTGTACAGAAAAATTATTGGAGTTATCCAAAGGAAGATAAATTGACTGAGTTTTCCGGGATATTCATTAGGAATTCATACAATATAACATCCTGGTAATTTAAGAGAGACAAGTCTTTTTGTATCAGGGAAGTTCACAAATATATAGATCCCCCTCAATCCAATTCTCGTGTTCCTTGCGAAGGGGAAGCCTTTGCTCCGCAACTATTTTTATATTTGCGGAGTCGGCTAATCTGTGAATGTATCGTGAGTTGTGGGCAATCCGGCCGCTTTCCCGTATAATAAAATCTTCATGATCATCATAACTTTCAGTTGAAAAAACAAGCACGGCTCCCGGGGCGGATTTCTTCCTGATTGATTCAAACAGAGCCTCCAGTTCCTGAAAATATACAATCATGTCAGCAGCCAGGAAGAAATCAAAAAAATCATCAAGTTTTTCAAGAACTGTTATTACTTCCCCATGCAGCAGCCTGTCATAGACGTTTTTGCGGGCAGCTTCCTGCAGCATTTTTTCGGAAAGGTCAATGCCGGTTAGCTGTTCAGTGCAGTCCCTGAAGGCATGACCTCCCAGGCCAGTACCGCAGCCCAGATCAACCATATGCATAAATTTTCTATCGCTGCCATATATTTGTAAAATCATCTCACGGGAGATCGTCGGGATCTTATAACCAAGCCTTTCAACCAGATGCTGCTCAAAGCCGCCTGAAAACTTATTAAATATTTCCTCAACATATTGTTCTTCAAGTTCCTTGTCTGGTTTTCTTCCCTCTGCAATGGTCAGAAAGTACTTGACCTCATTGTCATCAGGGTCTTGTTTCAGCGCTGCCTTCAATCGTACTATTGCGTCTTGGGTTTTGCCGAATTTGAAATACCCTATGCCAAGCTTATTCAGCAACCCCGGTTGAGAAGGGTTAAGCAGGTATGCACGTTCCAGGTGTTTCAAACCTTCAGGATTGCCCAGAGTGATCAATATTGCCCCATAACCAAAATGAGCTTCAGCAATGCTGGGGTCAAGGGAAAGCGCTCGCCTGAAGTACTCAAGGGCCTTTTGCTGTTCTTTCGTATCATCGGAATAAATTGTTCCTAAGCCGTGGTGGGCACTGGCATGGTTGGGATCCAGTCTTAAACAATGCATGTAGCATAGTTTCGCACGCTCAATATCACCGACAGCTTTATAAACATTACCGAGATTATTCTGCAGGTCGGGAAATTCCGGATTGATCTCCACAGCTTTTTCCAGATAGCGGATTGCTTCCGTGAAATTATTCTGTTTGGCATAAATAGTTCCCAGCATAAAAAGCGCATTAAAATTATTGGGGGTTTTCCGTAATATTTTTTTATATATATTTATTGCATCGTTGAGTCTGCCTATTTTTATTTTAAAGTGTGCCTTTTTTAGCATAACTTCAGATTTCATAATATCTCCCCAGAGAAGATTAAAAAATTTTGCCTGCCAGAGCCCAAAAGATCAAATAGATTTAGATAACTTCCTGATTTACCTGTTTTAAAGAGTTCTCCACAGTTTAAATATTTATACTGCCATATCTATACTAAGTCGAGACTGTTGGTGAAAATTATATTAAAGTTGACCAATACCCGTTTCTTTTCATATAATCCCCAGGGTATCTACCACAAGAGAAAAACGTCAATACCTGCATTTGCGCACTCAATCGTATTTCGTTTTTCAGTATATTTAATATTAAATCTGCAGTTAATTTTTTAAGGGAAACAGACTATGTTTCGATATGTCAACAAACTCTATTTGAAATCAGTACTATCGTGTTTTGTTATTGTTTTCTTTTCAGGCACCTTTGAAAACATTAATGCAGTAACACCTACGGCACTGGCTGCTCCCAAGACAGATTCCATCATCGAGGAGACTTTCTTCATAGAATCGTCTGATGCTACCGTTGGTTATGCCGTTGCAGTCGATGAGGCTGGGAATGTATTTATGGCTGGAACGAGTAAGACCCAATGGGGTTCACCGGTAAACCAGCACTCTGGAGGAGCAGGTGACTGCTTTGTTGCCAAGTTGCATGCTGATGGTGCTCTGCAGTGGAATACCTTCCTGGGAGGACGTCTATCCGATGGGTGCCGTGCTATAGCACTTGATGAAAAAGGCAATGTGTATGTCACCGGAGAAAGTTCTTCAAATTGGGCCAAGCCGCTTAAGCCATTCAATGGTGGGAGTTCTGATTGCTTTATTGCCAAGTTGAATGCTGATGGTGCTCTGCAGTGGAACACTTTTCTGGGAAGTGCTTTTTACGATGGAGGCTATGCTATTGCTGTTGATAAGACTGAAAACATATTCGTTACGGGCAACAGTGTCGGCTCATGGGGTTCACCAAGAGTTCCACACAGTAAGAGAAATAATGACGCTTTCGCCGCCAAGCTCGATAGAAAAGGCACTTTACATTGGAATACCTTTTGGGGAGGCGATGATTTTGACGGAGGATATGCGATCGCTTTGGATGGGGATGGCAATGTGTACATAGCAGGTGAAAGCGGTGCGGGATGGGGTTCCCCGGTAAATGATTACATCAGGGGTTATCTTGGAGATTATGATGCCGTTGTCACTAAGCTTGACAGCAAAGGTGATCTGCAGTGGCATACTTTCATGGGGGGCATAGGTTCTGATTATGGGCGGGGCATTGCCCTTGACAGGAAAGGATACATCTATGTAACGGGAAACAGCAATGTCTCGTGGGGACAACCAATTGCGCCTCATCAAGGTGGTTATGATGCTTTTGCAGCCAGGCTTGATGAGAAAGGATTCCTGCAGTGGCATACTTTCATGGGGGGCAAGGGGGCTGATTATTGTCGTGCCATCTCTCTTGACCTGACCGATAGTCTGCTTCTGGCAGGACAAAGCTCCACCTCCTGGGGAGCACCCGTTAATGAATTCAGCTCTGAGAAGGATGCCTATGTTGCAAAACTGAGCAGCAATGGTTATCTGGACTGGAATACTTTTCTGGGAGGGACAGGTTCTGATTTTGGCCGCAGCATCACAACCGACAGGGTTGGCAATATTTACCTGGGAGGAGAAAGTTCTTCTCCCTGGGGGATGTCGGCAGGTAACTTTCAGGCAAGGACTAATGCTTTCGTTGCTAACCTGAATAATGCGGGAGTCATTCGATGGAACTCATTTTTAGGGACAAAATAGATTCTGATTCAGTTTTACTCCTCCTTGTATCACCCTATTAGGAAGCGATACCCATCTTGCCGAATACGCACCCGAAAACAGACAGCACCCCAACAGCTGGGATCAGCTATGCGCCTATGTTATTGCCGGTCCTCATCATTGCCGCTGTCTCCATAGCCGTTTATGCCAACACACTGTTCAACGGATTTGTCTACGATGATTACCCGCAGATTGTCGATAATTATGGACTGCGTGATCTGGGCAACTTACCGCGTGTTTTTTTTGAAGACGTCTGGAGTTTTATGGGTGGGGGCCATTCAAATTACTACCGCCCCCTGATGCATGCCATGTATATGGTCAACTACGCCCTTTTCGGTTTGAAACCCTGGGGGTACCACCTGGTAAACATTCTTTTTCATGCCGGTGTCAGCATTCTGGTCTTTTTTGTTTCCGTGCGGCTTTTTGAAATAAGCCGGCAACCCTCATCCAACATACTTCCCTTTATTGCTGCGCTGCTTTTTGCCACACATCCTATCCACACAGAGGCCGTCACATGGGTAGCCTGTTTCCCGGAATTATCCTTTACCCTTTTTTATCTCTGGTCATTATATTTTTACATGGGGGCTGTACAGGACGAACGCATCACTGCCCGGAGACAGTATTTCCTGGCACTGCTTTTTTTTGTCCTTGCTGCCCTGTGCAAGGAAACCGCGCTCACTCTCCCCCTGCTGCTTGCTGTTTACGATTACAGCAGTGCAAAGAATTCATTTAAGCCATTAGAGTATGTGAAAAGATATCTTCCCTTTGTATTTGCTGCACTTCTCTATCTTTTCATGAGGACACTGGTGCTGAGCGGTTTTGCCCCGCTCAAACGGCATAGCGCCCTGAATGCTTATGAGTATTTCATCAATGTATTTCCCCTTTTTGCCCGCTATCTGGAAAAACTGATCCTGCCGTTCAATCTCAAGGTCTATTATGTTTTTCACCCGATTTCCTCCCTCATGACAACTGTGGGCATAGCAGGCCTTGCCGTCACAGTTGCCTTCATTATTGCAGCCTTTGTTGCAAGCCGGAAAAACAAACTGGTATTTTTCAATTTAATGATCATCGTTATCCCGCTCCTGCCCGTTCTATATATTCCAGCCCTGGGAGAAAACACATTTACTGAACGCTATCTCTACCTGCCTTCCTTTGGTTTTGTTTTTCTCGTCGCACTGCTTGTCAGCCGGTTGAGTGAACTAAAACCGCAGGCTGCCAAAGGACTCTTAACTGCTGTCCTCGTTCTTGCCTGTTTTTATTCTGTGGCCACTGTTAAAAGGAATATGGTGTGGAAAGATAAAATGACTCTCTGGACCGATACGGTTAAAAAATCTCCGGAAGGGGTCCTGCCTCACATGCAGCTCGGCATCGCTTACAATGAACAGGGTGATATAGCAAAAGCACTCGCCCAGTTCCAGGCTGCCCTGCAGATTAACCCTGACTTTGCCGATGCATATACAAATATTGGCCTGCTATACATAAGGCTGGGGCAAGTGCAGCAGGCCCTGGAATACTACCAGAATGCTTTGCAGCTTAAACCTGCATCCCCTGAGGCACATAATAATATCGGTGTAGCTTACGTGCGCCTGGAAATGCTTGACAAGGCCGTTGCCTCTTTCCAGGAATCATTACGACTCAATAGCCAGCAGCCTGGCGTATATAACAACCTTGGAGATGCCTATGAGAAAATGGGTTTGCTTGATAAAGCCATCCAAGAGTATCGCAAGGCTATACAAATTGAGGCAAATAATGGTGAGGCGTACAATCATCTGGGCATCGCATTTGCAAAAAAAGGCATGCCTGAGGAGGCGATTGGTTATTTCAAATCTGCCCTGGAGATCGATCCCGATGATCCCGGTTACCATAATAACATTGCCAATGCTTACGCCATGAAAGGACTTACTGAATTTGCAGATAAGCACCGAAACGAAGCGGTGCGCCTGCAGAGCGGCAATTAGAGTAGACTGAACCATCTATTGAGCTCTCTGTCCGTTCCACATGGACAAAGGGCGAATTATGCCTGTGTTCCAAGGAATCAGGACAATAAACCTTAACCCGCAAATATAGTTTCATGGAAAATCAGAATGATAAAAGAAAAAAACCCCTCCTGACGCTCGTCATACCTGTATACAATGAAGAAGGTGTTTTAGCTGAACTGCACCGGCGTCTTTCAGATGTTCTGAAAAATATGCCTGTTCATGTTGAAATGCTCTTTGTCAATGACGGCAGCACGGATGATACCCTGAAATACCTGGAGGACTTGCGCACAAGGGAGCCACGTTTATGCATCCTTGATCTCAGCCGGAACTTCGGCAAGGAGATCGCCATGAGTGCAGGAATTGATTATGCCCAGGGCGATGTCGTTGTTATCATGGATGCCGATCTGCAGGATCCGCCGGAGCTTATTCCACAATTGTATGCTGAATGGCAGAACGGTTTTGATGTCGTTTATGCAAAGCGTCTTGAGCGCAAAGGGGAAACCTGGCCTAAACGTGTCACCGCATACCTTTTTTACCGCTTCATGAGGTTATTTACCAATGTAGCCCTTCCTGAAGATACCGGCGATTTCCGTCTTCTCAGCCGCCGGGCGGTAGAATCCCTGAAGAAACTCAGGGAACAGCACCGATTCATGAAAGGGCTCTTTGCCTGGATCGGCTATCCGCAGAAAGCCGTTGCTTTCCATCGGGACCCGCGTTTTACCGGATATTCAAAATGGAATTATTTCCGCCTCTGGAATTTCGCTATTGAAGGCATTACCTCCTTTACGATCGCGCCGTTAAAAATATCAACCTACCTGGGACTACTCACAGCGATAAGTGCATTAATCTATGCTTTAATAGTTATAGCCAAAACCCTCATTTTCGGTGACCCGGTTAAAGGCTACCCTTCTCTCATGGTTGTCATCCTGTTCCTTGGCGGTATACAGCTTTTCACACTGGGTATTATAGGTGAGTATCTCGGCAGAATGTTCAACGAAACTAAACAGCGCCCCCTTTACATCATCAAGGATTATATCCCCGGTGACTCATTTGCTGCAAACCATGATCAGCCCAAACAAAAAGAACATCACGAATAACAAAATAGCAAATGAAAACCATTTCAAACTCTGCACTGATTGGGCAAATCCTGATAATATTGCTGGCTTCCTCAGGTGTATACTTCAACACCCTCTTTAATGGATTTGTCTATGATGATATTTACCAGGTTGTCAACAATCCCTGGATTAGGGATCCGCATACAATAATTAAAATATTCTCGACCGGTGCCTGGGGGTTCAACGCTACTGAAACAAATTATTACCGGCCCTTCATGCATCTGATTTATATGTTTACTTATGCACTATTCAAACTCGAACCCTGGGGATACCACCTTGTAAATATCGTCTTCCATGCAGCAAACTCGATACTGGCCTTTTTTGTAACATCAGAAGTTATGAAAATGACCAGGCAGGATCCCAGGGGGCTGTGGACCTTCATGCCTTTGATTGCAGCAATCATCTTTTCAGTGCATCCTATTCACACTGAGGCTGTGGCCTGGATAGGCGGCATACCAGACCTGTCATTCACTCTCTTTTTTCTTCTTTCGCTCTATCTGTATATTATTGCTGAAAAAAAAGAACCCAAAATGGAAGCATTTTTTCTGGGTGTTTCCATTGTATCATTTTTTATAGCCATGCTCTGCAAAGAACCTGCAGCAACTTTGCCACTGGTTATTCTACTGTATGATTTAAGCTTTAACAGATCCAGAATGAGTGTCTCCTTTTGCACCAAAAGATACTCTTTTTATTTTGTAGTTTTAGGCAGTTACTTTATTATAAGATTGGCTGCACTTGGAGGTTTTTCCCCCGTAAACAAACACTCAGAATTCACCCTGTTTCAGTCTTTTTTAAATATTTTTCCCCTCTTCACAAAATATGTCTATTTCTTGTTTATACCCGTTAATCTGAAGGCATGGCATTCCTTCCAACCTGTACTAAACACTTACGATCTGAAATTTTTATCCGCCCTGGGATTAACCTTGTCTTTTTTTCTCTTCAGCCTTTACACTTTCAGAGCAAATAAAATAATTTTCTTCGGTATATGCCTATTCATCGTTCCTCTCCTTCCTGCTCTCTATATTCCCGGAATGGGCGAAAATCCATTTGCTGAGCGATACCTCTATCTCCCTTCTTTGGGTTTTGCTCTCCTTGCATCCATGCTCATTGTAAAATTGTCAGCGGTCACGTCTTACGGAAAAATTGTTGTCTCTGCTCTTTTCCTGATATTGTTTGCATTTTATTCGACTGAAACCTTTTCAAGAAATTATGCTTGGAAGGATGAACTCTCTTTCTGGACAGCTACTGTCAGGGAGTCCCCTGATGAACCATTGCCCCATTACAATCTCGGGGCCGCCCTGGAAAGGCACGGGCACCTTGATGAAGCTATAGAGGAGTACCAAAAGGCGATCTCTTTGAAGCCGGCCAGCGTGGCCTACAAGGCTCTTGGTGAAGTGTATTATCGCAAGGGATATAAAAACAAAGCTGTCTTGGAATATTATAAGGCCCTCGAACTTGAACCGCAAAGCTCTGAAATGCATAACGAGGCTGGAATCATTCTCATGGAAACAGGAAACTTTGACAAAGCGCAGGAGCATTTCAGAAAAGCAGTTGACCTGGTTCCCGACAATCCCAAATTGCGATATAATTTAGCTATGGCACTCAGTAAAAATGAAAAGATTCCTGAGGCAATTGAGCAGCTGAAGATTGCAGTAAAACTCGATCCCTCGCAAGCTGCCTTCTCCAGTGCACTGAAAAAGCTTTCTGCAGAAAAGAACTAACCGCGAAACGGAATTTCTCTGTGTTTTTTTCAATTTTCGTTATTGGAAGAAGAGCCAACACCAAATCAATAAACGCAATTAAAGCTCGAAAGATTATTTAAGTTTAAACGCCCAATTTTTCTTTCCGGCAGAAGTCATTGTCCTGCCTGCCCCCCCTTCAATACCTCGGCCCGCAGCCTGTGCCTGCGAGCCTCTATTAGAAGACCTTTCTGCTCATAAGCGCGGGCAAGATTAAGATGCGTATTTACATTGTCAGGCTCGAACTCCAGGGCTGAGTTGAAATGTTTAATGGCAAGATCAAGTGCTCCTACTGCCAAGTATGTCACAGCAAGATTGTGATGAGCATCACCAAAATCTGGGCGGGATTTAAGGGCGCTCTTGAAATGATATATTGCCCTGTCATTCTGTCCCTGGCTTCCGTAGAAAATACCTATGTTATTGTGGGCATCCGAATAGCCAGGCTTCAATTTGAGGGCTAACAGGAAGTGCTGTTCCGCTTCTCCTGTCATATTTTTAGTGGCATAAGCAGCACCTAAATTATTGTGGGCCTCGGCATGATTCGGCTCCAGGCTTAAGGCAACCTGATACTGTTCGATCGCACTATCAACATCTCTCATGGTAAAGTATGCCCGGCCTAAATTATTGCGGGCTATAAAACTGGCTGGAGACTTCTGCACAGTATCGTACCAGAGAGAAAAATCATTCTCCCAGACCTGATTCCGGGCAATAGCTCCAAACGAATAGAATAATGCAATGGCTATTCCTGCTGTGACAAACAGCAGGAAACCATGGTGCCGCAATTGTTCAGTAATCGAATAAATAACGAGGGACAACAGGAGCACATAACCGAAAGAAGGGAGATAGAGGTATCGTTCAGCAAAAGGAGTTCCGCCTATGGCAGGGATATAGAGAGCAGGAAGCAGGGGGGCCGCGATAAACAGAAGACCGGTAAATACGAGCCTGGATTTTCGAAACGAAATAATCAGGGCTGTTATGAAAATACAGGTCACGACAATCCCAAGTAAAACAGATGGGGCCAAAAACGATCCTGCCGATGAATAAGAATAATATACATTAAGATTAATCGGCAGGAGCAGTTTCCCCAAATAAGTGGCAAAAAGGACAAATACATCCGGAAGCCAGCTTACGACAGATGAATCCTCTCCAGAAGTTTTTATGCCGCCAATGATAGCAAACCGGACCGCAAGATATGCAACCGCAATAACAATATAGGGAATGTATCTTTGCAGTTTCAAGTGGTGGTCTTTTCTTTCAGAAGATTCATACAGAATGAGAATAAACGGGAGTATCAGCGCTGGTTCTTTCGATAGAAGGGCAAGGACAAAAGAAAGCAGTGAAACCGACAACAGTAGCGGCGATGAGCTTCCCTTTTCTGTTGATCGCTGATACAGATAAAAAGAGAGCAACAAGAAGAAAGTGTAAGAAAGATCGGGAATACCTCCGGCCCAGGCCACGGCTTCGCAATGGATTGGGTGCGAAGCAAACATCAACCCTGAAATTAATGCCAAAGAGAAAGCTGAGGTTTTACCCTCTTTTCTGAAAAGGTCAAACGTCAGCAAGAAAACCAGTACCGAATTTACAGAATGAAACAGCACATTCATGAAATGGTATGCCCATGGCAAAAGCCCAAATGTTTGGTTCAAAGCCAAATTGAGAATATGCATCATTGGCCGATAATAACCTGAAGCTCCATGTTCTGGCCAGAAACCCCAAACATCATGAGTAAAGATGTCAGGCAGGTAGCGTAAATCAGTTATCCAAATGTTTGACAGAATCTGCTTGGCATCATCATAGACAAAGCCGTTAGGAAGGGTGTTGGCAAACACCCCAAAAGCGACAAGAAAAATGGCAGATGCACCATAAAGCATCGTTCGCTTATTCATAGTATTTTCCTTCATTATTCTGGAGTAGCGTTCTCAGTTGTGAGAAGCCTGCTTACAACCTTCCAGAATTCTCCGGCCCTTTTTTGCCAGTTAAAATCTTTTGCATACGCAAGGCACTCTTCCGCCATTGTCTGGTAGCGGAAAGTATCCCTTATAAGTTGGATAGCCTTGATGCCTGCGTCTTCCGGTCCGGTGGCAAGCAGGCCGGTCAGGCCGTTTCGAATGGAATCTCTTAACCCGTGGATATCATACCCAATGGCCGGTGTCCCCTGGGAGGCAGCTTCAATAACATTAATACCGAAACCCTCACGCACCCCCGGAACCAGGAGAATATGCGCACTCTTTAAAAGCCGGTATTTTTCTGCACCTTCTACCCAGCCAAAGAAAGTGACATTTGATAAATCCTTTGACATTTTCAGCAGGTGTTCCTTTTCCGGCCCCTGTCCCACCATCCAGAGTCTGGCTTCGGGTATTTCTGCTTGAACTACCCTGAAAATTGAGAGAGCGTCTTCCGGTCTCTTGGTTGATTTGAGTCTGCCAAGAAAGATAAGTGTCGGCTTTTCCTCCTTGTCGGCAAACTGCAGGAGAGGACTGATACTGAGAGCATTCATAACAAGATTGATATTTGTAAACCCCAGCCCTTCAAGGTCCTTTTTTGTGGAGTCTGAGACAGTTACTGCCGTTCTTCTGCGATAGCATCGAAGCAGAAGCGGTTCGATCACGTATGGAATGGCACCAATCGCTCCAAGTTCCCTGAACCAGAACTCACGGTACAGCTGGTGGATAAGGATCATGCTTCGGGGCAGAAGGAAGCCGAAGAATCCCAGGCCATTGAACTCATCGATGATGAGATCAAACATTTTCCGGTGCCTGAAGGCGTATAGAAATCCATGGAAATGCACCATGAATTCGCCCCCTTTTCTCAGATGACGGATGCCGTCGATAATCTCCTCAGGCAATGCTCCCTTGAAACTGCTTGAGAAGATGGTGACTTCGCACCCCCTCTCGGTAAGACCTTTGGCTATCTCATGGGTGTATACCTCAGCACCCCCGCCCTCTGGATGTTTCCGGTCTCTTCTGTTCAGAATAAGAATTTTCATTGATACAATGTATTTTATTACTGCCTGTCCTTAATTATCCTTCAACCCTCAGTCCTATCTCTCCTCACTCCTTACTCCTCACTCCTCACTTCTAACTCCTCACTTCTCACTCCTCACTCCTCACTCCTTACTCCTCACTTCTCACTCCTCACTCTTCACTTCTCACTCCTCACTCCTCATTCCTCATTCCTCACTCCCCACTCCTTACTCCTCACTTCTCACTCCTCACTTCTCACTCCTCACTCCTTACTCCTCACTCCTTACTCCTCACTTCTCACTCTTCACTCTCAACCCTTTTCCCTTCCACCAGCTGTTATAGGGCGACAGTTTAACGATGAACTCCGCCCCGCATTTTTCAAGAAAGTCCGCTATCTCCTGATCGATAAAGTCCTCGACCATCAAATGGATTTCTGCTCCAGACTCAAGCAGCCTGGAACCACCACGGAGAATTTTGCATTCTGTACCTTCGGTGTCGATTTTCATGACAATTGCGTCATAATCCCTTGCCCGGTTGCCGATCAGGGAGTCAAGAGTCCGTGAGACCATTTTACTGCGACTCTCCCTGAAGGAAGACGGGTAACTAATAAATTTTTCTCTCCTTTCCCGTTGCAAATCCTGCGGCCCCAACTCACCGTCTTCTGCAGAAAGATATACATTATAACTTTCCACATTTTCTTTAAGATCATTGCAGGCAATATTTTTCTCCAGCAGTTGGTATTTTTCTGTATCGGGTTCAAAAGCCATTATGTAAAGGTCTTTGTAGCCCCGGAAGCGATTACCCACCATGATCGTAAAGGCTCCGATGTGGGCGCCAATATCAAGCACAAGGATTTTTCTACTACGAGATGTGAGCCATTGCAGCAACTCAGCAAGGTGACGCATATCGCATCTTTCATAGGCTGGCGAGACAATAGACATATCAGTGGTATGAGACCTGACATTAAATTTGCCGTTGATCGTCTCGACATATTCGATCGCGAAAGGTGAAGGAGCCATGGAACGTGAGTTTATTAATTTGTTAAGGGAATATCGCATCTCTTGAATAAACATTGCCATTTTAGGTTTTTTTACCTCGAACCAGAGCAGAACCGTTTTTGAAATAAAGTATGACCAGTAAAAAAACAGCCTGTTTCTTAATGGATATTGAATGCTCATTTCATTTGTCTTTGCAAAGGTATAAAAATTACGCCTGCCGAGCTCCTCACTCCTTACTCCTCACTCCTCACTCCTTACTCCTCACTCCTCACTCCTCACTCCTTACTCCTCACTCCTTACTCCTCACTCCTCACTCCTTACTCCTCACTCCTCACTCCTTACTCCTCACTCCTCACTCCTTACTCCTCATTCCTCACTCCTCACTCCTTACTCCTCACTCCTCACTTCTTACTCCTCACTTCTCACTTCTTACTCCTCACTCCTCACTTCTCACTTCTCACTCCTTACTCCTCACTTCTCACTCCTCACTCCTTACTCCTCACTTCTCACTCCTCACTCCTTACTCCTCACTAACTCTTGCCCTCGTTACAAAAAATGAGTATTAAGGTTTTATTTATAAACATTTATTATATTTATTATTAAATAATTTATTATCAAAAGGACGATTAATGAAAGGCATCATACTGGCCGGCGGATCCGGGACCCGGCTTTATCCCATCACACGCTCTGTGAGTAAACAACTCATGCCGGTTTACGACAAGCCCATGATCTACTATCCCATTGCAGTGCTTATGCTGGCAGGCATAAAGGATATACTTGTTATTACCACTCCGGAAGACCAGGATCAATTCAAAAGGTTGCTGCAGGACGGCTCCCAATGGGGGATTTCACTCCAATACGCAGTTCAGCCTGAACCAAAGGGGTTGGCCCAGGCATTTATCATCGGCGAATCTTTCATAAGTTCCGATCCCGTCTGTTTGATCCTCGGAGATAATATTTTCTTTGGGCATGGCCTTCCCGAACAGATACAGAAAGCTTCCAGGCGATCAAAAGGGGCAACGATATTCGGCTACTATGTCAGGACCCCGCAGCGTTACGGTGTAATAAGTTTTGATGGGAATGGAAAGGTCCTTGATATAGAGGAAAAACCATCACGGCCTAAATCAAACTTCGCTGTAACAGGCCTCTATTTCTATGACAACGACGTGGTTGAGATTGCCAAGGAAATAAAACCCTCCCAGAGGGGTGAACTGGAAATAACTGATGTCAATAAAGCATACCTGGCCAGGGGCGACCTGCATGTTGAACTGATAGGCCGGGGCGCTGCCTGGCTTGATACCGGCACACACGAATCCCTGCTTGATGCAGCAAATTTTATCAAGGTTGTTGAAGACCGGCAGGGGCTGAAAATTGCCTGCCTTGAAGAAATAGCCTACCGTTTTGGTTACATCTCTGCGGAAGAGGTCCGGAAAATTGCTGAACCCCTTGCTCAGAATGGTTACGGGCAATACCTCCTGCATCTTATGGAGACTGAGAAATGGAAGTGACGATTAGTAAGGAGTGAGGAGTGAGGAGTGAAGAGGAAGGAGTGAGGAGGAAGGAGTGAGGAGTAAGGAGTAAGGAGTTAGAAGTTAGAAGAAAAAAGATAGAACCAGATAAAAGTATAAGGGATTAAGGACTGAGGTGTGAGGACTGAGGTTTGAGGACTGAGGTTTGAGGACTGAGAGTAAAAAGTGAGAAGTGAGAAGTAAGGAGTTAGGAGTAAGGAGTTAGGAGTGAAGAGGGAGGAGTGAGAAGTAAGGAGTTAGGAGTTAGGAGTTAGGAGTTAGAAGAAAAAAGATAGAACCAGATAAAAGTATAAGGGATTAAGGACTGAGTGCTGAGGACTGAGGGTTGAGAGTTAGGAGTTAGGAGTTAGGAGTTAGGA
>Ga0209536_100001767_pt1 | contig 35422 bp, 31 predicted proteins | sample DeeMarSeWOR28_12_FD_187461 | JGI IMG/M metagenome (GOLD analysis project Ga0209536, IMG submission 187461) | Marine sediment microbial communities from White Oak River estuary, North Carolina - WOR-2-8_12 (SPAdes) (version 2) | ecosystem: Environmental > Aquatic > Marine > Intertidal zone >...
CCACCTGAAGTACCGCCTACAACCACCACATCAACATCATAAGCAATGGGAATATCTCTTGCCGACTCAGTCACTGCCCTTTGCGAGGCTTTAATACAATCTTCCTGTAAATTAAGCTGACAAAACAGCACTATCGGCAATATGATCTGAACGATTTTTTTCAACTTCAGGCCCTTTCAACAAACATTTTCTTCCGAATGGCTCTCTCCAGATATATATTCATCACTGTAAGAACTACCTTCAAATTGCAATGTTAACCGACATTAAAATCATTGTAAAGAACCCATCATTTCAAATTATATTAGCCTTAAAAACCATTTTTCTCTTGAAATAAAGGTATCTAATCTGGTATAAATATATTAGTGGGGTTTAGACACTTATAGACGGGCATCTGCTGTTTTTAGCTGTATTTGTCATTCATATTGGAGCCTCACAGGAGACAAATAATCTCATCCCGGATAAAGTTTTCGCCGGGGCATGGGCATTGTTCAAAGCATTATTATCAATTATTTACAAGGAGGACTATCATGAGGAGAACACATCTCTTTTCAGCTTTTATAGCACTGCTTATCGTAGCTTTTTGTGCACAGGCACAAGAACCGGATTTACTTGGCTGGTGGAAACTGGACGATGGCACAGGTACTGTTGCGGTTGATTCGAGCGGCAACGGTAACAACGGTATATTCGTGGGAGATCCTGAGTGGGTTGCGGGTAAGTTTGGAAGTGCCCTGTTGTTCGATGGCCAGGGTGGTGAGCGTGTTTCGCTCGGCAACCTCGATGTCGAATCTGGTGCCATAACCATAACCTGCTGGTTCAAAGCAAGTAATCTGGATACGCCCGGCAACGATCCCCGCATGGTTTCGAAGGCTGTTGGGGGTGAAAGTAACGACCATTTTTGGATGGTCAGTTCCGCCCGCGAAGGCGGAGAGAAACGACTCAGATTTCGCTTGAAAACTAACAGCAGCGCCGCTACGACCACGCTCGTTGGCGGCAATGGTGGGCCAGAGGACAGAATAATACCGCTTAATGAGTGGGCCCATGCGGCGGCTATGTGGGACGGGACCACTATGCGTTTGTATATGAATGCATTTGAGGTAGGTAGCGCAGCCAGAGGAGGTACTTCCGTAGCTGTCGATCCTACAGTGGGAGCTGCTATAGGCAACCAGTCGGTCGGAGCTGAGAACAGGCCATTCGAAGGAATGATCGATGACGTTCGAATTTATACCAAAGCCCTTACCGTTGAGGAGATTGAGCAGGTAATGGCAGGCCCGCCGGCGCCGTTAGCAGCAGGGCCGGATCCCGCCGATGGTGCCACAGTCGAGGTTGGTTGGTATAACCTGAGTTGGAAATCCGGAACGTGGGCTGTGTCACATGATGTGTATTTCGGCACCAATTTTAACGATGTAAACGAATCTGCCGAGGGCACACTTATCGGCAGTACATTTTACACATTCCAGATGGTGGGAATTGCTGGTTTCCCTGTACCGGAAGGCCTTCAGCCCGGCACTACCTATTACTGGCGGGTGGATGAAATAAATCCTGAAAATCCCGACAGTCCGTGGAAGGGTGTCGTCTGGAGCTTTACGTTGCCTCCTCGAAATGCGTACAATCCATATCCGCCGGATAGCATGAAATTTATAGATACCGATGTGGAATTAAGCTGGGCCGCCAAATGGAATGCTGCTCTGTTTAATATTTACTTCGGCACCGATTCGGACCAGGTAGCCGATGCTACAGGCGCTACACCAAGCGGGAAGATGTCTTTCGAACCCGGCCCGCTGGAACTCGATACGACTTATTACTGGCGTGTAGATTCTTTTGACGGTATCGAGTGGCGCACAGGGAATGTGTGGAGCTTCACCACTACAAAACCGGGCGGCGGCCTCGTTGGTGAATACTCAAACTATGGTGGAGGTGTGCCGAATCCACCTGAATCACCTTTCGAGAATATCACGCTGACACGAATCGATCCCGGCATTGATTTCCAATGGGGCAACAGTTCGCCTGAGCCCGGTGTTATCTACGAAGATAATTTTGCCGTGCGTTGGACGGGTGAACTGGATGTACCGCTAACTGGGACATATACCTTCAAAGCAACAACCAATGACGGTGTGCTTCTCTACGTCAACGGAGAGGAAATGGCGGATGCGTGGCGTAATCAGTCCGCCCCCCTGGAGCAATCGGGTACGATTGATCTGGTGGCCGGCGAATTCACATCAATCAAAATGTTATACTTTGCTACTTCCGGCAGTGCCACAGCAGAGCTGCGCTGGGCTCACGATTCGTTTCCTCTTCAGATAATCCCCGCTGCAGCCCTTTCTCCATCTGTAAGGGCAGGTTTGTCTAGGCCGGCAAATAATTCTGTAGATATAAGTCAGACACCCGTACTCCTTTGGACGGCCGGCGGCTATGCGGGCAAGCATGACGTTTATTTCGGCATGGATGCTGCCGCCGTTGCCGACGCAGATACAAGCACGGCAGGCATTTACCAGGGCCGCCAGGTAACGACGGACTTTTCGCCGGTAAAACTCGATTGGAATACCACCTACTACTGGCGTATTGATGAAGTCAATGATCTGCATCCGGACAGTCCATGGAAGGGGCCTGTCTGGAGCTTTACTACGGCGGATTTCCTGATCGTGGACGATTTCGAGAGCTACGATGCTTATGAGAACCAGATATGGTTCTCATGGCACGATGGGCTTGGTTACGGAACACAGGGCACTGCGGGCTACTATGCCGGCAACGGCAGCGGCGCAGCCGTAGGCGACGAGAGTACTGTCTCTTATACCGAGGAGACGGTAGTACACAGCGGTAACCAATCAATGCCTCTTACTTATGATAATAACAAGCAGGGCTTCGCAAATTATTCGGAAGCGGAGCTGACACTGAAGGCCACACGTGACTGGACAGAGGAAGGTGTTACGGAATTGTCGCTGTGGTTCAGAGGTCATCCGGGATCAATCGGTAGCTTCATCGAGGCTCCAGTCGGCACCTACACGATGACAGCTACCGGGGCGGACATCTGGAACGATGCAGATGAGTTTCACTATGCCTTCAAAACGCTCACTGGTACAGGCTCAATTGTAGCCAAAGTGCTTAGCGTCGATAATACGGATTCATGGGCCAAGGCCGGTGTTATGATTCGTGAGATACTAGATGCGGGTTCGAAATTTGCTGCGGTTTATATAACACCAGGCAACGGATGCAGGTTCCAGGCTCGGTTTGACACTGATGCTGTAGCCACGAGCGACACTTCTGTAGTAACTACTGAGCAGACGGCCATTACTACACCGTACTGGGTAAAATTAGAGCGTGATGCCGCAGGCAACTTCAGAGGCTACTATTCGGCCAATGGAACCACATGGCAACAAATGTCGTGGAATCCCCGGAATATCTCGATGAACTCGACCGTCTATGTCGGCCTGGCACTGACCAGCCATAATCCCAGTGCAAGTTGTGAGACTAAATTCTCCAATGTTACGATTACCGGTCCGGTTAGCCAGCAGTGGACCAGCCGGGACATCGGTATCCTCAGCAATGATCCTGAGCCTCTTTATGTCTCAATCTCCAACAAGACCGGGACGCCCGCTGTTATAATCCACGCTGATCCGGGAGCGACACAAATCGATACCTGGACTGAGTGGGGTATTCCACTTCAGGCTCTTGCCGATCAGGGTATCAACTTGGCCGATGTTGACATAATCGCTATCGGCTTGGGCACAAAAGGCAATATGACGGTTCCTGGAGGATCAGGCAAGATTTACATTGACGATATTCGGCTATATCAGCCGAGAGGATCTTCAGAATAGAAAAGAACTGCGTTTTAGGGATGAAGTGAAAATTTGATTTGTTCCGGGGCCTGTATGAATTGCTAAGATATAGGCCCCAATTTATTGTCGCTAATGTGCAATAATACTTGATATTCTGAAGACCGGCAGCAACAAGGCTATTGCAATCGTTCCAATAATAGTGCCCATAATTGTTATCATTAACGGTTCTATCAATGCCATGACGCTTCTTATTGAAGCTTCAAGCTTTTTTTCGTAAAAGACTGATATTTTATCGCAGACCTCACCCAGCTTGCCGCTTTTTTCTCCCGCTCGAAGCATCTGAACAATGCCCGGCGCGATTAATTCACTACCGGATGATATCAATATGGATTCCGATAACTGATATCCGGCCCGAATCTTTTCATCCACTCCCGCCCAAAGTTGCTGAAAATAGTAATTCTGGCATGAACTCTGTGTCACTTCTATAGATTCAAGCAGGTTCACACCTGTATTGATCATTGTCGCCATTATTCGCATACTACGAGTTACCACCGTATCAACAAACATAGTTCCCAACACAGGTGTTCGGATTTTAATAAAATCTATCACTCTCCGTCCAGACAATGTCCCTGCCCAATAATATAATCCTATTGAAGCAAAAGTTGCTACAGTGAAGATAACAGTCATTATCTGAAAATTCCCAAGGATTTTGCTGAAATTGACCAACATTTGCGTGAGTCTTGGCAGTGCTGCCCCCCTTGACTCATAAATACCCATAAACCTCGGTAGCACAAAGAACATCAATGTCCCTGTTGCCGCCACGGCCATTAGTGCCATAATAAACGGATATGTAAGAGCTCCTTTGATGCGCTTTCGTGTTTCTGATTCGAAGTTTAGATAACCGCTGAGCACATTGAGCATTTCAGCCATTTTGCCGGAAGCCTCAGAAGCCTTGACCATGCTGATAAACATTGTAGTAAAAACTTTTGGATACCAGGCCAGTGCCTTTGAGAAATCATCGCCACTCTTGACCCTATGTGCAACATCCATGATGATCATCTTAAATATCCCATACTCAGCCTGTTCTGCTATAGCATCAAGAGCGTCGCTGAGTACAACTCCACTATCAAGCATAACCGACAACTGTGTCGTGAATAATATAAGCTCACTTTGTTTGACCTTAGCTCTATATAATTCCGGACTTGCCAGAGTTACAGATTGTTGCAGGGTCCCGTTTGAATCTTTTTGCATCTGTGAACTTGAACCACTCTCTGCTTCTTCGAAGGTTCCGACACGGTTAACATATTTATCCTGTTTACGATCCTTAGATATTGTCTTTCGGTCTTTTTTTGAAGAATCAGATATTTCTGAAGATTTTATTGCTGGAGGAGTCATAAATTTTAATCCTGCCTATCAGTGAACATATTTGCAAGAGCATCAAAGTTCCGCTTGGGTTGTTCTCAACACTTCCTCGATAGATATAATTCCCGCCTTTACTTTTTCAATTCCGTCGGATTGCAAAGAAATCATTCCATTCTGAAGTCCTTTTTCTCTTAACTTTTTCAGGCTCGTCCGGTCATTAATCATCTCCTTGATTTTTTCGTTCGGAACAAACAATTCCTGAATGGCAATTCGGCCAGCATAACCGGTGTTCCGGCACTTTTTACAACCTACTCCACGATAAAATTTCTCTACTTTTCCACTATCTTTTTCTACAACTTTCCTTATACTCGCTGGGGGTTCATACTCGGTTTTACAATTGGGACAAATCTTCCTCACAAGTCGCTGAGCCAAGACCGCAATCAGCGAAGCACTCAAAAGATAAGGAGCGACTCCTAAATCCAGCAATCGCGTCACAGCGCCCGGAGCATCGTTCGTATGCAAAGTAGACAGAACCAAATGGCCTGTGAGAGCCGCTTGAACTGCAATATTGGCCGTTGCTTCATCGCGAATCTCGCCAACCATTATTATATCGGGGTCCTGTCTTAAAAGGCTTCGCAGAGCTGTTGAAAATTGAAATCCTGCACCCTGGTTTACCTGAAATTGATTAATTCCGGGTATATTGCACTCCACGGGATCCTCAACAGTACAGATATTAACTTCTTCACTGTTTAACTCGGATAATGCAGCGTAAAGGGTAGTATTTTTACCTGAACCTGTGGGGCCGGTTACCAGAACTATTCCGTTTGGAGATTGTATTACCTGTCTGAATAACTGGAGATTTTCGTAGACAAATCCGAGTGACTCAAGACTAAAAAGAACCTTCTGCGGATCAATGATCCTGATAACAACTTTTTCGCCGAAATTGCCCGGCATCACGGACACACGCAAATCGATCGGCCTGCCTTCAACTAACACATGGATACCGCCATCCTGCGGCAGACGCCGCTGAGCAATGTCCAGCTCGGCCATGATCTTGACACGAGAAACAAGCGCCGAATGCATCTGATAAGGAGGACACATCTTCTCATATAATCTGCCGTCCACTCTATATCGAACTCTCAATTTCTTATCATCAGGCTCGATATGAATATCACTGGCATTTTCACGCACGGCGTTATAAAGCAGATAGTTGACAAGTTTTACGACCGGTGACTGTCCAGCTATTTCCTCGAGATTGCTTATATCTTGGGTAATATTTTCAATCAGTGCAAATTCTTCCAAACCCTCTTCATCGATAATATCGTCGATGACGAAAACATTAGCGGCCGGTAAATATGTCTGTAAAGTAGCCTTAATATCCTTAGTGGTCGAACATACAATCTGCACTTTACAGCCGCTGATGCGCTCTATCTCGTCGATTAAAAATACATTTGTAGGTTCACTAACAGCAACAGTCAATACGTTATGAACCTTAAACAGAGGCAGAATAATGTATTCTTCGAGGAATTCTCTCGGCAATATCTCGACCACTTTCGGATCGCATATCTTAGGAGTAACTTGTGCATATGGAACGCCATAGCCTTGAGCCAGCGCCGAGGCTATCTGATTTTCCGTACAATAACCCATCTCGACCAGAAGTTCACCGAGCAGTTTGCGATGACCTTTATCCTTTTGCTCGGCGAGAGCCTTATCAATCTGCTCAGCAGTCACGACACCACGCGCGAGCAATAGTTGCCCAAGTTGCATTTTGTTCTCTACTGCTATCTGGCTCATATTTCGTATCTCGAACTTTGTCTGACTAATTTAATCGTCTAGCACTTTGTTTAAGCAAAACTTTTCACTGCTTCTGCAAGTTCCGAATAGTGATCAAATTCATGCTCAAGTTGAGTAATTTCCAGAATTCTCATGCAGTTCTCATCAAGCCCTGCTAATCTAAGTTCCCGCTTATTTTCGTTGCAGTAATCGCGTGCCCATAATAATTGTTCTAATCCCTGGCTATCGATAAAACCGACCCCACTCATGTCAAGGACTATACACATCCTGTTTTTAGCGATAATACTTGAGATTGTATGCTGAAACAATTCTGTGAAATCTCCTTCCAGCTCGCCCTGCAATTCAACGACGGTAACATCGCTATAATCCTGTATTTTGACTTTCATCTGATTAGCGTCCCCACGGCAGCAGCACCGTATTCTTCGGAGTTATTGTTGTCGTATACTTCACTGAAACCGTCCCGTATCATGTCCCAGAGCTTGTAAACATCACTTTCAAGAAATAACCTGCCGAGTTTCTCATCAAATTGTGTGCCTAATCCTCTCTCTATCTCCGCAAGGGCTTGTTCCACGGTCATAGCATTTCTATATGTTCGCTTTGATGTCATTGCATCGAAACTATCCGCTAATCCTACGATTTTTCCGGTCAGTGGTATTTTATCACCAGCCAAACCGTTAGGATAACCTTTGCCGTCAACACGCTCATGGTGACATAATACTCCCTGTACAATATCACGCATTTGCCTAATTTCGCGCAAAATACCAGCTCCTATAGAAGGATGTTTTTTTATACGGGTGAATTCCTGCTCCGTCAGCTTGCCATTCTTACGTAATACAGCTTCCTCAATTCCTATCTTTCCGATATCATGCAACAAGCCTGCCAGATATACTTTATGTATTTGTTCTTCTTCCAGAGGTTCCTGTTCAGAAAGATGTTCGGCGATCCATCGAGAAATAAATGCCACTCTTTCGGAATGGCCGTGAGTATATGTATCTTTGGCGTCGATACTACTTGTCAATGCTTTAAGAGAACCAATAAATAATTCTTTAAGGTCTTTGAACAGCCTGCCGTTCTCGATAAATACGGCACAACCTCCGGCCACCGAATTAAACAATTTTATATCAGTGCTGTCGAAATCCTGTTTACCTATTCTGTTAATGGCAACCATAAATCCCATAATAGAGTTGCAGGGTTGATTTTTACCTGTAAAATGAGATTCCGCTTGTTCCTTGCCAAATAAAGGTACTGCAATAATATTATTTATTTGACTTGGCCAATCGTATCTGAAAGATGCATCTACTTCGCTATCCAGAAGCGCCTCTTTGCCGTTGTTTATATCTTCTACCAGCCGACTATGCAGGATAGCGGCCTTTTGCTCATCCATATCTATTAAACCCGAACCGGCAGCTATGATCCAGTGTCGTTCATCTTCAATGGACTTATCGAGAAGAATCGCAATGCCTTCAACTGAAACAATTTCAGTCAAACTGTCACAAGCCATCTGCAGAAAGTTGGAATCTGCCTCAGTGACTTTCATATTTGTGCTGAGCCTGTGTAGCAGTACCAGTTCTTCATAGGTTTGCGCCAGTTCAGTGCTGACCTTTTCAATTTGCTCTTCGGTTTTTGTCTCGGCCTGGAATTTCTCGGCTAAAAGATTTAGCATCTCCTTGAAATACTCGCATTCTGTTCGATCCGGATTTATACTATCTGAATTACATGACATCTTTGACGAAAGAGATGATTGTATATCTCCTAAATCAATCAATGCTGTAGCAACAGCTTTCCGGCTATTGTTACTACTGTAAGCCGATTTCAAAACAGCAGCCAAAACAATACTATTATTATTAAATTGCTGAACAGGTAATTCGGGAACATTAGAACTGCTTTTAATACCACTTTGGTTTATAGTTCGCCTGGCAAATTCAGCTAACTTCATCTTGCTGCTTTTGAATTTTCCTCCTTCACACAGCAAGACGACCTCACAATTGATATCACAGACAGCAAAATTGACGCCAAATCTTTTGATCCTGTCGCCAAATGCCTCCAACTCGCATAATTGTGAGTTGGCTATAGATTTCCTTCCATTATCTGACATGTTGTCCGGCCGGTTAATGATTCATCATTAATTATCAATTATCCGTCACCAACTCTTTCTCATACAGAATATCTTCGATGTTTCCTAACAATTCCTTAGGGCTAAATGGCTTACTCAGACATCCTGATATTTGTAAACTTTCCTGCTCCTCTTTCGAGATTGCAAAGCTTCTGGCAGTCAGCATAATTACCGGAATATCTTTTGTTTCCTCATTTTGTCTGAGCTTCTCTACAAGTTGCATGCCTGTCATAACCGGCATTTGAAAATCCGTAACAATAATATTCGGTCTTTCTTTTACCGCCAGATCATAAGCCTCTGCACCGTTATCTGCTGAAATGACCTCGTAACCATTGTTACGAAGTTTAATAGCCACGACATGAACAATATGTATCTCATCATCCACAATTAAAACTTTCTTGTCCGTCATTATCTTGCCTCCACACAAAATTGATTTACATCGTTCAGCGCTAAGTGTACGATTCTCGCTTTTTCCACAATTTCTATACTATCGAGGCTGATTGTCTTTTTGCCAAAGGCAACTCAAAGCCGAAAGTGCTTCCTTCACCAACCTTGCTCTTTACAAACACACGGCCGCCGTGTACCGTCTCTACCATTTGTTTTACAAGATTCAGCCCCAGACCCGTTCCTTCAGCCTGCTTTTTGTTGGCGCCTACCCTGTAAAATTTGTCAAAGACATGTTCAATTTCATCTTCCGGGATACCTACTCCCGTGTCAGTGACAATCACCTTCGCCGAAGATGAAGCTTCATCAACTTCGGTCAAAATCCTAACTGTTCCTCCTGATGGTGTATATTTGACAGCATTGCTTAACAGATTAATAATTACTTGAGACATCATATCCCTGTCCACATACACCTGATCGAATACGATTGGCTTTTGCCCAATGATTTCGATATTCTTTTCTTCTGCATAGCCTTTTATCATCTGCAACTGATCTTCTATTAGCACTGTAAGGCTAACCACTTCCTTGTTCACTTTTATCAAACCTGATTCTATACGAGAAGTATTCAGGATGTCTTCAATAAGCCGGCTTAACCGTCTGGCTTGATTCTGAATAACCGAATAAAATTCTTTCCTTGTTTTTTCATCATTCGCTTCACCATCAACAAGCATTTCAGAATATGCTGTAATGGAAGCAAGTGGAGTTTTTAATTCGTGGGATACATGGCTGACAAAATCATTTTTCATCTGCTGAATTTGTTTCTCACGTGTGACATCGTGCAGAACCGCAACGACTCCGCAAACCTGACGGTTTTGGTCGTATACACATGAAACAATACAGTCGAAAGTTTTCCGATCTCCATTTTCTATAAATTCAATCTCTCGCCTGGTAGCCTGGCTTTTACTTTTTCTGCTGTGACTTAAGAAATTTGCAAATTCGCTCTGGTCTGCACCAATAAATTCAGCGATAGGCCGATGCTGTAATTTCTGGAAATCAAACTTAAATAGCCGCCCTGCTGCTTCATTCGCCATAAATAACCTGTCATATTCATCAACTACAATTACAGCATCACGAATACTGTATATAATCGCTTCTGCGTTCTTTTCCCTTTTTTGGGAAAGTTGGACCTGAATCTGAAAATCCTTGATTTGCTTTTCATACTCGGCGTTACGAGCGGTGCTGTTGTTGACTTGCTCATTAACAGCTTTGCATAACTCGTCAATTTTTGCCTTTTTGAGATAGGGGAAGAAGCCTTTATTTCTGCCGGCAGAATTTGGTTTCTCATTTTTAATAAGCATGGCTATGGACGTGACCGCCCCAGCCAGTCTTAGCCAGGACCAGCCGAGAAAAATCACGCCCACAGCCACGAAAACACTACATACCGGTACAACGTTTATATTACCGGCATAACACCAACCCTCTCCCGTGCCAGAATTCTGTCCCACGGCGAGAGTCGCTGTGAACATACAGTACGTCACTATTAGTGTGACAACCAAATATAAGCTTCTTCCAAGTCTCAAAACAACAACTCCGTTCCTCTTCATACCTCAAGTTGCAAGTCAATTTCTAATTGGTGCTTATCTTCTGCGCCAATTAGGAGCTTCCTCTTGTTCAACATCTTCTAACATAATCCTTCGCAGATTTTCAACTTCTTCAGGATTTGACTCAGCAAGGATTGTTTCTTTCAATCGAATAGCCTCAAGATATGTCGGGCGAAGTTGAAGTGCGGCTTTCACCTCTTTCATTGCGGATGCACTATCACCTTGCTTACGGTATTTTACGGCCTTTGCATAGCGATCTTCCGCCCATTTCTTTCGGCTAAACATATTTAAGCCATCCTTTGCACCATCTGTTTTGCGGCTGACATCATCTGCTCGTGCATTTCCATCAAGCTGGGCTGTATCTGTAATAATATGCGGTGTAAGCATTATTATCACTTCCTGACGTTGAGTTGTATCAGAAGTACCTCTGAATGCCAGGCCGATAAGTGGTATATCTCCTAACAAGGGCACCTGACTACGCGTGGTAGTTATAATATCTCTAAACAAACCGCCGATAACGACTGTCTCACCGTCTTTTACAAGGATGTTAGTTTTCAACTCGGTTGTGGTTTCCTGTGGAACACCATCATCATCGAGTTCGGCCGAACTATCCTTGGGATAAATCTCCATACGGATATAGCCGTCATTTCCAATATAGGGTCTGAACACAAGCTGCGTACCCGTTTCGAGGAATTTGACTTCGCCTTCCGTAGCAGTACCACCCTGTCCAATAGTGGTGCTGCTTCGATAGCCAACGTTCTGGCCAATCAATACCGAACCTTCCTGCTTGTTTACAGCAAGAATCTTCGGAGTGGCAAGAACAGTAACATCGGTTACGGTTTCCAAGGCATTGATGAATCCATAGACATCTCCGCTTCGTATACCTATCCTTAGACCATCTGTTAAAGAGGCAAAGCCGGTAATTTCGATTGGTGTTCCTGGAGAGTTGTCAATCGCCGGATAACCGTCTAACTCAAAACCTCCCATGAAATTCCAATCGAATCCAAGCTCCATGTCTTCAGAGAGAACAGCGCTCAAAATAGTTGCCTCAACGAGAACCTGATTGGGTCTGACGTCAAGAATCTCAAGCACTTCTTCTGCCTTAGCAATTTTTTCAGGATAGTCGCTGACAACGATAGTGTCATTCAGGGCCATGCTGTCGCCCCCGCCCTTTGAACCAGATCCACCAAGTCCTGCTGACATTCCGCCGGTTCCGCCGGATATCGTCTTCTCCGCAGGAGTGCTAACCTGGATTTGGGCATCGGAACTCAGCACTGGTGTAATAAGCTTTTGCGCTTCTTCCGCGGTGATATAGTACAATGTAAAGACCTTAACTATCTTGCGCTCCGGGTCTTCCTTCATCTTTTTGTATTCATCCTTGGTGTATACCTTGATCAGTTTACCCTCTTGCTCATACTTGAAGTTCTCGCCTAAAATAGCATCCATCGCCTCTTCGAAGGTAATATTCTTAAGGCTCCTGAATGCCAAAGCACCGTTAACATTCGGTGACGGCACTATGTTCTTGTCACAAAGACTGCCAAGCATTGCCAACGCTTTACGTACGTCAAAGTCTTCCTCAACATCGAACTTGTCAATTAACTGGGCCGGCTTGCCGGTAGTTTCAGCAGCACCAGCGGCTGTCGTCACTATTAGCGTTATCAGCACAAACCCCCACAATATCAAACTTTTTCGTATTTTCTTTTTGTCATTCACAACTCTATCACAATACATAATTTAGCTCCTTTTCTCATTAATTATACGACAATCAATTATCAACCATTAACGTCTGCGTAAGTTTTAACGTTACTTCTGCTTCTCCACATTTAATCACCACAACGTTCTCTTTAATCTCAATCACTTCACATTCATACGTCTCAATTCCATCACGGATGAGCACTTTATCCCCCATGGATATCACCTTATTATTGATAAAAGCTCGGGGCTTATTGCTCAACACTACTATTGCTTCCAGTTTTAGCTTCTCTGCAACTTTCCTTATCACTTCTTCATTACCATCTTTAGAAACAACATTTACTTCTTCAATAACTGCGAAGTTCCGCTTTTTCTCACCTTTGAAGCTCCGCCACTCATTCGATGCAAAAAAATCCCTGGTGATGACATCGTTACGTCCGGGAACCTGCGGCAACTCTACAAACGATACATTCAATTCCTGCGCTGATGTATCTTTTACGATTAAATGTTCTGCCGTAATTGCAGCATTAGTTGTTTCAGGGCCATTATTAGTTAGCACTTTGATCCACATAATGGCCATCACTACAATTAAACATAATGCTGCTACAGCTTTTTTCTTTTCAGCCGCCAACGGCCTAAACATACCTTTAGCGAGCCTGCATTGATTTGCCGCTCTCTGTCTCATCTGTACTTTTTCTTTCTTCTTTTTATCCTTATCTGACTTTATCCAGTTTTTGCCCTGTAATAGATAAATGCCTTCGTTTCCATACTCACCTGGCCGCTGAAGTCGCTGTCATTAGACAATTTTACCAGTTCTATGCGAACTAAACGGTCTAATCTCTGTAACTGACGATAGAGCTTAAATATCTGTGTCAGTTTTCCCTTACAACGCATAGTAACCGGTATACAATTGAACTTATCAGCCTTTATTTCTTCTCCGGGTGTGATCTCCTGCTCTGTCAAATTGTTCTCATTCATCAAATCGGCAATTCTGCCCAGGAAACCACCGAAAGTATTTTGCTCTGGTATGTTTGCTTCATAGTTAGCAAGTCTGGCCTGCAACTCGAGCAATTGCTCCTTCATCAAAGGTAATTTTCTGCTATCAGCAGCACCTTTGGCAATCACAACTGATTGTGCAGCTTTGGTTTGCCTGATAGCTTTTATTTTCTTGTGTAAAGGCAGATACCAAAATAACATAAAGACACATACAACCACGCCTGCCACAACACATATAGTTATTTGTTGTCGTTCTCTAAAAAACATCTTTGCTCTTTATCATTTACAGATCACGATAATTTGCCAAATAACAATTTATCTCAAACTCATTCACTTGAATCTTCTCTTGTACTCCAGCCCCACGAACCAAGTTTTTATTTTGTTCAATCCCTTGCACAACATTTGTCCTTGCTCGAAATGAGGATGAGTTTTTTATTCCGATTTCTTCATTTCCTCGAGAATAAGACAGTACAACATTCCAAAAATAGGGAGAGTCTTCCAATTTACACATCAAAGCCGCCACATCGTTGGTATCCGCTGCTACGCCAGCTATCACAACTTTAAACCGCACACTACCGAGCGGCAGTTCCTTCTTGTTGCTCATGTGGCTTTGGACCACCCTTACAACTGAGCCCTTACTCGGAGATTTGTTAGCATCTTGCTCATTTACAAACTTTTCTGCAATAAATTCCAATTTTTGAAGTACTATCCTTTCATCAATCAAATAACTCATTTCTGCTAAAACACTTGCTATATCTATCTTTGAATCAATCTCTTCTATTGATTTTGCGTTTTTTCTTAATGCTTGTATCTCATTTTCAAGTCCGGCATATTTAGATGATACTATGTTGGCCTGGGCCTGCTGTGTAGCCATCTGAGCAATTTGGGCCCGGTCTTTTGAAATTGAACGTGTGGCAACAAAACTCCACACCATCATCACTACAAATACACTGCTTATAGCAATATATTGTGTGCGATAGCTGACCTGGCGCCGTTTATCGCTCTTATACCACTCTGGAAGAAAATTAATTTCTTTCATAATTCTCTTGCGGCTTGTTTTTGGCCTGTCGTCTGCCGCTCGTTATTCTATCCCATCCCTTTAGGCCAAGCCCGACAACTACTGCCCACTCACAAAAGAGACCTCGCGTATCACTATTAAAATTCACATTTATTCTTCCACTTGTTAAATCGAAACCTCTCAACGGCTGGGCCAGTTCGATCTCTATTGCTAATCGGCGCTTAAGAGCATTGAGTAAAATATCTTCGTATGCCCCGTCCCCGGAAAAAACTGCCCGATCTACACGTTTGCCTCTGAATGTAACGGTGTAATATCGAAGACATAATGATATCTCTTTAACAAGGTCCTCAGCAATCGCGCTTACTGCATCAACCATAACCTGCCGGGTGGACATATCTATGCTATAAGGTTTTTCGACAGGTACCTGTTCGGGCATGTCTGATTTCAGACAGAACAGCCCAGGATCCACTCGAAGCGCCTCTTGAAGCATTTCAGCTTCATCAACGCTGATACCCAATTTTGCAGCAATTTCATGTGTGAATTTTTGTCCGCCAATCTGAATCTGTTTGACAAAACTAATTTCTCCTCCTCGGCCAAACACAACGGTCGTCAAGCAGCTTCCGACATCGACAAATACTGCTGTTCGATCCCTATCCTCCTGGCGTCTTAATGATCTCTCAAAGCTCCTGAATAAAGCACATGGAATCGTATCTATGGCCACAGGCCTTAGACCGGCTTCCTCCAGCATATCGATATGATTTTTTATTGTCTTATTGTCCGTAGCGAACAGAATCAACTCATTCTTGACCTCGTCACCTTGCCGTACGCTGCCGGCAACCATATAATTCATCGAATCCTTATCAGGATCCAACTCAAACCGATGGGCAATTTCTTTTCTTAATGCCTGCTCGATATCATACCCTTCTGTCTCTGCCAATCGCAGACTGGTAATTTTTAATTTATCACTTGGTAAACATGAGACCACATTTCTCCCCTGAAAGCCGCCGTTTGCAAGCATTCGTTTTATCGATGATACAACAAAGTTTCTTCTCGACTGCTCTTCAGTGTTTATACTGTTATCAATCCGAGTTTCGTCAGCCGCAATGACAGATATTTGCTCATCATCAATGTCCAATTGAATCATCTTGATGGAGTTATGGCCAATATCCAATCCTATCGGCTGCTGAGTTCGAAATTTTAAACCCCAAGATACCATTTGTATATTGTCCTATTCCCTCTTTCGTTTGCTCTTTGTTATCATCGATTTCTGTTACTGTTTTGCAAGCAACAGCGGGAATTTAAATCATTTACATGTTCTTGTTTATTGGATCGATATAAATCCTGTGACAGGTTCTACTATAATAGTTTTTGTTGCTCCATCCGCCTGCAGGATAACACTTCCACCGCTATCGGGACTGCCCAGACAATCAAACACAACTGTCTGGTCTGTGTCAAAGACTGCAATGGAAATATCAACTCTATTAAGCTTACTCTCATTTTGAAAATCTATAACATAGGTAAAACCTTTTTTCACGGGATGCTGGATCACGTTACCGAGCGAATCTTCGATCCTGTAGCTGTCTGCGTCTTTGTCAAAAACGACTGAGTATTTTTGCCCTCTGCTGATAGCCATACTTTTAGCATATTCCAGGTCCGCGGCAATCATGTTTGCTGCAGAACGAATTTGCAAGCTGGCTGCCGAACTCATCATTGGTACCGCTACAAGCGCCGCTATTGCGATTATTACGATCACAATAACTATCTCTACTATAGTGAAACCACTGTTCACCCCACGTAAACTGGAAAAAGTGTCTTCCCATTTATCGGAACGATACTGTCTCGTTTTTTTATGCGATAAATACCCCATTTTAGTCAATCTCCTCATTATGTGCCGACGCATCATTACCCTCCTCCTTTCTCTTTTCGTCCGGATTAAGACGTATCTTAACCCGACAAAAATTAACTTCGTAGCAGGGCACTTGATTAATATTTTCTGGTCTAATAAAATTTATATAACGGACGAGATTTTCCCACATGAATTCTGGTTTTTAAGCACTCAGAAAACGATATAAATGTCATTTCTGATACTTTCTACAGTCAAGACCAATAGAATTAGTACAATCGTCAAAATACTACGGCAGTAATCATCTTTCATTTCGATGACTTGGTGGTTTTTTTACAGGTCACTGGTATTTGTAACATATTCTGGTTTTTTCCTTTTCCTGCTGTGAAAGACCGATAAGAAATCTTCCTTTTGGGCTCATTATGAGACCAAATAAATTACTGCTACTTTCTTTCGATACTTCTAAAAAACGCACCGGCCATCGGCTTCCATCTACTCGGAGTGCTTGCATCAGGCCAGGTTTCAATCGACGCTATTGCTGGTGCTGCGATGACGTTAACTATAACCTTATCCGAAGCTATACCAATGTTGGCAATAAACAAACCTCCCAAAACGTTAATGTTTGCACTTGCTGCACCGGCTTCAATTGATACTCCCTGTCCAATTTGGGCAAGGCCCCGAATAACTAAAGAGGCACTGTCTTCCATTATCACTTTTCCAGTTACCACAAGAGCAGGGAAGTTTTTTTCTGCGGTTATAATATTGTTTGACCCGCTAATTCTCAGTGTACCGTTGACAACAAGCGTGCCGTTTATATTCACATCACCCGACATGTTAACATCATTGTTACTATATCGAATTCCAGCAATATTTGTCCCGGTAGGATTGAATGTACCAACCGGATGATTTGTATCAACAATTTCTGCGGAAAAGGTTGATGAGCGGAAATAATACGTAGGGCCAAAGTCAATGCTAATGAGATTCGGCCAAGACACAGGCGCCTCAGTAACTGTATTTTTTTGCCCTTCAATATTCGTCCCCGATATTGTACCTGTTGCAAATACATCACCCCCGATTGTGCCGTTGTTTATCAAATCACCCTCACAATAGACGTCACCATTGATAGTAACTTGAGGCCAAACTGTCGTGCTCGAACCGATCCATAATGCTATGCAAGGATCAAGCCTTAGTGTTGCTTTTAAATTGCTAAGGCTAAGGCTTCCCGGGCTTTGAATCCAATAAGAATTACAGTCTATAATATAAGTACAGCGATCTGTCGGATATGTGTCGTCACGAACAACTACCAGATCATAGTAGTTATTACTACCAGCTACCAATTGCTGAGCAGCAGATCCTGTCCAATACTCAGAATCAACATCCTGCGGATTAAGAATAAGACCCCTAGCATGTTCTAAACCTGATTCAGCCAAATAATCCAACTCTGTTCGAAGAATCATATTCTGGCCGCAGGCCAGCTCCACATCGCTCCGTGAGACAAAGCCTAATGACAAAATCGTTATCGCCATAACGATGAACAACACAACGAGCAAAGCAACTCCCGACCTTGATTTGTTGTTATTCTTTGAGTTCATGCTAATCGTCGTCACTCACTATATTACCGCCTTCGTCGAGCAGGTTTCCCGCCCGACCGCGCAGTATAGCATTTATCTGATATTGACGGGCAATACCATTCTCAACAAAATTAAATGAAATGGTCACAAATTCACTTTGCGGCGGCAGCGCGGGCAGAAATCCAAATGTCACATTGCTGCACTGAGGTATCAAATTCGTATAATTAACATCAGCGCCATACGTCGACCACCAGTTTGATGCAAATGCACCGATTGAACTTATATTTATCGCCGTTTTATCCGAAGACGAAAATTCACAAAGACGTAAATAGGTTTGAGCAGAACCACATTCTATATAGACAAGCTCAGAAATGCTGATCTGGCTGTCGTTATCGTCATCAGCTCGCCAGACAGCCAAATCATTACTGCCCGCATAACACACGAGCCTGGAATATCGAATTAATTCCGAAATCCTAATTGCCGCAAACCTTATGTGGGCCTGCTTCTTACTCGTATCATCCGTAACATCATTCGCAGTATCCAGAGCGTAAGCCAAAGTCACTACTGCTGTCGCAACGATGCTTGTCACAATCATAGCGATTATTAACTCGATCAGCGCAAGAGCTTTTTTGTATCTTTTATTTATCATTCACTCACCAGCCGGACGACAGTTGCCATTTGTTTGCCATTATGACTGACTTGTATAATAACACGAATAAACTTGCACTTGGTCGGGTCACTCACGGCTGGCTGCGGCGGCACATACACATATTCACAGGTCACATTCCTGCTAAACATCGCATAATTCGAATCGTTAAACAACGTTCCGGTTGCATCTTTGATCTGATCCTGGAGTTCAGTATAACCATGATAATCGTCAATATTGTCAAAATCTCCTGACTCCGGCCCCAGGTCGTAAGAGGTCTTGTCATCAGGGTCATGAAACGGAAGCCGAAGAATCTCCTCCATAAGGTCGCTTGCCAACCGCGCGGCTAAAGTTCTGTTGACACCCTCAGCACGTACAGCCGCCCCACTCATAAAGGGAAGCAGTACACTTGCTGCTGCTATACCCAGCACCATTACAGCCATCATCGCCTCAGTCAATGTAAAACCCTGTGTATTTGTATTTATACGATGATGAATTCGGTGTTTAGTAATCATAGTATCGCTTTCCGCTCGAGTCGCTAAAAGCGCAATCGGCCCGCACCTCAGCCATGGTCGGCTTGTATATCCACCCGTGGCTGTCGTCGCCGTCCGGTGGGAAAGGAACACCATCGGCGAGAACCTGAATCGTATCCTTGTGGTTCACAGGATTGACCGGTATCCTCTGCAGATACGGGCCGCGCGGAAAGCCCGGCGTCCCAATCGGAGCCGTCTGGCCGTTCGAGTTGCTCGACATTGTGAGTTGCTCAACAAAAGCCTGTTCGGTCGGCGTTTGAGTCCTATCCCCATCCGGATAGCCGGGCGGGATTTCCCGATGCTGCGCCGTGTAAATAAGAACGTACCTTCGCAGCATATTCAGGTCATGAGCCACGGCGCTTTCCTTCGCCGATGTGGCGCTGCCTGAGACCATCGGAAGGACCACACCGGCGAGTACGCCAAGCAAGACAACCACGATTAGTATTTCAACAAGCGTAAAACCGCGTACCGGTTTCATGGTCTCACCTTTACCTTTAGGATTATTTTTTTTACCTTACTAAAAAAGGCTGACCCGCCGTCGGTGGTTACCTCAGCGAGGTCAGCCTAATTGTCTATTGTTATGTTTTCACGACGTTCAGGAAGTTGGCTTAAGTCTGTACGCATCGACGGCTCAGCCCACTCCCGAACTTCTCTTACAGAAGCAAATGTTCAGCAGAGTCCGTGGCCCAAATCCTTCCGGTATCGGTGTTGAAATACCAACCCTGAGTGCCATCATTGACGACAGCAGGCGGATCAGCAGCGCCAATACCAATAACATCACTATCGACGAACTGGTTCGTCGGAACCTTCTGCATATAGGGTCCATAAAGTGGATCACCAGTTGCTGATACAGTGTCAGTAAGAGCGTATCCGTTACCAAAAATGTCTGTCTTACCGATCAAAGAATTAACGAGGCCCGCAGCGCCAGTATGGGTGCCATTTACCACGCCAGGCAGATTGTCATTGTGCTGTACCTTGTACAGCTCAATCTGCGAACGCATCGACTGAAGGTCGGTGACCAGACTTGATGTCTTGGCTTCGGTGCTGGCTTCTGTGAACTGAGGAATCACAATGGCAGCAAGGATACCAAGAATAACCACTACGATAAGAATTTCCACTAATGTAAAACCGCTTCTCGCTTTCATTTTTTGCTCCTTTTCTTTAAAAATTTGAGTTAATAATTTACTTGATAAAACCTCAACATCCAGTGTACTCGCTCCTAACCACGATACATAGTATCGACCTAATCGATACACGACTTAACTGCGTCTGAACTTTTGTTTGCCGTTAATCCCCCAGAAATAGAAAAATTTGAATAATTAGCTGCCAATTACTTCAATAATTCACTCAATCACTACAATAACATTAAGAACTACAACGTTCTACGTCCGAAAAATACTTTATGATGCTGTTCAATAAAGCTCCATAAGCATCCTAAGGAAACTATATAAAATAAAATTCACGATGCCAAACTATGGGATGTTATTTCTGGTGAGTTTAAAGCATTTGAAATTCAATTTTTGATATATTGAGGAATATTTTTGAAGTGTATTGCTCTTATAGTTTCGCCGATGTGTTCAAGCTCTATCCGAATGTAATCCAAAGCCTGCAGAACCGATTCGATCTTATCGGCCCACTCAATCAAAACGACCGATTCAGGGTAGCAAAAATCGTCAAAGCCCAACATCTCAAACTCCGAGATGGAATCCATTCGATAGGCATCGATGTGAAAAATATCCAGCCTGCCCGTGTACTCATTGACTATAACAAATGTAGGGCTGTTGACGTGTTTATGGTCTGTAACACCAGTTCCGTCTGCTATCCCCTTGATCAGGTGAGTTTTGCCGCTGCCCAAAGGGCCACATATAGCAATAACCTCGCCACCTTTGAGTTGTGAGCCAAGATTTTGCCCTATCTCAATAGTCTCATTGGGCGATTTTGAGGTAACATTAAAATCCATAATCAATAATCATTTTCCTAACTGGGCAGGATAGTAGTATCCCATCGTCTGAGCGACCACTCCCAGTCGATATTGATGGTCTTGCATAAGACAAACACGCCGGTCAATTGTCGGCACGGTTGTGCTGTAAATACGAAGCTCTCCTTTGAGACTTGTAATAACTTCTTCTCGATAGTCACCGAGACAATCAACAACAGCGATGACTCTCCCCTGAATGGGCTGTATCGCTTCACTATCCCAATCACGAATCGCCCCGGAGACAATCACTTCCTTCTGTGGATCGTCATCCCACCAGAGAGCACGTGGGCTAAGTGTTCCGGATTCGTAAAATTTAATCAGCTCACCCTTGGCACTGTAAAGCCAGCGTTTTTTCAAATCTCTCTCCCCGGCATAAACCTCCATACCGGGCGAATCAGCAAGAACATCAGCGGCCATTCCTTGACCGTGAACATGGCGTGTGGATTCTTTGTGTGCCCAGAGTTTGCGTCCGGTGCGGGCGTCCACCACACAAATTGCATCAGTTTCATGCCGTGGCTCAATTCCGTAAAATATCTCCAGCCCCGAATTGTCCGGATCGATATCGGCAACATAAAAAGCATCGGGATGTCCCATCTCCGTCGTCCATAGACCCTTGCCATATTCGTCCAGCACCGCAGAGCCAATCACCAGCTCATCCCTGCCATCGGCATCAACATCTGCAGTAATCAATCCGTGACCGCTCTGCCCACCATACTTTTTCTTTTCCTGTGTCGATTCCCAATACCATATCTGGTTGAAGTCCTTATCCAGCGCCTGCATCTTGATAAGTCTATAGGTGCCCCGCTGCATGATCAGCGAAGGTTTACTGCCGTCGAGGTACGCTACCGCGAGAAAGTTACGGCAGTAATAGTTATACTGTGAGAATCCATCTCTGCTCAACCACGGCATTTTAGCCACAACTTTTCCGGTTTGTCCGTCAAGCTTAATCATGTATTCTGGGCCGGACCGAACAAGCCCCTTTTCATCACGCGGATCGCCCTCGCCAGCCTTGCAGTAAACCTCAGCCTCGCCGTCACCGTCAACATCATAGACTACCCACGGCGAATACCATATCCCCGCCTCAATGGACCATCCCATATCGTGGCGCCACATCATTATCCCGTCCATACGGTAAGCTTCTATTTTGTACGTAGTCGTGCTGCGCTTCCAATATCCAGGCTGTTGGTATGGGTCAGTGTTAAAATTCGGCTGTTTGATAAGATATTCATACGTCCCGTCTCCGTCCAGATCGGCAATGCCCACCTGCTGGAAATCGTAATCGCCATCAAGCGAAATACTAAGATATGGTTTGGGCTGGCCTGTCAGTTTAATCTCAACCTCACTCAGTTTCTTGATTTCATCAGGCCAATTTTTTTTGCTGGTTTCATACAATTCGTAAATATAGGTGTTTCCTTTGTTGGCGCTCAGGTCTATAAAATTTGTTGGCATACATGGCCAGCTTCTTGTCAAATCAGAAGTCTCGGCAGCAGATTCGGAACTGCGCCGTTTAATTTTAAACGCGATATCGTCTGAATCGGTACCGAGCAATCGCCAGCTAAGAAAAACCGAGCCATCTTCACGCTCGAGCGCAATCAAGCCTCTGTCCAGATTTTCGGCACCAGGAACACCGGTAGAAAATCCTACAAGTACTAACAATCCGACTAACAAGGCTTGTAACAATTGACATCTCATAATATGTATCTCCTGTAAAACTTTTATCTATTCTTCAAATGGTCATACCCTTTTATCTGCAATTCAGTAATCCGGCCGTCAGGCATTTTAATCCGCATTTTCTGAGTATCCGTTATTTCACCTATTCGAGTAATAGGAACCGATTCTTCCCACTTCTTCAATAATTCCCGGCAATCTTTTTCCGAGAGGGTGAAAAGTAACTCAAAGTCTTCTCCATCGTTTAGTGCTGAATTGAGTGGATCAGCATTTTTTTGTGCTTGTACCGAAATTGGGATCCGCTCAGCATCTATGACCGTCCCTACTGTGCTTTGACAACAGATACGATTTAAATCACTGCTGAGTCCGTCACTTATATCAATCATTGAATTCAGCCTGACGATTCCTGTGATTTTTATAGCCTCTTTGACTCTGGGCTCAAATTCTAGATGCTTTCCAACGCCCGCTCCGCCTAATGAACCTGTTACACAAACACTATCACCGAGCTTCGCACCCGATCTCTTTACAGGCTCGTTTCCTGCCGGTCTGCTGAGCATTGCCACGCTTATTGTAAACGGATTCCATTTTCCCCAGCTTGTTATATCGCCGCCCACAAGAGCACAATTGTATTTATCGCCTGCACGGATGATTCCAGCATGAAGTTGCTTCAACTCATCTTCGCCGAATCCCTTCGGCAGCGCAACAGAGACTACCGCCGCTACGGGAATCGTCGCCATGGCAGCACAATCGCTGAGACTAACGGCCATCGCTTTATATCCGGCCTGCTCAATTGTATGTTGCCCCAGATCGAAATGGACGCCGTCAAGCAACATATCAGTAGTGACAAGAACCGACTCGTCGCCCAGCCTGATCTGTGCCATATCATCGCCGATACCTATCGGAAAATCTTCAGCGGGTAAGCGGCTTTGACTCGCAAACCAGGTGGTAATTTCATCTTCGCCGGTACTCATCGCTGCCCCAATTGCCTGTTCCAGTATTCAACCTGCTCTTTAGCCTGCTTCGGCCCGGCAGAACCTTCCGTAGCGTATTTACCTGCAACATTCACGGCACCAAGATATTCATAAACATCAGGTCCTATCACACTCGAATACTTATGGAATTCTTTTAATGTTAGCTTGGACAGTTTCTTTTGCTGCTTTTCGCAGTCGGCAACCAAAGAGCCGACAGCACCGTGAGCCTCTCGGAAAGGCATTCCGTTTTTCACCAAATACTCCGCCAAAGCAGTCGCATCCAAAAATCCTTCATCCAGGCCGGCCGAAATCCTCTTGGTATCGAACTTAGTATTTGAAATGATCGCACAGGCTACATCCAGACAAGCTTCAACCGTATCGGTAGCAGAGAAAACGTGTACTTTATCTTCCTGCATATCGCGATTATAACCTGACGGCTGAGCCTTCAAAATTGTCAGCATTGCCATCAGTGAGCCATAAACTGAACCAGTCTTGCCCCGAACCAGCTCAAGCAAATCAGGATTGCGCTTCTGCGGCATCATACTCGAAGATGTGCAGTAGGCATCGTCGATCCGAACAAATCCGAATTCGCTGGACGAGTAGATTATCCAATCTTCAGCGAGCCGGGACAGATGAGTCGCGATCATAGCGCAATCAAAAATAAATTCAGCACAAAAATCCCTGTCGCTTACAGCATCGATACTGTTGTAGCCGATATCAGAAAAACCAAGCTGCCTGGCTGTGCTTTTTCTATCCAGATCAAGTGTTGATCCGGCTACCGCTCCTGTGCCTAATGGCGAGATACTCAGCAGGTTGCTGCAGTTCTTCAATCGAATAAAGTCACGCTCCAACTGCTCAACGAAGCTTAAAAGATAAGAAGCAATCACAATCGGCTGGGCGCGCTGTAGATGCGTATAACCCGGCATAACATCTTCCGTATATCTGCCGGCCGATTTAACGAGGGCTTTCTGAAGCAGGGTAATCTTGGCCTGCAGAATCTCTATCCTGTCTCGCATCCAGAGTCGAATATCGGTAGCCACCTGGTCGTTACGACTTCTTCCGGTATGGAGTTTTTTGCCGGCCTGACCTGTTTTTGCAACTAGAGCTGCTTCGATTGCCATGTGTATATCTTCATGCTCCTTTTCGAAGCTGAACCGCCCTTCTGCGATTTCCTCACTTATTTCGATTAGCCCATCCTTAATCTGCTTAAGCTCGTCTTTGGTAATCAGTTTTCGCTCAGCCAACATCTGCGCATGAGCGATAGAGCCGACTATGTCATATTTGTAAAGACGCTTATCGATAGACAGCGACTCGACGAAGTTCACCGTTAACTCATCAGGTTTTCCGGCTAATCTCTTTTCCCAGCTTTTTTCTGCCTCGGCCATTCTATATGCTCCAAAAATAAAATCCCATAGGCTCAAATCATACGCTCCGATACTTTCTGTGTCAACCCTCCGTGCGGACATATTAAGGAATCATCAGTATTTTGATTGCAAAATTGTCTATAGCGGATTATACTGCTGCAAAATTATGTCACAGCGACTTCTAATAACTAATTGCAGATTGTTCAACGCTCGGTTGAATGAACAAACTACATCTGTTCTTATAGAAAATGGCGTCATTACTCAAATCGGCAAGATTGAGTCCGGCACCAACTGTGACGATACACTTGATGCACAGGGGCGAATTCTTGCTCCCGGCTTTATCGATGTCCATATTCAGGGTGCCGGCGGCGCCGATATTCTTGATGGAACGCCGGAAGCATTAGAGGCCATCTCAAGAACATGTGCCCGTTTTGGAACCACCGGTTTTCTTGCTACAACAGTCTATAAGCCGGACCAGAAAAATCAGCACATTGCACTCGCCGCTGAATATACCAATAGAGATCTCGGAGGGGCAAATCTCCTCGGTATCCATCTCGAAGGTCCATTTATCTCACTTAAAAAGAAAGGGATGATCCTGCCGGACTGTATATGCCTGCCGTCTGAGAAAATTCTCGATGAAATCCAGCATATAACTGACGGTCATCTGAGATTGATGACAATCGCACCCGAACTGCCCGGGAGCCTTGGAATTATCCAAACGCTCGTTAATTCATGCGTCATAGCCTCATTTGGCCACTCCAGTGCTACTTACGAACAAACATATGACGGATTCGATGCCGGAATTTCACATGTAACGCATCTTTTCAACGCCATGCCCACGATCCACCATCGCGAACCGGGGCCGCTTGTGGCTATCTTCGAAACAGAAAAAGTAACCGCCCAGATTATCACTGACGGAGTGCATATTCACCCAGCAGTTTTGAAGTTCACTTACGAAAAGCTTGGGCCGGATCGTGCTATACCAATTACTGACGGCATGCAGGCTATTGGCCTTGGTGACGGGATGTTTATCTACAACGGCGTCGAATATGAATCCAAAGCGGGGGCAGCAAGATATAAAGACGGTACGCTTATCGGAACTTCGCTGGGTCTTAGTCAAATGCTCGAAAAATTCTCGTTGCTTACAGATTGTCCTGTCGAAACTGCAATTCAAATGGCTTCAAAAAACCCAGCCCGATTATTAAGACTCGAAAATAAGAAAGGCTCAATTTCTGTAGGAAAGGACGCCGATCTGATTCTACTCGATGATGACTTTTCTGTTTACATGACTATTGTAGCAGGAAAGATTGTGTTCCGGAAATAGGGGCATCCAGGATTTTAAGACTGAGTGAAATTAGGAGGAGTATAAAAAATGGGAGAACTCCATGAGCTCTCCCTTATCTTATGTGGCTCTTTCCTTTTTATATATCAGCCTTATCCCTACCTTGCCCGAATTACGATCTGACTTGTATGCAACAGCGAAGATAGACAAAGTAAGTTCAGACTAACATGGCCGGATTGGTCATTCGCCAGAGCCACCCATTTCTTAATCCATTATATCAATCGACACACTTTATTCCAAATCTTGAATTTTTTCTGAAGATTACATTTGTGATATTTTATTTGCTGGTTCTCTTCATAAAAACAGCTTGAAAGTAGCATGCATACATTATAAGATTATGCATTAACATTACAAATAAACCTACATTTTTTATTTAGTCGAAAATTAATTATGAATATAAAAGTACTTGGTTTATCCACAAGTCCAAGGATTAAGGGCAACAGTGATTTGCTTTTACGTCGAGCGTTGAATGGCGCCGAGTCCGCAGGCGCAAGTATCGAGTATGTGCATTTAAATGATTATATAATCAGCCCCTGCATCGAGTGCAATGCGTGCTATGCTACGGGCATTTGCACGGTACAGGATGATTATCAGCAGCTTTTGGAAAAAATACTTAATGCGGATCGTCTTATTTTCGCTATGCCGATATTCTTTATGACCGTTTGTGCCCAGGCGAAAATGCTTATTGACCGCTGCCAGTGCCTTTGGGCACATAAATACGTGCTTAAAAAAGAGCTTATTACTACCGGGCACGATCGCCAGGCAATGGTTATTGCAGTTGGTGGCTCAAGAAGCAAAAAACAATTCGAATGTATTCGTTTGACTATGAAATCTTATTTCGATTCGCTGCAGGTACACTATACAGCCAATTTGTTCGTCAACAAAATCGATGCTCTTGGCGAAATCGAAAAACATCCTACAGCAATGAAAGAAGCTTATCGGCTCGGCAGTCAGTTGGTAGCCGAAAATGCTGAACTACTGGAAAAAACAATCGATGTCGAGTTAACCTGATTATTATACGATTGAGGGCTTCATTAAAGATTATCCGTTAATTATGGCACTCTTGTATGTGCTGGCTGCTTCTTAAGATTATCACGTATTTTCTGATAAATCAGCCTTGATTTCGTTTCACTGCCGAATACGCCGACTCGTATGGATAATTTTGTAGTTCCTTCCGCCGTCGACTTGATCCTTATCGTGATCTTTTTATCTTGTGCATCGTACGTAATAATCTCTGCTCCCAATGCATCCTTGTTTTTACTCGTTGGGAGAAGCTCAAGTTCTTCTAGTGCTTTCAACGTCGCCTCATATAGTTCATCGATACTCTCGGACTCTAAAGCCTGCAAATCTCCACGGGCATACGCTATAGTTCCGGCAGCACCGAGCCCAACAGCGGCAACCACACAACCTTGGAGCAGCAGCATCGAGCCAAGGAGCAACGATATTAGAATGACTTGTCTTTTTCGCATTTTAGCACTCCTTTTAGCTTTAATATTATTAATGAGAAAATTTACTAATTATACCAAATCAGAGCATTTGTCAAGCTTTTGTTTGAGTTGATTAGTTCACTGACTAATTGGTTAATTGCCGCTACATGGCGATCCATTAAACAAAGCAGCATACACCTGTCGTCAGGCGACCATGTGTAATCATCCTCCATACCAGCAAAGCTCAACATATGGAGGTCTTCGGAGCCAAGATTAATTAGTGACGACAGGTTCTTCCAGGCATAACGATCTACTGACAATGACAGCCGCTTGCCAGCTAGGACTTTAACATCCCCTTGTGCCTCAGCGAGGTATTACCATTCTGAATCTCCTGCTCCTGTCCAATAAAAAAAGTCTGAAAGTTTCGTACTGCGTTGATATCCTGAATCAAGAGCCTGCCTAAAGACTGTTCTTTAAGAAAATGTACGATGCGTTCTTTGCTCTGGGATTTGGTGCTCTTGCGTTCTATAGTTGGAGATTCCGCGGCTTTCGACTCTTGTGCTCGTTGTTTACGAATTAAATCCAATATGCTATCTCGCCTTTGCAGGGGCTTCCGGCGTTCAGTTCCCGTCTGGACAAACAACACAAAACATGCACAAATCAGTATTGTTGTCTTAATTATCCTTCCGGTCTCTCGAATAATCGTACTCCATAATTTTCGGTCAAATTACGATTACTAATATACTCAAAGACGCAGAAAGAAAGATTTCTGTTACAGCAAAAACCTAACAACTTGATATTTATACCTACATTTTATTGGCCGACAAAAAACCGCATTTCTTGAAAATTCTCACTTTCAGCCAATAAATCAGCTTACCACCTCGTCATAAGCGCAAAGTATATCTGAGATCATTTTGCTGACAGAATGATTTTCTCTCAAATACTCTTGTGCATTTATGGCAATCTGATGCGCATACTCACGCCTGTCCAACAGTAGTTGCAGAGTATGCATAATACTCATTTCGTCTTTAGGATCAAATACAGCCGCAGTTCGATCTTCAATAATAAGGTCGTCGACACCACCTTTGCACCCGGCAACTGCAGTACCGATACTCATAGCCTGCAATAACACGGGATCAAAAGTATAATTGGGTCGGGTCTGAATGAATATATCGCCCGCTGCAAGAATCGAACGCCAGGGCACTCGCCGCGGCACAATACTAACCGTTTTAAGAAGACCCAATGCATCCAGTAATTTCCACAACTGCCTGTCTGTCCTGTACCCTCCAGCTATAACTACCATAAATTCGTAACCATCAATTAACAAATGTTTGAATACATTGAACAAGTTTTCAAAGTCTTCAGCTCTTGTGAAGGGATCGGTTATGACCATAGTCGCAAGCCGGGAGGGATCAGAAAAACACCCACTTTTTTCCGCCACGAACGTTCCTATATTAATCTGTTTAACTCGGTCGGCAAAGCGGGCGTGAATGTTCGACATATTTTCTGCTAAACTTCTTGCCGGGACAATGATTCTTTGACAATAACTTGGTGAAATGGATAGATGGCTCCATCTCTTTTGCAGCGAGTTGACCATCAATATATATGCTAGATCCAATCGATGGGCCAACTGCCTTGTAAGTGACGCCCTGCTTTCGCATAAACAATGCAAAATGGTAGGCTCGAACTTGGAAAGCCGCTCAGTAAGCAGTCTTATGTTCAAACGACCTATAAAAGGCAAATCAAAAATCGGATAATTGATAACCTCGTTGATTCCGGTAAAAACAGTTCCCGGATTAAAGCCCGGCGGACAAATTAATGCTACCGGAATTGACTCATCAGCCAAACCAACAAGCAAGCGTTCCAAGAATATAGAATACTCACAGATAGTATGTTCCGATGCAATTAGAGCTACGCGAGGTGATTTATTTTTACTATTATTCGATGCCAATTTCTTCGTCCTAATAATCCAGGTCACGGTATAAATGATATATTATCGCAGAAACACAATTTTAGCTATCGCAAAATCTTTCGATACCTAACATGCCAGTTCTGAGGATCCTTCCGCTCCATTAAATATCGCCGTCGAACTTCAAAAAAAGGTATTTATTTAGACAAGATGGGCAAGAAAGTTAAAAAAATTACTATAGTCAATTTTTTCATCACAAAACCGCACGTTGACTGTTAAATTCCAACTTAAAATATTTACAAATCAGCTCGAAAAGGCCTAACGCGACAGGAGATTTCCAGGCGGTTAAGTGTTCTGGGTTTGTGTAATTTGTTTTGTCAACTCGTTCAGAAGAGCGTTCATTTTCGGATTGTCCTCCTTGGCCTGATTTATTTTGCTGCAGGCGTGCATAACAGTAGTATGATCGCGTCCTCCCAAGTGACCGCCTATCTCCTCAAGGCTGTGCCTGGTCAGATTCCTCGCCAAATACATACAAATCTGACGTGGCTCAGTAATGCTCTGGCTGCGTTTCCTGCTCTGTAAATCTGTAAGACGAACATCGAAATGGCCCGTTACTACTTCAATTATGTCGGTTATGCTTATGTGCCTTGCTGCTGCTTCAATCTGCCCCTCCAGGGCTGTCTGGGCTAGTTCCAGGTCAATCTCCTGGCCGGTAGTAGTTGCTACAGCGTAAATCGTTGTCAAAGCTCCCTCCAGTTCCCTGATATTAGCGTGTACTTTGCGGGCAATGTATCCTGCTATTTCGTCTGAAATATTCAGACCACGAACGTGCGCCTTCTTCTGCACAATAGCGACACGTGTCTCATAGCTTGGCGGATCGATTCTGGTTACCAGCCCCCAGTTAAACCTGCTTATGAGGCGCTCCTCAAGCGAAGGAATCTTTCCGGGAGGACTGTCGGCGCTTAAAATGATTTGTTTGCCGTTGTTATAGAGGGCGTTAAAGGTGTGGAAGAATTCTTCCTGACTGTGCTCACGCTCCCGCAGAAACTGAACGTCATCGATTACCAGCGCATCGACGGTGCGAAACTGGCTTTGAAAACCGGCCAGATTCCCTTGCTCAATCGCTCTAATAAATCTGTTGACAAAATCTTCACAACTCAAAAACTGGATGACTGCGTTATTAAGTCTTCGCTGGGCCTCGAAACAGACGGCGTGTAAAAGGTGTGTCTTTCCTAATCCGGAACTTCCGTGGATAAAAAGCGGATTATAAGTATTGCCAGGTGATTGGCTTACTGCTACGCAACTGGCATGAGCGAGCCGATTGCTCGGCCCCACAACAAAATTGTCAAATGAATAATCTGGATGCAGTCTTAAAGAGGGTTGGTAGTGTCGATCGTTGCTTTCGTTTTTTTTACCGACCTCGACAGTAAAATCCAACGTGACAAGATGGCCAGTTATTTGCTGGGCTGCACGGGTAAAACTGTTCTTGCAGTTATCCTGTAAAAACTGAACCGTTGCCTCATCGGGACAACCTATTCGGAGTGAACCACCGTCAAAATGCAAGACTGTTAAATTCTCGAACCACTTGCGTGTATTGGCAGGGTCAAGTGCTTTCGTACGATCAAGTATGTCAGCAAATATTTCTTCAACTTCCGTAGTTGCCACGCTGCCGTCCTTCGTGAGTCGATGTTCTATGCGAAAAGCAACTGCCCACCAGAACATCCTTGTTGGAGGAATCCTATTTTAATCCTGCATGAATTCTACTTGAGCATATACTCATAGAATGCAGGAAGACAACGAAAATTTAACCAGAAATGATAAATATGTCAAAGGAAATTTTCTTCCTGTAACAAAAAGAAAACTGCTACGCCCAGAAGCTCAGAGGAATAAACAAAAATTTTAATACCAACCAGACTTGAAATTTAGACAAATCCGGATACTATCGGTAATAAGCTGGTTCCTCCCGGATGCATGGAAGCAGCTGTTAATGTTAATCAGAGTGAACCTTTATAAAGGCAGACAACGATGGGAATTTTTACTAAAACAGCCGGATTTTTCAAAGACAGACTGGGAAAAACACGAGCCAAAATCAGTTCCTCGCTCTCTTCGGTATTGAGTCTGGGCAGAAAGATTGACGAAGACCTGCTGGACGAGCTTGAAGAGACGCTGATAAGCGATGATATCGGCGTTGAGACAACGGACAAACTCGTCTCAGAATTGCGGGAGGCTTATCGCAACAAACAAATCGCCACCACTGACGATATTATACCATTCCTGAAAGAGCACATTAGAAGTTATTGGCCGGACCGTGATAGACAGCTACATCTTGCCCAGTCAGGGCCAACTGTTATCCTGGTTGCCGGCGTTAACGGCACCGGTAAAACCACGAGCATCGCCAAACTCGCTTATATATTCAGCCAAAATAATAAAAAGGTTCTTGTTGCTGCCTGCGATACTTTCCGTGCCGCTGCTGTGGAGCAATTAACGATCTGGGCCGAGCGAATCGGTGTGCAAATCGTCAAGCACCAAACCGGCAGCGATCCGGCGGCAGTTGCCTTCGACGCCTGCGAAGCCGCTCTTGCCAGAGATACGGACATCCTGATTCTCGACACAGCCGGCCGTTTACATACAAAAAAGGACTTGATGCAGCAACTGACAAAAATCCGCGATGTAGTTGCCCGCAAGATTCCCGGAACTCCGAACGAAGTTCTGCTCGTTCTTGACGCCACAACAGGCCAGAACGCAATCTCACAGGCTAAATTATTCACTGAAGCAATTAACGTTACCGGCATATTCCTAGCCAAACTTGACGGCACTGCACGCGGCGGAATTGTAATCGCCATCAAGGACCAGCTCGATATCCCCGTAAAGTTTGTCGGTTTGGGCGAAAAACCGGAAGATATTGCAGAATTCGATCCAGCCACGTTCGTCGAAGCATTGTTTAGCTAACGAAAAATTTCGGAGGGACGAAAAATGAAAACTTCACACTCCACAGCGTTAAAAGAAGGTTTCATGCTGTTAGCCTGCTTATTAACTATTGTCTTATCCAGCACTATTTTTGCCGAAGAAAGAGTCGTTCAGTATAAACAAAAGGCTGGCCCGCTGCTCTGGCCTTCGGAGCCTCCTGAAGATATCCCATTCGAGCAATCCAGAGAACTCAACGGCATATTTTTTACCGGCGTACATAGCGACTATCGCCTCGCTGACACATGGTATCCATCCTGGGCATCAGACGACAATTTGTATTCTCCATGGACGGATGGACAAACTGACGGCATGAATTCCAGTTCCGGCGGCGTCGATGCTACAACCGGCCAGGCCGTAATGATCGGCAACGATCCGCTCAATCTCGAAATCAACGCTCTCGGCTTAACCAAAGGCAATCCTCGCCCCTACGAAGGTCGCTATCCCTGCGGCAGTCTGGTCTATAACGGCGTCTGGTATTACGGCACATATTGCCTTGGCCCTTCCGGAAGCGTCGAGCACGAGGGTATGAGATGGAACTGGCCTGTATTGGGCCCCATTCCAGGCTTCCGTATCTCTACCGACTACGGCAAGACCTGGACCGACAGCCCACATACGCCGGTCAGCCCACTTTTCCCCGAACCTGCCGAATTCATAGGCCCTCTGAAAATCGGCTCACCCAAATTCATAGACTTCGGCAAAAACATGGAACACTCACCAGACGGCAGGGCTTATCTTGTCGGCTACGGTGCCGAGGAAAACGATCCCAAACCCCGATATGCAAATCTTAGCTGGATATCCGGCGACCAGATTTATATTACAAGAGTCCTTCCCAGCATAGAAAACATTAACGATGAATCAAAGTATGAATACTTTGCCGGGTATAATGATAGCGGAAAGCCCATCTGGTCTTATGACTTTGAAGACATCAAGCCTTTGCTGGAATGGAATAATAATATGGGCTGCGTTACAATCACCTATAACGCCCCACTCAGAAAATACCTGATGTGCATAACCGATGGCTGGCCGACAGTCGCTAAGATGAATTCCTACATCCTCGAATCCGATAAAATTACCGGCCCCTGGAAGCTTGTTACATATATGAAGGAGTTTGGCGAACAGGGTTATTTCCTCAATTTCCCGTCTAAATTCATCAGCGAAGATGGACATACGCTCTGGTTATGCTATTCCGGCAACTTCAGTCAGGGCTGGAACAACATCCGGTTCAAGGCAAAACCGCCGGGCAGCCGGTACGGCCTGGTTCTGCAGCAGGTAAAACTGCTTACTCCGGCAACATATCGGCAATACAAAGATAAGCTGGACCAACCACAACAGCAGCAAAAAGACCCACTAAATAGCAGCAGCAACATCGCCCCGAAAGCCAAGGTAAAAACCTCATCAACACATAAAGGCTACTCCGCAAAGGCTGCTATTGATGGCGTGGTCGGCGGTTATCCGGAAGATACATCAACCGAATGGGCCAGCAACGGCGAAAAAGCTTCGGCTTCTTTACAATTGAGTTGGGATAGAGCATACACAATTAACCGCATCTGGATTTTTGACAGGCCCAACACACACGCCGACCAGGTTACCGCCGGGACGCTGATTTTCAGTGACGGCAGCTCAATAAACGTCGGCGAGTTACCTGACGACGCTTCGGCGGCAAAAGAAATCACATTCGAGCCCAAAGAAGTAAAATGGCTGAAATTTATCGTAACTTCCGTCAAACCGGAAACTCAGAATATCGGTTTAGCTGAAATCGCCGTTTTCTCTGCTGAGGATTGAAAAACCAAAATAACGTTCTTCAAAGCATCGACTCACTTTCATTGCGAGGAGGCCGATGGGCCGACGCGGCAATCTAAATAATCAATAGTAAATAATCAATAATCAATGACGAAGTCTGGCCCCTTTATCTTTCCTAACAACGGTGGGCCAAACCATTGTAAAACTTGCTTTTCCGTTTAAATTTAGGTAATTCAACAAGTAGGTTACGTATAGGTTGCGCAAAAAAGGCTGAAAGCGGATGCTCACAGCCATTCTCAGTATGCCTAACATATACAGCATTAATAATCACGTACAATTACCAAATCTTTGCCTACCATGTACTGGTCTGATCCGGCGATCTTCAGGTTGTAGACCTTGCCGGTGTAACTTCTGGTAGTAATGCTCTTGATGCCGACTGTGCCGGTCAGTGTTTTCAATCTGAGGCCGCTTACCAAGTTCTGTGCCACAATCCACTGTCCGGAATCGAGCATAAAGCAGTGGGCATCCACAACACCGATGCGATTTCCGCTTTCGAGCAATACGTCGCGACATTCGAACGTTCCCTCGTGCTCCTGAACTTGTTCAACCTGCTCCAGGCACGTTGTCGGCATCGCACAAAGAAGCTCGCCAACCGTTTGTCCCACGGCAACTTTAGAGATTTGCACAAGCGTTCCATCTATCCACACAGAAGTATCACCGAGGAAGCAAG
>Ga0209536_100001768_pt1 | contig 35418 bp, 24 predicted proteins | sample DeeMarSeWOR28_12_FD_187461 | JGI IMG/M metagenome (GOLD analysis project Ga0209536, IMG submission 187461) | Marine sediment microbial communities from White Oak River estuary, North Carolina - WOR-2-8_12 (SPAdes) (version 2) | ecosystem: Environmental > Aquatic > Marine > Intertidal zone >...
TTTTTAATTTAAGATTCTATATAATATGCAAAGGGCACTACCGTTGGCAGAAATTTATACCGCCTGTCATTACAATGTTCCGAAAAAAGGATGGCGGCATAAGTGTTGGTGCAAAAAAACGTGACGCAATCGGAACGTTTTTTTGACAACCACTATAACAGCGACGCGGGAGATCGCTACATGCGCAAAGCGTTTATTGTTGTCATCATTGTCTTAATTGGCATCGGCGGGTATCTGGGATGGGACTGGTATGACAAAACCCAAAAACGGCAGCTGGAGCCCAGCATAACATTGTACTACCGGACGGATTCAAACGGACAAAAGCACATTTCTGATTCTCCGCCGCCGGAAAACATCAAAACCGTGACAACCGACAAGGGCTACAAGCACATCCGAAAGCCGCTGGTTGCGACCATAAAAGATAGGGCCATCGATATTTATCGAAGTATAAGAGACAAATTGGTTCAATCCAGGCAAACAAAGCAGAAGTGAACCGTTGCTCAATGATAGAATCCGGCTATGATGGCGCTACCGCGACTCCCCATGCTTCTTTTATGAAGAAACCGGTGGAAACTTGGTTAAAATTCGATGAACCACATCGTTTACCGTCTGCGTTTCGACTGTCGGATTCCGATTGGGATCTAAAATCGTGCGCGTCTCACCCCACCAGATGACCCGATTGGTGCCGGGGTCAACAAACTGCAGGATCAGCTTTCCTTTTTCAACAATCAGATCCGAATCGAACCCGCGCCATGCGGTGGTAAAAATCTTGGATCTGACGCCGTAAATTTGGACCAGGAAGTCGGGGTTTTGCGTCGACCGTTGCACATTTTTGGCCTGCAGGACCGTATGGATGGCCGTTTTGATCCGCTCCATCATCAGATATTCGATGCCAACGGTTGTCGGAATCGCGCTCAGGTCGTAGGTTCGCAGATTTGAAAAATCCACATTCACATTGTAATCCCAGTTAACCGTCTTGGGGATTTCGATCGTCGCTGCACAGCCGCTTAAAATCACCACCAAACCCAACACAAGTATTTTTTTGAAACCGCTCATAACCGACCTCCTTTGATATTGAAAAGATACGTCCGCTAGATCGCATCATGCACCTTAATTTAATAGCTTCATCATAGTCAACAAATGTTCAATAGTCAATTGGCAGGTGAAAGCCGCTATTCAATCGCTGTTTGAAAAAGGCGTGGTGGATACCTTTGGGGCCTGTCTCACACCGGAGGGATACGAACCTGCCCGGAAGGGCTGAGTCGATGGCGCAACCGGGTAAATCGTTGCTGGATTTGATTGTTGTTGACACCGATGGCCAGCGCCCTGCGGCTACCGACCATGACCACCAGATGACGGCCCCGGGTGACGGCCGTATAAATCAAGTTGCGCTGCAGCAAAATATAGTGCTGGGTCAAAATGGGTAAGATGACAACCGGATATTCCGACCCCTGTGATTTATGAACGGAAACCGCATAGGCCAGTACCATCTCATCTAATTCGCCGATATCATATACGACCTGACGACTATCAAAGCAAGCCGTTATGCGGCGCTCATCGGGCTGAATGGCAGAAATACGCCCGATATCACCGTTAAACACCTCCTTGTCATAGTTGTTGCGGATCTGCATCACTTTATCATTGACCCGGAAGGTGCGATCCCCGCGCAAAATACCCCCGCTTCCGGGATTTAACACCATCTGCAGCTGATTATTGAGATTGACCGCTCCGACAATGCCTTTGTGCATCGGTGTCAGAACCTGGATATCATCAATGGCATCGAAGCCAAAGCGCTGAGAAATGCGTCTGTGGGCGAGCTCTAAAATAATATCCAGAACCTTCTGGGGATCTTCCTGCTCGATGAAATAAAAATCATTCTGGGGATCTGAAATTTCGGATTGATTGATAATCGGCAGTTTACCTGCATTGATTTTATGGGCATTGACGATAATCCGGCTGGTTTTGGCCTGGCGGAATATCTCGGTCAACTCAATTACGGTAACCGCGCCGGATGCAATGAGATCCTTGAGCACATTGCCGGGGCCGACCGATGGCAGCTGGTTGACATCACCCACAAAAATGCAGCTGGCGGTGGCGGGAACCGCCTTGAGAAGATGGTACATCAGAACCGTGTCGATCATAGAGGTTTCATCAACAATCAGCACATCACACTCGAGCGGGTTTTTTTCATGTCTTTGAAACCCGAGCTTATGGATGCTGTATTCCAGCAGGCGGTGGATCGTTTTGGCCGGGTGGCCGGTCATTTCGCTCATGCGTTTGGCAGCTCTGCCGGTCGGTGCCGCCAGCATGATTTCGACCCTCATCTGCAGAAAAATTTTGAGAATGGCCTTGATGATCGTGGTTTTACCGGTTCCCGGCCCGCCGGTGAGGACCAGAACCTTATTTTCGAGGGCAGATCGAATGGCCTCCCGCTGTTTTTCAGCCGGCTGAAATGAAAGCTGATCCTGGACCCACTGGATTGCCCGCGTCGAATCAACCGCGCGCATGGATTTCGGTGTGGACAGCAGCGCCCTCAAACGATTGGCAATGCCGGTTTCACACTGATAATATCGGGTTAGGTAAACCGCCTTATTATTTTCTGTAAAGTCTTCAATGTTTTCGTTTATATCTTCAATAACGATCTGTTTATCGGCATGCAGGCGACCGATGGCCGCCACTATCGGCTCTCGCTCGACGTTTAGTATTTCGCGGCAGCGCTCGATCAACGGCTCACAGGGAAAAAAGACATGTCCGTCTTCGGATAGCTGATCCAGGGCATAAACCACCCCGGCTTCTACCCTTACACCGGCATCATTGGAAAAACCGAGCTCTTTGGCGATATTGTCGGCCTTTAAAAATCCGATCCCGAAAATATCCGTCGCCAAACGATACGGATTTTGTTTGACCACTGCAATCGAGCGATCCCCGTAACGTTTAAAAATTTTGGTGGCATATGTAGCGCTGACACCGTGGCTTTGCAAAAAGATCATCACATCGCGGATTTCCTTCTGCGCCTCCCAGGCTTTGGCAATATTGGCCAGGCTTTTTTTACCGATACCTTTGACATCCGCCAGACGGCCGATCTGATTTTCAATGACGTCCAGTGTTTTTTCGCCGAATCGTTCGACGATGCGCCCGGCCATTACCGGGCCTAAGCCTTTGATCAGGCCCGATCCCAGATATTTTTGAATGCCATGGACGGTTGCCGGAACTTTGGTTTTAAACTGCGAAACCTTAAATTGTTCACCAAATTTAGGGTGGATCGTCCACTCTCCCCGCATGTCGAGGATTTCACCGGGCATCGGCGCCATTAAATTGCCGACGACCGTGACCAGTTCCTTTTTGCCCCGCACCTTGACCTTGGCGATCGTATAGCCGTTATCTTCGTTGGTGAATGTGATTCTTTCTATCTGACCGGATAATTCGGTAAGCATTTGTGAACCCTGGTTTTAATATTGAGACCGCGCGCCCATGAAATGAAACCGCAAAATTTTAGACATAGTATTTAAACCGCAGAACCGCAGAACAAGGAACCGCAAAATTTCGAAGTCGAGGAATGTTACACAGCTAATTTGACTTCTGCGGTTCGAAATTCCTTGTTCGATATTCGATATTCAAAATAAATGTGGTTCACAACCTAAACCCAATCCGGGAGTCGAATTTCCGACTCAGGCGGAGAATCCGGAATATAGCACTTGATATCGATCACCGGCGTTTCATCAAACGCATCGATTTTTTCAATGTGAATACACCGCCCTTCAATTGATTTTACTTTACAGCGCGTCAGCCCGATCAGGTTGGGCCGCCGCGGGGAATGCGTGCCAAATACGCCGGTCAGGGGATTTTTTTCATCTTTGCAGGGGTGCACTCGCAGGGTTTTGCGCCGCTCGGCCGTGTCGTTTTCGTGGAACCAGAAAAGCACCAGGATATGCGAAAAACCCTCCAGCCCCAGGAGTGCATCGGCATAGGGCTCAAGGATCTCGATCCAGGTCTTTTCTTCCTTTTTATGAACCGTACCCACGGGAAATATCTGAAAGGTTTCCGGCATTGATGTTCTCCATCCCGATAAAGTTAAAAAAAGATTAATTCTATCAAACCGGTTTTTTTAATCTGTTTGAAGCTCCGCTATATCTGCGTAATAATCCAGCGCCTGCGGATTGCTGAGGGCATCTTTGTTGAGTACCTCCTGGCCCTGGATCACTTTTTTAACGGCCAGTTCCACCTTCTTCATGTTCAGCGTATAGGGAACATCCGGCACGCCGATGATCTTGGCGGGCACATGTCGCGGAGATGCATTGACACGGATGGTCTGTCGGATTTTGTTTTTTAAGTCCTCGGTCAGTTCGACTCCTTCGGCCAACTTGACAAAAAGAATCACGCGCACATCATTTTTCCAATCCTGTCCGACCACAACGCTGTCGGCGATCTCCGGCATTTGCTCCAGCTGTCGATAAATTTCGGCCGTGCCGATGCGGACCCCGCCGGGGTTGAGCGTGGCATCCGATCGGCCGAGCATGACAACACCGCCGCGTCGGGTGACGATAACAAAGTCACCATGGCGCCAGACATTGGGGTACACATCGAAATAAGCGTTATGATATTTTTTACCGTCCGGGTCATCCCAGAAACAAATCGGCATCGACGGAAAGGGCTTGCAGCACACCAGCTCTCCCTGCTCGTCGATCAGTTCGTTGCCCAGCTCATCAAATGCGCGAACGTCCATCGCCAATCCCCGGCACTGAAGCTCACCCGCATAAACCGGAAGCATGGGATTGCCAAGGGCAAAACAGCCGTTTAGATCCGTACCGCCGGATATGGACGCCAGCTGTAGGTCGTTTTTGACTTCCGCATAAACAAACTCGAAGCCCTCGATCGACAGCGGCGAGCCGGTGGAAAGAATAGCGCGCAACGGTGCCAGGTCATAGGTTTTGCCGGGCTTTACGCCTGCATTCATCAAGGCGGCAATGTAGCCCGCACTGGTCCCGAAGACCGTAATTTTCTCATCCTGGGCCATTTGCCACAATGCACCCGGATGGGGGTGAAACGGATTACCATCAAATAACACCAGGGTCGCCCCAACGCCCAGAGCGCAGGTCAGCCAGTTCCACATCATCCAGCCGCAGGTCGTAAAATAAAAAAGGGTATCATCCCGTTTCAAGTTGGTGTGCAGGATATGTTCCTTTAGCTGATGCACCAGGATGCCGCCGGCGCTTTGCACCATGCATTTTGGCAAACCGGTGGTTCCCGACGAGTACATGATATAAAGGGGATGCCCGAAAGGCAGCTGTTCAAACTCAATTTCCAGGCCGGATTCCGATGAGCGGAAATCCTGATAATGAACGCCATTGGCAATGGCACGGATATCTGCCTTCTGCTCGGTGTAAGGCACGACGACGACTTTCTCGATGGACGGCAATTCTTTGAGGATGTTTGCGATGCGTTCCAGAGAATCCAGCTTTTTACCCTTAAACGAATAGCCGTTGGCCGTAAACAAAACCCTGGGCTTGATCTGTCCAAAGCGATCGAGCACGCCTTTGATACCAAAATCCGGTGAACAGGACGACCAGGTAGCGCCCATGCTCGTGGCCGCCAGCATCGCTATAATGGATTCGGGCATATTGGGCATGAACCCCACCACCCGGTCGCCGGGCTCAATCCCCAGCGCCTTCAAGGATCGGGCCAGGCGCGCCACTTCGTCATACAGCTGGGCATAAGTCATCCGGATCGAGGGCCGGTCTTCTCCTTTGAAAATCAATGCGACCCGGTCATCCCGGTAGCGCAGCAGGTTTTCAGCAAAGTTAAGCCTAGCGCCTGCAAACCATTTGGCACCCGGCATTTTGGTGGCATCATCAATGACCTCATCGTACGGTTTGGAGTGAATGATGTCGGCAAACTCCCAGAAGGCCGCCCAGAATTCAGAAATGTTGTCAATCGACCAATCGTAAAGCGGTGCATATTCTGTAAAATTTTGATGGTAGGTTTCATTAATAAAGGTCATGAAACGATACATGTTCGACTGCTGAATCCGTTCCCCGGTGGGCTCCCACAATAGTTTTGCCATGATCATCCCCCTTTGTTTATAGAGCAGATCAATACCTGAATCTTGCATGAAAATTAATGCGAAGATGAAACTACGTATTAAAATGCCACGTCAAACGATTTATACAATAAAATAGTCGATGGTTAAAATGGATGAAAATCATTTTATCGCATTAATTTTCACCCTTCGGGCAAGATTCAGGATTACAAAATTCAGGATTAATTAAATGAATCCTGCCTGAAAATGAGTCAGAAGTCGTGTTTAGATGAATTGAACATCCGGGCATTGCCTCAAAAGTTCATCATCCGATCCAAATGCAATTATTTAGCTTCAAAACCAGCCAATAGTCAATACGGTGGTCGATAAAATCTGCCTTCCACCATTTTTATATCTTGCAGGCTGACCGGTTTTTGGATATCAGTGATGTTTTAACAATTAGCGATCAAGGAGATGATATATGCACAGCGTTGATTTGAGATCAGACACGCTGACCCAACCCACACCGGCCATGCGCCGGGCCATGGCTGAAGCCGAGGTGGGTGACGACGTGTTCGGCGAGGATCCGACGGTTAATCATTTAGAGGAAATCGCCGCCGCGCGATTGGGAAAAGAAGCCGGCCTGTTTGTTGCCAGCGGCACCATGGGTAACCTGGTGAGTTTGCTGGCACACTGCGGCCGGGGCGACGAAATTATACTCGGCAGTCAGGCACACACCTTTCGATCTGAACAGGGCGGGTCTGCTGCCCTGGCCGGCATTCATCCATGGACCATACCCAACCAGCCGGATGGTACGCTTGATCTCGAGGATGTTCAATATGCCATTCGTGGAGATGATATCCACTTCCCAAGAACCCGGCTGATTATTTTGGAAAACACCCATAATGGCTGCAGCGGTTACCCGCTGGATACGGTTTACATGAAGGCTGCCGGTGAAATAGCCCGGCGTCATAAATTAAAGCTTCACGTGGATGGGGCCCGCTTTTTTAATGCCGCTGTGGCATTGGGTGTTCGGCCGCAGGATCTGGCGGCCGAAGCCGACTCCGTCTCTTTCTGTTTGAGTAAAGGCTTGGCAGCTCCTGTCGGATCTGTCATCTGCGGCCAAAAAGATTTTATCAACGAGGCCCGGCGCGCTCGTAAAGTGGTTGGCGGCGGGATGCGCCAGGCCGGTATCCTGGCTGCTGCCGGAATCGTGGCTCTCAATGAAATGGTGGATCGACTGGCCCAAGATCACGCGAACGCCAAACAGCTGGCCGTGGGTCTGGCAGAGATACCGGGACTCAGCGTTGAACCCGATCAGATTCATACCAATATCGTCTATTTTGAAGTCAACCGTGAGGGCATGACACCGCAGGCATTTGTGCAGCAAATGGACGCCGCCGGCGTCCGCATGCTGCCGCTGGGGCCGCAAAAGGTAAGGGCCGTCACCCACTACCACATTACATCCGAAGATATCGATCAGGCCCTGAGTGTCATTTCAAAGGTGATGAAATAGGTTATGGCATACGGCGCATGGCTCAAGGCACAAGGCCAATGAAAAAAAAATGCCTTAGACTGGTATCAAAACTGAATTACCATTTAGTTATGCCCATGGATGAGAAGTCCTTTCGATGAGCAAAAGGAAGTAAACTGGGTTCGAAACCAAATAAAATTTAGTTGTGACCATAAATGAGAAATTTTTTCGATGAGCAAGGCCGCACAAGGGTTTCAACCCGAGGCGTACTTAAAGTACGTCGAGAGCTGAAACCCGCGGAGAACGCGGCTCATCGGAAAAAGGTCCATTTAGGGGCACAACTAATGTTTGAAGGAGCGTTGGCCGGTATACACCATCGTCGCACCCGCCTCGTTGCAGGCCTCGATGGACTGATAATCGTTTCCCGAGCCCCCGGGTTGAATGACCGCTGTAATCCCCTCACGAAGTCCCACATCCACACCATCTCGAAAAGGAAAAAAGGCATCGCTGACCATAGCAGCACCGATGAGCCCGCCTTTCTCTGAAGCGACCTGAGCATCAATGGCCGATTTTTTATCCGCATCGGTCAGTTCATTGTAGGGTATACCGTGGTTTTCATAACAGTACCGATCTGCCAGTTTGCGATAGGCTTTATCTCTGGCAATTTCGGCTACCCCCACCCGATCTTGTTCGCCGGTACCGATGCCCACTGTAACCTCATCTTTAACATAGATGACTGAATTGGAGGTGATCCCGGATTCCACCAGCCAGCCAAAAAGCAGGTCATTGTATTCTTTATCAGTGGGTTCACGCTTAATTTTGTACTGCTGGCCTTTGTACTCGCACCCGGCCAGTCTGAGGTCTTCTTTTGAACGGGTGGTGGGCACGAAGGACCACTGGGCAATAATACCGCCGTCAATCAGGCTCTTGAATTCAACACATCTTTTCCCCACAAAAGATTGCAGGCGTTCGATATTACTGATTTTAATCACGCGCAAATTGGGTTTTCGGGCAAAAACGTCCATCACACCCTGCTCAAAATCGGGTGCCACTACCACTTCGGCATATTGCTGGGTGATCGCCTCAGCGGTATCCATATCGACAGGCTGGTTAACAGCGATACAACCCCCAAAAGCAGCAACCCGATCCGCCATATTGGCTTGGAGATAGGCATCGACCAGGGCATCGGCCCGGGCCACGCCGCAGGGATTGTTGTGTTTGACGATGACCACGCTGGGTTTATCCACGAAATAACGTAAAATGTTGAGCGCGTTATCCGCATCGGTCAAATTGGTCTTACCCGGATGTTTGCCGGACTGCAGCAGCTCGATATCGGATGCCAGATATTGTCCGGGTTGAATGGTTTCGGTTTCCCCCAGCACCAGATTGCCGTTGACCAGCCTGTACAAAGCGGCTTCCTGACCGGGATTTTCTCCGTAACGCAACCCCTTTTGAACGTCATCGACAACCCAAACCACTTTCTCGTAAAAAAGGGTCTGGCGATTGTCTGTATCGATAAAACTGATTTCCATATGGGGCGGAAAATGGTCATCCATTACGGTCCGATACATCTTTTTGAGGTCTTCAGCCATGCGATCACTCCTTATTTTCCAATTGATAACAATTTTTGACATCTTTGAAATGTTTTGATTTTAGGAAATCGGCAATCGTGCGATCATAGACAGCCGTGTGGTCAAAAGCTTTGCAGGCCAGCTGGAAACGAAGATCCAGGCTGGTTGCGCCCTGATTCGCTTTGAGATCCGCCAAAATCCTGGCGTAATCGGCAGGATCAACCACCGATGCCACCCGGATATAATTTTTGGCCGAAGCCCTGATCATACAGGGCCCACCGATATCAATGTTGCCCCTGGCCTGCTCTACGGTGACATCGGGCCGGGATATCGTTGCTTTGAAGGGGTATAAGTTGACCACGACCATATCGATGGGCACTGCGCCCGTGCGTTTCAGGTCTTCCTGATGCGCCTCGTTATAGGTCTCGGTCAGCAACCCCAGGTAAATTTTAAAATCCAGGGTTTTGACGAGCCCGCCCTGGGTTTCGGGCTGGCCGGTATAGTCTGCAACCTGCATCAAACAACCGTCAGCCGAATCGCCCAGAATTTCACGAATGCGTCCGAAGGTTCCACCGGTTGAATAAATCTGAATCTGAGGATTTATTGCTACCAGATTCGGAATAAACTGTTCAAGTCCGCTTTTGTCGGAAACACTGACCAGAATATTCTGTACCTTGACGAAATCATCTACCCTATCAACCACATTAATGCTCATTTTGGTCACCTCTTTCCTTCATATTCTGCTAAAAAGCGATTAAAAAAATCCTCCATGAAGGCATGACGTTCCCGGGCCCATTTGCGGCCGGCCACAGTCAGCATTCGCTCTTTGATTTTGCAGAGCTTGACCTTAAACTCACGGTAGCCGGTATCATCAACAGAATAAGGCTGCGCTTTTTCAGCATCCAGGTCAGGATTGTGCAACCGGGCGCCCAGTTCACCGGCAAAAAGAAAGGCGCGTGCCACCCCAACGGCGCCGATGGCATCCAGCTTGTCGGCATCAAACAGCACTTTGGCTTCGATGGTGACCGGTGGGTGTGGGTTGCGAAAGCGATGAGACCGTATACAATGAAGGATATTATCTTTCCGTTCTTTTGAGAACGGTAGTGAATTGACCAACGGTTCGGCCACTTGGGCACCTTTCTGTGCGTGGCAAACGGAACCGTTGGACGCATCCTGCACGGCTCGCCCGATATCGTGCAGGTAGGCGGCTGCGCCCAACACATCCATGTCTGCGTTTTCAGCCGGCCCTATCATTTCACACAGCCGAAATACCCTGAGGGTATGATCCCATCCATGACTGCCCGTAGATGCTTTGTCAAAGCATCTACGGGCAAAAACCTTGACCTGATCAAGTGCCCGCTCTGCTACCCTGCGGTCCGTTGTTTGGCCGTTTAATCTTTTTGTAAAGTCGCTTCTAGTATTTAGATCCTTTTTGTGCCGGAACATTCTAGTTTGGTTCTAGTATCGGATTATCGAATTTGGGGCAGTAACCGCTGCCGATCACTTCGGTTGACACCAGACTGAGAAGACATATCGCCCACCGATTTTTAATATATTGAAATTAATATAAATTTTATTGAAACAGGTGGGTTCGGCAAGGTGGAACAAAGACCGAATACCGCTGCCGACTGCCCGGACAGACGACGTTTGGGGTTGGCGGTCATCATTTTCAAGTAAGTGGACCATATACCAAATCGGAATCATCTTGCAAGAGCTTCTACGTTTAATTTTGTAATTTAATTTACAAGACGGGGCTGAAGCACCATTTAAATTTGTATAAATTCATACAAAAATCCTACAGGTAAATTCGATTTTGGATACCGGTAAACTTTTCAATGCAATGTGCCGATGAATGATGTGTGGCTGTGCCGGCATTCAATCTGCTGAGGTGAATAGCGATTTGCAGGAAAAAAATTATATATCCATCAGAAATTCCCAGATTAATTATTATAAAGACGTTGGACTGTATTATCTGGAAAACGGTTCTTTTGTTTTGTACAAGCCACCGGGCATATTGATGGCGGACTTGCGCCTGAAGCAAGAACGGCATCCTTCCGAGCTCTACATCCGCAGAAAAGACCGTATGATTGCCATAAAGGAGCTGCAGGCCAGTTTTAACCGGCATATTTTCGACAGTATCAAAAAGGGCAACGTGGTAGCAGTCAAATCCACCCTCTGCCATCTGGTGGAAGAAACCTTACGGGAACCCCGCAGTGGTACCTTGCAGGTATTGCCCGAAACAGTTGATACCCTGGTCAGCGGATACTCGAAGAATCCTCAAATTTTAAAATCTTTTGCATCGATGTCATTTAAGGACTACAGTACCGTTATCCATTCGGTGAATGTGATGGCACTCATGCTGGGATTTTGCTTCTACTCGAAAAGATCATTAAAGGAGACCAAACGGCTGGGTTTAAGCGCCTTATTGCATGATGTCGGCAAAACCGAAATCCCCGATAGCATTCTCAAAGCGCCGCGAAAATTGTCTGCCAAAGAATTTAAGGTCATGAAGCGTCACCCTAAACTGGGAGAATTTCTCATTAAAGTAAAAAGCGGCATTGACGGCGGTATTGCACGCGGTGCCGGTGAGCATCATGAAAAACTGGATGGCAGCGGCTACCCCAAGGGCACAAAGGAAATATCGTATGTCGGTCAGGTGCTGGGCATCATCGATTGCTATGAGGCCTTAACCAACGAAGAACGGCCATACCGCAGGGCTAAAAGTCCGCTGGACGCCCTGAAAACAATCAAAACAGATGTGGAAGCCGGAAAATTTGACCGCAAAATTTTTGAAAAGTTCTGTTATAGTCTCATCTGAGTTTGCAGCCAGAATACCCCGTTTTTCCAATTCATGCTTGTCAGCAGGTACATTTTTCAGGTATTTAGATGTCAGATGTCGGAGGACCGAGGTCAGATGACAGAAGACAGATGATATAACCGCAAGAAAAAGGGAACTATCTGTGCTTTATTTTCTGACCTCTGTCCTCTGAAAATTGACACCCGACACCGGACATCCCGCTATTTAATACCTGAACTCGAAAAGTATAATTCAATACAATGATTACAAAGGTAAAATCGTGGCCCGTATTTCCCGCCTTGAGACGAATTTTAAATATCATACTCGTATTGTCATGTGCATCCACTTGCTTGCAGTGCCGATCGCTGCCCTATTATGAACAGGCCATCGACGGTCAGATGCAGATTTTGCAGAAACGACAACCGATTTCCGATTTGATCGAAAATCCGCAAACACCAGCGAAACTGCGAAAAAAACTCTTATTGATCCAATCGGCAAGGGCGTTTGCTGAAAAAGAACTCCTGCTGCCGGCCAATGATCATTATTTAAGTTATGTGGAGCTGAATCGGCCCTATGTCGTCTGGAATGTATTTGCCGCCCCCGAATTTTCACTGACACCTGAGAACTGGTGTTTTCCCATTGTGGGCTGTGTGGCCTATCGCGGCTATTTTAAGGAAGCTGATGCCCGGCGCTTCGGGGATGCGCTAACGCAAAAAGGGTTTGATGTGTACATCGGCGGCGCGATTGCTTACTCGACCCTTGGTTGGTTTGATGATCCCATCCTGAGCACCTTCATCAATTTAAGCGCTGCAGACACGGTTGCGTTGATATTTCATGAACTGGCCCATGGACTCCTCTACGTGCCGGATGATACCGCCTTTAATGAAAGCTTTGCCACCGCAGTCGAGCAGGAAGGTCTCAAGCGCTGGCAAATGTTTACCCGCCCATCTCAAGATTATGACGCCTGGCAGCGCAAGCGGCGCTACCGTCAAAAGTTCACTGCCCTGGTTTCAAAATATCGCAACCAATTGAAGGACCTGTATGAAAGTAAGCTGGCAACGAACGAGAAACGCAACCAAAAGGCAGCCATTTTCAACCGGATGCAGTCTGAATTCGAGGCCTTAAAGTTAAATCACCGCGAAATGGCTGTCTACAGTGACTGGTTTAACCGGCCGTTGAACAATGCGCAGCTGATCAGTGTAGCGACCTATCATGACTGGGTGCCGGCATTCGGCCAGATATTGTCAGATAGTAATGGTGATCTTGAAAAATTTTATGAACGCTGCCGACAGCTGGCAAAGAAAGAACCTCAGGAACGACATCGCATACTCAGCGGTTACCACCAGAATGCGCATACTGCTGAACATCGGACGGGCAACCTACGGTAACAGCCAGAATTTTTTGAATTTGTGCTCATAAAGGACCAACGGGGGTTGAAGATGGATTGAATGGTTGACGGACAACGCATTTTCAACTAAAATATTCAAAGATAGCAAACGAAAATTTTAAAGGATTTCAAACTATTTACAAAGATCTGAAGGCGGTTTTTGATGTATAACAAGTTTTTCGGTTTTAAAGAAAAACCCTTCAAACTGGTTCCGAATCCGGCTTATTTTTATTTAAGTAAAAGCCACGAGGAAGCGATGGCGCACTTGAATTACGCGATCTCCCAGGGGGACGGATTCGTTGAAATTACCGGGGAGGTCGGAACGGGGAAAACCACCCTTTGCAGAACATTTCTTGAGAGCCTGAACGGCAGCGTAGAGGCGGCTTACATTTTCAATCCCAAAATGGGTCCGAAACAGTTGCTCAAAACCATCATCGAAGAATTTGGCATCCAAACCCTCAGTGACAATACAAAAGATCTGATCGACCTGCTGAATGCCTTCCTGATTAAAAAGAAGGCCAGCGGCAAAAAAGTCATACTGCTGATTGACGAGGCTCAAAATTTAAATCGCAATGTTTTGGAACAGTTGCGATTACTTTCCAATCTGGAAACCAGTCGAGATAAGCTCTTGCAGATTATCCTGGTCGGTCAACCGGAATTGTCGGAAATGCTCAATTCCCACACACTGCGGCAGGTGGGCCAGCGAATCACCCTCAGCTATCAACTCAGCCCTTTGACCTTTAGTGAATGCAAGGAATATATTCAGTATCGCATCAACATCGCCGCTCAGAAGTCCCCTATAAAATTTGACCGGGGCGCTTATCGTCACATTTTTAAATATTCAAAAGGCATTCCGCGTTTGATTAACATTGTCTGTGACCGGTCATTGCTGACCGCATTCGTTATGAATCAATTCAAAATTTCAACCCATATCGCCAAGGCATCGGTAAAAGAGCTTGCCACTCGCGGTCAGGCAAAAAGCTACGGCATAACCACGGGCAAATGGGCACTCATCGGCATATCCTTTTTGAGCATTGTGTTTCTGGTCGCTGTCTTTTATCAACCGATTCGTGATGCCATCACGGTGCCCTTCGCAGGTCAGGACAATTTGCAGACCATTGTCGAGAGCCCAACCGTGGCGGTTAAAGCTGAGACCAAAGATCCGCCCCCCAGCATTGAGACCAGCGACCCGGTCGATGAAGTGGAAACACCGCCAGTTAAAAATAACCTCCCAGGTGTCAGTTTGGCCGAATATCTGAAGCACATGGACGGGCGCAGTTCCCGCGAGCCGGCACTCATGCAGGCAATGAAACTCTGGCAAACCAGCGCTCAGTTTACGCCTTATTTAAAAGATATTGATGATGATCAGACCTATTTTCGTCTTTCGGCCAAACCGAGCGGGATGTTTATTCATCGTCTCGAAACCGAAATGGCGTTTATCAAAAAATTGAATCTTCCCGCCATCCTCGAATTTTATCCACCCGGCAGTTCAAGCCCGGGATATCTCACATTAACCCGTCTGGATGGTGATGAGATTATGCTAAAAGGCAAAAGCGATACTGAATGGATTGTCACGGATTTGGAGGAACTCGAATTTTATTGGTCCGGTGTAGCCTATTTGCCCTGGAAAAACTTTCACTCCATCTGGGGGACCATACCGACACAGTCGTATAAGGATTCTGTTATTACCCTAAAGTTGCTGCTACAGGATATTGGGTTTCAGAATGTAGCCATCGATGAACAATACGATGAATTCACCCAGAATGCAGTTGAATCCATTCAAGCAAAGTATGGAATCCCGGTGGACGGCTATGTTGGCCCGCTGACCAAGATTATCCTATACAGAGAGAAAAATTCGTTTCAGATGCCCCGGCTGTATGATTCCCAATAGTCCGATTCGGGTTGAACGACAGTGCAAAAATCCAGACGTTGAATAGACCTGGCTCTACAGAAATCGAATGGGATCGGTATTCGTAAAAACACGAAAAGAAGGTTCCTTTTTTCGTGTTTTTATGCTTTCGAGCACGGGCGCTGCGGGTAAGATTCTATCAATAAATTGTTTATGACGTATGAAGCGATAAGGACGTTAAAAGTTTGAGTACGATATTAAAAGCGCTGAAACGAGTTGACCAATCCACACCGCCACCGGACGATCTGCAGTCCGGGCCTTCGATGCTTGATACACGGAAAGCGATAAGGGGCCGTCTTTTTCGGATCTGGCTGCAGCGCAAAGCGGTTGCGGCGCTTATTATAGCGGTGGTTGTCATCGCTGCAGGATCGCTGATTTACAGCCAAAAAGACCGGCTCATTTCCAAAATCGGGACGCACAGTCCATCTAAAAAGCCTCCTGTTTTCCAGGCTAAAATTGAGCCGCCGCCCCGCCAACCCGAACGAACAGAGCCTCAGCAGACTGCCCCGCTGAATCGGCAACAGCCACCTGGCAGCGCAAATGCCGGGCGTGACCGTGAAGGCGCGGAACGGCCGTCAGCACCATCATCCCGCAGCCCTTCAGGGCAACAGAATTCAACCCGTCAAATGACGACATTGAAACCCCAGGTCCGCGCTCCGGAATCAAGATCATCTGCACCATCCAGTGGTTCCAGCAGTCCCGAAACCAAACCCGCGGGGTCTGGCCAACGCGAAATTCGGCCACCCGAAACAGCGCCGGCGGAGAAATCAAGATCAAGGGCCGTGCCGACCGCCCGATCTTACCCGCGACTGGATAAGGCCGAATTAAAGCTGCAAGCGATTGCATGGTCAAATGTCGCTGCCGAGCGAATTGCGGTCATTAACGACCGTATTGTTCGTGAAGGCGAATCGGTAGAAGGCTATTCCATCAATCAAATCCGTCAGGATGACGTTGTTGTAAATGATGGTGCCCAATCCTGGCAACTTGAGTTCGAGTTAAGATAGGCAACTGCGGAACCCACCATTTTCTTCAAAGGATGTCGGTTTTCCGGGGGCGTAAATCATTGACGTGTATGCCTATGGGTATTAAAAAGGTATTCAGTTCGAGCCGATCCGTCTGCCTTATGCTGCTGATAGCTACTCTGGCGGGTATGCTTTTTGGCCTCAAGCCATTGCTCTTGATTGAATACAGGGCATATGACTTGATGTCGACCTTAAGGCGCCCGCAAGAAGGCGTTCCGGTCATCATTGTCAACATTGATGATATCAGCATTGATAAGGTGGGCGATTGGCCCTGGCCGCGTTCTTATATAGCAGAGATCATCAATACCCTTTCAAACAATGGCGCCCACACGCTGGGCATCTCCATTTTATACCGCAACCGGGAGCTGAGTGTCGGCGGGAAAGAAATTCAAAATCTAAGAGATAACATTCCCGAAAATCTGCCCCCCGTTAAAAAACAAATCCTCAGAAAAATTGACCATCTGCTCGTACAGGCGCAAAACCGTTTGGATCAGGATGCCCGTTTAATCTCTGCTGTCCGAACGGCGCGTAATGTCGTCTTGCCCCTTCGATTCATTCTGACCGAATCGGATAATGCGACCGGACCCGCTCTGTCGGAATGGTTAAAAATGAATTCGCACCAATTCCCTGCGGAGAACGCTGGACAGAATCTATCGGTCAAAGCAGCTGCGCTCTTATTCAATCTGCGCCCCGCAGAGGCCATAAGGGTCTCCCAGGTTCAGCAGCCCTATCAGGAGCTGTCACGGAAATCGGGCGCTTTAGGCCACATCAACCTGATTGTCGATCCAGATGGCAGGATCCGCAGCGTTCCATTGTTCATCCGTTTTCAGGACAGAGATTTTGCATCTCTGGCCTTGCAGGTTGCCATAAAATATTACGGCGCAAGCATCCGAAACGTTCGCAAGCATCCTTCCGGTCTGCAAATCAGACAATTGTCCGTGCCGACCATCGGGCCCCAGCAGATGCTGATCGATTTCAGCGGCCGGGAAACCAACATTCATAGGATTTCAGCCATCGATTTAATTGAAGGCAGGTTTGAACCTGAACGGCTTCGCAACAAAGCGGTCTTGCTGGGGCTGTCCGCAGATGCATTCAGCCCCCTTTATCAAATATCGCCTCAGGGCGAAGAAGCCTCGAGCTTGGAAATAACCGCCTGTGCGGTCGAAAACATGATCAACCGCAGACATATTTCAAGACCTCCATGGTTTGCGGCTCTGGAAATCTCAGTCCTTTTATATTTTGGCTTTTTTTTGCTGGTTGTCATCCCCAAGGTACCGCCGCGAATCGGGATGCTCATCTTCGGTATTTTTCTGGCCACCTGGCTGGGCGTTGCCGTATTGTTGTTGGTGACCCAGGGACAATGGCTACGCAGCATGACACCAACGCTGTTTGCCGTCCTTGGCTTTATGCTCACGGGTCGGCTGCGCATATCCGATGCCAAAAAAGATGAAAGCGTTGAATTAAACAAGTCGCTGGGACTATCTTTACAGGGCCAGGGCATGCTGGATATGGCCTTTGAAAAATTTTTGAAGTGTCCGATTGCCGACAAATCGGTAAAAGCGTTGCTTTACAACCTGGGTTTGGATTTCGAGCGCAAAAGAATGTTCAATAAAGCCCTGGCGGTTTACAACCATATTTTAAAGGCCGGCGCGTTTAAAGACATCAAGCGCAGAATAAAGCATTTGAAACAATTTGAACAGACGCTGGCCATGCCCGTCGGTCAGAATAAAAAGGATGCCGGCCTTCTGTGGGCCGACGCCACCACCAAGCCTACCCTGGGTCGGTATGAAATTATCAAAGAGCTGGGTCATGGCGCCATGGGAACAGTTTACCTGGGCAATGATCCGAGCATCAATCGTGAGGTGGCGATCAAAACACTCAATTATGCCGACGTCGACACCCAGCAGCTCAATGAGGTTAAAGATCAATTTTTCCGGGAAGCCGAGGCCGCCGGGAAACTATCACACCCGAACATCGTCACCGTTTATGATGTCGGCGAAGATCATGATATGGCCTACATTGCCATGGAGTTGTTAAAAGGCAGAGAACTGACCCATTTCTGCAAAAAAGACAATTTGCTGCCGGTCGAACGGGTTCTCGCTATAGGGCTTTCGGTGGCAGAGGCACTTGCTTATGCCCATCAGCAGGGTGTTGTCCATCGGGATATTAAACCGGCCAACATCATCGTGCTGGAAAATGATCAAATCAAAGTGGCCGATTTTGGCATCGCTCGGGTCATGAGCTCGTCAACCAAGACTGAAACCGGTATTATTATCGGCACTCCCAACTATATGTCGCCTGAGCAGGTGGCCGGAAAAAAGGTAGACGGCCGCTCTGATCTGTTTTCACTCGGCGTTGTTTTATACGAAATGCTCAGCGCCGAAAAACCCTTCAACGCTGACAATATTACGGCCCTGATGTATGCCATCACCAACAGCAATTATGCCCCCCTGTCACAGGTAGCGCCCCGGACGCCGAAATGCTGTGTGAAGCTGATTGATAAATTGTTGCGTAAAGGCGTCAGCAAGCGGCATCAGACTGCCGATCAGGTCATCAAAGAAATCGACGCCTGCCGCCAGGAAATGAAAAATAGTTAACTTTTACGGTGCCATTTTTGAAAACAATACCTTGATCGTCGAGACAACCGCAGCTCGCAACGTTGCTGCAGCAGACCTGGCGGACAAGACCTTAACAGGGGCCACCTCCAAATAACCTTCCCATGGCAATGGTTGCGTTCAAAGCGGATTAGCCGGCATAGATCTTGATATGCACTAGAAGAGCTAGTATATTTTATTTATTTGTTGGGATGATATGAGGAGCCGATGAAATTCATATCATGCCGGCTTCGAATACTAGGGCGGGCAGCATCTAAGATCAGATTCCACTTGACATACGGCTGGATATCGCATGTAATTGAATAATAAGACTAGATAAAGAGGGTCGGATGATGAAAATGTTTCCAATTGAAGTTGACGAAACCGTCTGGCATTATTTGCAAAAGCATGCCGAGCCCTTCATCGACACACCCAATTCAGTCCTACGCCGTTTGTTGCTCGGCACTAGCACCCAACCCGCCGAAAAAGAGTGTGCGCCCCGTATCCCCTCCATAACCGTCGAGGGCACTCCCAAATCCCTGTCGCAGATTCTGGAAGTCATCTATGAGATCGAAATCAATGGTCATTCGCGAACTGAAGCAACCAACCGGGTGGCAAACAACAGAGGCACAGCGCCCCAGACCGTAACGGACAAGTACTGCCGGCAGCTCGGCAAAAAGGCGCATGAAATTGATCATTTGCTGGCCGAGCCCGGTTACCGTCAGTTTAAAGAGCTGCTCAAAAGCAAATTTAGCAGGCATGCGCAGATTATCGATACCTATTTTGAGAGCCTGATGCTGGGCGACGCATAATATTGAGGTCTTGGCTATGGATGACCTCTAGAAATTAAAACCTTTCCAGAAGATAGCACGAATCGATTTTCTCACTGGAAGTGAGCATTTTTTAGATCTGCTTATGGTTATCATTTGGACGCTTTCTGATACAGGGGGGAAATGTCGCGCAGGGTCGTGACCACTTCTTTAAGCGCCTTTAGAAAAGTATCAATGTCTGCTTCCGTGTTATCGATTCCAAATGAGATGACCAGTGTTCCCTGTGCATCGGCATGACTGAGCCCGAGTGAGAGCAAGACATGTGATGCGCGCAACGAACCGGTTGCACAGGCTGAACGCGTCGAGACAGCGATATTTGCATCGTCGAGCATCAGCATCACACTTTCCCCCTCAATATATTTGATTGAAATCGACACCAGATTGGGCAAGCTGTATTCCGGATGGGTATTGATGATATATTCATCGATGTATTTGGGGAATTCAGTTATAAGCCGGTTTTTGAGCGCACGCAGGTGCGCTAATCGCTGGTCCATGTCCCGCACGGCAAGCTCTGCTGCTTTACCGGCACCGATGATGCCCACCAGGTTCTCAGCACCGGCGCGCTTATTATTCTCCTGAACACCGCCATCCAAGAGCGGAAATATACGCGTGCCGCGGCGAACATAAAGACCGCCGACACCGGTCGGGCCGTAAAAAGTATTGGCGGCAAAGCTGAGTAAATCCACCCCCAGCGCTTGAACATCCATCGGAAGCACACCAACCGAATCCACCGCATCGCTGTGGAAGATCACCCTTTTTTCACGCGTAATCTTGCCGATCTCTTCAATGGGCTGAATCGTACCCGTTTCGTTGTTGCTGTGCATCACCGATACCAGAATGGTCTCTTTGGTAATGGCATTGGCCACATCCTTCGGCTTGACACGCCCCTCGGAATCAACCGCAAGAGAGGTGACGGTGAATCCGGCAGACTTGAGGCGACGCAAACTGCGAATGACCGCGTTGTGCTCGATATTGGAGGTAATAATGTGCTTGCCCCTGTCTTCATTGGCCATGGCCACGCCTTTGATGGCATGGTTGACCGACTCGGTTCCACCGGAGGTAAACACAATTTCCTTGGGGGTCTTGCAATTGAGCAGTCGGGCCGCAGCTTCGCGAGCATTCTGCAGCTGAGCCGCGGCTTCCTCACCGGATTTATGCTGACTGGAGGGATTATGATAATCCCTTTCGATGGCTTCAATCATGGCTTTTTTAACTTCGGGTAATAATGGTTTGGCCGAGATGTGGTCCAGATTGATGACTTTCATAATCGCCTACCTTGCTGAATGGCTTCCGATTTAATGTTCTTCTTCCAAACTGGATTGACAGGCATCACAAAATGTGGTGTCCGGCAGAATTTCGATATCACAATAGGGACAGTAACATTTTTGCCCGTGCGAATGTTCATGTTTTTCTTTGCGGATCGGCTGTGGACGCTTGACACCGGCCTTTCTATCCTCGTAATCCTGGATGGCCAACTGCAACGCATCGGCTCCCAGATTTGAGCAATGCAGCTTATTTTTGGGCAAACCCTCCAGCGCCGCCGCGACATCTTTGTTTGTCAGTTTCTTGGCTTCCGCCAGGCTTTTTCCCTTGGCGATTTCGGTGATCATGCTCGATACGGCAATGGCAGAGCCGCAGCCAAAAGTTTGAAATTTTATGTCTTCAATTTGTTCATCCTTGATCTTTAGATAAATCGTCATCATGTCACCGCAAAGGGGATTGCCGACTTCACCGACACCGTCGGCATCTTCAATGACACCGACATTGCGTGGATTGCGGAAGTGGTCCATGACCGTTTTGTTATACATGCTTGCTTCCTCCATATTTAATTTATTTTAAGTACCTTGGCGCCTCTGATGTTGCGTTGCTTTAATTCAACCAGGGCGCGATTGGCATCCTGCAGCTTAAATTCCTGTACTTCCGGTTGGATCGGAATGTCCGCGGCCAGCGACAAAAAATCACTGACATCGGCGCGGGCCACGTTGGCCACACTTTTGATTTCCTTTTCCTGCCAGAGGTGCTCCTCATAATCAAGTGTTAACAGTGCTTCTTTGTCGCTTTCCTCTTTGCGAATGGCATTGATGACCAGCCGCCCGGCCGGCTTCAGACATTTCAAGGCTTTGACGATCGGTTTCCAGGCCGGTGTGGTATCAATGATTGCATTCAGCATTTCAGGAGGTTGAACAGCCGTATCACCTGCCCAGGCTGCGCCCAACTGGCGTGCAAACTCTCGTTCCTGTTTGCTTCTCGCAAAAACAAATACCTTCGTATTCGGATATTTGTGCCGCACCATTTTCAACACCAGATGTGCCGAAGCGCCGAATCCGGTCAACCCCAGGTTCTGCTGGTCTCTAATGCCACTGAGCTGCAAAGACCGATAGCCGATGGCGCCGGCACATAAAAGGGGTGCCGCCTGCGAATCGGTAAACACATCAGGAATGGAATAGGCGAAATTTTCATTTACGCTCATAAGTTCGGCGTAACCGCCATGGGCATCCCTGCCGGTTGCCTTAAATGCCATGCATAAATTTTCACTGCCGCTTTTGCATAAATAACACCGACCGCAGGCAGAATGGATCCAGGCGACACCAACACGGTCACCCTCGCTGAACTTTGTAACGCCGACTCCGCTGGCCGCCACCCGACCGACGATTTGATGGCCCGGAACCACGGGCAATTTCGGTGGGGGTGTGCGACCTTCGATTTCATCCAGCTCGGTGTGGCACACACCGCAGGTGGACACCTTTATCAAGATTTCGTTATCTCCAGGAACCGGATCCGGCATATCCACCAGCGCAAGGGGTTCTTTATTGTCAGAGACAGTGGTCAGCCGATTTAGCACCATTGCTTTCACGAATTCACGGTCCCCCTAAATTGGCATTTCTAACCCGAACCTGCTTAATTTTGTTCAGGATCCAACCGGTTTGTATTATCTTTAGGCTCATTGTGCAAGACCAATTCTCAGAACGAATCGGCGCCCATTGATGCGTCGGGGACTTTATTCTCGCCGGTAGAAACGGTTCGACACAAATCTCTTGATCACGTCCCGGTGCGCTGGCGGGCGTTTATCGTTCTAAGGTAAAATCGCCATTGGAAATGGATTCCAGGTGTAACTGCATCAAACGCGTAACCTTGTTCTGACCGCCAAAAGTTTCAATGCGATATTAAAGTTGAAACTAATGATGCCGACTTCGGTTGTCAAGATAAATAAGTATTTGATAATATTTATTTAATTTAAAAAAACAAACAGCCGCCAGAATGCAATAATCGTTATGATATTTTGCCTTCCATTTTAAAACATGATATGCAGCCCTGCATTGGATACCCGCGTCGACATTAAAGGCCGCAGTGGCGTCAAAATATGATAAACTAATAAAATGCGCCATCTGGAATAATGGAATGATGGCTTTATGGAAAGAAATTGATGCCCGGACACCGTAAAATATGGTTTACGCTCATCAGCCTTGCTACAATTTTTTTGTGCGTGTTGATCATTCTAATAATCGTTACCCCTCAGCTGATAAACCTGGAAACCGTAAAAAAAGAAGTCAAACGTCTGTATGCCAAGGATCTGGGAGGCAAAATTGAATACCAGCGACTCAATATGTCATTTTTTCCTCGCCCGCACGTGGTTATTTCGGACGTCAGCTTCACCATACCCGACAGTATCCAGGGCTCGGTGGATTCACTCAAAATCTATCCGAAAATCCTGCCGCTGTTTGCCGGCAATCTTGAAATTCGAGTCATCCATTCACGCTCGCCGGAAATCAAAGTTCATATTCAGGAAGCATTACCAGAAGAATCAAGTCCTCGCGCGCCATTTACGTTGGACACCCCCGTTGACTGGCTAAAATCGATTCTTCAATCCATACCGCAATTCAAGATTCCCAGTATCGCGATAAATATATTTAACGGCCGAATCCATTTCTATAAAGGCGCGCAACGGGCCTTAGCGCTTCAGGCCGTCAATAGCCAGATAAAACACAGAGGTGATGCCACTGAATTTTCAGCCCAGTGCCAGTCGAATTTCTGGGAGAACATGATCATCAATGGCCGATACACAGAATCGGGCTTAAAGCTGAACAGCCAGGTTAAATTGAATCAGCTGCGGCCGCATGCTGTGGTTGAATACCTATTTCCGGAATCCAGCCTGAAAATGACCAATGCCCGAGCAAACCTGACAGTGAACCTTTATACGGATGGTCCTGATAACCTTCAGGCGGATGTTGAAGCCGATATACCGTACATGTACTGGCATCGCGCAAATAAAGCGCTGAAAATAAATGATACCCACCTGAAGGCGAATCTGCGCTTCGATGGCAACAGCCTGTCATTGAATCTTTCTCAGCTTGATTTAACCGAACCAACGATAAGCCTGGCAGGTAAGTTGAGCATTGATCCCCGGCAGCCCTCCATTCAAATGGAGCTGGAAGGCCGGCAGATCAAGGTGGCAACAGCTCAAAACATCGCGCTGGCGCTCACTGAAAACTCAGAGACCGTGGCCGATATATTTAACATTCTTCGAGATGGTGACTTGCAATGGATTATGCTGAAAACCCAGGCACCGGATTGGGCCCAATTGATTGACGAAAAACAAATTGTGATTCAGGGAAAGCTGGTGGGCGGAAAAATCTCTGTCCCGGTGGGCGGGCTGGAATTGGAAAATGTGCAGGGTGACGCAATGCTTGCAAACGGCATTTTAACCGGTGAAAATGCCGAAGCACAAATGGGGAATACATTTGCGAAAAATGGAAAGCTGTCCATCCCGCTGACAAAGGATACCGCTCCGTTCCATGTTGAAGCGCTCGTCCAGGCGGATCTGGCCCAGCTTCCTTCTGTTTTGGCCAATCTGGTCGAGGACAATCAATTCCGGCAAGAACTCAAGCGCTTTAAGAAGTTTGAAGGCAATGCCCTGGGCATGCTGATCATCGGTGAGGATTTGCAGGACGTTAATGTGAAAGTTATGGCCTCTGATTTTTCTGTGAATGCTGATTATCAGCGAATTCCTTATCCGGTCAGGGTTAACGGCGGCAGTTTTGTTTTAGACGGCAACCGGATTGCATTGAAAAACAGTGATGCGCACATAGGAAAATCAAGCTTATCGGGGCTGTCGGCCCGCATTGGGTGGGAAAAAACCGCATTGATAGAAGCATCGTTAGCATCCGGCCATATCGATTTAGCGCAAATGCAGGCGTGGCTGGTGCAATATCAGGCTCTTGAAAGTGACCTGCGGCAGATTGAGACGATCGACGGTGGCGTCTCTTTGCAAAATGTCAGCCTCGCTGGGCCGCTTTTTGAACCCACCCGTTGGCAGGTAAAATCCACCGGCGCACTCCAAAATGTCACCCTGAGCTCTCAGCAGCTACCGGGCCCCTTGGCGATCGCCCAGGGCCGATTCAGTTGTGACGGAAACCAATTGACGGTCGACAAGCTGAACACTCAGGTGGGACAATCATTATTTGCAGGCCTGTCTGCCAAAATCAAATGGGGCAAAGCAGCCTCAGTAACCGCCAGCACCGGTGAAAGCGTGGTCAATCTGGATGAAGTCTATGCCTGGTTGAAATCCCATCATCGCCTGAAGCAAAACGTCAAAGACGTGCCTGTCTTAAATGGGACCCTGGCATTTACAAATTTGAAATTTGAGGGGCCGCTGGGCGCAGAATCGAATCATAAAATGCTCCTCAGCGGGGCCATTAAAAAATGGCATATCCGCTCGGCCACGTTTCCGACCGACATAGAACTAAACGGCGGGGACTTGCTGTGGCGCGGCACGCGCATCGACCTGCAACAAACCGATGCCAGATTCGGCATATCAACCCTTGGCCGGCTCACCCTGGGCAGGCAGTGGGGTGAAATCCCATTATTCGAGCTCACTGCCGGTTCTGCAAGCATTCAAATCGGCGAGCTCTTTCCCTGGCTGATATCCTTTGAAACGCTGGATAAGATGTTCAAGGGGTACCACGCCACACAGGGCCAATTGATGCTCACCGATCTGGCGTTTAATGGGCCGGTGGGTCCTTCAAAGGCCTGGCAATTTCGGGTCGCCGGCGACATAACGGCAATGGATCTGGCATCAGCTTCTTTCAAAGAGCCCCTGATTATCAAAACAGCCCGTTTTATTGCCAAGGATACCCCCGGATCTGCAGGGGTGAACGGTCGTATCGATTTAAGCGATGTGCGCATCGGATGGGAAGATAGCCAGATTCATCTTCAGGGCGGCGCGACTTTTTCTGAAGATGCATTGGCGCTTGACATGCAGCTGACAGCCGATCGCTTGAATTGGACGCAGATCGATCAGATCGCCAGCACCGAAAAAGCGACCGCAGCCGAAGATAAGCTGAAGCTGCGGGGGGGGATAAGTGTCGAGCTGGAAAATTTTAGCTATCAATCTTTTACCTGGCGCCCGGTTCACGCCGACATTACCTTTGACAAGGATGATACCCGAATCGTCGTACGCAAGTCGAACCTCTGCGGCATCGAGTTTCCCGGGATTTTCAAGGTTTCAGGGGATACATTTGAGCTTTATTTTAAGCCGGCCGCCGAAGCGTTGGACCTGGACAGCACCCTTACCTGCCTGTTTGACAAACAGAATTTGATGGCGGGCAGCTTTAATCTCAATGGGGAGCTGTTGGCCAAAGCCAAACCCAGCGCATTTCCCAAATCTCTGACCGGAAACCTGGTATTCAACTCCAATGAGGGCCGCATTTATCGCTTCGGCATGCTGGCCAAAATATTTGCGTTGCTGAATGTCACCGAAATCTACCGGGGCGAAGTTCCGGATCTGAAAGGCAAGGGCTTTGCGTATAATTCGATAACGGCCAATGGCGTATTTGAAGACGGCAAGCTGATTATCTCCGAAACCTCTATCGACAGCCCATCGATGGGTATCGCTATTGAAGGTGATATCGATCTGACCGAAGATAAGGTTGACCTGATCGTGCTGGTCGCCCCGTTTAAAACCGTCGACCGGATCGTGAAAATCATACCTCTGGTCGGCAACATTCTGGGCGGTACTCTGATCTCGATTCCATTCAGGGCAAAAGGCGATTTGGGTGATCCGGATGTCATCCCGCTATCACCGACGGCAGTGGGGTCCGGGTTGCTTGGCATTTTGGAAAGAACCCTCAAGCTGCCGATAACCATCATCCAGCCGGTTCTTCCCGGTTCGAAAAACAAACCAGCGGCAGATGAAAAGAAGGTGCCCCGTCCATCACCCTAATATCAGCGTCTACCTTTCTTGACTTTTAAGTCAACCGTACTCATCTTTTTTCCGAACATCAATGCATTATGATAATTCAAATTAACATTATGATAATTCAAATTAAGGAGATAAATCATGGCTTATACATGCAAAAACTGCGGTGCAGTTGCCAATGCACCCGGGCATCTTTGCAATCCGTGCGGCGATAAGGCCAAATGCAGTTTCTGCGGTGCTGCCGAAACGGATCACACCCATCAGTGCAAAGACAAACTGGCAGCTATGAAATTTGTATGTGGCGGCTGCGGACGCGTGGCAATGGAGCAAGAACATCTTTGTAAGCCGACACCTATCACCTAGATCCCTATACAACAAAAGGGCGGCCATAACAGGCCGTCCTCTTGTTGTTGAAAAATTGAAGAATCTGACCCATAAATAAGTCCAGCAAGAAAACCGCAAAGGATCCATGAACACAAAGCCCCTTAAGTTTGAACAGGGCCCTATCCGGCCGCCCAATGAAGCCCGCAGCCTGCTGCTGCGGTTGACGCGCAACTGTCCCTGGAACCAGTGCCTGTTTTGTCCGGTCTACAAGCGCGATAAATTTTCCCTGCGCACCGTCGGGGAAATCAAACAGGATATTTTAGCAGCAAGGCAAATGGCCGATGAGATCAAAGCGCTTTCAGCTGAACTGGGGCATGCTGGCGCTGTCAACGATGCCGTGATCAGCACTATTTTCAATCAACCCACCTCCAGCCAATATCGCAGTATTGCTGCCTGGCTGTATTATCAGACGGACGCCTGTTTTTTGCAGGATGCCGATAATCTGATCATGAAAACAGATGATCTGGTGGCGGTTTTGCAGTTTCTCAAACAACAGTTTCCGCAAATTAAGCGGGTGACCACGTATTCCCGATCCAGAACCGTTATTCGCAAATCGGTGGAGGCATTAACACAGATCCGCAAAGCCGGCCTGGATCGCATTCATATCGGCCTGGAAAGCGGTTATGATCCGTTGTTAAAGCTGATGAAAAAGGGTGTTACCGGCACCCAGCATATCGAAGCCGGAAAACGGCTGCTGGCAGCCGGTATGGAAGTGTCCGAATATGTTATGCCCGGCCTGGGCGGCCAGGAGATGTGGCGTGAGCATGCCATCGAAACCGCCAAGGTACTCAATCAAATCAATCCCCATTTTATCCGGCTTCGCAGCCTGCGAGTACCGGACCACGTGCCGCTGTACAGCCGGATTGAGGATGGCAGCTTTACAATGCAAACCGATGATATGCTGGCTGAAGAAATCGGGCTTTTCATCCAAACCCTGGACGGCATCACCAGCACGCTAACCAGTGATCATATCATGAATCTGCTTGAAGAGGTCAACGGCACGCTGCCTGATGATAAGGACAAAATGCTGGCGGTTGTTCAAGCCTATCAGGATCTATCGGAAAACGACCGCCTGATTTATCGCGCCGGTCGCCGCGGTGGCGCCTATCGCTCGACCGATGATTTAAAGCGTGATCCGGCGACCTATCAAAAAATCAAAAACCTGATTCAAACGGTGAAGCAAGAGGAAGGCCCGCAGGGGATCGAAAGAATGATCTCCGAAATGGTCGACCGCTATATCTGATCATCTCCGAATAGGTCTGGAAGGCAACCTTTAATTCGTATTTCCGGAGTGCTGAAAAATGGAATCCATTCGCATCCTGGGAACCGGCTCGCATGTTCCGCCAAAACGGCTGACCAACGATGACCTGCAAAAAATGGGACTGGACACCACCGATGAATGGATCCGCAAGCGCACCGGCGTGGTGGAAAGAAGAATAGCAGACCCGAATGTCACGGCAGCCGACCTGGGATGTGCCGCCTCCCGGAAAGCCTTGGAGGCCGCCGGCCTGACGGCCAAAGACATCGACTTAATTATCATGGCCACCATCACGCCGGATACATGCTGTCCGTCGGCCGCAAACTGGCTGCAGGCCAAACTGGACGCCCCCCAGGCGGTGACGTTTGATGTTACAGCAGCCTGCTCGGGCTTTATTTTCGGTTTAAACGTGGCCGAACAGTATCTTAGAAACAAAACCTTTAAAAGGGTCCTGGTGGTGGCTTCCGAAATTATGACCCGAACCCTCGATTGGACCGATCGATCAACCTGCATCCTGTGGGGCGATGGCTCCGGCGCCGCTGTCCTGACCCTGGGAACAGAGGGTCACGGGTTACTTTCCAGCCACATCCATACCGATGGCGCCAGCGGCCAGGACCTGCTGTTGCCCGGCGGCGGTTCCAAAACCACCCCCATCAGCCATGAAAGTGTCCAAGAGGGCCGGCACACCCTTAACTTGATCGAAGCCAGTTTGAGTTTCCGCGTGGCTGTGCGGCATTTTATCGATGCGATCAAAGAGGCCATTGAATTCAACGGTTTCAATGTGGCCGATGTCAACTGGTTCATTCCCCATCAAGCCAATATCCGCATGTTTCAAAATATTGCCCGCTCGTTGAAGATCCCCTTTGAGCGCTTTTATCTGACGCTGCAAAAATATGGCAATATATCTTCAGCCTCGTGTGCCATCTCCTTGGACGAAGCCGTGCGGGATGGTAGCATCAAGACCGACGATTTAATCTGCTTGCCTGTTTTTGGCGGCGGGTTGACCTGGGGCAGTGCGCTGATTCGATGGTAGTTCCACGGTATCGACAGCGCTTTTGAGGTTGGCCCGTTCCGACTTTTTTATGCATCGGGCCAGGCGGCACCATCAATGGCGCCGGCATCTTCCTGGACAAGTCGATTTTATTGATACCCGATGGTTTTTTTTACTTGATTTACGATTTGCCCGGCCACGTAGGTAATTTCGTTGACTTTCAGTCCGTAAGCCACAGCCGCCATCGCGGCCAGAAAAGCAGCGCCGGTCAGCGCAATGACCAGCACGCCTCCCGCAAGAGTCGCCGTATCAATCCCTTTCAATAGAGTGGCCTTAAACCAAACCAGCAACGGGCCCAGAATTGCGCTGAGGACAATCATCTTCGTATAAAACACATAGACCTGCCGGCTTGAGGTATTTGCGCTTCGTTTGTTCCACAACATGTAAAGCACAACCACCTGTAAGATCTCCGACAGCGATATCGCCATGGCGATTCCCCTCGCGCCAAAGAATCGCAGTCCTAAAAGGTAAAAAGGGAGGCTCAGGCCAACTGCAATGCTGCCGTAGACGGCAGGAAATATGGTGTTTTGCGTCGCATAAAACGCTCTGGGTACGATTGTGTAAGCCGCAAGGGCAAAGGCGCCAACAAGCAGATAAATCAGGATATCGGCGGTAAGGGCGGTTGCGGCTGCATCAAATTGGCCGCGTTGGTATATGATCGCCACGACTTCATTTCTCAGCACCATCAGCAAAACCGACACCGGTATCACCAGCGCTAAATAGCGTAACGTGTTGTTCAGTAGATGGTTCATTTCCTCTAAATTGTTTTCAGCCACAAGTCGTGCCAAAAATGGATACACCGCTGTTCCAATGGCCTGCCCGAATAGAGCGACCGGTATGAGCATAATCTTCAGAGCATAATTGATGCCTGAAATTCCGCCCGGCGGAAGATATGATCCGAAAATCCTGAAAAAGAATTCCCGTGAAAACGTCATGGTCAGGCCAAGCATAAGCGGTAGCGTTAAACCGATGTATTTTTTCAAATCCGGATGTCTTGGCTCAAATGAAAGCCGAAACTTCATACCGACCCGTTTGGCGCCTGCATACTGAATTATAAAATTGCATGCAGCGCCGCCTAAAACGCCCCAGGAAAAACCGAGCATTCCGAACCGGCCGCCCAACAGAACCCCTCCCAGGATGATGCACAGATTATAGACAATCGGGGAAAGGGCCGGTGTGGCAAATTTTTCTTTGGCATACTGCACGGCCATTAACAGCCCTGATACAAAAAAGAAAAGTTGAGCCGGAAGTATGATTCGGGTCATTCGAATGATCGTCATTTTGAGCGCCGCGTCGTCAATACCCGGTGCCAGCACTGAAATTATTTCAGCGGTGTAGACTTCAGCGATGCAGATGAGCAGCATCAACAGGATCCCAAAGTTCGTTATGATGAGAGAAAATACATGCCACCCCTCGCTCTCATTATTCTTTGAAAGGTAACGTGAAAAAATCGGAATAAACGTAATGGTTAGAAAACCACTGGCAAGAATATGATTCAATATCTCAGGAATCAAAAAGGAAAGCTGGTATGCATCCACATCTCGCCCGGCGCCCCTGAAGTAGGCAATCACCATCTCCCTGAACAACCCGATTAGATTGCTCAGCAAAATCGATGCCATCATGATGACCGAAGCAATTCCAACTTTTTTATAAATTGAACGGGACATACGGGTTGCCTGTTTGATCGGTGGTTGATTTTAATCCGGCCGCAGATGCTGCAATTGCCTTATCAGAAAGCCTACCGGATGGCAAAGCTTTATGCTCAAGGGTGTCGCATTTGCACCGCGAAGACCGGATGCGTCCTTTCGCTGTCTGACAGGAGCCGACGCGTTATCCGGCAGCACGTTTCCATCCAAGGCTTCAACAACGCTGATAGCACGAACAAGCCTTGCTTTTTAGGCGTTTGGCCCCATATTTTTAGCAGGACAAAAAGCAGCCCCGACCCGAGCGGACAATTTGATGACTGCCCAAAATACCATTTCTTGACAGGATTTGGCAGATCTTTTAAGATTAAAAGCACGCCATGACCAAGAGGGACATCATATCACAAAAATTAACGGCACTCTTCGTATACGGTCGGCCCCCGCTGGTGTTTGCCGGAATGATATGCGCCATTGCCGTCATGTGGACGCAAAACCCGGTCATGTATACGATTGGCGTCCTGTTTTTGTTTATTTCCATGAGCTTCGATCTGGTTGATGGTTGGTTTGCCGCGCGGTTTGAGCTCCATCCACAGCTGGCGCAACTGGCCGATCGCCTGATGGACAAACTGGTTTACTCTATTATCTTTCCGTTGCTGGCGGTCGGTGTGATGTGGCGGGTTCATTTCAGCTCACCGGACCCCACCCGGGGCGAAATGCTGCATGCCATTTTAGTGCTGCTGCTGGCCGTAACCGTTCTGGTGCGCGATAATTTTGCGCACTTTATGCGCGGGTTTGCCGTGCGCAATGACCAGGAGCTTGAATATAAAGAGTTTACCCGTTTACGCACGATTGTCGCCGCACCGGTCGGTGCTTTGCTGTATGCCTATGCGTTTTATGTGCCTGAAGGGCCGCCTTCAAAAATTTATTTTTGGATATCGTGGCTGGGGAACCTGCCGCTGCGCGGATTGTTCTTTATTGAAATCATCTTTTTGATCATAACCTTCGGCTCAATTGCCGGCTATGTCCGCAAATATGGCCGATTGTGCCTGGACGAGCTGTGTCTGGGAGATAATGAGATGCGACGCCGCATTCTGGCCTTCTTTCCCAATGCATTGACCCTGATGAATGCCATGATGGGTTTGCTGGCGGTCTTTTTTGCATACCAGGCCCGCATCCGGGAGGCGTCTCTTTTTCTGATCGGCGCGGCTTTGTTTGACAAACTCGATGGCGCGGTGGCCCGCAAACTGGGTCTGACTGAGCCGTTGGATGAAGAAATATCCCCCAAATCCATTAGTTTTGGAAGTCTGCTGGATGACATCTCAGATGCAGTCAGCTTTTGTATCGCACCGGCCTGGATTTTTTATATCGTTTTATCCGGCCATCCAGATCCGGTCATTCAAAAGCTGCCGATAGGCTGGGTTGCCTGGATATACGCGCTGCTGGGCATAGGCCGCCTGGTTTATTTCACACTGGACAAATCACCCATCCCCGGATTTTTTAAAGGCATGCCCACGCCGGCAGCCGCTTTGCTGGTGATGTCGGGATTGATTATTTTCGGCCAGGCCATGAATGACGGCTCTGATTGGATCCCCGTCTGGGGTGTTTTAAGCTTTGGGCTGGTGATTGCCGCCGCCGTGCTGATGAACGCCTATCCGATCCGCTACCTGCACCTGGGTCGCTTTATGAGCCGGCACCCCTGGTTTGGGCGCGGGACACTGATTGTGATCTGTTCGGTATTTACACCCTATTATGGTCAGGCCGCCCTGATTTACATGCTGCTGTATACCTTTTCACCCCTTGTTACCTGGCGCATTGATCCGGATATTGCTGCCCGGGAAACCCGCACCAAACCCGCCACGCTTTAATAGTCACACCTGTTATATCATTTTCGAAACTTAAAAGTCGATTGGATCGCATTAACAAAAAACAAGCTCCCAAATAGCAAGCATCAAATTTCAAATAAACCCCAAATCTCAATTTTCAATGACTCAAAATTTTAGGATTTGGAATTTGTGTCATTGTAATTTGTTTGGGATTTGCGTTTTGGGATTTGGAATTTAACAATATGGGTGCTTATGGAACAATGGTGTCTCGTGTTTCAAAATCAAAAAAGTATCCATCCCGCTGTAGTTTAATCGGTTGCGGCACAGCCCAGCTGCCCCCTAAAGCACGGTGCAAATTAACGCGGTTGGTCAAAATGTTCAAATCCACCTGGGCCAGATTATCCTCGGCTGTAAAACGCGTCTGCTGGGCGTCAAGCACGTCCAGATATTGGACCAACCCTTTTATGTAACGGTTTTGCGCCACGCGCTGGGTCGCGCGGGCCTCGTCTAAAAAGACCACCTCGCGCTGCCGGCGTTCAAGCTGTTTTTGGCGGGTCAACAAGGCCCCTTCTACTTCAGCAAATGCGTTTAAAATGGTATTGGCATAATCGGAAACAGCCTGCTGGAACTGGGCTTCAACGCCCCGCTGACGGGCTTTCAGCCGATCGGCATCCACAAGCGGTTGCACAACGCCGCGGGCAAAATTCCAGATAACGCTGTCGCTTTTAAAAAGCCGGTCTTTTCCGTCTGCATTCCAGCCGTAACTGCCGGTCAGGGTGATTTTCGGAAAGCGGTCTGCTTTGGCAGCACCAATTTGCTCGTTTAAGGCCTGCAGCCGCAATTCTGCGGCGCGGATATCCGGTCGCCGGCGCAGCAGGTCGGAGGGAAGACCGGTCGGCACCGGTTGCGGCTGCCGGTAATAGTCTGACGGCTGGAGCCGTGCCGGCCGGGTTTGCGGATAACGGCCCAGCAATATCGAAAGTTGCTGCTGGGTAATTCCCAGTTGCTGTTGCAACTCGGGAACACGGATTTGGGCCCCGGCCAGAATTCTGCGTGCCTGCCGAACATCCAGGGCCGAGGTCAGGCCGCGGCGGTAACGGGTTTCGACAAATTGCAAACTACGCTCGAAGGCCGCTATGCTCTCGGCGGCAATTTGCAGTCTGCGTTCAAAAGCTTCGATCTGCAAATACAGGCTGATGGTTTCAGCGACCAGGGTTTGAGCAATCGTGCGGCGGTTCTCTTCATCCGCCAGAATTTCATTCCAGGCCGCCCGGGAGGCTTTGGCCAGGCGGCTCCACAGATCGATTTCAAAGAGCGCTAAAAAACTCACCTGGTGGGTGGTAATCGTCCGTCCGCGTCCGACATTGACACCGCCAAAGTGACGTTGATCCCAGTCATAATCAAAATTGACCTGGGGCCAACGGTCGGCGCTGATCTGAACATATTGGGCCCGGGCCTCCAGAATCCGGGCCGCAGCCTGTTTCAAATCCCAGTTATACCTCAGCACTGCCTCAACCAGCCGGTTGAGCTCGGGGTCATTGAAATCATGCCACCAGCGATCGGTCATCACGGCATCGCCGTCGGATTTGACTGCATCGCTCTGATAAAATTCAGGTATTTGGACATTTACATCAGGGCGTTGATAATGCGGCCCCAAATTAATGCATCCGACCAGTCCGCCTAGCATCATAACGATCGCACTGATCAGAAAATATCGACGCATCATGGCTCTATCTCCTTTAACTGGATTAATTCATTGATATTATTTAATTATCAAAAACTAAACGCTTTTATAAAACCGCTCATTTAATGTCAAGCGTCCGATCAGGTTTAATGCCCAGAAAGCCGGTCGTTAAAACCGGTTTGGCTTTTATCTTATTGAAATAAATACATATCAATAAATTTATCCCTGTGCGGAGTTCTAACGAAGATATCAACCCGGAGACCCTGTGCCGGGGGATCTTGCGACCCGACAGGTACATTAAATTGATTTTGAAACACATAAAACTTGCAAGTCAACTCAAATTAAAGTAATACAACAAAAATGGCTCTGCCCGGCAACCCTGCACAAGGCCTTGAAAACGCGGGCAGCCGCTTTGGAACACCCTTCCGGAAATCCCGGCCTTTTTAATCGTGCGATGACACCATGAGACCGGGCATTGTCTTTTTGCTAACCTTCGGGTGACCGGATATTTGGAGGATGATTTTCATCATCAGGTTACAGGCCTGCTTTGGCATGAACCGAATATTGGGCCACAACAATCCTTCCCATGCAAAACTGTTAGGATACCGGCTCATCAGTAAAGCACTAACCGAAAAAGACTGAAAGTTGAAACTGATTCGATGGCTGAAGCGATAAAATCTTTGGGAATCTGTTTGGGGGCATCAACTGTTTCGATCGCCCAGTTAGCACAGCAGCCGCTTCATTCAAAAGCGGGTGATCCAGCCCTGCCATCCAAACCAC
>Ga0209536_100001769_pt1 | contig 35417 bp, 24 predicted proteins | sample DeeMarSeWOR28_12_FD_187461 | JGI IMG/M metagenome (GOLD analysis project Ga0209536, IMG submission 187461) | Marine sediment microbial communities from White Oak River estuary, North Carolina - WOR-2-8_12 (SPAdes) (version 2) | ecosystem: Environmental > Aquatic > Marine > Intertidal zone >...
TCCAGATTTTCAGTTTTGATCCGCCGGATGCAGATCTGGTACGCGGAAACCAGGTTTTAATCAGCGGGACGGTGGAAAACTATCAGGGACTGGTGACCGAGATTACCGATTATTCCCTATCGGTCTTGAGTACGGATAACGATCTTCCCTCCCCGTTATCAATAGCTACCGGCGAAGCGAACAGTCTGGCCCGCGAGGGGACCTATGTTGAAATACAGGCCCCCGTAATCGATAAATATGCCGCCGGTGGTGGAACAAATATTATTGTCAATGATGGCAGCGGTGCCGTCACTATCAGGATCTGGGATTCTGCCGGCCTTGATTTGAATGCCATTACCGTTGGGAAAACAATTGTTGCCCGTGGAGTCATCGGGGAATTTAGCGGAAGTGGTCAGCTGTTGGTGGCGTACCAGGAGGACATCTTCGAATCATCGGGGAGTTCATCCGCCGATGGCACAGGACTGGTAAGTGTCCAGCCGGACAGCATTGGGATCAATGCACCGGCTTCATTGCTCTTTACGGCTGCCGGCACGCTCCAGGATACGGTCACGACAATTTCCATAACAATCCCTGAGAACTGGCTTTGGAGCGGCAGTCAGTCAGATGTTGTTCTTTCCGGGGATCCATTTGATCTGACTACAGTGGCGATAAATGGTAAAGGGATTGTTCTGAATGATGTGGGATTAACCAGCACTAATTCAGGTGTGATTGAATTAAAAGGTCTGACAGCGCCTGGGGTCGATTCCATCTCGACTTTTATTTTCAAAACCGCCGGTCGTAACGGGACCCTTAAAAATATTGCCGAACAACCGACGGTAAAGGTTGGGAAGGGAACGGGGAAAACAGTCACACCGATTGCGGACATCCAGACCGATATCGGTTTCTGGGATGGCAAACAGGTGACGATCAGCGGTGTGGTTACCATCGGCGCCGGGATTCTGATCACCACCCGCACGACGGCCTATGTTCAGGATAATTCCGGGTACGGCATCCAGATTTTCAGTTTTGATCCGCCGGATGCAAGCCTGGTTCGCGGAAACCAGGTTTTAATCAGCGGGACGGTGGAAAACTATCAGGGACTGGTGACCGAGATTACCGATTATTCATTGTCTGTTCTGCAAAAGGGTGCCGATTTACCGGAGCCCTTAAAAATTAATACCAGCGAGGCACAGAGTCTGGAGCGTGAGGGTACCTTTGTTGAAATACAGGCAACAGTGATAGATAAATATGCGGCAGGCGGCGGTACAAATATCATCGTAGATGATGGCAGCGGAGAAGTCACCCTGCGTATATGGGATTCTGCAAATCTCGATCTGGGAGATTTCAATCCCGGGGATGGTATTGTTGCCAGGGGTGTGATCGGTGAATTCAGTGGTGCGGGACAAATTCTTGTCGCTTATCAGGAAGATATTTCCCCGCTGGAGCTTCCGAAAGCAGCGTTTTCACTTAAAGTTCCTAATAAACCTTTCGCCCCCGACAGGGGAGAAAAATTCCCGGTAAATTTCAGTGCCGGCGACGAAAATTCACATATTGTATTGCGAATTTATGACCTTGGCGGCCGCCTGATAACCACACTTGTAGATGAACAGGGAAAATCCTTTGAACAGCTTATTGAGTGGAATGGTCGCAATCAGCTGAACGAGATGGTCCCTCTGGGCGCTTATATTCTGCATCTTCAGGTGACCAGCAATTCTGATGGCAGTACACAGGTCGCCACTGCACCGATTGTTGTCGGTACGGTTCTTAAATTTTAAACTAAACAGGATATATGATCCAATGAAGCGAATAATATGCTTATTTATCGTTTTAATATTTTCCGGATCCGGTGTAGCCGGCCTTTTTGATGACCGGCTGCCTTCTGCCAGGGCTACTGCCATGAGTGGTGCCGTGGTAGCCCTGCAGGGTGATGTTTGGGCCCCGTATTATAATCCAGCCTCCCTTTCGAGCATTGACAATTATCAGATCGGCGGCTCATATCAGATCCCCTATAACCTTTCCTTCTTCCGCAATTACTTTGTCAGTGGTGTTATACCGACGCCATACGGTACGGCCGCCGTGAGCATGCAGAATTTTGGGGTGCAATATCAGGGCAACGATCTATCGTCTGAATATACCTTCGGTATATCGCATGGTTTTTACCTGATGAAAGATGTTCATTCTTCACTGTCGGCAGGATACAACCTGAAATACTATTACTGGTCATTGAGCGAATCGATCGACGGATTTGATCTGGGATCGGGATCGACGTTCGGCCTTGATATCGGACTGCAGGGGTCGATTTATAACCGCACCTATATCGGGGTTTATCTACTCAATATCAATACCCCTCACATAGGCGCCCTGACAAAATATGAATTGCCGCAGCGAATAGCTGCAGGCATTGCTTATCAACCGCTTGCCGATCTGATAACGGCTATTTCATTCAATAAGACTTCCGGTTTTGATATTCAGGTGGAAGGCGGCTTTGAATATCACATTATCCCATTGTTGGCCCTGCGACTCGGTGCCAGCACAGCGCCTAATCGTTTTTCAGGAGGCATTGGTCTCAGCCATGATAATATCCGGTTCGATTATGCGCTTAGAACGCATCCGGTATTGGCCGAAACCCATCAATTTGGTTTGAGTTATTTATTTTAATCAATCGCCTGGGAACAAAATGTACGCTGAAAAATTGATCATTCCGATTAAATGTTTATTGGTACTGATCATATTTCTGATATCCTCGGAGGGCATGGCCCGGAGCGAACGTGACAGTGTTCAGGTTCCGCTGGACATTAATAATTCCGATCTCGAGGCTATTCTGAGTTTGCCCGTACCATCCATCATTGCAGAGCGAATTTACGAGCGTATCTTATATAAGGGAGACTTTAAGAGTATCTATGAATTGCGGGAAATTAAGGGTATCGATCAGAATCTGCTCAACCGCTTGAAACCGCTGATCAGAATAGAACCATTCAGGACGCGGACCCGCTGGGAAAAGAAAGTGGAAGAGATCTATTACCGTCTGGAAAGATGGTCCGGTGATGAAGGGATTGATGATGCGCTGGTCGATTTATGGATTGATCGGTCGCTCGAGCCTTATAATGTCAATAGCATTAAGTATGAGGATCTGAGTAATCTGCAGAATGTATCTCCCGTCGACGCGGTGGCGATACTCAATTACCGGAAGGAAATCGGTGAAATACGCAGTGAGCGCGATCTGCGCGGTATCCCCGGCCTTTCCTATTATGGATTTCGCAATGCCCGCAATTTTCTGGATTATCGTGAACCCGATGAAGAAGAACGGCAGCGGTTTCACGGCCATATATCCGGCCGGGTTGACAACACCCCGTTTTTTGCCGAAGAAGATGCCGCATCAACCCAGGCCGGACTGAGCTCGCTGGAACAAACCCTGCGGACATTGGGTTCTAATTTTGTCCCGAATTTTTATTATAAAATGCGTTTCAGCTTGGATCAAAAATATAAATTCGGATATACCTATGTACGCCGGTTAAGTGAACCCAATTATTACTATAATGACGGTCCTGTGCGAATTCCGGAGGGTAAATTTTACTTTGGCATCGAGAATATTCCTCTGGGTGGTTTGAATCTGCGTAAGCTCTATGTCGGGCATTTCAGCCTTGCAATCGGGCAGGGTGTGGTTATGGAAAATGTTGATTTTTTTACACCACGTAAAAGCGGATATGGATACCGCAAGCGTTTTAACGGCCTTTCAGGAGATATATCAAGGACACGGGAATTTGTCCTGCGGGGTGTGGCGGCAGAAGTGGAGTTCGATAATTTCCGCGGGATATTCTTCGGTTCGTCCGCCTACCGGGATGCCATTTTAAATACCCAGATTTCCGATACCAGTGCCGGACGCGGATTCAACCAGTTTATTGTATTGAACCAGCGCTTTCAATACGCACTCGATGATGATATACGCGGACCGGCTGATTTGAATTTATCGTGGCTCAAATCGGTGCGGGAAGTAACCTACGGCACGCACCTTGAATATGATTTTTTCCAGGGAACATCAGTAGGATTTACATACTACGAAAGTGCTTATGACAGACCCCTGGAGCCTGAAATCGGTGAGATCGTCGCTCCGGAAAACATACGCAGGCTGACTACAGCAGATAATGAGATTCGCGCTGCATATGGCTTTGAGATCTCCAGAGGAACCAATCCGTTCTGGGACGGTGCAGTGTCGTTCCGCAGGGTGTATGGATTCAATTTTCAAACCGTTTTCGAAAATGTGGCAATCCAGGGCGAATGGGGCGAACTGGACAAGGGCGGCGCATTTTTTAAACTCGGCGATGATCCAAAGGCAATGGTTTTTTCACTGTATTCCCAGTTCAATAATCTATACCTGCTGGCCCTTTACCGTAATTATGATCTGGCTTATGACAATCCCTATCAGCGTTCGTTCTCAAACTACCGCCGTTATAAGGGAACCATATATGAAGATTATTTTTATCTCCAATCAAGTCTTTATGGACAGCTTTACGCAACCAATCCGCAGCCGCAGGCGGAAGAAGGATATTATCTGAGTACATTTTATCAGTTTAACCGCAATATGACCGCACGAATGGAATACGATAACTGGACGCGTAAAGCAGATCAGGCCAGACAATACCGTTTGGTCGGTATACTTGATATTCGCCCTGTTTTTCCGGTTCGGATCCAGTTGCGTCAAAAATGGCAGGCGCGCAATAAAGAAAATGATATTAATCTGAGTTACTTTGAAAATTTTGAGTTTCGCGGTCGTGTCGACATAAGACTTTCAGGATATGACAATATTGGCCTGCTGTACGTAAAATCAATGCTTCTGGTAAGACCACGTCCCAGGGTATTCGGGGATATTACCCCGCCGAGTGAAGCTGTCGGAATGGGCTTTACGCATAATTTCAACCAGAATTTGCGCCTCAGCGGTTCAATGATCTTATATAAAGGATTTCTGTGGAACTTCGAAGACACACAATTTGTGGTAATGGACAGTCAGCGCGGTGCATTACGTACCTGGTGGTCCCTGTACACACGGTTAAATCCTCATTTTGCACTCAGGTTTAAATATACGTATGATCATCACCAGCCCATGACGAATATTTCCTTTAATGATGTAAGGGACCCGGAACCGGGTAAGGCGTATGCGACAGATTTTCAAAGAAGAAGTGATAGTTTTTTTCTGGTCGAATTTGATTATAATTTTTAGTGGAGATATACATGTTTAATATGTACAAGGCCCTTTTCGTTTTAATGTTTGCCTGCTCAGCCTTGGCACAGCCACCCAATCTGACCGATTCCAAACTGCACTATGGAGATTGGATCAAAACAGTGAATGCCCGGTCCCTTGCGTTGGGCGGTACCGGGATTGCCGGTGCCTATGCGGTGCATGCCGCAGGACAGAATCCGGCTGTACTGACGGGTATGGAGAATGAAATGGAAGGTTTTTTGGCAGGCATGGTAACCCGCTATGAAGAGGATCGTTCATATCCCTATTATGACAATTTCGGTGGATTTGTCGATTTTGGATCATATGTATATAACAGTTCCTGGTATGGAAACCTGGCCGGGGCGATAAACTTCAATCTGACACCGCTTACAGGTCTGCAGGTGGTAGCGGGACTGTCAACAAATCCGGTGATCGGATTTAATTATGATTATGTTGAAGAAGTAAGGACTACCGGATTCACCGATGAAATACTGGCATATAACAAGATTTATTCCGAGGGGGAACTGCGGATATATTCCCTCAGCGCGGCGATTGAACCGGTGGCCGGATTGTCAATTGGCGGGCAAATGGGCATAATAACCGGTTCGATAGATCAAACAGCTGAAATTTTTCCGGTAAGTGACGATCTGCAGGAAATAGCACACAGGGAAACACGGATCATCACCCTTGAAAAAAATCCGGTTAAAACCACGTTGGGGATTCATTTTCAGTTTGATCCGCAGTTTGCAGCTGCCGCAGTATTTGGATTTCCATTTACCATCAACACAAAAAATATTTACAGGCTGGAAACAAATAATCCGGATTTACCCGGAATTCTTTTACCGGATAATGAGCCGGTGGGATTTACCGCTGCGCAAACCGACTATGACTCGGTCGGGCAGATTGAAAAAAGCAGGAAAATCGAGTATCCGGCACAGCTGGGTCTTGGGTTGACATATCGTTTTACCAATATTCTGGAGGCACGCCTCAGTGCTGATTTCGAATATATTTTCTGGTCAGATATGAAAGATACCTGGCGTTCCGGTTTGGCGTTGCACGATATATATGTAATTAAACTCGGTGTGGAACATATTTTCTTTGACAGAATACCATTCCGTGTGGGTTTTAATTATCAGCCGCTCAAGGAAAATAAAAATTATACACGCAGTATCTTTACCTTAGGTATTGGTCTGCTTTTTGACCAATATCAGGTCGACTTCTCCGGGGGATTTGAAAATTTAACTTCTAATCAGCCGGATCTGTTCAGTAACGGTCTTTATCCACCATTGATTGAGCGAACCGAGCCCGTCGATCGCGTAAAGACCAGCAATTTTTATGGAATGGTCGAGGTGCGGTTTTTCTTCAATGATATCATACCCCCCGCCAGAAAGGATTAAATGAGAAATCGCATTTTATTGCTGTTGACGTCTCTTATAGTTTATGGATCTTGCTCTTACGCAGGGGATTTCCGGAAGCTATACATATTTTATACAAATGATCTGCATGGCGGTATCACTGAACAGGAAGCTGATTTCTTAAATCCGGAATTTCCGCCGATTCTGGGTGGCGGAGCGGCGGCCGCCCATATCATTTTCAGCTACCGGGAAAAAGTACAAAATACAGACGATATTATCCTGCTCCTCGATGCAGGTGACATATTTCAGGGCACGCCATTGGGTACTAAAACAGAAGGAAGGGCCATCATAGAGTATATGAATCGTGTCGGATATGATGCGTGTACAGCCGGCAATCATGATTTCGATCTCGGGAAGGATGTTTTCATCAAGTTAACCAGACTGGCAAAATTTCCGATATTATCTGCAAATCTTAAGGATAAATCCACCGGTGAAGGTTTTGCACATGTTAAACCCTATACGCTGATCGAGAAAAAAGGTCTGCGGCTTGGTGTTTTTGGAATTTCGACCGAAGCAACTGAAAATATGAGTTTTCCTAAAAATATCGAAGGTCTTGAGTTTACCGCGGAGGCACCGGCTGCAAAGCTGGCGATCGATGCTCTTCGCAACGAGGGGGCTGATTTGATCATCGCCCTGGTGCATATGGGGTTACCCTATGATCCCGAGCAGGGGTATCAGGAACTTAGGGCTGCCGGGCAGCAGGGGGAAGTGAAAGAGTCTTATTTAAATGCGATGGAGCTGGCCCATTATGTTGGCGGTATAGATATATTATTCGGCGGGCATACTCATCGTGGCTATGATACACCCTGGGAAGATCCCGTTAATCATACACTGTGCTTCCAGAACTATGGCAATGGCGGGAATCTGGGTCTGGTCGAGATTCTGATTGACCGGGAAACCGATACAATTGCAGGGTACGAGCTGCCGGGTCGCGACGGGGGATTGATGTTATTGACCCTCGATGAATTCTGGCCGGACATGGAAATATATGCCGATATCAAAACAAAGCAGGCGGAGGTTGAAAAAGGATACGATGAAGTAATCGGCCAGAGTAAGGCGGATCTGACCCGGTCCGGACAGGGCGAAGCACCCATGAATAACCTGATCTGTGATGCCATGATTGAAGCAACAGGTGCAGATTTTTCTTTTACCAATTTTGGGGGGATCCGGGCGGATCTGCGCGCTGGTCCGATTACCCGCCGGGATTTGTTTAAAGTATTACCGTTTGGAAATTCTTTGGTTGTACTGCAAATGACCGGTGAGTTTTTGAAACAGCTGATCGAGTCAAAAATTGAAAGTGGACGTACCGGTCTGGCAATTGGCGGTGGAAAGATTGAATATGACAGTAACCGCCCTGATGGCGACAGGATAATTCAATTTTCAATCGGTGCCTATTCACTGTATCCCCGCAAAGATTATCGGGTGGTTACGACGGATTATCTTGCCGAAGGCAACTCTGGCATGGATCTTTTGCTGGAAGTAAATGACGCAAATATTGCCCGCACAGGTATATTATTACGCGATGCCGTATCGGAATATATCAGGGGCAATACGCCTCTGGATATCAAATACGATGGGCGTTGGAAAAAAAGATAGTCTCAGGCATCGGCAAACTCAAGCGCATGCTTGAGATTAAATCGTCCGACAGAGTCTTCGATCTTCTGACAAATATTTTGTTTTGAAGACTCAGCCGCAACGCGAATGGCATTGGAAATAGCTTTGGCATTGGAACGGCCATGCGCTTTAATGGCGAGTTTTTTAAATCCGAGAATCGGAGCACCGCCATATTCACTGTAATCGGTTCGTTGTCTCAATTTTCGTATTCCGGGCGATAACAAGGCCAGTGCAAGTTTCCAGGAGAGTCTCTTATGAAAAGCGTATTTTCCGGTTTCCTTCACGACCTCGGCCACTCCCTCCAGCATTTTGAGTACGACGTTTCCAAGAAAACCTTCTGTAACGACCACATCGGCAATCCCTTTAGGAATATCTTTGCCTTCAATGTTCCCGATAAAATTAAGTTCTTCCGCTTTTTTCAGCAGCTGATAGGTACGTTTTAGAGTCTCTCCGCCTTTGGTTTCTTCCTCACCGATGTTTAACAGGCCGATGCGGGGACGGTCAAAACCAAATATTTCAGACAGATAGAAATTTCCCATAAAGGCGAAATGAACCAGCTGTTTCGGAGAGCATTGCAGCGTAGCTCCGACATCAAGTATTAATCCAAATCCCCTATTTGTCTGTTCAAATTTGGCGGTCGGATAGACGGTCGCCAGGGCAGTACGTTCTATTCCGTCAATTACCGGAATATGGCTGGCTGCAGCCAGAATAGTAGCACCGGTGTTGCCGGCGCTCACGATCCCGTCTACATAACCATCATTAACCATCCGGGCAGCAAGATTAATGCTCGCCCCGGGTTTTTCCTTAATAGCCTGTTTCGGATCTTCACCCATATCAATCCAGGTATCGGTATGGATTATCTCAAAAGGGATTTTGGTCGACGATTTACGCAGTTCATCCTTGATAACCTTTTCATCGCCGATCAGGATGATCTCAATATCCGATAAATTCTCTGCAGCAAGAATCGCACCGCGCACCACCTCGCCAGGCGCATGGTCTCCCCCCATAGCATCGAGTGCAATTTTGACGGACATATATTCTCCCTTGTGAATAGGACGTTTAACAAAAGTACTAAAATCTTGATGCCGAGTGCAAGTATAATACAATAAGAATTTGCGACAAAAATCCCAAGGGGAACTTCGGAATTATAATACAGTTGCATTGCGTTTAACAGCAAAAATATGGTGGAAGCGATCATGAACCGTTTCAAGGTATGTATACTCATCGCTGTTCTTATTGGCCAGGCTGCATTAGCGCGGGTAAAATTTGAACTCCCCGAATCCGGAATTACGATGGCTTTTGAATCTGTTGAGAAAAGCACGAAGATATCCCGTATCTTCGATCCTGGCATGTCAAAGAATAATATCGCGCAGCAGGAAAAAATATTCGGGGCGGAGTATCTCCCATTAACAGCGAACATGGGATTTAAATTTAAATCAAATGCAGGGGAGACAATCGCTACAGTTGAGCAGGATAACCGAGGGGTGGCCATTACGTATGATGCCCCGAATTTTACCTATAAGCAGAGCCTCTTTAAAACTGATAAGGGCATATATCTTACCCGTACCGAAACAAGTGCATTAATATTTTTTGGTAATGATATTTCTTATCCCGAACCTGTTTTAAGAATTCCGTTTCCGCTGAAAGCGGGCGATTCATGGCAGTGGGAAGGGCTGGAGACAGAGGATGAAGATACTACCCGTCTGACGATCCGCGGAAAAGCCCTGGGAGAAGAAATCATAGAAACTTCAGGGGGAAAATTCAGCTGTTTACGAATCGAACTGGAAGTGTCATCAGAAAATGGCTCTCAAAACAAAGTAAATGAGTGGTTTGCTCCCGGTATCGGTCTGGTAAAGTCGCATGCAAAAATGGAAGGCAGCGGAATAACCTATATCCTTCAGAAAATGCTGGGTTTGAATGAAATCACATTTGAACTTGAGGCCTATGGAGACCTTGCATCTCTGGAAGATTAACAACGCGGGAATTTTTTAAGAATGTTTTCGGCCCGTCAACATAGCACTAATTCATGTACCTATATATAAATATCACTATTTTCTGATTCGATTAACAAATGCGGAGTGAGACGGTGAATATGCAGCTATCTGTTCAATCTGATTTACCACAAGCATGTGTTAGCGGCGTTTATATTTTTTAGTCATTTCACCATACAATCATATAACCAGGTGTTATGCAGAGCTTAAATCTTTTGCGTCTCAATGGTTAAAACATTAGAGATATAGAAATAAGTTCCAACTCTCATCAAGAGTAGTATCAGGTGTGTTAACCAACTGGGACCGGTGATCCTCGAAGTGTTCTGTCCGCCAAATATTTCTTTAAATTCAGAATCATCAGGTTCATACGCACGAGCAAGCAGTGACCATATATTTTTGGATCGATTTTTTTCTATATATGATTTGAGATCAGGAATTTGCTTCACAACCGCATTAAAATTTAGTAACTTCTGAATCAGTTTTCAGTTAGGGGTGTCCGGAATTCGGGCTGAGATCATACCCTTTGAACCTGACCTGGATCATACCAGCGGAGGAAAACGGACGACGGCCGTTTTCCCCATCAGAGAACGGCTGTTTTTATTTAACTGGGGTGGTAAAATATGGTGGCAGAAAAAATTTGGGATGATGTGAAAAAGATTCGCTTGCAGGCGCCGCTGGTACATAATATTACCAACTATGTCGTGATGAACAGTACCGCAAATGCTTTGCTTGCAATTGGAGCTGCTCCCGTGATGGCACATTCCCGGGAGGAAGTCGAAGAAATGGTAGGATTAGCATCGGCTCTGGTTCTGAATATCGGAACATTAAGCAGCTCCTGGATTGAGGCAATGCTTATAGCTGGCAGAGCAGCAAAAAGCAGGGGGATTCCGACTATTCTTGATCCGGTTGGAGCCGGTGCGACTTCACTGCGGACAAATGCGGCCCATAAAATTTTGAAAGAAGTCCGGCCGGTGATCATTCGCGGCAACGGATCTGAGATTTACGCACTTGCCAGGGCTGAAGGGGTAACCAGAGGGGTGGATTCCACAATGGGAGCCGAAGGTGCACAGGAGGCCGCCCGGGAACTTTCAGTCGAACGGACCTGCACGGTAAGCGTCAGTGGAGAAACCGATATTATAATCAGAGATAAGCATACGATAAAAATACGCAATGGACATCCGATGATGGCCCGGGTGACGGGATTGGGTTGCACAGCCTCTGCCCTGACCGGAGCATTTGCAGCGGTAAATCCGGATCCCCTTGAGGCGGCTGCGCATGCCATGGCACTACTGGGTATTGCGGGAGAAATCGCGGCTCAAAACGCCGATGGTCCGGGAAGCCTTCAGCAGAATCTGCTGGATGTTTTATATACGATAGATAAAAATCAGATCGATGATCATCTGCAGTGTGAATCAAATGTATCATGAAATTGATTATGGTCTATATTTGGTCACTGACCGGGATCTGATCGGTGGACGTTCCCTCACAGAAGTGATCCTGGCAGCGGTAAAGGGCGGTGTTACCGTCGTCCAGCTGCGTGAGAAGAAATGCTCAACCCGAGATTATGTCGAGCTGGCGTCGGAGATAAAAGCCAGGCTGGCGGATCATCACGTTCCGTTGATTATCAATGATCGTCTGGATGTGGCCCTGGCCTCTGGTGCCAACGGGGTGCATATCGGTCAGAACGACATGCCTTATCCTGTAGCGCGGCAAATTATGGGCAGGGATGCGATCATCGGTTTGACCGTTGAGTCAGCGGCACAGGCGCTTATCGCAGAAAAACTGGATGCCGATTATTTGGGCGTTAGCACCATTTTCCCGACTCCTACCAAAACCGACACAACATATGTCTGGGGTATCGATGGGCTCAGAAAACTTGCCCGGAAAAGCCGTCACTGTCTGGTGGCTATCGGTGGATTGAACCAGGATAATGCCGCGGAAATTATAAAAGCCGGTGCCAGAGGGGTGGCTGTTGTCTCGGCAATCTGCGCGGCGGAAGATCCGGAATCAGCCTCCCGAACACTCAGAGCAATCATTGATTCAGCGCGCCGGACGGAGCTTTAAGAATGAAAATATCAGAACTCGGCGAATTCGCCTTTATCGATCATTTTGCACCGGTGTTCACTAAAAATCTGAAAAAGGGTGTTTTAGGAATTGGGGATGATTGTGCGGTCATAACACTTGATGATCGGCGGGTTATGCTGATCACGACCGATATGCTGATCGAGGATTCACATTTCCTGCGCCAAAGCATTCCCCCGGCAGATCTAGGGTATAAATCATTGGCTGTTAATCTGAGTGACATTGCGGCGATGGGCGGCATACCAAATTATGCTTTTTTATCACTCGGTATTCCAAAGGACGTTGAAGTCGAATGGATGGATCTGTTTTTTTCGGGCATGCACGAGCTTTGTAATGAAGCCAATGTTCAGCTACTGGGTGGGGATACGACACGTTCCGGGAATCATTTGATTATCAATATCGGGGTTATCGGCGAAGCATTGATAGAGCATGTAAAATACCGCTCTTCCGCCTTACCGGGAGATATTATATGTGTAACCGGTGAACTGGGCGACTCGGGTGGGGGATTGCGCCTGATTCTTGAAAATATAGCGGCCGGTGATCTTGAAGATTTACTCGTAAAAAGACATCACCGGCCACGTGCTCACCTTGCGGAAGGACAATGGTTAGGTGCACAAAAAGGCGTACACGCCATGATGGATGTTTCGGACGGGATCGATTCAGATCTGCACCGGATTATGGAAAGATCACTGTGTGGGGCACAGGTTGATCTGAATAGCTTGCCTTGCTCAAGCGAATTACAGGAGGCATGCGTTAAATATAATTGGGATTTGTATGAACTGGCTGCCACGGGTGGTGAGGATTACTGTCTGATATGTACTATCGATCCGCAAGCCGGTGAGAGTATTATGCGGGAATTTAAAGAAAAATTTGAACGCGATCTCTTTCCTATCGGAAGAATAATCTCCGAAAATACACTAAATTATTATGACCAGGATATATTGGTACGTTTTAAACGGCATGGATTTGACCATTTTGCCTGAGGCAAGGGAGATATGTCAAAAAAATATGTGCGGGTTTTAACGATTGCCGGTTCTGACAGCGGTGGAGGTGCCGGGATACAGGCCGATCTTAAAACATTTTCGGCTTTGGGTTGTTACGGAATGTCCGTTATCACTGCCCTGACTGCTCAAAATACGATTGCCGTGACGGCAATATATGAAGTATCGGCTGATTTCGTGGGTTCCCAGATTGAGGCGATTATGACAGATATCGGGATTGATGCCGTAAAAATCGGTATGCTGCAGACGCCTGAAATAATAGAAACCGTTGCCGATAAACTAAAAAAGTTTAACGTCACGCGTATTATTTTAGATCCCGTTATGATTGCAAAAAGTGGCGATAAATTATTACGTGATGATGCTATCGATGCGCTAAAAACAAAATTGGTGCCCCTGGCAGAAATGATCACCCCAAATCTGCCGGAAGCGTCTGTTTTAACGGGGGAGCATATTTCGGGCATAGAGGATATGACAAAAATTGCCGTGCAGCTGCTTGAGTACGGATCTGCATCTGTCCTGTTAAAGGGGGGGCATCTTTCCGGCCGGCATGGAGCCGATTGCCTTGTATATAAGGACGGAGGAAGTCTCAAGACAATAAAAATTAAATTTACGCGGATCGATACAATGAATACCCATGGTACTGGCTGCACCCTCTCCTCGGCAATAGCAGCCTTCAGGGCCAGAAATTACAGTATTCCGGATTCTGTCAGAGCGGCACATCAATATCTTAAAGGGGCGATAAACGCCGGCAAAGAATATTCACTCGGGGAAGGGCACGGACCCGTAAAGCATTTTTTTGAACTGTGGGATTAAAGTTCAGGATTTATCGAGAACCTGGCGCACTTTTTGAATCAGTGCTGCTGGAGTAAACGGTTTTTGAATAAAATTTGTCCCCGTTTCGAGGACTCCTTTATGAACTATAGTATTTTCTGTATATCCCGACATAAAAAGCACTTTTATATTTCGATGTAGTTTGGCGATCTTATCGATTAATTCTTTTCCACTCATTTCGGGCATGACCACATCTGTAAGCACAAGGTCGATCTGTTTGTGATCATGCTCAATAATTTTTAGTGCTTCTATGCCGTTTGACGCTTCAATAACTTTATAATTCATTATTTCAAGTGTTTCGCAAACCAGCTGCCGGACATCATGTTCATCTTCAACTACGAGAATTGTCTCGCTGCCGATCATCCCCGGCTGCACGGCAGCCAGTTTCATTTCAGAGACCAAAGTTGACACACTGAGGGGCAAATAGATTTTAAAAGTTGTACCCTCCCCGGGTTCACTATATACCCAGATAAAACCGTTACTTTGTTTGATGATGCCGTACACGGTTGCAAGACCAAGTCCGGTTCCTTCTCCTTCTTTCTTTGTCGTAAAAAACGGCTCAAAAATATGTGCCTGTGTATCCTTGTCAATCCCGGTACCGTTATCGGAAATGGATAAACGGATATAGTTTCCCACTTTGACCTCGGGATGCTTGTGGCGGATGCTGCGGTCCAATACGGCATTATCGGTTTCAATAAGAATTGTACCCCCATTGGGCATTGCATCGCGGGCATTGACAACTAAGTTCAGTATGACCTGCTCGATCTGGCTCGGATCAGCTTCAATATGGCCCAAATCACGGTTTAGATGCGTTTTCAATAAAATATCTTCACCGATAATGCGGTTGAACATCTTTTCCATATCGTGGATCAGATCGTTTAGATTTATAACCTTCGGCTGCAGGATCTGCCGGCGGCTGAAGGCAAGCAGCTGGCGGGTTAGAGATTCAGCGCGTTCGCATGCCTGATCAATTTGCCTGATCCGGTTATATGTAGGATCCTGATTTTCTACCTGGAGTTGGATCAGCTCACTGTAACCCCGGATAACAGTCAGCAGGTTATTGAAATCATGCGCCACTCCTCCGGCTAGACGACCGATAGCCTCCATTTTTTGCGATTGATATAACTGACGCTCCAGTAGTTTTTTTTCGCTTATGTCACGGACAATCGACAGGAAAAACTTGCTGTTATCTGTGGTCAGAGGTGCAATTGTTAGATCAATTGACAATTCTTTACCACTTTTATGGAGCGCCGTGATTTCCAGCGGCGTTTTAAACGGTTTGTTGGCAATCTCGTCGATATTAAATTTCTTATACAATTGGATTGTTCGCATACCGAGTAACTCTGCATGTGTATAGCCAAAAAGATCAGTGGCAGCTCTGTTTGCATCCATTATTAAATGATCTGCATTTTCGAGAAAGATCGCATTGCCAGCTTGTTCAAACAGGGTTCTGTATCTGGTTTCACTGGCGCGCAACACCTTCTCCGCTTCCTTCCGCTGGGTAATATCTCTCACAATGGCAATTAGATAAGGTTTTTCAGATATTATGACTTTATTAAGACTTACTTCCACATCGAAATATGATTTATCCAAACGGCAATGTCGCCATTCAAAAAATTGAGGAATCCCAGACAGTGCAGCACGTATTTTTTCCCGTGCTTTAGTGCGTGAATTGCGGCCATCGGGTTGATGGTGCGGCGAAAAGTCATAAGGCGCTTTGTTTATGATTTCCTGATAACCGAATCCAAACATTTCAACGGTTTTATCGTTACAGTGAATGAATTTATCACCTTCCATCAGAAAAATTGCATCATTTGCCGACTGGAACAAAGTTCTGTATCGCGCCTCACTGTCCTTAAGATCGTTTTCTGTTTTCTTGCGGTCGGTAATATTCTGCAGGATGCCTAAAGAGCCAATAATACGACCGCTTTTCTCATCGCGTAAGGGTACTGAGCAATCACTGAGCCATTTATGTTCGTCTGAGGCTGTATGAATGCGGATATCCATCCGGGATCTTTTGATTTTACCTTCCCGCAGAGCTTTGCCATATGCGACAGGATCGTTGGTATATTTCTGATCCGTAATAATAATTTCATCGGTAATCTCGTCGATTTTATCAAAAGTGATCTTGTCAGTCGGAAAACCGATAATATCCTCAAGCCCTTCGCCAAAGAATTCATACTTACCGGTTTTGTAATTTAATCTATAGGGCACACCTTGTGCATTGGCAATTGCTTCACGGTAGATCTCATGAGTGGCCTCAAGCGTTTCTTTGGCGGCAATATTCGATGTGATATCGAGAACGGTGGCTATTACACCGCTTGTTTTTCCCTCCTGATTTCGAACCGGATTCAAGTGATATTGCAGATAAACCTTCTTACCCCATTTTGATGTATAAGAAAGTTCGCCTGATAACGGTTTACCAGACCGAAAACATTTATTGAAAATATCGCTGATACCTGCATCACGAAGTAAAGGGAAGGTGAACATATTTATTTTCATGGTAGCTCTGGCTGAGGGAGAGCCGAGTATTTTTACCAGACTGTGATTCACATCAAGAATATTTCCTGCTCTATCGACATGCAATATCCCTATCGGCGCTTTTTCAACCAGACTACGGTAGCGCTCTTCACTCAAACGCAAGGCAGCTTCCGCTTTTTTCTGGGCTGAAATATCAGTGACCATCGCAAATGCACCGATTTTGATACGTTGCTTGTTCCAGAGGGGTGAAGCATGTATCAGACAGCACACCAGTGTACCATCCGGACGGTGTAATTCGATTTCGTAAGAACTTTTACGTCCCAGCTCCCTGATTTTTCCCTGTCGTTTTAAAATATCACGATTTTTTTGATCAACAAATTTGAAGATACTATTTCCAATGATCTCTTTTTTCGGACGGCGCAGAATGCGCGCCATAAAGGGATTGGCGTAAATAATAATTCCTTGGTTATCAACCAGCCAAAAACCCTGGTTGGATGTATCTAATATCGTTTTAAGTTGACCATCGACCTGTTTTAACAGGCTGTCGGTATATTTTTTGCGATCAGGACTTTGCATGAATGGCTTGCGTTTTATACGATTACTATAATCGAACCGTTTACGTTTCATCTTAAATAAATATTTAATAAACCGTATCTTACTGCAAACCTGCTGAACCGGATATTAAGCAGAAAATATTTTGTAAAGGACCGGCACCAGAATAAGTGTGAGCAAAGTCGAAACGATCAGTCCACCGATAATGGTCCACCCCATGGGCGCCCAGAGTGTGCCTCCGGCCAGGGTAAGCGGTAGCAGGCCGCCAACAGTCGTCGCGGTTGTCAGAATGATCGGTGTAAACCGTGTTTGCCCGGCTTCGAGTAATGCCGGTATGATATCCTGACCCTTGGCGCGCAACTGGTTCGTGTAGTCAACCAGGATGATTGAATTGTTTATCACGATCCCGACCAGACTTGTCAGGCCGATAAAGGCTGTAAATGAGAACGTATTATTAGTGATCAGAAGGGCCAGGATTGATCCGATGACGGCAAGTGGAATGGCCGAAAAAACAATCAAAGGCTGGCGGTAGGATCTGAACTGCAGGACCAGAACACCGAAGATTCCGATCAAAGCGACGAGTACGGCCTGGGACATACCGCCAAACGATTCCTCCCGGCTCTCCTGCTCCCCGCCAATGTCGTAGCGATATCCCCGGCTCCAGCGCAACTTATCCAGTTTGTTAGCGATCTGCCCAGTTACAGCCTCTACCGAGTAGCCCCGTTCAACATCGGCCGTTATCGTTACACTGCGTTCGAGATTGTAATGATTGATCACCAGCGGAGAGGCTTTAAACTCGAGCGCGGCCAGCTGCATCAGGGGGATCTGGGCTCCGCTGACCGATGAGACATAGACCCGGTCAAGATCTTCCAGATCGGTCTTGTCGTCAACCGGCAGCTGCACTACGATATCGAATTCCTTGCCCTTTTCATTCCGGTATTTTGAAACAGAAAGCCCGGCAATACTGGCACGAATGGTCCGGTCAATCTCGATCAGCGGAACACCAAGCATACCGGCTTTTTCACGATTGATGCGGACCTGCAGGTCATTTTTGGTGGTGGTAAGCGGATTATTGATGTTTACCGCACCGGGGGTCTGAGAAAAAATCTGCTCGACCCTGAGCGAAAGCACCCGCAGCGCTTCAAGGTCTTCACCAATCACCCTGATGGCAATAGGGGCCTCAACCGGCGGTCCCTGTTCGAATTCCTTTACCTCGATTTTGGCCCCCGCAAACTGTGCAAATCGTTCACGCAGGGCATTGATCAGAACCTCGAAGGATTCGGGCTCGTACGCATTGATCAGTACAAAGATCTGCGCGTGCGTACTGGTCTCATTTTTCGGGATGACATTATAGTAAATCCGCGGATTCCCATGGCCGATGTTGGTGGCAAAATGACGTATCTGTGAATATTCCGCCAGTATTTTTTCAACCTCCTGGGCCGTTTTATCCGTCTGATCAAGGCTGGTCCCTTCCGGTGTGTCGATATTGATAATGAATTGTGGCTTTTCAGCCTTCGGGAAAAAACTGATCCCGATCAGCGGAAACAGCCCAAGGCTCAAAATAAAAACGCTGATCGCGATCGCTATGATCCGTTTTGGCTTGTCGAGCGCATAGCTCAGAATATTTTTGTAGTTCACCGAGATAAATCGGTTGAGCAATTGCTGGAGCCGGTTAATAGATGATTGCCGGTCGATGTGCAGGTATTTGCTTGCCAGATATGGGGTCAGTATCAAGGCAACCAGCAGCGATGCACTCAGGGTGTAGACAACAGTTGCCGGCATACTGCGGATAAAATCACCGGTTACGTTCTTCATCATGATCATCGGTACAAAAGCGAGCACGGTAGTGGCAGTGGAACTCACAATCGCCCAGGCGATTTGTTCCGTCCCCTTAACGGCGGCTTCTTCAGCAGCATAGCCCTGGCGCATAAATCTGGATATGTTTTCGATCACTACGATTGCATTATCTACAAGCAAACCAAGGGCGATGACCATACCTGAAATTGTCATCTGCTGCAGCCCAAAATCACTGAGATCGATAAATCCTATGGCTATCAGTATTGAAATCGGAATCACCAGAATAACAATAAATGCTGCACGGATACCGACGGCCGCCAGAACGACCAGTCCGACCAGGAACAGACCCTGCAGCAGATTCATAAAGAAGGAGGTGATCCGGGTTGATACACTTTCCGACTGGTCAAAGGCATAACTCAGACTGATCTCCGGCGGCAGCGCGCTGCGGAAGTGACCGATCTTTTCATTTAACTGGTCAATAATGTCGAAAATATTCGTGCCCGGCTTTTGACTCACCGTGACAAAAACACTGCGCTGGTTTTTAAACCGGGCGTAGTAGGACAACTCTTCGTAATCCATCGCTACATCGGCAATATCGTGCAGGTAAAGCAATCGGCCGCCTGCCGCGTGTATAATCGTATTTTTGATATCTTCCAGCGTCTGATAGGATCCGCTCGTCTGAATATTAAACTTTTTTGATCCGATATCGATACTGCCGCCGGGAATATTCTGGTTGGCACTCTGCATGGACTGAATGACCTGGCTGAGTGACAGGTTGAACTGGGCCATGCGCACCAGATCGATTGATATCCGAACCTCCTGCTCCGGATAGGCCCATGTTTTCACCTTCTGTACCCCGGCGGTTTTTTCAAGCTGCTGTTTCAAAACATCGGCCTCATATTCAAGCCGCGCATAGGCGGCCGTTGAACTGTGCAGGGCAATCTGGAGGATCTGTACATCCGAGATCGTCCATTTATTGATCTCAAGACTCAGTATATCGGCCGGGAACGTATTGCGGATACTGTTGACCTTCTGGACTACGTCCGAGTATTTGTCATCTGGATCGGAACCGGTGATAAATTCAACCCCGATGAGCGCAAGTCCGTCTTTGGCTGTTGAGGTCATTTTCTTGATGTCATCCAGTTCATTGATCACTTCCTCAATCGGATCCACGATCAGTTCTTCCATATCAGCCGGTGTGGCACCCGGATAGATGACGATGATGCTGCTTCCGGCGGGTGAAACCAGTGGATCTTCACTCCTGGGCATAGTCAAAAAAGATACCAGCCCGAATATGACCAGAAGAATTATCAGAACACTGGTGAATTGATGATTATCTAATGCCAGTCTTGGCAGTCGCATGGCTCAGTCTCCGGTATTATATTTAATGCGTATCAACTTGTATTATTTTGCTTTCGCCAGTCAGATAGGCATTGCCGGCGGTAATGACCCAACTGGTTCCGTTCAGATCTGAAAGAATAACAGCCTGATTGCCGATGATCTGACCAACATGAACCTTTAGCTTTTGGATCTGATCCGAAGAATCAACAACAGTGAAAATAAAAGCGCTGTCCCCTGCCGCCTCAACCAGCCCCTCAATCGGAATCAGATAATGTTTGGATCTCTTGGCCGGAAAAAGGGTTACCCGTGCAACGAAGCCTGACACCAGCCGGGCATTTTTTTCATGCAGGGTAACTTCCACTTCAAAGGTGCCGCTCCGGACATCCACCGATTCCGAGATCTCTGTGACCGAGCCGGTAAATTTTTCTCCCGGATAGGCATCGAATGTGACTTCAGCTGAATCCAACAGTGAAATTCTGACGAGTTCACGATCGGTAACCCCGAGTCTGATGATCCAGCTGGCCTCGCTGGAGCCGAAATAGAAAACCGGCGTGCCGGAACTTACCAGTTCATTTTCCTCTACAAACCGCTTGAGTATCTTTCCATTAGCCGGTGCGACGATACGGGCATGCTGTAAATTGAATTGTGCGATCTCGAGATTCGCCCGGGCGGCATCGAGCGCAGTCTTGGTGTCCTGCAATGCTTCCAGGGTTGCCACACTGTCGCCGTAAAGGGCTGAAACACGCTCATGATCGCGCCCGGCCTTTTCGTATGATGCCCGGGCCAGATCTACCTGTGCATTGATTTCAGATAAATTCAGCACGGCCAGCAACTGCCCGCCTGAAACAGACGCCCCTTCATCGACAAACATCTGGCGGACAATTCCGCCAATTTTAAATGAAAGCCGGGCTTCGCTTCCGGTGGCCAGCAGACCGCTACGCTTAATGGTCTGACCGATCTCCTGGTAAACGACCGGTGCGGTGGTTACAGGAACCGGTTTTGCCGCCTCCTCGTTTGCGGGATCCTGATTCTGTGCGCAGCCCCAACTAAGAACTGCAACGGCTATCAGACCAAATATGATGGCATTATTGGACATAATTCTATTCCTTATCTTTTAATTCCGGTAAAATATAATAGGCGGTGGATCGCTCCAGCTGGGCATAACTGGCATAATAATCGTAATAGGCAATCAGCCGGGAGATCTCTGCACCGGTAAAGTTTGAACGGGCATCGAGAAATTCTATCAGGTTTGCCGCCCCCTGCTGATATTTTTTCTGGATCAGTTCGAAGGAGGCACGGGCACTGACCAGTTGCTTCCCGGCGACTTCGATCTTTTTCTGCGCAATTTTAAAATTGTCATAAGCCTGGCGGATCTCGAGTTCGATCTGCCTGTTTAACTCAGCCATTTGTGTTTCCAGCCGCCGCTGTTCAAGTGTGGCCTGTTCCACACGGGCTTTATCCTGCAGACCGTTAAATATGTTCCACTCGAACACCACAGAAGCGGTCCAGAAATCATGATCCCTGTCGAATCGGTATTCTTCGCCCTGAAAACCGTAGTCGACCACTGCATTTAAACCGGGGAAATAGGCGCTTTTACTGATACTGCGCGATTCTCCTGCGGCTTCGATTCCGGTGCGCAGCTGCGCCAGTTCCTCGCGATGTGTAAGCGCAAAGTGAGTTGCCTCTTCATAGGTAAAATCACGGATCGGAAGCTTGAGTGCCGACTCGTCAAAGATGATCTCGCTATCCAGCGGACGGTTCAGTAAAAAATTGAAATAGGAGCGGGACTGCTGGAGCCGGTTCTGCACCCCGAGTTGCTGTTGCTCTACAGCACTCAGTTCGGCTTCAGCGCGGTAAACGGCATCGCGGGTTACTTTCTGCGCCGCAAAAAGGCGTTCACTGACCCGCAGATTTTCTGCCAACACCTCACGGGTTTGTTGAAAGATATCAACCGCATAAAGAGCCTGTGCATAGTTGAAGTAGGCCTGCTTGATGTTGCGGATCAGATCGCGCTTATAGATCACGGTCGCAAGTGACTGTATTTCGCGCAGATGTTTGCGGAGATGATAATTATGGTAGATACCCGGCTGGAAAAGCGGCTGCACCAGACGCATTTTGGTCTCATGCTCCTTTTCCCTCAAAAAAGGTATCGTCTGATCGGGCAGTTCCGGAAAATCTGCAGGGGGCAATCCCAGATTCACAAACAGATCGTTGAGCGAATCATAGATCGGTGAGACAAAACTGTTCACCGGAACGACAATTTCCCTGCCGCCGTCGGCCCTTGTATAGCGGGCGAGGATATTCAAAGATGGGAAAAACAGCCCGCGGGCTTCATCGAGCGCCCGGACGCTTTTTTCATAGGAAAATTTCTGCTGCCTCAGCGCCAGATTGTTTTCTAGCCCTTCTGCGATATAGCGGTCGAGAACATCTACCTGAGCAACGGCGGTTGTTATCAGTAGCGGGATTAACAGTGCCCCGATCGGTTTTAACATATCGTATCTCCTGACTTATATTAAAATTATGACCATCAGTCATTCAAGAAGCAAAAAAATTATGCTTTCAGTGAATGATAGATCAGTTCAAAGGTATAATCCACGATTTCCTCGCTTTTGATTTCATGATTCTGGATCAGTATAAATTCTTTCAGAGCAATGATCTGAATGATCCCGGTGGACTGACCCCACAGGCTGATGGCGGTCTTTTTAGCATCGATATCGGGTCTGATCGAACCGTCTTGCTTGCCGTATTCGATTGCATTGATCAGGATATCGAGGGTGGATTTGCCCATTTCCACACACTGTACGGCAATGGAATCCGCATCCTTGTAGTCAAAGGCACGCGACTCGTAATAGATCATCGCATGAAAATAATCCGGGTATTTCTGGTAAAAATCCATATACGCCTGGCCGACCGCGCGAACTTTTTCGATGCCCCGTTCATAACGGGCAACCGCGTCTTCAAACATTTTTTTTAGTATGATATTGCCGCGCAGGTGGATCGCCAGGTAGAGTTCTTCTTTGCTTTTGAAGTAAAGATAAAGCGTACCTTTACTCAGTTCGGCTTCTTCGGCGACATCATCCATGGTTGCATGCTCAAGCCTCTGCGAGAAGAACACCTTCTCCGCGGCATCGATGATAGCATTGCGGCGCTGCTCTTTTTCCCTTTCTCTTCTTTCCGCGATTCCCATTATTGTTCTCTAATTAAATTAATAAACCCAAATATATATAATGACTATCAGTCAGTTAGTTGCCGGTAATCTAATATGCTGAATAATGCAGCGCAAGCTCTTTTTTTACTTTTTTTTGAAATAAACTTCCACAGTTCCTGTATCGCAGGTATTCAGAATGTCAGCGGCTTCGAACCATGCTTTGCGGGCGATGCCGACGCCATACCGACAGTCGGCCAATCCCTCGAGAGCATGGGCGTCGGAATTGATTGCGGTCTTTACTCCCAGCTTTTTGGCATAGCGCCCTTCGCGCCAGTCCAGGTCGAGACGGTAGGGATTGGCATTGATCTCGATGATCTTACCATATTCGGCTGCAGTTTCGATCACTTTCTGCATATTTACGTCATAGGCTTCCCGCGCCAGCAGCAAACGACCGGTCGGATGTCCAAGCATGGTAACAGACGGATGTGCAAGCGCCCGACAGATGCGTTCTGTCATGACTTCCCGGGAAAGACTGAACTGGCTGTGGACCGAGGCGATTATAAAATCGAAGGTGGCAAGAGTATCATCCGCATAATCCAGCCGCCCGTCGGCCAGAATGTCAGATTCGATCCCTTTAAAGATCCGGAAGGGCGCATATTTTTCGTTGAGCCGGTCGATCTCCTCATGCTGGGTGCGGATACGATCTTCAGTCAGCCCATTGGCATAAAAGGCTGATTTGCTGTGATCCGAGATCCCGAGATAGAAAAGCCCCTGATCGATGCAGAATCGGGTGATCTCCTCGATCGAATTCGTCCCGTCACTCCAGGTGCTGTGCACATGGAAGTGACCGTAAAAAGGCTCTCCGGAATACAATTCGGGCAATACACCGGATTCCGCGGCCTCGATTTCCCCGTAATTCTCACGCAGTTCGGGCGGAATATACGACAGATCCAGCTGCCTGAAAATATCGGCTTCATCCCTGCAGGGAATTTCCGTATCACCGGAAAACAATCCGTATTCGTTGAGTTTCAGCTTGCGCCCCTGTGCCCGCGCCCGAATGGCGGTATTGTGTTCCTTGCTGCCGGTCGAATGATGCAGCAGGAACGGAAAGGAGGTTCTTCCCGCCAGTCTGAGATCGGCCTTTATCCCGCATTTAAGTGTGACCGTCGATTTGGTCTCCCCATGTACATCGACGGTGGCAATTTCAGGATAGCGGGTGAAATGGGCCATCACTTCCGGTCGGTCACCATCAACGCAGGCGGCTATGAGATCGATATCCCGGATGGTTTCCTTCTTCCGCCGCAGGCTGCCGGCAATATCGATGGCAGTTACAGAATCATGCCTTTTCAGATATGCCAGCAGACTATCCGCCGCCCCGGAGCCAACCGGGTACAGAAAGCGTTCGCTGTATTTTTTGAACAGCTGGATGCTATTGAATATCTTTTCCTGACTTTTCTCGCCAAAACCGGGGAGATCGCGCAGGCGGTTTTCCGTACAGGCGTATTCCAGTTCACCGATTGTGCTGATTTTTAACTTCTCATAAATAGTTTTAACCTTTTTAGCACCCAGACCGGGGATCTTCAGCAGATCCATAATACCATCGGGCAGGGAAGCCTTCAGGTCATTGTAATAGGGCAGATCCCCTTCTTCCAGCAGCCGGCTGATCTTATCTGCCAGTGCGGTTCCGATGCCTTTTATTTTTCCGAGCTCCGCTTTGCCGCCCAGTTCCCGTAGCGGCTGCCCGAAGGTCTCGATCGTTCGCGCAGCATTATAATAGGCCCGGGATTTGAACGGGTTTTCCCCCTTCAGCTCCAGCATCTGCCCGATCTCTTCCAGTATCTGTGCAATTTCTTTATTGTTCATACAGGTTTAATATTCACTTTTCGATTTATGGGTAAAGGCTAAGGGGTTAAGGCCAAAGGCACAAAGGAGCTTATAAATGTATAATTTATTTATATTTATCCTTGACAACAATACCAAATTAAATGCGAATTTTTTCCTAATTCCTAATTCCTAATTCCTAATTCCTAATTCCTAATTCCTAATTCCTAATTCCTAATTCCTCACTACTCACGGCAAACGCGCCAGAGCGATCATCAGCCTCTCGTGATTGTCATATATCTTCCGCGCTGATCCGCTGTAATCGTTGGCAATCATCGCAAAGGCAATCAGGTCGCCTGACCGGTCATGGACATATCCCGAATGCGCCCGGACACGCACATGGGAGCCGGTCTTGGCACGGACATTTCCGGCCGCCTCGGTACCCACACAGAATCGCTTCAGGGTGCCTTCATCCTGCGGATCCCCGGCCACCGGCAGGGACTGGTAAAACACCCCGAACGATGGCTCCGATCGCATGGCGATGAGCAGTTCCACGAGGAATTTTGCGGTAACCCGGTCGGTATAGGCTAGACCGGAACCGTCCTCCAGATGGACGCCGGCCATATCGATACCTTTATCCGTCAGCCATTCTTCGATGACCTTCAGGCCGGTTTCAAGACTGCCGTCATTTCTGATTTTCCGGCCGAGAATCTTGATCAGTTGTTCGGCGTACAGATTGACGCTCTTTTTGTTCAGCCGGTGGATGATCGCGCTCAGCGGCGGCGAAGCAAGGGTGTTTAACAAAACCCGCGGACCGTTCTTTGCGGGAAACAGCCGGGTTGTGGTCGCACGCCCGTTCAAAGCGATGGATTTGCCCTTCAGGGCGGCCACGAGTCTCTGCGCCGCATGCAGTGCCGGATCCGGCATCGCGCCTTTGATCGAAAATTCCGGAATACCCGCCGGGATAGTACCCTCCGTCTGCTGCAGGCCCTGCCAGGGAACACTGTAAATATATCCGTTGTCGCCGGAACCGGCCGGACCGGTGCGCATATGATTGAAAAAGGTCATATCCTCAATTTCAGGTTCCGTTGCGATGATCTCAGCCGGGTCACCAACCCGGGATCCTGGCTTGAAAAACAGGTAGTAGAGATTCTCATTGAAGCACAGGCCGCTGGTACCTGCCGCATAATAATTCCCAATGTCAAGCCAAAGCCAGCCCGGCGGCAGGGGCATATGATCCAGATACGAATCGTCGGCGATGATATTACCGTTGATTGTTTCAATTCCGAGATCACGGATCGCCTGCACCCAGCGGTTCAGCACCACGTCATCACAGGTGCTGCTGTCAAACGCGCAGGCCCCGAGCGTCGGATCGCCTTCACCGGTGATATAAATGTTTCCGTTCAGGACATGCTGCTGTGCATCGATCGATCCATCATATTCCAGATAGGTGTTCAGACGCATTTCCGGACTCAGGATTGCCAGCGCCGCCGCAGAGGGCACCAGTTTCATATTGGAGGCAGGAATGACGCTGCGGGTAGCCTGAATGTCGCCAATGACGGTTCCGCTGTTAACGTTAACCGCGTAGAAGCTCCAGCTGGCATGGCGCAATTCAGGCTGTAGTGCAATATTATCAGCTAGCTTCTGAAGTTGGGTCAGGCCGGGAATCGGAAAAATCGATATGATTAATAAAGAAATTAAGATAAATATTCTGATCATAACCGTCACAGTATGTTAATTCAACAGACAGGGATTCTTGCCGAAAAGTGTACATTAAATCCACCCGGGTATATGTTTATCAGACCCGGAACCTGTCTCACAACGAGCAGTTCACAGCCGTATTGAGTTTGTATATTAATGATTTTGTAATTTAATTATTATGAACCTTTCGTGCCTAAACATGCCTGTCAATATTTGCCATTTTTGTGATAAAATCAAGTCCATCTGCATAGTTGATATAAAATGTAGGCGCTAATCATTATATTATGACAATCCGCCCTGAAACAGATTTTTTTGATTTAAAACAAGATCAGCACCACCATTTCGCTGTCACTCTTGATACAAATTTAAAAAACGATTGAAATTGATTCATTATTGATATACTTTAAACCCAATCTACGAAACTCTCCTGTCCGACGTGTTTTATTATGTAAAGGATTATTAGTCTTGATTGGCAGGACGATTTCGCATTATAAAATTCTTAAAAAGCTCGGCGAAGGGGGCATGGGTGAAGTCTACCTTGCCGGGGATATCAAACTCAAGCGTCAGGTTGCAATCAAATTCCTTCATGCCCAGTTCACCAAAGACCAACAAAATGTGAAGCGCTTTGAGCGTGAGGCTGAGGCCGCAGCCACGCTGAATCATCCCAATATTGTCACAATCCATGATATAATTGACACCGATGATCCCGCCTCGGAGGGCAGACAGCTCTGTATCGTAATGGAACATGTCGACGGCAGATCTTTGCGGCAGAAGATCGTCCGGAAAGAAATAGGATTAAATGATGCTATAGATATCATTAAACAGATTTGTGAAGGGCTGGCGAAAGCCCATCAGGCAGGAATCGTGCATCGTGATATTAAACCAGAGAATATACTTATTGATACTGATGGACGGGTAAAGATTCTTGACTTCGGTCTGGCCAAGCTGAAAGGTGTCAGCAAACTGACCGCAGAAAAATTAACTATGGGTACCACGCATTGTATGTCACCTGAACAGCTACAGGGGAAAGAAGTTGATCACAGAACGGACATCTGGTCGCTAGGGGTAATCATATATGAAATGCTGACCGGTCAATTACCCTTTAAAGGTGAATATGAGTCGGCTGTTATTTATTCAATTCTGAATAATACCCAGGAACCGGTAACAGGATTACGATCCGGTGTACCGATAGAACTGGAACGGATTATCAATAAATGTCTGCAGAAAAATCCAGCTGAAAGGTATCAACATGCAGATGATTTAATTGTGGATTTAAATGGGCTTAAATATGGATCCGGTGGCATTCCGACTGAAAAAATACAGAAGAAACGTTTTAAACCAGTTCTATTAACAATATTTATTATGTCAGCCATTATCCTGATAGTTACGGGCTATTTCCTAATACGCCCTGATAAAAGAAGTGCATCAGGATGGGGAAATTCAATTGCTGTTTTGCCATTTGATAATATCAGTAATGATCCGGAACAGGAATACTTTTGTGATGGGATCACTGAGGATATTATTGCTAATCTCTCGAAAATCGGCAATCTAAAAGTCATTTCACGAACATCTGTGATGCAGTATAAGGATGTTAATAAAACGCTGCCTGAAATTGCTGATGAACTGAATGTAAATATGATCCTGGAAGGCACTGTAAGGCAAGCCGATGATCGTGTCCGCATTGTCGCCCAATTGATAGAAGCGACAGAGGATAAACATATCTGGGCAGAAACCTACGATAGGGAAGTTGAGGATATTTTTGCCATTCAAAGCGAAGTTGCCGAAAAAATAGCCGGCGTGTTACAGATTGAACTCTCAGAGAATGAGAAAACGTTAATACAAAAAAAGCAGACAGAAGATTTTGCTGCATACAACTTTTATATAAAGGGGCGTGAATTTTATTATCTTTACCGGAAGGAAGATAACGAACAGGCGATTCGTATGTTTAAAAAAGCGCTTGAGATTGATCCGGATTACGCACTGGCTTATGCCGGTCTGGGAGATGCATACAGTCAACGCTACCACCGGTTTGGATTCTCATCAGTATGGATTGATTCGGCAATAAAAGTCAGTAAAGAAGCAATTAATATTGATCCCAATTCAGCGGAAGCGTATAAAGCCCTTGGAACGGCATACAGTGTAATTGATCGTACCAGTCTGGCAATTGTCGAGTATAAAAAAGCGATCGAACTGAATCCGGGATATTTTACTGCCCTTGGAAATTTAGCATATAGATACAAAAAAATCGGCCGTCTGGATGAAGCGATCAAATGGAATAAGCGGGAAATTCAAATAAATCCGGTCTTTGATGGATGCTATGCTCAGATCGGATTGACCTATACGGCACTATGCGAAGATTCAAAAGCACAGCAATCCTTTGAAAAAGCACTCGAACTTTATCCAAAAGATGTTGATGCAAGATGGGGACTGGTGAATTTGTATCTGGCCCAGATTAAATATAGTGAAGCACTGGCCCGAGCATTTGAAGTGCTGGAATTCTCTAATGATAGTTTGAATGCATTTACTTATGTTGGATATATAGAACATATTCAGAAAAATTTAGCTGCAGCAAGCAGTCATTTTCATAATGCCTTGCGCAGAACTCAGGAGAAATTTTTCCAAAACTATCACATCGTCTCTATGCTGCATATAGCTGCCATTCAATGGAAAAGAGGCGAAGAAGAAAATGCGCGGCAAATATTTGCTGAATTCTTGGTTTATGCAGATAATGAAATTGCTTCAGGTAATGAGTCGTGGGAAATACGGTATAATATTGCAGGCACATTTGCAGTGCTGGGTGAACATGAAAAGGCATTCCAGTGGCTGGATCGGGCCATTGATGCAGGCTGGCGGGAATATCGGATCGGAATGATTGAACCCCTGTTTGAAAATTTAAGACAGGACAACCGTTTTGAACGGCGAATACAACATATAAAAGGATTGGTAGATAAATTGCGTGATCAAATCAATTCTGCTCAGTAATGACTACATAACCTTCGTTTACTCGATAAAATAGATACTGCCAATACCGAGCGCTGTATTTAAATCTTAAATTTCTATCGAAAATCCGATCAGGAATTTCAACCGCTTGTAATCTAGGTCCGAATCTTCAAGCATATCAGCCAGCGTGTTTTTAACATCACCTTCAGGAACATTCACCGGCCCCTTTGCTTTTCCTGCACCAAAGGCATAGTTGACCCCCAGTGTAAACTCTGACCGTCCGATCGAGAAAGAGGCGCCACCGGATAAATGGTAGATATCCCAGGTTGAAACCGTCAGATTAGTCCTCGTCCCATCAACGGCGGCCGAGAAATCGGTAACATAGCTGAGAAAAAGATCCAAATTATCATTAATATAAAATTCGGCACCGAGACCATAATTGAGAACACTTTTTAGCTCACTGTCAACACGGTTCTGATACGTTTTACCATCGCTCTGGCCGGTAAATTTCTGCGTTTCAAGGATGTCGTAGCGATCGATCCTATCAAACCACTCGGCGCTGAAATGCACCTGGTGCTTACCCAGCTTGTATCCGGCACCAAATCCGACTGAAAGCGGTAGATGATGCCGCGCTGTCACATCCTGCTGGTAATTGGCGATAAATACCGTCGCTTCATCGTTGCCCGCACCGGTATTGGCCAGGTTGACCAGCGATGAACCGCTACCGGTGATCGAAAGACTTGGTGTGGTTACGGTAATGCCCAGGGTGAACGGGTCAAAAATAGCCCCGAAACCTGCCTTGGCCAGCAGCCGGTAATTCTTGTATTCAAACTGGTGGGTCACGATGGCCGAAGAAACATCACCGGCTTCGTTCAGGATCTCAGAGTAGGCATGTTTCCTGGTCTTTTGATCACGAACCGACACATAGGGTGTGATACCGAAGGCGATATGGTCATTTAACTTTCCGGACCAGGTCAGTCCGATCCACAGATCAGACAGTTCCTGATTGGCGATCAGTTCGCCGGCCACAAGATCCTGACCGGTATCCGACTCCCGGATACCACCGCGGCGACCTTCGATGCCAAAATTCATACTCTGGCGGGTCAGAATAGAATAGGATAATGCATTGTCTCCCAACCAGTCGAAGGTGAAAGAGCCGGCAAAAAGTGTGGGGGCGGTTTCAATCGTGCTGGAGGTGAGGTCCTTGCCGGGACCGGCACCGTCTCTCATGCTCAGGGAATTGTACTGGTATACCTTGCCGCTGAGCAGGATCTCCGGGGCCGGGAACAAAGCCAGGGCGGCCGGGTTATAATAAGTGGCCGCCATATCGGATACGCTTCCGATAACCGCGCCGCCCAGAAGTGTTGATCGGGTACCATACTGCAGATTCCAGTAGTGCGTATCCTGTGCCGGGGCGTTCCCCACAAGAATAGCAAAAATCACCAGGATTCCTGCATATCTGGCTCGTATATTTGTTTTCATCTGTCCCTCCTGCCTGAACGACCGGCATTATTATGATTTAAGCAGATTTATGACCGTCGCCCGGAAAGGAAATCCGTCCGTGGACAGGGATGGATTTCCATATCGTGGCGATTAATCATAAAAATTCAGACAACTCATTTATTTCAGTAATGGGAACTGAGCCGAGACTTGCAGCCTCAAAACCGTATCAATCTGGCGCTGGATCTGGAGAAACTGGACCCCCCGCAGGCTGGAAAGCTCCTCTTTTATCTTGTTGTAGGTGTCTTTTTCAAGTTGACTCAGTTTATCTTCAAGTTTTAAGAAGGTCTCCGCAATTTCAGCGGCATCTTCATCGGTCATCGTTCCGAATTTTTCTGAGATCATTTTAAACATAGCAATACGTTCATCCATTATTTTGCTGCGTTCTGCAAAATAAGCATCGTAAATCGGCCAGTATTTCTGACCTTCCTCCTCAGAAAGCTGCATATTGACCAGCATCACCTTTTTTGACTGAACCGCCAGATCCTCTTTTGCCAGGGCCATATAATCATTGAGATTCATTTGTTCCTGTTTGGCATCCTGAGCAAACAGTAATGATGCAAATAGCATTAAAAGTAAAAACGACTTGACTACCATGACATACTCCTATTTTATTTAGTTTAATATACTGAAATTTAATAACCCAAAAATTAAAGACAACCGCAAAAGACACGAAACATAATATTCTCAGTTTACATTCCAGGTTTGAATATTAATATTCATTATTATTTTCCTTGTGCATCCGTGGGAAACTCTCCTTAGCAGGCAGCTTGGTAAACTCAGGGAACCATGATTGCCTGCTTGATGGACACTTCGACCACGGTTCCGGCGGGAACTTTGATATGTTTACCGCCGGCTAAGAGTGCCAGGCCGGCTCCAACGGCAGCTCCTGCGCCTGCATCCCCCGCGGCTGCCCCGATCAGGGCACCGGCACCTACTGCACGTGCGGCACCACCGCGTCCGCCTTCGGCACCCACATCATCGGTATCCATGGCGACCAGCTGGCCATTGATACTGATCTTGTCGAAGGAAACAACGATACGCTGGTTTCCAACCCTGCGTCCCCCAACGGACTCCAGCACTTTACCATAAATCTCACTGCCTTTTGGCGCCACCATCGCTCCATTCAGAATCAGATCGGCTTCCAAGGCGCATTTAAACATGGCGCCGGCCTGGTGTGAGGCTGTGCTAACATCCTCTGCAGTTTTAATCATGAGCTTTGTACCGGCCGGAATTTGTGTACCACTGGCAGCCGCTTTAGCAACTGCGGGAGCGGCAACCACTGCGCCGGCGCCAGGGCTTGCTGCCGGACTACTTGTCTGTGCCTCTGGTTCGGGAGCGGAAAATGTGATGGATTTAATTTCAGATATGGCAACTTCCTGTATCGTACCACTGGTCTCAAATTTGATCGTTGTTGTGGTCCCCCCCTGATATTTTCCTTCCAGCAAAAGACCGTTCGTCAAAATCAGCGTATCCGCCTGAGAGACGCCGATGATAACCGAAAACATCAATAATATCATAAAAATTTTATATATGTACATCGTAACTCCTTTTATTGTTTAAAATTATTATACTGAATTCTTATAAGCTAAGTCCTGACTGTCATTGCATTGGAGCACCGCAGGCGGGGGTAACGAAGCAATCTATTATGATTCATGAGATTATTAGATTCCTTCGCACCGCTCGTGGCAAGGCCACTCCATGGGAAGAATGACAATCAGGTCACTGGTAAAAACCCCACGTTAAATGCTCTGAAAACCGATACCTACTTTAAAGAGGTGAACGATTCCATCACGGTAAAAGCTGTTTGTCTGGTAACTAAAATTATACGCCGCATTTACGAATATTTTTTCATCGGTAAAGAAATTACCGCCAAGACCTATACCAAATGCAAATCCGGAATCACCGTCTTTCAGGAGCAAATTCGGCCCCGAATATTCAACCCATGAGAATTGAATTCCGGCACTACCCTGCAAATAACCTTTAACCATATCAGAACCAAAAAAATATTTTCCCTGCAGCATGATCGGCAGCGAAGCATAATTGATGCGCCGGGTATTTTCGGTGTCACCATCATGCCCGGCCAGATAGGTGATCATGATCCCTCCTGACATGGTACCATCCATATTGATCTGTTCATAGGTAAAATCAAAGGCATAGCCGTCCAGCGTATTGCCGGTTGTTTCACCGACCAGGGACGCAAAACCACCGTTGAAGGTAGTCAGTTTGGACCAGTTTTTAAATTGGGCCGATGCGCTGGCGGTAAAAACAAAAATTACCAGCATGAGAAAAAATAGCTTGATGTACTTCATGATTAATTCCTAAATAGATGTGTTTAATTGTATTAATTTATTTAGTTTTTTATTTCTTTATAAACCACGGAACATCACGGATATAAATCTGATTATATTGTTTTTAACATAGGTACTACTCCTTTCCCTCAGAGGTATCAGAAAGCTTCCTCGATACCAAAATAGACGCCATTGGTACCCTTGCCAAATCCAACGTCAACGCGCAAATTGATTTTCTGCTCTTCATTGAACAGGAAACGCAAACCTGCGCCGTAACTTGGTTTCAAATAATGAAGTGCCAGGCGGGTCAGATCATCCACCACATCTCCCATACCTGCAAAGGCCACAAATCCGAAGCGCCACCAGAAATATTGACGGTACTCTATCTGCCAGGCAAAATAATCTCTGTCCCGGTACCGTCCTTCGAAATATCCGCGCATCACCCGTGAACCACCTAGGGCCGGCAATTTGTAAAACGGGGGATTCCCGCCCACTGTCTGCAGGAACACCTGGACGGCAAGCACATGATCGGTCAAGAAGGCCCAATAACGCCGTGAATTTACCTCGAGCCAGCTGAAAGTATAGTCACTACCCAGATCCTGTGTATAAAAAAGCACCTTTGCCTGGGTCATTCCACCGCTATTTGGAAAAAATACCTGGTCTCTTGTATCCCATACCCAGACCAGGCCGACACCAGAGACCTTACCCCCGGAGTACCCGGAGAGTGAATCATCCTGTAGATACGGATTTTCCTTGATATCGGGAATCTTGTAATCCCGATATTCCAGTACCAGGCCTGAACGGTCACTAACCACAACTTGAGCCGGAATCTGAAAATCAATGGTGCCCCCCACATTATCCAGCACGTATTCTGCTTTTGTCCCGATATTGTCCGTATTATTCCCGGTCCCATAATAACGGTCTATCTTGTGACCAAAGCGAATATCGATGCTGGAAGCAAATTTGTTTTGGTCAAAATAAAGATTCGATACCAGTGAAAGTTCATATGTTTTTATCGTCGAATAGAATCCGGAAAATGTCACGTTCGACGGATTGATCACGGCATTTTTTTGCGTAAAAAAGGTCACAACGCCGCCGGCGCCAAAGGCCAGCTGCGTTTCCGGTGTATAATAGGCATAGGGATAAGCATTCAACGTCGTTTCATAGCCGGCCGTTGAGTCGGATTCTGATTGGGCATAAAGTGCACCCATGTACAGCGCCAGGTAGATCCCGATACCCAGGTAGATATTTTTAAGCTTTAGCATGGCAATCCGGCATTATTTTTGGTTTTTCACAGAATCAGCAATAAAGATCTGCTGCCATTCATCCTGCATGAACTGATCCGTCAGATTAAACCGCGCGTCGAGCACCGTTGTTTGTAATGTTTTTCGTGCCTGCAGCAGGCTGTCAATCACCGGCTCAAATTCCTGCTCGGTCGCATCATAATTATGATTAAGCAAGGAAACGTTTTCGGCAATTTTTTTGACCCGGTCGCTATATATGGCATGACTGTCAGCCATTTTTTCAAACAGATCAATGATTGTGGTCTGTCGTCTTTCCTCCGTAATCACCGTCTCAACGCGATCGGTAAAATCTTCCGGAAACAGCCACAGATCATTACCACCGCCACCCAGCAGCATTATTGTCAGGGCAATTAACATGATCATTCTCCAATTCTTATTCGGGTATAAATGAGGACTCGCGTGCCATAATATTT
>Ga0209536_100001770_pt1 | contig 35413 bp, 29 predicted proteins | sample DeeMarSeWOR28_12_FD_187461 | JGI IMG/M metagenome (GOLD analysis project Ga0209536, IMG submission 187461) | Marine sediment microbial communities from White Oak River estuary, North Carolina - WOR-2-8_12 (SPAdes) (version 2) | ecosystem: Environmental > Aquatic > Marine > Intertidal zone >...
TTCGTGGTGAATTTTATGCATGTAGTTCAACTCGGATAGTCAATTTAACTCCACTGTTTGAGTTATTATTGTCTTCCGGCTTTGCCGAAACCTTTTGTCCAGAATCGATAGCGGGTCATTGACAGTTCGGCATGTCAATAAAGAAACCACCCCGCGATTTTATTGTTGTCGATGTGAATCGCAATACCATATTCATCGTACGCCAGATATTCTCCCGACAACATGTGCATGCGTCGGTTGGGTACACCAAAGGTTTTTAATGAACGGTCTGCCGCATCGCCCAACGCGATTCCCGGTGTGAGTTGTTGCCGGCCGAAAGCTTGCCAAGCACTCATAATCCGTTGTTCGTTTCCGACGACAAAACGACTGCCGTCGTTATACCTGTAGACGTAGTATAAATCCCCTTCGATCCACAACTCCGATTTTAGGTTGGTCGCTGTCGCCGGCGTTTTGGTGTTGAGTGCATCTCCCAGCCGCATTCCTCCGACTTGCAACAGTTGGGCACGGGGGTGCGGTGGTGAAGTGTCGGGAGAGATATGGCTTAACGCCAAGCGGAACAAAAAAGCATTACCTTGTTGTTTAGCCGTTGTGGCTAGCTTTTTCCACAACTCCATGGCTTGATTTGCCTCGCCGTTGTGCACCGACAATGCCGCATAATTGTGGTAAGCGGTGTAGATCAACAAATCCGACGGAATGTCGTCGGCCGCGCTGTTGCCGTCGAGTTCTTTTAGTAATTGCTTAAAGTGACGCTGCGCCTGAGTAGGGTTGTTTTCTAACGCGCTGGTCATGGCCAATAATAAGGTGCTGGCGGCATCCTGCTCGAAACGAGGTATGTATTTGCCTTGCAACACGCCTCTGGCCATAAACGTGTTGTCGGCAATTAAATAGCTCATAGCCAATAACAAATACGTTTTACGGTGCTTGGGTTCCAATCGTAAAGCTTTTTCGAAATAGTCATTGGCTTTGTCTAGTTCCAGTTGCATTTTATTTACTTGTTGCTGGCTGATTACATCCAGGGACGCCCGTTTTGTTGAATCCTTGGTACGATTCAACGGAGTTGCCGCTGCGGTGGCATCCAACAGTAGGGGATAATAAAATTTCGGTTTTTGCAACGCGCCTGTGTGAATCAATTCCTGGTGGATTTGCAGCGCTTTGGCCATGTGGGTAAGGGCCAACGCTGTTAACACGGCACGGCTGGGATAGTCACGGCCGTAGGCGGTGAAATAGCGGTCGGCGTCGTGATAATTACCGGCCACAAACGCTTGCACACCCAATTCGTATAACATCGCTTGGGAAGCGACGCTACTGAGTTGCGCCTGGGCTCGTAACGCCCGTGATTGGGCTTGTTTACAGGCTTCCGCCTCGGCGCTGGAATCCTGGGTGACCAGGCAGGAATTTTGCCAGATGTTTTCCACCCAGGCAGTGAAGAAGTCCTTTTGATCCAATATTTGATAGGGATCATAACCGACGCTGGCCATCATAATTAGGCCGTCGTGGTCGGCTTGAGCTTCTTTTTGTTCGATATTGGCGACTAACTTATCATCCAGTTGTAGGCCCCGAAGCATTTTTTTCGCAGATTCCGGTGTTTGGTTGCCTACTAAGCGGAAAAACCGTTGATGCCACAAATCGTCCGCCCGCTGATGGGCTAATTCATGAGCCAAAATAAACGCCAGCAAGTGTTGCGCCCGGTCTTCACCGAATTCCAGACACGCTTCGATGGCTGCCCGGCTCAACAAGATGTTGCCATCTGCCAGCGAAGCCGCCCAAGGGCCGGCGGTGGATTCAACCACGTATAAAGCGGGTTCCAATCGGGAACTGTCCCAAGCACGTAATAATACGGAAAACGTCGCTTGTGCTTTTGCCGCCAACGCGTCATGGCGTGGTGATATGGTATGTGGTTTCCAATAGTTGATGGATTGGCTGGGATCCGCTGGCGGCGCCAGCGATTTGCTGTGGGCTATGGAGCTAAGGCACAAGCTTAGCGTCAATATGGTCAGCCAGATGATCTTCTGCATTGCAAAAAAGCCTTTAATGGTCTTCAATTGGCCAGATTATAATTTTCCTATTACATTAGAAGACAGCAAACATGGCTGGATTTGATAAATATTTTTCAATTTTCTGTTCTGCCCATTATCCTCATGCTCATACTTTGCCTTTCAAATACTGTTGGCGGCGGTTTTCCACAAATTTTTCAATAGCATATCTTAGCATGGTGCGCGGCATGCGCTGGTAGTGTACTCGCAGGAAAGCTTCTTCCGCCAATAAATCTCTATTCCCGATTTCCCGCAGCATCCAGCCCACCGCCTTATGAATTAAGTCTTCCTCATCTTGCAACAATATTTCGGCAATCTTCAGTGTATCGTCAAACTGATGTTGTTTTATAAATGTTAAAGTGGCCATGATAGCGATGCGCCTATCCCATAAGCGTTTCGACCGCGCCAGTTTGTACAACACACTAGTATCGCGATTCAACAGATAGGTACCTACAATGTTAGGGGCTGATAAATCCACCAAATCCCAGCCGTTGATGTGTTTTTTATGTTTTAAGTACAGGTTGTATATGGTTTTCCGCTGTTTCTCATCCTCTTGCTTGAATTTAGCCACGAATACCAGCAGAGCCAATAAACGCTCTTCATGATAGGAGGAGCGCAATAATTCGACTATTTCTGCGTTAGCAAGTTTGGCGCACCGTTTCGCCATTTTGCGGATTTGCGGCACGGTGATGCCAAGAAAAACATCGCCTTCGCCATACTCCCCGGGGCCGGTGCGGAAAAACCGCTGCGAATGTTGCGCCCGGTTGGCATCGCTTAATCGACGAAACGCCTGGCGGATGTCGGTGAGAGTGTCCATAGGAGTTCACTATACCTGTTTTGTGCCCTAGTTCTCACTTTTTCATGGTGCTTACTGTCGTTGTTCAAACCAGCGGATTTTCCCTGTCTCATTATTAATAACCGATTTTTCCTCTAATGCCTTTATTCCGTTCATCACTTTTGCCAAGACAAAAACTAGGAGCTAAAACATGTTAAACGCGATCAAAACACAGCTAGCACAGCCTCGGCTTTGGCTGCCATTGGCCTTATCAGCGGCGTTGCTGAGCGGTTGCGGCGGAGTTTCCGACGAGCCCGTCAGTGCTCCCGTCGAAACCTCTTTTATTAGCATGGGCTTACCGGACAGTTTGACCGGTGGTCCTCTGACCAGCAGTAAAGCTGTGGCTATTGCCACGGCGGTATCGGCGCAAAGTGAGCATGATGTGCCTTGTGCTTATCTTGGTGTCGAGGACGATGACCCCTTTCGCAACGGCTATCAGATGACTAAATTCATGGTGTCGGCCGTCGCTACCTGGAGTTGCATAGCCGATGTGCTTATCGAAGTGGCCGAAGCTCAAATCATTGATCACGACGGTACTATCCACGAAACCGACAACGATACCAACGCGCCTAATTATGATCCCGACGATCCCACGCATTTTAGCATTACCGATGATTCGGATAATCAGACGACCATCCGAATGTACTATGGGTATGATCGGGATGATCCGCCGTTGCTGGGCGCAGTTCCACAGTTTTATGTGTCCTGGGCGGAAAACACTAATGCCGAATATGAAGGGCGGTTAGTAATCAGCTCCGATATCAATCCTGAAAGTCGTGCTGCTGACGATCCGGCTTGGGCTCGAATGGATTTTCATTTTACCGCCGAACAGAAAGTCGCCGATATGTTCTTGCGTTTCGATGAAGGCAATCCATGGGCGGAAGGTCTTCGTATCAAAGTGACTAAAGACCTAACAGCTAACGCATTGTCCCGGGTGTTTACCGCTCAAGGCAAAATGGAAGTGAAAAGCCAGTTTGCTCCAGTGGAAGGCGTGGATGTATTGCCTACATTGGATATGTATACGGTGTCCGATAAATTCGGTAACGGCGCCGCCGTTGCGGATTTCGTCAGGATTACTTTCCCGCTGCAAATCAACAAAACCAGTCACTTGGGCAACTATTTATTCGCCAAGAAAGACAAATACGTGTTTGATTTAGATGGTGATCCCGACTGGGTTTACAAAGTGTTTTCCGTTGCTACGTATGAAGGCGGTCGTAACATGCCTGCAACCGACGGCACGGTAACCAACCCTTCATTGGATATGGTTTCAGGTTATCTCTGGCCGCAACAACCCAACTATTTCGAAAGCAACTGTAATGACAGCAATCCCGAATGTGTTGAATTGTTGAACCGCGTGTTCGAAGATGGCTTTGCCGATCAAGAACCGAATTTTGGCAGCGACCCCATGGATTGGCGTAGCCAAGGTATCGAAACTCCAGAGTATTTGGATTCCGTGTATCCCAACGGTACTGACTGGACAGGCGCGTTTGACTTCAGTTTTACGCCGACATTAGTCCAGTAGTCACCAACCAAGTGGCACCAACAGAAAACCTAGTGCTCAACCACTGGGTTTTCTGTATCTGGGGGGCTTCGGCATCAGCCTAAAGTATGGGTCGAAATGGCCGAAGAAGAATATTTAGGCACCGCCTCCATAAGCGGCCGTATCCGAATCTTAAAATGATGTCTTTTGTCCATGTCCGACCGCCTACAAACACTTAACCGAACCTGCGGTGAGAACCAATCCGATTGCTTCAGCTTCCAACTGGCGCTAATCGCCGGATTTATTGCCATGCTGGTGGCGGTCGGCTTCGTTACAGTAATCGGAATAAGCAATTTGCAAGCGTTGCAGCGTGATGCCGATTTAATCGTCACGAACCATATGGCGAAAATCGAGCATGCCACAACCATGTATACCTCGGCACGGCAGCGGGTTGTGACCATGCAAAAAATGACACTGCTCGAGGATCCGTTCGACCGTGACGAGTTGATGCTTGAGGCGGATAAATTGGCGGCCCGTTTCGCAGAGGCGCGGTTGACGTTGCTGGAGTTACCGCTCACTGACAAGGAGCTTGATTTGCTCGCTAAGCAAGGCACACTAACCGCAGTGGCTTTACCGCTGTCACGCGAAGTCTCAGACCTTGCGTTCAAGGATCGGCTGACAGAGGCGCAACGGCTTCTGGTTGATAAGTGGGTTCCGGCGCAAGACCGTGTCCTGGAAAAACTCGATGAGATTTACCGTTACCAACTCGAGGCGGCCAATCGCGCTGTGACTGAGGGGCGTGCCCGTCAACAATCCGCGCGGCGGCTTATGTTGATTCTCTCCGCATTGACGCTAGGCCTCGGTGTGGTTATCGCATGGGCTGTGACCCGACGTACCCTGCGTGCGACTTCGGAGCGGGATCGCCAACTCCAAGAGATAGCGCAGATGAATCAGCAACTAACCAATCGATCGGCAGAACTTGCTGCCGCGCAAGAACGGGCGGAGCAGGCAAACAACGCCAAAAGCGCTTTTCTCGCCAATATGAGCCATGAGATTCGCACGCCGCTTACGGCGATAATCGGATTTTCGGAGTCACTCCTGGATTCCGATCAGTCGATTACTGATCGTGTCGACGCGGTAAATACGGTGATCGCATCTGGTAAACATCTATTGAAAATTATCAATGACATTCTTGACTTGTCAAAAGTGGAGGCGGACCGCTTGGAGATCGAGAAGATGCCGATGGATTTGTTTTCAATAGTACATAGTGTTACTTCCATAACGATGTTGCAAGCGCAGGAGAAGGGCATAGCGTTGCGAGTGCGTCACGAATTTCCTCTGCCAACCAAAATCGAAACCGATCCGGTACGGATCAAGCAAATATTGTTGAATGTGGTGAATAACGCAGTTAAGTTCACTAGCGAAGGTGGAGTGACCATCCGTGTTGGCTATAACCGCGATAGGCAACAGCTGCGTTTCGATGTGGCGGATACCGGTATTGGCATGAGCGTGGAACAGCAGACAAATTTGTTCAATCCATTCACTCAAGCCGATGTGTCAACCACCCGCAAATACGGCGGTACTGGCCTTGGATTGCATTTGTCGAAACAGTTGGCCAAGAAGCTAGGTGGTGATATCTGCGTCGACAGCGCTCCGGATCGGGGTAGTTGTTTTTCAATCACCGTGACCGCCCCAATAGCAGAGGCTTCCATCTGGATAAAGCATGAAGCGCAGATCCCCAAAACGGAAGAAGAGTCTGACATGCTCACTTTGCCCAAGGTCAATGGCCGGGTGTTGTTGGCAGAGGATGTTGAAGCTAATCAAAAGCTCATTGCTCTGCATCTGCGCCGTGTGGGTGCTGAGGTGGAAATCGCCGAGAACGGTCAAATTGCCGTAGACAAAGCTCTTTCCGCTGAATTCGATCTGGTGCTTATGGACATGCAAATGCCGGTGATGGACGGTATTCAAGCCGTGAAGAAGCTACGTAGCAATGGATATGCCGGCGCTATAGTGGCACTGACCGCCAATGCGATGACAGAAGACAAAAAGCGCTACCAGGAAATCGGTTGCGACGCTTTCTTGTCCAAGCCTCTGCAGCGTGAGGAATTCTATGCGGTTGTGAGTAGATTTCTGCCAGAGGGCAAGGCCGCTGAATTAGACGTTGCCCCGATAGTCTCCAGCTTAGTGGTGGAGGAACCGGATATGGCGGACCTCGTAATGAGTTTCATCGAACAGTTGCCACAAGTTGTAAATCAACTATGTGAGGCGTTCGCCACAGGTGACCTCGAGGTATTTAGGAGCGTAGCGCACAATCTCAAAGGCATGGGAGGTGGGTTTGGCTTTCCTCAGATCTCGGACCTCGCAGGCCGAATGGAATTCGAGTACGCCAAAAATGATACCGAATCAATCGCTCGTAGTCTTGAGGAACTAAAAGCTTTGCTTCAGCGGATTAATGCCGGAGTGGCGAAACCGCATTCAACGAATCTGTCTCTCATCGCCCGCTCTTGAATTGCCGATTCAACAACCTCTCTACATTGGAGGCTGGTAGTCAGTTCCAATATCAATCCTGAAAACCGTGCTGCTGCTGATCCCGATTGGCGCGAATGTATTTTCACTTTACCGCCGAGCAGAAAGTCGACGAAGGCTTTACACTCACGTTAGTCCGATATTCAATAAGTTGTGGTTAAAAAAACCTAGCGCTATCCGGCTCTGGGTGTTATTTATTGCCAAAATGTTAGTTGGCTGACCACAAGTGTTCTTCACTAAATATGTTACAGTATTTCGGTCCGTTTCCTAGTCCATGACAAGGGCATGGCAGTATTTTATCTTGCTGTCAATGTGATTATACTGATGGTGAAAATTTTCAAATTTATACATTGAAAGTCAGACAACGGGACAAGTGCTGGGTCTTGCTTATCAAACGGTTGGTCGGATCGAGGAATACATTTCAGGAGGGCATAATAAACCATGCATACGATACTTGGCGCCAATGGCATAATTGCCCGCGAGTTGTCACTAGCGTTGGCTTCATATACCACGGACATCCGGCAGGTGAGCCGCAATCCGCGTAAGGTCAATTCGGGCGATGAGACAGTGGCGGCAGACCTATTGGATAGTCGGGCGACAGCCGATGCGGTTTCCGGCAGCGAAACAGTCTATTTAGTGGCAGGTTTGCAGTACAACTTAGCTGTCTGGCAAGCCCAATGGCCTCGGGTGATGCGCAATGTCATCGATGCTTGTAAGCGGCATGACTCGCGCCTCGTGTTCTTCGACAATGTCTATGCCTATGGTCGTGTGGACGGCATAATGACCGAGCAGACACCGTTTAATCCAATCAGTAGAAAAGGCGAAGTTCGTGCGCGAATTGCGACTATGTTGTTGGATGAAATGCACAGTGGCAATTTGCAGGCAATGATTGCCCGTTCGGCTGACTTCTATGGTCCAGGTGCGGTACAAAGCTTTCCCTATGCGACGGTATTTCAACGTCTCAAGGCTGGAAAAGCACCTCAGTGGATTGGCAGAGCGAATACCGTGCATACATTTACCTTCACTCCGGACGCTGGCAGCGCTCTTGCGATACTAAGTCGGTCAAAGGAAGCATACGGGCAAACCTGGCACCTCCCTACGACTAAAGAGTCACTTACGGGGGAGGGCTTCGTGCGTTTAGCATGTGATCTGGCAGGGCAACCCTACAGGTTACAAGTTCCACCCCGATGGATGCTGAAGCTTTTAGGGATGTTCATACCCGTGCTTCGTGAAAATGAAGAAATGATGTATCAGTTTGATTTCGACTATAGGTTTGATAGCAGTAAAATCGAGTCAGCATTCGGAACGCAGCCAACATCGTACCGTCGGGGTATTGGTGTTTGCGTGGGTACCGAGATATAAGGTGATGTGACGATAACCCGCTTAAAAGGAAAATAATAATGTATCGAATGTTAAACATATTAGTAATTTTTCTACTATTAGTCTCTCATAGCGCTTTAGCAGGAATTAGTTCCGGTTTTTACTCGTCACACTATGCGGCTGGCGAGGGCTCTGTTATAGCGGCCGTCGAAATCAAAGACAGGGGTATTTATAATCTGATTGTCTCTATTCAATTTTTGAGAAAACCGAAAGACAGTAAAATATACAAGTCTGATGAATATGAACAGTTAATTGATAGGCTTGTTGTTGAAAGTCGCGGAATCGCGCTGCAAAAGATATTGGAATCTAAAGAACTCTCCTTGACGGACTTCGCTGGATTGAAAAACAACATTGAAACCGATATAAAAAAATTGGTAGCGGAAATGAAAGATAAGTATTTGCCAGGAGGTGAAGTAGAAGTGGTATTTTCGGTGTCGAATTTCTTTCTATTGGAGCCAAGAGATAAGTAGGTATGTTTCGGTTTTTAAGTTGATATGATCAAGAGGTGAATTTAAGCCGTCAAATCCTTTTGCACTTCACTATGTACGTTTGTTTGCAGGTAAGTAACAGTTTAAGACTCTTTAGCCGGCAGTGTAATCTCTCCAACATCGCGACGCTCTTTGTGTTTGGCTTTTAGATATTCGTCGCGGGGGACTTCATACAACTGCTTGGGGTATTTTTCCACATAGTCAAACCAACGGTTCAAGCTGGCATCAAAGCGTTGTTTTTCCGGTTGGTGGTACGTACCAAAATAGGAACTTAGGGCGAAAAAATAACGCATGGTGTTTCTTTCCACAATGCCCTGAATGCCTTTGATATACACGGGTTCGCCGTGTTCATCGACGCCGGTTTCGGAAAATCCCACTTTGTTGCGGCCCAACGTCGCTAAGTAAGTGTTTAGCGCGAAGCGAGCGAGATTACCGTAGTTGGCCGAGTAGGTGAAATGCATAAAACTCGTTTGAGGATTGACGGGCAGGAATTCGATATAAATGGCAATGTTTTCTGTTTTTAACGGCCCTTTGTCGGCGGTCAAGCTGATTAACGTATAGTTGTCTCGGTGATCACTCACTGAAAATTCGTATTGCACTTTGAACGCGTCATCCGGGTGTTGGTATTCCTTGCGTCCCACATACAAATCCATCAAGGATTTGCTATGGTCTGAATCATCGATCACACACCCTTTTACGTTGATGTGCAGCACAATCGCGAGGCACATTTGTTCCGGAACAGTCAATGTGTTTGCCAATAAGGCGTATTCATAGGGCACCATCGCGTATACATCGCCCAGGGTTGATTCCTGAAAAACATGCGCTTTGAGACTGAAAGGCTCACCAGTGACGGCGCTGCGCAATTGGGATTGCATGGTCTCATAGGTCGAATAGAGTAACTCCGGGCCTAGCGCGGCTTTTTGGACTAGGTTGGTTTCAGTGGATTGTTGCGCTGGGGATTGTGTTTGACCACCCTTGTCGGCAACGGCAGTGGTTACACCAGAACAGACAATTGCAAGTGTAAATAAATAAATTCGGTGCGATTTCATAGATTTGAATGCAATTAAATTAATGGCGGTAAATAAAAATAGAGTCAATTTTCCAATATTTTACTACAAAATGCAGGTGACCAAAGGTGTAGCAGTAGTCAGGGAATTTGACCCGTTAAGGAACTAAGATGTTCAATTCGACCATAAACTTAGTGGTTTAATCGGCTATTCCTCGTTCGCCGTAATCTCTTCCAATTCGGCGAGATTCCGAAATGCTTGATCGAAGTTCACGCCACATAGTTCTACCGAGGCTTTGAATTGAATGCATACTGCGGGCCGGTTGGATTTGCCGAACAACAGACATTGATTGTCCGAAGTCAATTGCACGCAGCGCATACCGGCCGCTTTACCATTGGGCATACCAGGTATCGCGCTGCTGATGGACGGCGCGATACAACAAGCACCACATCCGGCACGGCAGGTTAGTGTATCTTTCATTACACCGATAGTAACTCGTGGAGATACGTTGTGAAAGTGTCGACGGTGCCAGGATTTAAGTTACAACGCGCATGTCACGCCCAGCTGTAAACCATTTTGCACCACATAGACTCAACCGCCACTAGCCTATTGAACCAACAGCTTGCCCCGGTACATTCCCATTTGGCAGGTAAATTCGTAAGTGCCTGGAGTGTCAATGATCAAGGTTACATCTCGTGGTTCATTCAATGGTAAGTCGGCGCTTTTATTCAAATCGCTAAAAATCACTTTTTCCGCGCAAGGATTGGCATCTTTGCGCACAAACCGGAGTGTTAGCGATTGACCTTTGTCGGTTTGAATGAGTGATGGCGAATAAACGCCATTTTCCGCAATGACTTCGACAATATCGTTTTGGCGGCTGACTTTCGCTTGGGGTTTGGCCAGCCAGAACCACCATACAATAAATAAGATCAGCAAACTGCCAGCTATGTTAATCAGCATGACTACACCGCGGATTTAGCCGGGGAAAAAAACCGCAGCCGGTTGGCGTTGCTCACCACGGTGACCGAAGACATGGCCATGGCGGCACCGGCGACGATGGGGTTTAATAACACGCCGAACAGCGGGTATAGGATGCCGGCGGCGATGGGTATACCCAGAGAATTGTATACAAACGCGCCGAATAAATTTTGTTTGATGTTGCGCACGGTGGCTTTGGATATGGCAATGGCATCCATCACTCCCAGTAAAGAGCCGCGCATCAGCGTAATATCGCCGGCTTCAATGGCAACATCGGTGCCTGTGCCTATGGCAAGTCCAACATCGGCTTGCGCCAATGCCGGGGCGTCATTGATGCCGTCACCTACCATGCCAACTACGTCGCCGCGACGTTGTAATGCGGCTACCTTTGAGGCTTTATCCTGTGGTAACACCTCGGCAATGACTTCATCGATACCCACTTTTCGGGCGACTGCCAGGGCGGTGCCGCGGCTGTCGCCACTGATCATGACCACTTTCAGCCCCGCGCGATGTAGGCGTTCAATCGCCTGGATGGAATCTTCTTTGACAGGATCGGCCACGCCGATGATGCCGGCGATTTTTTTGTTCACCGCGATGTAAACCGGTGTTTGTCCATCTTTGGCCAAATCACTGGCATATTCGGGTAAATCGAACATTAACACGTTCAAATCGTTCATCAGTTTTTCATTGCCCAGCGCAATGTGTTGGCCATCTATTTTGGCGTGTACACCGTGGCCTGGAATACTTTCAAAGTCGTGGTGTGGCTTAACTGTAATTTTTTGCGCCTGGGCGGCGGTTACTACGGCTTCAGCCAAAGGGTGTTCGGAGCCTACTTCCACGCTGGCCGCCAACTGCAGCAGTTGGTCTTCACTCCAGCCTTTAGCCGGTAAAATAGTGCTCACCGCCGGTTTGCCGGTGGTAATCGTGCCGGTTTTATCCAAAACAATGGTCGTCAGCTGCCCGACGCGTTGCAGCGCGTTGCCGTTGCGTATCAAAATCCCGAACTCAGCAGCCTTGCCGACGCCAACCATGATGGAAATCGGTGTGGCCAATCCCAGCGCGCAAGGGCAGGCGATGATCAGTACCGTCATAGTGGTTACCAATACAAAGCTGGCTTTGGGATCAGGGCCGAAGTTGTACCAAATCAACCAAGTAATTACGGCAATAATCAGCACCGTAGGCACGAACACCGCCGCAATCCGGTCAGCCAGCCGACCAATGGCCGGTTTGGAATTTTGTGCACGCCTAACCATTTCAATAATGCGCGCAAGCGTTGTATCTTTACCCACGCGTTTGGCTTGATACAAAAAACTGCCCGTTTTATTGATAGTGCCGCCGACGACTTCCGAAGTTACGGTTTTTTCAACCGGCATCGGTTCACCGGTCAGCATGGACTCATCCACGGTGGAGTGGCCTTCGATAATCACGCCGTCCACTGGGATTTTCTCTCCGGGGCGCACACGAATGGTTTCATCCAGGCCTACGTGTTCTATGGCGATATCCAGTTCCTTGCCGTCGCGTATTACTCGGGCGGTTTTGGGTTGCAAGCCGATGAGCCGTTTGATGGCCTCGGAGGTCTTTCCGCGGGCACGCATCTCCAGGGCCGAACCGAAATTGATCAGGCCGATGATGATGACGGCCGCTTCAAAATAGACGTGACGCGCCAACGGAGGAACTAAGTCGGGATATATGACAATGGCGGTGGAATACAGCCAGGCGGTGCCGGTACCCAATGCTATCAAAGTATCCATATTGGCGTTGTGTACTCGGAAAGCTTTCCAGGCACCAATAAAGAAATGCCGGCCGGAAAACACCAACACAAACAGGCTGAGTACGCTGACAACGGTCCAAAACCAGCGGCCGGCACCCTCCAAGCCGGGCATGGCTCCGAACCATCCGCTGGCCATTAACGGTATAGCTATGACGGCGGCTACCAAGGCTTTTAACAACAGTTTCTTGTAATGGCGGTGCTCGGCGGTTTGTTTTTCGGCTTCATCCTCTGCACTTTGCAACTCCGCCGCTTCGTAGCCCGCATCGGTAACGGCTTTGATCAGCAGATCGCTGGCTGCGGTGCCCTCCACGTCGGCGGTGTGCTCGGCAAAATTCACGGTGGCTTGTTGCACGCCGGGGACAGATTTTAGCGCTTCCTCCACCGTGGCTACGCATCCAGCGCAACTCATGCCGGAGATGGATAACCTGTGATGGGGTAGTGGGGCGCTCATAGTGGGTTCGCTAAGGTGCTTTGGCCGCTTTAGTTGCTTTTCACCACAGCCGGATAACCGGCTCCGGTCAATGCCTGACAAACAGCCTGCGGATCGACATCGCCTCGTACTTCGGCGGTGCCTTGTTGCAAATCAAAATTCGCGCTTTCAAATCCCGGCACCTCAGCCAAGGCTTTGTTGGCGTTGGCGATGCAACCATTACATTTCATGCCCTGAACATAAAATTGCGTTATGTCGCTCATAAGCCGTCCTCCATCTTTCAAATTGTAGTAGCAGTATAAGTGGATAGAAGATGGAGGGTCTATACCGGAATTTCAAACGCGTACAAGTATAAAAAACGCCCAGGGCGCAGAGGAATTTTCCACTGCGCCCTGGGCGTTTTCTAATAGAAAAATATTATTTATAAAAAATATGCCGCCCGATTTTCGCCACTTTGACTTTTTTTGACGCCCATCGGGGTTTGACATAGTCGGCATGGTAAAACAATGCATCGCCGATTTCCGCAGTTTTTTCCTGCTTATACACTTCCTTGGCAACTCGGATGGAATCGAGCCACGCTTGGGATTCCTTGGGGATATCCGTAACGTCATCCAACGTCCAGGAGAATTGCGCCGTTTCCTTGGCCCGCTGATGTACCACACGGCAGACATCGTTGGGATATCGGGGGGAGGCCACCCGGTTGATCGTCACTTGCGCCACGGCGTATTTACCCATATTGGGTTCGCCCCGGGCTTCATGATAGATATTCATTGCCAGGCAGCGGATTTCACGCATTTCATATTTGTCTTTGAACACTTTGTATAAAGTTGCGGAGGTGGACAATACGAATACAAATCCGGCAATCACCAACACTTGATTGATGGTACCGAATTCGCGCCAATAATAACGGGCATTCACCGCAAAACGGCTTTGCCCAATGCGTTCGGCTAGGGCCGCCACGGGGTTGAACAACGGCCAGCGAAAACCGCGTTTGTTTCTGCGTCGTCGATTGCGTCTAGCCACTTTTGGTTCCTTGAGTTGATAGGTCGGCACTATTACGAATTAATATGCAAAAAATATAACTGATATAAAAAAAACGATCGAAAAATGCCTCAATATTTATATTTTAGCTAGGTCTAATTTCGGTTTCATGTTGAGTTTGACCGCAATGAATAAAAAATATCCAATTTATAAATAGAAATATTTAATCTACTAATAAATAATAATTATGGTTTTGCTGGTGTCTAGGGGGGGAATTTGGAGAAGAGCTTTCGAACGGCTTTATCTAGGCGTTTGTCTTGCTTTTTTGGGTCGGTGTGTACATCCAAGAATCCATAAACGTGCCCCTGCCATACCACATGCCGTGATTGGGGATCGACAACATCCAATATCAGCGAGCCAGTACGATACGAATAAGTATCCACGTTCATCGTACTGGGATATTTATAATTAAGCGGCTGGCGAAACTCGCGCCTTTGGTCAACGGCGACGCGATCTTGGGTGATAAACTGGTAATTAATGAGAAAATCGGCCTGTTCGGTTAAGGACTCGTTATATCCTTTGGCAATCAATTGCTGGCTAATTTTTTTGCGGATGTTTTGATCCAACGCTTCATCGATTTCGACTTCCGGTTGGCTTTCCATTCCCTGGACCCAGTGGAAATTCTTAAACGAGGTGAAATCGACGTTCGGTTCGTATTTATGTTCCACGTCCATAAACGCGCATCCCGCCAACAGAGACAAAAGCAGTGTAACTATAACGAGTGATGTGGTTTTCATGCGGTAGTGTGCTTTGTTGTGAGTTGTTAATAGCTTACGTTTGTTTTATTGTTGCCGAGTCAATTGGCCGGATGTAGTCAGCTACAACCATCGCCAATTCTCGCCGTAATATAAGTCCAAGGCCCCGGGAGTGTCAAACCAGGATGGTTTTCGCTCATCTATATTTAGGCATGAGACCGCACTATTATGCAGGACATATTTGACACCCAACAGCGTTCGTGTGGAGAAACGCATGACGGATAGCAGCAGTGTACTCGTCGTTGATGACGACCCAACCATTCGGGAAATGCTCAAGGAATATTTAGAGTCCAATCAATATCAAGTCTATGAAGCGGACTCAGGAGCCGCTATGCGGGAACGTTTGGATGCCCACGTTCCCAACGTAGTGTTGCTGGATGTTGGACTGCCGGGTGAAGATGGGTTGAGCCTGGCGCGCTACGTGCGCGAACACTATGATATAGGCATCATCATGGTGTCAGGAGCCGGTGAAACTATCGACCGGATCGTGGGACTTGAAGTGGGCGCGGATGATTATCTTGCCAAGCCGTTCGATCCGCGGGAACTGCGCGCCAGGTTAAAAAGTGTAATACGCCGCTACCAACGGGCCCAGCCACCGGTGACTCCGTCACCAGCCTCGTCCCCCACTGAAAACCGTGTGGGTTTTGGCTCATGTTTGCTGGATCTTGATTCCTATCAATTGTTTTCCGCGAGCGGGGAAGAAATTCCGTTGACCGCCATGGAGTTTGAGCTACTGAAAATTTTCGCTGAGCGCCCCAACCGGCCATTGACGCGAGATCAAATTCTCAGCCTGACGCAAAATCGCGACTGGGACCCCTACGACCGCAGCATCGACATCCGCATCGCTCGCTTGCGCCGGAAAATCGAAGCCGATCCGGACAGACCGCAAGTGATCAAAACAATTCGTGGGGTTGGATACATGTTTACTCCCGTAGACAAATAGGGCGATCGGCTGAATTATTTCTGCTGTGTTTCAATTGTTTCAATTTCTGCCAGTGGCGGGTGTCTTGCCGCTAAGGTGATAAACTTATTTAACAAGCCTATTGCGTATAACATCACCGGAGTTAGCATTTGTGCTAGAAATGCAGTTACCCATAAATCCGCCAGCGATATCAGGTGTTGACGAGGACCGTTTACACAAAGCGTTGATGCTTGCCGCCCAAGGCGTCGCCGGGGTTTATCGTGATAATATCTTCCGCGAATTAGTCCGCCATGCGGCGCTCGCCCTGGAGGTTCAGCATGCTTTCATCGGCATTCTACCCGATGGTCACACTGACCGGGTAAATATTCTCGCCGGCTATTTCAATGGGCAGTTCGACGACGGCTTTGAATATGAGCTGGATGGCACGCCTTGCAATAACGTCGTCAATCAACAGTTCCGGTTTTATGCATGCAATGTACAGCAGTTATTTCCGGATAAACATCTCGCTACGTTAAACGCCGAAAGCTACGCGGCTCTGCCATTGTTTGATTCAAGCGGTACGGCCATAGGATTAATGGCGGTGCTGGATGGCTCGCCGCTACGGCATCCGGATTTGATCGAAGCCGTATTAAAAATATTTTCAGTGCGCGCTGCGGTGGAAATCGAGCGCTGTAACGCAGACAAAGCTCGGCGCATATCCGAAGACAGCTACCGCGCCATATTCGACGCGTATGAAGACGCCATTTTTATTCATGACATTGATACCGGTGCCATCGTGGATGTCAATCCCAAGGCCTGTAGCGCTTATGGTTTCAGCCGTGAAGAATTTCTTAAAATGGATGTCAGCCAACTAGGTTCCGGTGTGCCGCCTTACACCATGGATACCGTATTGATGTATCTCCAGAAGGCAAAAAACGGTGAGCCGCAACAAGTAGAATGGCACCGTAAAAACAAAGACGGCTCGTTGCGCTGGGATGAAGTGTACATTAAGCGGGCTACCATTGGTGGCGTGGATAGGATTCTCGCTATTACGCGGGACATTACGGAACGCAAAGAACGTCAAGACGCATTGAGCAAGAGCGAAGACCGGTTGCGGGCCACCGTGGAAGCCTCCTTGGATTGTATTATCGGTATGGATGCTAAAGGTAATGTCATCGAGTTTAATCCTGCCGCTGAATTCTGTTTTGGTTATAGAAAACAACAGGTAATCGGCAAATCACTGGCGGATTTGGTCATCCCTGAACGCCATCGCCACGAGCACATCCAAGGAATGGCGCATTTTTTAGAAACCGGCGACGGTCCATACCTAGGGAAACGATTAGAGGTTACCGCAGTAAGGGCCGACGGCAGAGAGTTCCCCGTGGAACTGGCTATCGATGTGGCTCAGGGGCAAGATGGCAAGATATTTATCGGTTATTTACGCGATATTACCGAACGTAAGCAAGCCGAAGCCGAACGCACTCGTCTGGAAACGCAACTGCGCCAAGCGCAGAAAATGGAAGCCATAGGCCACTTAACCGGTGGAGTGGCGCACGATTTCAATAACATCTTAACCGGTGTTATGGGTTATATTGTCATGGCCTCCGAACGAGTGACCCAATCGGGTGACGAAAAATTGCAGAAGTATTTGGACCGCTCACAAAAAGCGGTTCAACGCGCTCGCGATTTAATCCAGCAAATGCTCACATTCAGCCGTGGTCAGCGTGGCGAACCAAAAGCGTTGTCGTTAACGCCGCTACTCAAAGAAACCGTCAAGCTGTTCGAATCCACATTGCCTGCTACTATAGAAATGCATACCGACTTTGCTAGCACGCCGGCAGTCATGGTGGATCCTGTGCATATGGAGCAAGTGCTCATGAATCTTATTATTAATGCGCGCGATGCCATGCAGGGCAGTGGTCAGTTAACGCTTAGTTTACGTCAAATTCATTGTGGCGATTGCGTGTGTACTGCTTGCCGCCAACCGGTTAGGGGTGATTATGTCGAGTTATCTGTAGCCGATACGGGCTCTGGCATCACACAAGACATCATCGATCGCATCTTCGAGCCGTTTTTTTCCACTAAAGAAGTCGGTAAAGGCAGTGGTATGGGATTAGCAACCGTGCATGGAATTGTGCATGAATGCAAAGGTCACATCGTTGTCGATTCCAGTCCCGGCAGAGGATCCACATTCCGGGTGTTGCTTCCCCCGATTAAGATGCCGCTGGATATGTCTGCTCAGGCACCTGGAGACATAACCAGTGCAATGGCGTCGGTACACGTATTAAAAGGTCGGGTCATGCTGGTGGATGACGATTTTACCGTTAGCGAGTTCATGCACGACATGCTGTCGGAGTGGGGCTTGGAAGTGAGTTTATTCAACAACGGCATCGATGCGCTAAAATATTTCGCCGATGACCCGGAGCGTTTTGATCTGGCGATAGTCGATCAGACTATGCCGAAAATCACCGGTATGCAAACCGCTGAGCAGATGTTGAAACTCCGTCCGCAGATGCCGGTTGTTTTATATACCGGGGTTAGCGAGCACCTATCACAAGACCAAATCAAATCCATAGGCATTCGTGCTTTGGTGAAAAAACCTATCGACATGCAAGCGTTTTTCGCTTTGCTTGTGCAGTTGTTAAAAAAATCCGGTTAGCGGCCCTCAGCGGTTAACAACAAACCTGATATCATGCGTTCAACGGGAACATAGTCATCGGTGAGTATGGGTAGTTGTTCAAGCGGAGTGCCGGTGGCAAACATGGGCGTATTGATGCGGTACCACTGCCGTTCAAAGCCCCGGCGGGCCTGCAGCAAGTCCGGCATAGCTTTCTTATCGCTGGCCACCACGACATAAGTCATGCGGGTATCTTTGTTAGGCAGTGTGTCCAACCACACGTTGACGTATTTAAACTCAGCTTGCAAAGTCTTTACCATGCTTTTTACCAGCTTGGGATCGGGGAACGCATCCACAATGTTCATCGTGTAAAGTCCCATGGGGGCTAAGCGCGATTTTACCAACTGCACAAACTCAAGCGTCACCAAATGATAGGGCACGGCAATATCGTGAAAGACATCGGTGACAATCACATCATAACGCGCATCTTGCAAGCGATTTAACACCACGCGGGCATCCTGGTGATAAATTTCCATGCCATCACTGTCCAAATAAAGGTTTTGTTGCGCCGTATCGGTTACCGCTTTGTCCAATTCGGCCACTGTAATTTTCGCATTGGGGTAAAGCGCTTTGACAGCTCGAGGTTGAGTGTAGGCACCACCTCCGGCGAAAAAATAACGTAAGTTTTGATCTTCCGGGTTGTCGAAATGCTCTAACACCAGCTCGTCCATCAAATGCACATAAGGGGAAATCAACATACCCGGTTCGCTGTCGTGATTAATGCCATGCATCAAATGATCGAGAATTAAAGCGCGCGCGGTACCAAACGGCGCATCCTCGGATACGTCTACCACACGCAGACAAAAATAATTACTTTCCCGATCGCAGGGCGAAGCAAAGCCATTGCGGGCGTAGGTGGATGCGGTCACTACGCCAACCGCCAGCAAGATAGTTGCTGTTGCCGCGGTGGGTACACGGCGAAAAAACGGGGCAGCCAGAACAAACAAACAAAAAGCGGCGCCGAGAACTACATTGCGTGTACCAAAATACTGCACTAGCCAGTACCCCGTGGCAAACGTGCCAATGATACTTCCTAAAGCCGCCAACGCGTGCATGCGACCCACAATGTGCCCGGTTCGTACGTCTAATTTTAGTGCCAATGTGGTGAGCAACGGTGTGACAACGCCCAATAGCACCGATGGAACAAAAAACATTGTAAATACATAAATAAAACTGGCGCTGATCAAATCCAACATGCTGCTTTGCAACACGGGCGCAATAAATGTCAGTACCAATAAACTGAATATGCTGGTGAGTCCGGCCAAGGCCAATACAATACCTGCGGCGGTTTCTCCGCCGCCTTTGTCCGCCCAACGACCGCCCAACCAGTTGCCTAAAGACAAGCCGGCAAGAATCACCCCGATGATAGACGTCCAGCTGTACAGCGACACCCCCACATAGGGAGCAATTAAACGGCCGGCTGTGATTTCCAGCACCAACAGCACGGCGGAACTCATAAAAATGGCTACCCCGTACCAAATCAGGCTTAGACGGGACTTGTCGTCCGTTGATTGATTCATAAGGCCCCCGATGTATCAACAATATCTAGTAATAATTCCCAGAAGAATAAATTTCCTTTCCGCTAAAGTCCATGTTTTCTTTTGGTATTGGCCGGAGGGGTTTTGGATCACCGGAATTCATGTGATTATTTTCGCGTTCCGTCGTAACCATTCTGAAACATTCCAATAACAAACTCCAGCTTTACTGAAATCCCGCTGATACATACCGCCTCTAATCTTATCCCCAACGTCGATCGATTGGCTGCACACGATCGGCGCAAAGGGTAGAGGTTATTTACAACGTACTTAAAGGGGGTATCACCATGAACCAACGCAAAGTAAATGTCGTGGTTTATATCGGCAAGTCCTTGTCGGAGCAAAATCGGGATCAAATCGAAGGATTTATCCGCCAGCAAGATGGGGTGTATGGCACTCGAAGTAATGATCGCACACGCCACTTAGTGTTGGTGGACTACGACCCTAAAGTGGTCAGCGCCACTGGGATTTTGCAGGGCATCCATCGCCAAGGTGTGGATGCACGGCTGATCGGGCTTTAATCCGGCTACACCTAGTTAACACTATATACAAAGAGGAGAAAAATCATGTCAACAATGAATCAAGCCATCGATACCACGCGTTACGCTAGATGTATCGAAGTATCCAAACGCATCCGCTGGGACATCGACCACGATGTGTTTCGTGGCCGTCAGTTTGATTTCAGCAAGAAGTTCTTGCCGGATGGATTATCCAAAATAGATCAATTTGATTTTCTTAATGCGGAGGAGAAAAAACTGCTTAGTCAAATTCAGGGGCGCTCTTATGCGAACATCTTCGGTTTAGTGGAGCGGTTTATTTGCGCCAAGATTATGGAGGTCAGTCAAGATCATTGGTTGGGTGATCAAGTGGCGTTGGAAGCTTTGGTGCGGTTCAGTGACGAAGAGTTGAAGCATCAAGAGTTGTTCCGCCGCATTGAGCAAATGATCGGTGAACACATGCCGGAAGGTTATCACTTCGCGCCGGATCCTAATGAAGTGGCTAAGGTGGTGTTAGGTAAGTCGACTTGGGCGGTATTGGCTCTGACTTGTCATATCGAGTTATTTACCCAGGCGCATTACAAACAAAGTATTGAGCCGGATGACGACTTGTCGGAGCTCTACAAGGATGTGTTTCTGTTCCACTGGCGGGAAGAATCCCAGCACGCCATCATGGATGAATTGGAATGGGTGCGGGAAGACAGTTCGCTCAACAGTGAACAACGTGATCAAGCGGTTAATGACTTAATCGATCTGGTCGCCGCGGTGGATGTTATTTTGCAAGTTCAATCAGCCGCCGACAGCGATTATTTTGTCAAAGTCTGCGGCAGCACGTTCAGCGATGATCAAGTGCAGCGCATCCGTGATGGTGTATTAAAGGCTTATCGCTGGCAATACATTATTTCCGGCGTGCAAGAGCCGCGCTTTGTCAATGCGCTTGGCAGCTTGATCAACGAGCAACAAGGTCAACGCATTCATGAGGCCTTAGCCCCCATCATGCAATGAACGGCTAGTGTTGCCGTAAAATGCTCACCGGCCAACCCCCTTGAAGGGGTATGGCCGGGTTGACTCTGGAATCCTACTAGTGATTGAGATGCTTAAAGCTCAGAACGAAACTCACTTGGTGCACGTCCATTCCAACGCTTAAACGCCCGCGAGAAATTACTGATTTCAGAAAAGCCTAATAAAAAGGAGATTTCACTTATGGACAAACGCGAGTTTTGAATGTATTTCGTTGCTAAATCTCGTCTGGTATCTTCCAAAATTTCTTTGTAGCTGGTGCCTTCTTCGCGAAGTTTTCGTTGTAAACTCCTTAAACTCATATTCAACGCCTCTGCCATGTCTTGTTCGGTGACCATGCCTGAGGATAGCAAGTCGACGATTTTTGATTTCACTTGCATGGCGACGTGAGTTCTGTCGAGATGGGACAAATAGTTCTTGACGATTTTGTCATTGGCGTGAGCCAGTTCCACGTTGCCCGTTGGTAGCGGTTTTTCAACTTGTTCGTCGATAAAAAACAATGCGGTTTCTGGTGCTTCGTATTCTATGGGGGCGTTAAAAAATTCACTAAACTCTTTAGCGACTTGAGGCTTCTCCCTTGGCAGCGTAACTAATATAGGATTGATTTCATCGCCGTAAACCAATCGGGTCATATGCACAAATACCGCCGCTGCCGCATCAACAGATTCGGGAACCGGGCTATAGCCTACGGCTTGAACGCCAATGCCTAGCCTATAGGCTCCGTTAACATATTCAAAGTTCAATTGCACCAGATCCGATACTACTTTCGAATACCGCACCGCTCTTTCCATAGCCTCTTTCAAACTGCCGCTGGCCATCCACGAATAACCCAGCGCGTGAAAGGTGGTAGGGTGCCAGTATCCCGCGACTTTAATGCCCAACAACGGATCGTTAGTGAGTTCAACGGCGGTGCGCCATAATTGTTGCATTTGCTGAATAGAGTAGCGGGCATTGTTGTCCCTGAGTTTTTTAGGGTCCATGCCAACGGAAGTGAAAACCGAATTGCTGGGATAACCCAGGTGTTCCAATACTTTTGCGATCAGCAGCGCCCACGATGAAAGGGTTGTGGCATTCACTATGTTTTCCAAGTAGTTAGATTAATTGACTGCCTTTTAAACTTCTGACAATTTTTTGGGAAAATTCCTGCGCGTTTTTATTGATGTCGGTGGGATCTACGGTTTCAGAGGCCGCCGACCATATCAATTTTTCCGACCTGGCTGCGTAGACATTGGTTTCCACATTGTAGTATCGGTACGTCGCGGTATAGCCTGGCATGCCAACGTGATCGTGCATATGTGGGTAATAAGTGCCCCAAGAATGATAATAAGGATAGGGAACGGAGTAAGTGGGCGGATGATACACTTGCTCTTCATCCACGCCGGTTAGTCGTACTGCCATCAAACCGTCCACCTGATTTTCCTTGGCGGCTTCAGTAACATTTTTTTCGCTCAGCTCTTTGGAGCCCAGTGCCATATTGCTGGCAATTGCTTCTACGCCGTTTTGTTTTAACTCTTGCACCAAAGCCGATTCGACAATTTTGCGATTAACGGGATTGTCCAGCACTACCACTACCATAATTTTTTGTAACGTTTCGGTATAGGTGTCGTCTTTCCATACCGCGGTCAGTTTGGTGCTGGCGCATGCGCTTAGAGAAATCGCAATTATTACCATACTAAGCACCCGTTTTTGAAGCCTACTCATTGAGAACTCTCCTAGACATTGAATAAATTCTTTTTGGTGTGGCTGTTGGTAATCATAGCTACTAATTATATACTACAACTTACTACCCCGGATGAATGTATTAGGAAAAACTATGAAAAAATACACCCCTATTTACAGAACCCTTCTCATAGTGACGCTCGTTTTCGTACCAATAACGAGCCCGGCATTTGCCGCGTCTGTGAATTGGATAGGTGGCGATGTCTTTAATTGGACCTATAATCCGGATGAAGTGGATAAAACCAGTGCCACCACTGGAAAAGTCCGCGGCGGCATAGAATATTCCGATTATTTTGGTGTGGAAACTCATTTCGCATTCGGTGGCAGCGATAACGTTACTGTCGAAAATACAGATGTTAAAGTGGAACTGGATTATGTCTGGGGAGTATTTTTTCGGGCAAGTTATCCAATAAGCGCCGCTAGATTGTATGGCCTTTTTGGAGCGAGCAATTTAATGCTCAGTATAGATTCAGATAAACTATCCGGAGTTGATCGAATAGCGCGTTTATCTTATGGTGCAGGTGCGGAATACTTAATAAACGATAACTGGGTGATAAACGTGGACTATATTGTTTATCTTAAAAGCGAGTCTTTCACTTATGGTGGAATAAGTGCTGGACTTCGATATCGGTTTCAATAAGTAGCGGCTTGTCCCCGCGCAAGGCCGCGCAAACAAGTGGCCTACGTAAATATACAGGCTAAATTCTTCTGCCAAGATAAACTCGAGCAACGTCTAATTTTAAAGCCCGGCATGTTTGCCGCCAGCGAGTATTCCGATTCCCGCGCCGATGGTCTCGTCAGTCTCCGCACCTCTGCCGCCATCGGCTAGCGAGCCAGCTGCGACGCCTTTGGCTATTTTCGTCAGGCACCACCCGTTGGCGCTTTGTCGGTTAGATTGTTGTTTTTTATAGGTTTTAACTGGCTATCTATCATGATCTCAGTCAAAGTAAGTTCCGGTGAGCGAATCAACTAATTTACTCATGATCCTAGCTATTTAGTTCTCTATGCTCGTGTAGCAGTGAAGTTTTGTCATTCGCTTCTAAAATCCTACGCCCACGCCAAACCGTATGATCCAGGGATCGGCATACGGGCTGTTCGCTTGGTCGTAGCTGAAATTGTAAAGTACCGTTGCGTATATGGAAGCATTGCCTCCTACGGCTTGTGAGACCCCGCCCCCCGCCATAAAACTGGAGAAATCGTCACGTTTTGTATCTGTCCCATAATAGCTAGTGCGATATTCGTAATCCAAGTATTCGTATTCGGCTTGTAGAAAAAGTGGGCCGGGGAGTTTATAGCGGCCAAACAAGGTTGCACCGTAGTCCGTGGTGGTGAGAGTTTGTGGAAAGCGCTTGTCTTTGCGACTGCGGTATAAAAACGATACCCCAACACCTAACTCGCGCGTGAGGTTGACGCCAACCAAAGGCCATATTTCAAAATACTCCACGTCACCGAAACCAAAACCGATACCACCACCATAAAATATTTTCGGTTGGGCAGGCGCCGCTTTTTTGGGTGGTTCTACGGGTTGCATGGTTACGGTGGATCCTTCGCCAGTTTGCGCTTGCGTAGTTGTTTGCGGCTGCATGGTCGTTTGAGCTTGAATGGCGAACGGTGCAAGCAATCCAAAATACAGAATAGCGATATGCAGATTTTTCATTGTTATTCACCTGGATGATTGGAATTTTACAAAATCATGAACCGGCTTTACTGAGATGTCAACAGCTAATCGTTCAAGAAAATACAACCTTCTGGATCAGCCGCTTGGGGGGCAAGATGTTTGAATGGCTTAGAAAAAAAAGAGAAAAATTTCATTCACCTTGTTAACTAGGCTACACTATTTGTATTCTGAAATAACTATAAATACAACGAACGTTGTAACCCCTATAGCGTATAGCGAGGCAGTTAACATGCTAAAAACACAAACAAAAGTCACCCTCATAACTATATCACTGTTGATGAGTTTTACGGCGGTCGGCAAAGAGATTGCGGTAACCCCATTTTATGGTTATCAATTCGGGGGGCGTGCAAGCACAGATAATGGTGAGCTTCGTATCAAAGATTCGGAGAACTATGGAGTAACCTTGGATATCCCCTATACTGGGACTACGACAGTTCAGTTGCTATACATCAATCAAGACACTTCTTTACAACGTACCGACAAGTACACCGGCATTACCAAAGAATTGTTTGATATGTCGGTGCAATATTTTCATGTAGGTGGCACTGCAGAAGTGGCTAAAGGTGGAACCACATCTTTTGTTTCCGGCTCCTTAGGTGCTACTTATTTTGATCCTGACACAAGTGGTTACTCCAGCGAAACACTGTTTTCATTTAGCTTTGGTATGGGCTTGCTGAAAGAAATCAGCAAGAATTTTGCGTTTCGCGTGCAAGGCCGCTTGTTGATTCCGATTCAGTACGGTGGTGGCAGTATGTTTTGCGGCAGTGGGGGGTGTGCTATAGGAGTAAGTGGCGGTACTACGATTTTACAAGGGGATGTCACTGCGGGAATTGCCATTCGGTTTTAGCTTTCATTTCTAGTAATCCGCTACCGAGGTCACTATATTCGACTTAAGGTTTACATCAATGTACACTTTTCGCACTGTCTTTCGGATCAATTAAACTTTATTTTGTGCTAATAAAATTAGGTTTATTGATATAGCAGCCAAGCACAAAAAAACAATAGCACCAGGAGGGGAGTATGTGTATAAAAAATAAACAGCTCACTGTAGGATTTTTAGTAGCAGTGATAGCAGCCGGATTGGTAGGATGTGAACAGCCACAACAACCCCGGCAACAAACTAGTCAGCCTGCAAGTGAATCCCAAGCGGCACCCGCAACATCATCCCAGGCTTCTGTGGCGCCAGCCAAAAAATTAAATTCAGGCCCTACCAATCTGTATTGGGGTGATACCCACTTACATACCAACTATTCGCCCGATGCCTATTCTTTGCTAACCACAACGGCTGATCCAGATACTTCTTACCGTTTTGCCAAAGGCTTGCCGGTTATCCGGGATTTAAGTCGTGCTCGTGTGCAAATTGAAACGCCACTGGATTTTCTGGTGGTCACCGACCATGCTGAGTACATGGGTGTGATCCCGGAGTTGGCGATGGGTAATGAGCTGTTGGCTAATACCGAGCTTGGCCAAAAATGGAAAAAGATGTTGGAAGAGGGAAAAGGCAGCGAAGTCTTCATGGAAATGATCAAGTTGGTCAATACTGATCCGGCCGCAATGGCTCCGTTAAATTCGGAGCAAGTACGTCGCTCTGTGTGGGAGTCTATCGTCGATACCGCGGAAACGCATAATGATCCCGGCAAGTTCACGGCGTTTATCGGTTGGGAATGGAGCTCAGTACCTGACGGTCGTAACCTGCATCGCATTGTCTTTACACCCGATGGCAAGGATAAGGCAATACAATATTTGCCTTATAGTTTGCTCGATTCCTCCAAACCCCGTGATCTTTATACTTTTCTTACCAAAACGGCAGAGGCAGCCCAAACAGATTTTGTTGCTATTGCGCATAACATGAATTTGTCCGGCGGTTCCATGTTTCCGCTCTATGATGAAGACGGCCGCCCAATCGATCTTGAATATGCCAACATGCGCGAGCGTTGGGAGCCTGTGGATGAAGTGACTCAATACAAAGGTGATTCAGAAACCCATTCCAAGCTTTCACCCAATGACCAGTTTGCTGACTTCGAAACCTACGAGCATGCTTTGGCGGTGGGTGTGGAAACCAAATCCGAACCAGACAAAGGTGACTATGCGCGCACGGCGTTGATGCGCGGCCTGGAAATGGAAAACACCATTGGCAAAAATCCCTACAAATTCGGTATGGTGGGCGCGACGGATTCCCATACCGCGTTTTCATCTGCCGAAGAAAACAATTTCCTGGGCAAATACGCCCTGGATAGTATTCCGGAAAACAAAACCAAAGAAACCGTTCCTGGAGCAGTAGGCTGGGATGCGGCGGCGGAAGGTTTGGCCGGTGTTTGGGCCACTGAGAATACCCGTGAAGCCATCACCGCCGCTTTTAAACGCAAAGAAGTGTACGCGACGACCGGACCGCGTATTCAACTGCGCTTCTTCGGTGGTTATGAATACACCGATGCGGATGTGAAATCACCTGACTTGGCAAATATTGGATATAACAAGGGTGTACCCATGGGGGGCGACCTGGCCCAGGTACCGCAGGGCAAAGCACCTACATTTATGGTGCATGCGGCCAAAGATCCCAAAGAAGCCAACCTGGATCGCATCCAAATCATCAAAGGTTGGTTGGCGGCTGATGGCAAGACCCACGAAAAGATCTATGATCTGGCACTTTCCGATGGTCGTACCGATGGATCAATACCGGTGGGTAATACGGTTGATCTGAAAACGGCGAAATACACCAATGATATCGGTGACTCTGAGCTCGCAGCCGTTTGGACCGATCCGGACTTCGATCCCGGTCTCAGAGCGTTCTACTATGTGCGTGTCATTCAAATCCCCACGCCGCGCCATTCTCTGTATGATGCGGTAGCGCTGGGAATCGATCCGGCGGAAACCAAACATCCAGCGACTATTCAGGAGCGTGCTTATTCATCACCCATTTGGTATACACCGGATGCCAGTGTACTTAAAGAAGTGGCCAAACTCACCTTGGCTCAGAAAGAAGGTATGACGGTGGACTCGGTGGTAGCGGAGGGTTTCAAGCAAATGACCGGTGATGAAATCCGTAAACAACTATTGGGCAAGACCATCATGTTAAAAGACCTTGCTTCAGGCAATGTCTACGAAGGCATGTTGCTCGAGAGTGGCAAACGTGTGCTGAAAGATGTGGCAGCACAAAACGCCCAACAAAATGCCGATGCCGCTTTTCATGGCGGCGGCCCGGTGATATTGGGTGAAGCTGCCTATGAAATCAAAGACAACGCCATCGTTTCTTCCGACGGCCTGAGAACCATTAAGTCCATGTTGTATCGCAAGGATGACCGTATCGTTGCCGCGCGCGATGTGGATAACGGTGCCGTTAAGTTCGAGTTGAGTGTTAAATAAAAACGCTTGGTGAAATTGCTTCGCTTTCCACTCGCAATGATTCTTATTATGTCATTGCGAGCGCCGAGCGCGGCAATCTAAGCCTCATGTATATTGCAACAGGAATCCGCCTATGAAGTCACTTCACAAAGAACCCTTGTTACATTTTTTGGTTTTAGCGATTGGTTTGTTTGTATTGCACAGCGTCGTTTCCCATGAAGATATGAACGCTGACGCTAAGCGGATTGTCGTCGATCAGAATAGTCTTTTGAATTTTATTCAATACCGCACCAAGTCTTTTGAGCCGATGACCGCGCAAAAACAGCTGGAATCACTTTCGGATGAGGCGCTGCAGAAAATTATTGATGATTATGTTTACGAAGAAGCCTTGTATCGCGAGGCGCGGACTTTGGGGTTGGATCGCGACGACTATGTAATTAAACGGCGACTGATCCAAAAAGTTGATTATATTGCGCGAGGATTCGCGGTATCGTTTGACGAAGTTTCCGAAGAGGAAATCCGCAAGTATTTCGAGGAAAACAATAACGATTACTTTGTTGAGCCCCGTGTTACTTTTACCCACGTGTTTTTCAGCGCTGAGCGCCATGGTGCTGCCAAAGCCAGAGAGCTGGCGCAACGGAAACTGGGCGAGTTGGAGAAAACCAAAGCAAGTTTTAACGATGCGGCAAAGTACGGTGAACGTTTCTTATATGGTATGAATTACGTGGAACGCTCCAGATTATATGTTGAAAGTCATTTCGGGCCGGAGATGACCGAGCAGGTGTTTGCTGTGGAATCCGATCAGACAATTTGGCGAGGACCTTTTATGTCAGCGCATGGTGCGCATTTAGTAATGGTTACCCAAAAGCAGGGCGGCTATATGCCGACGCTCGAAGAAGTGTACACTCGGGTGGCGCAAGAGGCTCAGCGCGCCATTGTTGCAGAACGCGCAAAACAGGCAACACAACAAATCGTGGACAGTTACGATATTGATATCGTCTACCACAAATCAAAAGAACGAGTCGCTAGTTTAAATCAGCAGCTCAAACAATAGAGGTATAGCCATGAAAAGACTCCTATTGTTTGGGATCGCGGCTTTTCTAATATTATCGTCATTTGTAGTGTTAGCGCACGATACCCGGCCGCTTTATATTGAAATCAACGAACAAGATCGAAATGTATTCTCAGTAATGTGGAAAGTACCCATCACGGTGGCGGCTACCAACGTGCCGGACGTTAACCTGCCCGATACCTGTCAAGCGGTTGCTCCTATCACAGGTGGTAAGACCACTCGCCAACAAATGTTCCGTTGTGAAACGGATATGTCCAACGAGTCAATCGCCATTCACTATCCGCGTTACAATCCCTCTATATCCAGTCTCATTCACTTTGCGCGATTGTCCGGCGAGAAATATTCCGTTGTGTTGAGTCCGGAAAAAACCGTTTGGCAAATTCCGGAAAAAGAACAAACCTGGAAAGTCGCTAAAGAATATATGGCGCTGGGTATCAAACATATATTGGAAGGCTATGATCATTTGCTATTCATAATATGCTTAGTATTACTTGCCGGCACATTCAAACGCATATTGATTACAGTAACCGGATTTACTATTGCCCATTCCATTACGTTGGCGTTGGCCGCTTTGGGATTGGTTAAGGTGGCAGTGCCACCTGTAGAGGCAAGCATCGCGCTATCAATAGTGTTTGTTGCTATGGAACTGGCGCGTGACAAACGTTACACATTAACCTGGCGTTATCCTATTGCTGTGTCGTCCACTTTTGGATTATTGCACGGCTTTGGATTTGCTGCTGTTCTTACAGATATCGGATTGCCGCAAACTGAAATTCCAGCCGCACTGTTATTCTTTAACGTTGGAGTAGAGATAGGACAAATTCTTTTCGTCGTTGCTGCAATCGCTTTATTCTTTGCGGGCAAAACATTCGTTAAAACACTGCGAGATATGAGTTTTAGCGAAATACTCCAAAGTATACAACGGCCGGCGGGCTATCTTGTTGGTGTGCTTGCGATGTTTTGGACTTTGGATCGTGTGGCAGGTTTTTGGATTTAACGTTAATTTGTCTCGCAGTGAGAACAGTTTAGTAGTGTGGTAACAAATATTATTTTTATGCCCTCCTAATTCGTTTTTAACATTAAAAGGAACATGAAAATGCAGCAGCTAAAACGGAAATCATTTTTTCTTGGCATTGCTTTGACACTTATCAGCACTGCAGTTTTTTCTGAACAGATTGGCATTGCGGTTTCTCCAGAGTCGTATTCGAAAAACTATGCGGGAAAAGTCTATTCACCCTATGCGCAGCGCAGTTTTCCCAGCCGTCCGCTGTGGGGTGATACCCATCTTCACACCGGCCTGTCAGTGGATGCAGGATTATTTGGTGCCCGATTGGGCCTGGAAGAGGCATATCAGTTTGCGCGCGGTGAGGAGGTGGTCTCTTCAACCGGGCAGCCGGTAAAACTATCGCGGCCACTCGATTGGTTAGTAATAGCCGATCACTCCGATGCCATGGGCCTGGTAAACGATCTTGCCAAGGCTTCCCCCGAAGTTACCAAATATGAACAGGGCGCGCGTTGGTCGAAAGGTTTGCGCGCCGGTGGTCAAACTGCGGTGGACACGGCGCTCGATCTGATTACGACGTTTTCGCAGGGAAAAATCAATAAGGAATTTCTGGCGGCCTACTCGCCGGGTTCCAAGATTTACGCATCCACCTGGGAGCGGGTGGTTAAAGCGGCCGAAGACTATAATGATCCCGGGCGATTCACAGCGCTGATTGGATTCGAATGGACCAGTCTTGTTAAGGGTAACAACCTGCATCGTAACGTGATCTTTCGCGATAACGGTGACCGCGCCGGTCAAGTGGTACCTTACACAACACAGACGCCAATTGGTAGCACCGATCCGCTGGATCTTTACAAGTGGATGGACAACTACGAGAAAAAAACCGGCGGCACTGTGTTAGCACTGGCGCACAATGGCAATCTTTCCAACGGTCTGATGTTTCCAATAGACAAGCAGTATACCGGTCGCAAGCTTGACAAAAACTATGTTGAACAGCGAGCGAAGTGGGAACCACTTTACGAGGCCACGCAGATCAAGGGTGACGGGGAAGCACATGCTTTGTTGTCACCTGACGATGAGTTCGCCGACTATGAAACCTGGGACGTGGGTAACCTGGATTTGACCGAGGCCAAGAAGCCCGAGATGTTGAAAGGTGAATACGCGCGTGAAGCGTTAAAAAACGGCCTTATGCTCGAAGCCAAACTGGGCACCAATCCCTACAAATTTGGCATGGTCGGTTCCACAGACAGTCATACCGGATTGGCAACAGCTGAAGAGGACAACTTTTTTGGCAAACATTCAGGTGCGGAGCCGTCGGCCGAACGCATGCAGCATCCATTTACCAAAACCAAACAAGGGGAATTCAAGGGGTGGCAGACTGTAGCCTCAGGGCTCGCGGCCGTGTGGGCCACAGAAAATACACGTTCGGCAATTTTCGATGCCATGGCGCGTAAAGAAGTTTACGCCACTACCGGAACACGCATGATGGTCCGTTTCTTCGGTGGCTGGGACTATACCAAGGATGATCTCAACAGCCGTCAACCGGCATTCATCGGATATGAAAAAGGAGTGCCAATGGGAGGCGACCTGCCCGCTAACAAGAGCGCTAAAGCGCCCACCTTTATGGTCTACGCGTTGCGCGATCCGATTGGAGCGAACCTTGATCGCATACAGATCGTCAAAGGCTGGTTGGATAGCAAAGGCAATACGCATGAGAAAGTCTACGATGTCGCTTGGTCGGATAACCGCAAGCCTGGCGCGGACGGTAAGTTGCCTCCGGTAGGTAACACCGTGGATGTCAAGAATGCCAACTGGACAAACACTATTGGCGCGTCCGAGCTTGGAACCATATGGACGGATCCCGACTTTAACGCGAAAGAGCGGGCGTTCTATTATGCACGCGTGATTGAAATTCCGACTCCGCGTTGGATTGTTTATGATGCCTTTCGTTACGGTGTGGAATTACCCAAGGACGCAAAAACAACCGGTCAGGAGCGCGCCTATACCTCACCGATCTGGTATACGCCGTAGCGCAACGTGGAATAGGGTGGGTGGAGCGCACTACTGGCGCGACGTGCTAATGTGATAAAAACCACGAGTCGTGGCGCAAAGCGCCACTCCCACAAGGCGGGTAGCTTGTTTGGAGATTAGTAATATATGAAAAAAGAAACGAGAACTACGCAATGAAGTTAATCGTTAGTAAGTGGTTTAACGAACCTCTGGTTAGATTCTTGATAATAGGCGCTGTAATTTTCTCTATAAACGCGTTGGTAAACCAATCAGATAATAATACCCAACCCAAAATTGAAATCACAGCAACGGATATCGATCGTTTGCGCACCTTATGGCAGCGAAAGTGGCAGCGGCTGCCGTCAACCGAAGAGCTACAGGGTCTCATCGATGCCGAAATCCGCGAAGAAATATTATATCGTGAAGCATTAGCTATGGGATTGGATAAAGACGATACCATCGTGCGCCGGCGCATGGCGCAGAAGCTGGAGTTTCTCACCGAAGATCTTATGGCACTCAACGAACCCACCGAAGAAGCGCTAACTAAGTTTTTCCAGGAAAATGCGGATAAATACCGCGAACCGGCAAAGCTGAGTTTTACCCATATCTATTTCAGCAGTGATCGCCGGGGCGTGAATGCCGAAACCGATGCCCAGCAAGCGTTACTAAATTTGAACGCACTAGGCGGTTCACCTGTAGAAGCCGGAATAGAAATGGGAGATCGGTTTATGTTGGATTATGCCTTCGATCAGTTATCGGTTTTTGATATAGCCCGATGGTTCGGCCGTAATTTTGCCGATGAGGTAGAGAAGCTCCCGCAAGGTAGCTGGCAAGGGCCCATAACATCTGGATATGGTATTCACCTAGTTTATGTCACAGATCACATTCCTGGCCGCTTGCCTGAGCTTGCCGAAGTTAGTGATGCGGTGTTACGCGACTATCAGCAACAAAAGCGAGATGAGGCAAATCGTGCGTTTTATGCGCGTTTGAAACAACGTTATCACATCAGCATCGATGAAACCGCCTTGGAGGCGAAACAACAATTGTCCGAGGTGCAACAGTGAATCGTTTAACTTTGGCATTGTTTGTCTATGCCGTGGTAGGAATTCTTCCGCCACTGCAAGCGCACGAAGTGCGTCCCGGTTATTTGTACATTACAGAGACCGAAACGAATCAGTACGACGTGTTATGGAAAGTGCCTGCACGCGGCGACTTAGTATTGTCTATCACTCCCTCATTTGCCCCTGAGTGTAAGCAGTTGGTGCCGCCTTCATCTCGCATGGCTGACGGTGCTCAACTCACTCGTTGGACTATGGATTGCGGCGAGAAAGGGCTGGATGGCGTAGCGGTTACTATTGATGGTTTGGTTGGCACCATGATCGATGTACTAGTACGTATAGAGTTCGCCAGTGGTGTCGTGGTGTCCCGCCTTCTGCGGCCCAATGACGTAACCTTTACGGTCAATGCCAGTGGTAGCAATGTCCCCGTGTTGGGTTATATCACTTTAGGCATCGAGCATATCTTATTGGGCATAGATCATTTGTTGTTTGTGCTGGGCTTGTTGTTAATCGTCAGAGGCAAGTGGTTGCTAATCAAAACCATCACATCGTTTACTATTGCACACAGTATTACTTTAGCGATGGCGACACTAGGATTTGTCAACGTGCCACAAGCGCCCGTGGAAGCGGTAATCGCCTTGAGCATCCTGTTTCTAGCGACGGAATTGGTAAAGCAACAGGAACATCGGGCCAGCTTGACTGAACGTTACCCCTGGATCGTGGCGTTCATATTCGGTTTATTGCACGGTTTTGGATTCGCCAGTGCATTATCGGAGGTCGGTCTGCCGCAAGCGGATATTCCTTTGACGCTGCTGTTTTTCAACGTGGGTGTGGAAGTCGGGCAGTTGATATTTGTCGCTATGGTGCTTGCTGTTTCGTGGGCAATGGGTATACTGCGCATAAAGTGGCCGCTATGGGTAAAAGAAGTGCCGGCGTACACCATCGGTTCTGTAGCGGCGTTTTGGTGTATTGAAAGGATCGTGGGGATTTGGTAACAACGTTTAAAATCAATTTAACGTAAGGAGCAAAAAATGAAAAAAATAGTACTGTTAGTTTATTTGGTCGCAACGTTTCTGGTCGGCTGCAGCAGCGTTCCTGTTGACGATATTACTATCGAGTCCGAGGCAGATCCAAAAATAAAATTCAGTGGTTATAAAACTTACGCTTGGTTGGGTGCGGCAGGAATACTCAACGACCCTCAAGGGCAATGGGAACCGCCAAAATTTGATGCCGACGCGGAAATTATGTTTCTCATTGACCAGGCATTGCGCAAGCGCGGTATGACGGAGGTAAACGAAAATCCGGATATGTTGGTCGCCTATGCCTTAGGTGTTGATATGGAGGCTCTGAAATTAAAACAAGATCCCGATACTAAAATGCAAACACTAGAACAAGTGCCTCAAGGTGGGTTTATCGTAGTGCTTATCGATCCTGAGACCGAATATGCCACGTGGGTTTCAGTTGCGACAGCGGAACTAAAGGGGCTTGAGCCGGACGCGGCAAAGCAACGATTGAAATATGCGGTAAATAAAATGTTTGCCGAGCTACCGAAAAAATAGTTGCTAAAAATAATTGCGAGCGGTTTAGCCTTAAGCCGCGAACAGCAATTGAGTTGCCGAGGCGCATCTTTTCGCGCCGCGGCAATCTCTAAATATGTCTAACCCCAACATTCGACTTTCTTGGGAAGAATTAAATATAATCGCGCTCCCCTTAGGGGCTTGCAGTTTCCATATTGGCATTGCTGCTAAACTATCTTGAAATTGGATAAAACCTCTACGTAATTTATTGCCATGAAACTGCGACACGCAATATTGATTGTCTTTAGTGTAATGGTCGCCATTGCCTGTACTGTAACCGAACAACAACTACCCGAGCAAAAAATCAAAGCAAAGACCAGTGTGGTCTCCTCGTTCTTCTCGGCAAAACGCTACATACCAGGTCAACACTTTGCTTGGCTTCCCGGCGCGGAACGTTATTTCGATGATCCGCGAATCAAAGACCAGACCATAAAGCCCATGTTGGAAAACATTATCCAACAGACTCTGATTAATTCGGGTTATCAGTTCACACAGAGTCCGCAACAAGCCGATTTTTTAGTGGGTTATCTAGTTGCTTTAGAAAGCGAGCTGGATGATCAAGCCATTGCCAAATTATATGGCAATACCCCAGGCTTGCCG